>Ga0310786_10000243_pt1 | contig 91409 bp, 71 predicted proteins | sample AusTroGonzalo_MG_FD_203881 | JGI IMG/M metagenome (GOLD analysis project Ga0310786, IMG submission 203881) | Bovine rumen microbial communities from tropical cattle in Woodstock, Queensland, Australia - Gonzalo_03 (v2) (version 2) | ecosystem: Host-associated > Mammals > Digestive system >... | reverse complement strand
GCCATTCGTCAATCAAGTGCGGCGTTTCGCCTTCCAGCAGCAAAGACGGCATTGCAAGTGCCGTTTTACGATACGACGCGGCCATTTTGGAGTCCTGCATGAATATCGCACTTTTTGCATGCTGTTCTGCCGTGCGGCTCTTTCCGCACCATTTGGGTCCTTCAATCAGCACAGCTCCCGACGCGCTCAATTCAAGAGCGAGAACTTCATCGCAGACGCGATTCATGTATGGTGTTTTTGCCATCGCGATACCCTTCAATATCTCATCGAAACGGTGCGTATTTTATCACATTCCCCTCTTAACTTCAATAGCAAACTTCCGTTTTTGGCGCATTTTTACTTCCGTTTTTGGCACACTTCTACTCCCGTTTTTGGCAGTGTCTGTTGCGGACGCGCACTCTGCGTCCGTTTCGCTCCTTGCGCCGCCTATGTAGGATGCCGGTCATTTCTCTTCAAGCAGGATGGTGCGTATCTTCTCGATGTCCCCTTCCGTGAAACCGAGGTCGATGACGTATTTGCGTATGCGTTCATCGAGCGTCGCACCGTCGTATTGATCGAATCCCTTCAGGAATTCCGAGAAGGTCTGAAGGCATTTAGAGCCTGATTTTGGATGAAAGCCGCTTTTAGGATCGGAAAATTGGTAGTCCTGCCAGATTTCGTCCTCGGAGAATCCGAGAATGCCCTGCAGAATCACGACCAGCGATGCAGTGCGGTCAACACCACCGAAGCAATGTATGTCTATCGGATAGTTCGCCGCATCAAGAAACAGCCGCAGACACTTCGCACAGGCGGCCTTGCCTCTGGAATCAAACATTCGAGAATATGCACGAAACGGAATATGCGCCCATGCGACGCCCTCGCCGAGCGGCGACCCTGTCATTCCAAAGCATTCCTTGTCCGTGCGAAGATCAAGATCCGTCTTGATGCCAAGACGTTCTCTCATATACAAAACCCCGTCTTTTGTCAGCACTGGCGCGCCTGCCGCAACAGGCTTCCCGTTTTCCTGTTTTGCATTGCCGTTTAGTCTCGCCGAACGGAACACCATCCCCTGCTTTACACGACGTCCGGCAACGACGATGCCGCCTATATCGCGCATGTTCCTTTCCTGGACGGTCCCGTCCGATTTCTGGATGACGATGACGCGAGGCACCGCGTCTTCCGTCCTGAACGTGCCTTTTGCGCAACTTCTGCCGCCACGCACCTCCCAGTCGTAGATTCTGGAAACCTCGAGATTCCACACCTCGACGACATTTGTCCTAACCTCGGCCTGAAACCAGGCATTGCCACTTCCCCGCTTCGTCACGCGGACGTTGAACACATCGCCCGAGCCAGTCCATTCAAGCCTCACCGGACAAGGCTGACGACCAATCTTGCGCGTCCGCGGCGTCTTGCCGGCCAGAAACTCATTCCGCGTTTCACGCGTCGCCTCTCTCCACAGTTTTTGAGACGGACTCAACAGCGAAACGGTCGCGCCGGGTGACGGTGCAACGAGTTCAATCTCCGCGGCACAAGCCGTCATGGCCCATGCAGCAAGGGCGAGGATCGCGGCTATCATGTTTTTCACATTCATGCCTTGTCTCCGGTCTCCGCAGATTGGTTTTCACTTCTCCATGATCAAGCCCCGGTGCCCAGAGGGAATGACCGCCTTGCCGCGAAAGAACGCGCCGACATCGGGGTTCCCGGTGAGCGAATACTTGCGAAGCAACTTCGGCAACGAAGCCATCCGTCTTACCGCAAATGAACATTCTTCATCGCATCGCACAAGCCACGCTCGTAGGCGATGGACTCGACGACAGCGAGAACGTTGTCCTCGAAATCCTTTTCGTACTCAAGCGAGCAGACGCCTTCGTAACCAACTTCAGCGAACGCCAGGAAGACCTTCGCAAGGTCAATCTTGCCGCGAGGAAGCGGAACCGCCGCGCCGTTCGGCTTGCCGATCTCGAAGTTCTTGATGTGGGCATCGTAGATGCGCGAGCCGTATTTGCGGATCGTCTCGGCGGGATCCTTGCCGCAACCGTATTCCCAACCGACGTCGATGCAGAACCCAATGCGGCTGTCGAGGTCCTTTACGAGATTCCACCCATATTCGACATCCGGGAAAAGCTCGCCAATCTGAGGGCCGTGGTTGTGAATCGCATAGCGGATATCGAACTCCTTCACGAGTTTTTCGATTTCGAGAAGCAAGGAACGCGATCCTCGCTTGTTCTTGCCCTTCCCCTTGTTCTCTGCGCCAGGGATCATCTCGAACGGAACGCCCACCACGGTCTTCACGCCGAGGCGCTTGGCGAACTCAAAGCGAGAGCGGACATCCTCGGGTTTGCTGTCGTATATGGGGCCGATAGCGTAAGGCGTCACACCATACAACGCACACTTCGACTTGAACGAGGCAATCTCCTCATCGGTCGCCTCGAAAGGAAGGTGGAAGTTCTTCACACAGAGATAGTGCACGTCGGCCTTCTGCATGATTGCGAGCGCGTCGTCAACCGTGCGAGCCTTAAACGTAAAACCGGCGACACCAAGCTTGAACGGCACCTTCTCGTTCGGCCCGTCGGCAACGGCGGCAACTGCCGATGGGATCAGAAAAAGCGAGAGGCCGCCCAAAATGGCCGCCAATACGCCATGCATTTTTGCGTACTTCAGTTTCATTGTTCTGTTCCTTTCATTTCATTGGTAATTCATCAAAGCCAACAATCGCGACGCCCGAGACCTTCGCGGCGACAGCCCCCTTCAGGAACCATCGTCTGGTCAGCTTTTGCCGCGAAGGATTCCACATAACAAACCCTATTTCAGTAGGTTTCGAGGTTACGAAATGAAGCCCTCTTGCTTGGCCGTTTCGTCAACATCCTTGTCGCGCTTCGCGCCGCCGAAACCTCCGGGCAGTTTCTTGAGGTCGATTTCGTCGATGGTGAAGCCCTTGGCCGTCTTCCATGCGCCGCGCGTGAAGTCTGGGCACTTCACCGGCTCGGAGCCGGACTCCACCGACTTGCGCGTAAGCTCGACCATCGCGCTCCACGCCGCGAGGTCATAGACGTCCGTATCGAGCGGGAGACCGTTCTGGAGGCAGTAGCTCCAGCGAAGATCCATGACAAAGTCCATGCCTCCATGCCCGCCCATCTTCTTCGCGACGTCGCGAACAGCCTTCCAGATGGGATGTCCGTACTTCTCTCGGACGGCGGCGGTCTCGGCCTTGTCGAAGAATTTGTGAGCCTTTCCGTTGCCCGTCTTCTCCTCGAACGCCACGCGGAACTCTGGATAGCCCATCGCCATTCCCTTCGTGCCGGAAATGAGGTTGAGACGCGAATAGGGGCGCGGCGTGCTGACGTCCAGCTCCAAAAGGATCGTGCGGCCCTTGCAAGTCCTGATTATGGACGTGTTCATGTCGCCTACCTTAACATCGAAGTCGCGCCGCCAGTCGGTGAAAAGCTCCCTTGCGTAGTGCCTGTAGCACGCCTGCTTAGATTCCACGGACACGAGGAAGTCGAAGTTGTCGCCCCTGTTGATGTCCATGTACTTGGCGACGGGACCAAGGCCATGCGTCGGATACTGGTTGCCGCGATACTTCGAGTAGTAGTCGAGCGTCCAGCCGGGACGACCGGCGACGGAGGCGTCGGGATGCCCGTCCATGGTGTGGTAGCGGCTGTGGTACTGCAAGCTGCGCTGGTCATGGATGTACGCTGCCTCGCCATGCGTGATCTCTCCAAGGACGCCCTGCTTCACCATGTTGAGCATGAGCATCTCCTCTTCGCCGTAGCAGCAGTTCTCGAGCATCATGCACGGAATGCGCGTCTTTTCGCTCGTCTCCACAAGCTCCCATCCCTCGTCGATGGTCAGGACGCCCGGCACTTCGTTCAGGATGACCTTGCCGTGCTCCATCGCATACAGCGCAATCGGCGTATGCTCGTACCAAGGCGTCACGTTGTAGATTACGTCAACCTCGTCGGAGTCGCATATGCGCTTGTAGCCCTCGCGCCCCGCGACGGCGATCTTCGGCGCGGGCTTGCCGTTGTCCTTGAGCCACGCCACCTCCCCGTCGACGCGATCCTGGAAGAGGTCAGCGACGGCAGTCACCTCCGTGCCGGGAATCATCGAAATGCGCCTCAGCGCCGCCCTGCCGCGTACGCCTACGCCGACACACGCGACGCGCACCTTCTTCATGGGCTTCAAGGCGAAACCCTGCATCGGCGCGCCCGTCGTTCCGAATATCTTCAGCGGATTGCTTGCGCACCCTGCCGCCATCGCGACTGCGCCCATCCACGCCGTGCCCTTCAGGAATTCTCTTCTGTTCTGCCCCATTTTTGCTCCTTTTTGCTTTAATAAACGTGTTCCGTGTCTCCGCAGATTGGCTTTCACTTCTCGAACTATTCCCAGCGGGCGAAGTTTAGTCCGACGTCGGACTCCGGCGCAATCGTCTTGACCCAATACGGCTTCTTGGATGGAAGCGCGCCAGGAATGTCGTCTGACTCCTTGCCAAACATCGGGCGGACGGACGTCGTCACGGTAATCTCCAGCTTTGCGCTTTTGCCGCGCAGCTCGGCGGGAACCGTGTAGCGCCACGGCGCGACGAGACGCGTCCCGAGGTCGCGTCCGCCCAGCTTCACCGAGGCCGCCGCGCGACCAGTGCCGAGGACAATCGACTCCGCGCTGGCGGGAACCTCGACCTCCGCCGAATACGTCACCTTGCCTGCAAAATCGGCAAGCACGGTGTCGCCAAGCGGCCCGCGGCAGATATTTGCCGGAGTCGGGACGAGCGTTCCCGGCTCGCGTACGGCGAAATCGCCCTCCATCCAGAGCGCCGGAAGGAAGAGTCCGCGGTCCTCGCGTCCCCCGCAGGCGAACGAATGCTCGCCTGCGGCAAGTTCCATTGGATCCGTCTCGAGATAGTCGCAGTCGTAGCCGAAACCGAGGAACGTGCAGGGCTTCGTGCCGACAAGCTCCTTCCCGTCCATCGTCACCTTCGCCTCGGCCGCGGGAATCGCACAAGTCGCAAAGCGGATCTTCATCGGCTTCTCAAGGACGATCTTCGCAGTGCCGTCCGCGAGGAACCTCACACGACGACGGTTGGAACGGTCGAGCGAAAGCGACCACTCCTCCGCCACCGGACGGTAGATCCAGACGCTACGTCCGGGAAGCGAAAATGGAATGGCGGTCTTGCCGCCTCCAAGGACCATCACGCGTTCATCGTCGCGCAGGTTGAGCATCGCCAGCGTCCCATCCTTGTAGCGCCGCGCCACGACGTCACGCGCGACGACACCCCTTTCGTATGCGAACGGGCCCCCTACGCATTTCGCCGCGACAAAATCGGCGGCAGCTTCCGGAGATTCAAAACGCGTGCCGTCGTTGGCGACGATCGTCTCGTCGTCGAAATCGAGCACCAAGTGCTCGGCGCAAGGTTCGTCTTCTTCTACGAGGTTCACCGCGAGTTGACGCGTCTCGAGCTCGCACAGGAGCTGGACCAGCGTCCGCTGGTCCTTCACCCCCGTCACGGCCCGGCGTCCCGCCGCGCACTCGCGATAGCGCACCGCTAAATCGTACTTGAACGGCTTTCTCGCGAACTCGGACGCCTCTCGCGCTGCGTCGTGGAACGCGGCCTGGTCGAAAAACCAAGGCTGGACCGGAGAGTGAAACATCGAGTAGTGCGGCTTCTCGACGAATCCGCGCGAGGTCTGGTGGTGAAGAGCGAGGAAGTAGGTGTCTACCTTGTGCATCGCGACAAACCAGATCATCTGGAGCATCTTGTCGAACGAGAGGTCGCACGGACCGAGCGCGAATAGCTCGGCGGCTCCGCCGTTTCCGCGACGTTCGATCGCGTGCTGGCCCGAGACAAAAGTGAGCCATTCCGCGCTTTCTAATGACAGACCCGTGTAGATCTCGTCGACGGCCGGATAGGAAAAGCCCTTGAGGACGTGCAACGTAAGTCCATTGCTGATCGATGCACCCTGCGGCGACGACTCGGCCATGAGGTGTCCAGTGGAGACGATCCCGAGCTTGTCGCACCACGCGGTGATCGGATCGGCAAACGCGCGGCGGAAGGCGTGCCCCATCACGGAGGTGTAGCCCTCCCAGACCTTGTCCTTCGACTTGTCGCGGCAGTATGCCTCGACGTCGGCGCGGAAGTCGCGCCCGGTCGCCGCGCGATAGTCCGTCTCGAGGCCGGGATACCAGCGGAAGCTTGTCGCGAACCCATGATCGGGATGCGCCGACCAATGCTCCGAGCCGGGCTCGTCGGAGAAGATGCCCTTGATGACGGTGCCGAAGTAGCGGCGGAAGCGCTTCTCGTAGACTTCGTGCGTCAGTTCGCGGAAGCGGTTCATCGCTGCGACGTCGAACACGTTTGCGGAAGTCGGCTTGGCCTTGAAGTAGCGCCAGTCGAACGAGCCGTCGTCCTTGGCGTAGACGGCGCACGTCGTGTTGACGAACTCGGGATGCCCTTCCGTCACCTTGCCCTTGCAGCTTCCGCTCGGCCAGTTGAACTCGTCGTAGAGCCAGATGCCCATGCCGAGGCGCTCGGCGTGCCTGAGGTACTGTCCCACAAGCGCGAGCCATTCCTCGCCCATGTACTCGTATTCAAGTCCGCTGCGCGGATAGACGATGAACTCCGTGTAGCCCGCCTTCTTCGCGTCCTCGAGCGTGCGGACGACGTCTGCCTCGGTTGGACGGCCCGACTGCGCGCCGAACAGGACGAGCGGGGAACGCGTGGATGCGCTTAGCGGAAGAACCGCCGCAGCAGCAGATAAGACGGCGAGGAATACCAGTGCATTTTTCATTTTACGAATGAAATCATTTCGTATGGTCCGAGCGCGACAACCGACGCAACTGGGCTCCCGCTCGTGCATTTCCGCGCACCCTTGGGGAGGCCCTTCACCTCCACCTTCGCGGGCGTGACGTCCGTGTTGACGACATACCCGTAGGTCTTGCCGTTGAACTCCGCCTTTCTCGCGACGACGTTGCCCTCGCGGAAGAACTCGTCCATCTTCACGGCCGGGAGCGCCCTGTACTCCTGCGCGAACTTCGCAAGATGAGCCTCCATGCCGTAAGTTCCGATCAGGAATCCGCCCTTGGACATTCCAAGGACGTCGTTGAACCGAAGCGGGAGCACATATGGCCTGAGCGCGTTTACGCCCGCCGGATTGATCGTCGAGACGCGCCATATGCACTCCTTGAGCCAGCTGCAGGAAAGCGTGGGCCTCTTCTTCCCGTCTTTCGTCTTGCCCTTTCCCAAGGAGCACTCCCAGTAGCGGTCGTACTGCCCGACATACGGGAACGAGGCCTTCGACATGATGTCGAAGTCGCGCGGACGCGACCCGAGATTGAGATAAAGTTCCTTGACCTTTGGCGAGATTCCCCGGCGATGGCGGCAGTCCGCCGGCACAAAGTTCTGCGCCAGGATGATGTTCGGCGCGGCAGCCTCGAGAAGCGCAGGGTCAAGACCTGCCTCGCGGTTGGCGCGCGCGAGGAAGTCCTCGTCCGTCGCATAGTCCTGTCCGATGTACGAGGTGGTGAAGCACGAGATCCATAGCTTCAGGTCGGGACGCTTCATGCGCATGCGCTTTGCGACGCCGCCCCAGTAGCGGGCCACCACCTTGCAGCGCCAGGAGAGCCATTTTTCGAACAGCTCGGGGCTGGACTTCACCCACTCCGCGTACGCCTTGCCGCGCAACGGGTCGGACCGGTCGCACGGCGCCTTGACGCCGGCGTACTTCTCGAACGACCTGATGCAGTAGTCGTTGTAGCCGCTTTCGATTCCGCCCCAAGTGAGGAGTCCGTGGCGCGTGACGTGCAGGCTCAGCCCCTTGAACGACGGGTGCCCCGCGCCCTGCTCGACGAGCCTGTCCACTATTCCGTCGAGCCAGCGACGCACCTCCGGATGGGCGATGTTGAAGTCCGGGGGCGTGTTGTGCCACTTGCCCCAGTTGGGGAGGCCGGTGTCGTGAATTGCGATGGCGGACGCGTGGAGCGTACCGTTCGACATCGCCTCGAACGTCACCAGCCCCTCCTGGACGGGCATGTCGTTGACGTTGAGCGTCGGCACGACGTACATGTCCTTCTCGGCGTCGAACTTCTCGTACCAGCCGGAGAGGAAGTCCTGCGCGTGGACGCGCGGCTGGTACGCCGCGTCTATGAGTCCCGCGTACCATGCGCCGGGATACGCGAACAGGTTCTCGCCGCAGAAACGCATCGTCGCCACGGTGCGATCGATGAGGTCGCCCATCGACTCGACGGTCTGAACTCCTCCCGGAACGGAGAATTCGTATCCGATCGACGGATCTTCGAAGTAGAGCGAAAGGTTCCGGCGCCATCCGTCGGCGTTCGCGCCCGGGTCGTTGACCTTGAGCGGGGGCAGCTTGCCGGACTTGACCTTGTAGAGCCTTGCGCACGCGATTGCCGCAGGGGCCTTGCTGCGCGCCGTCATGACGACGAGCGCGGCGTCCCCTGGCCTTCGCCACCAGATCGTGCGGTGCGTGAGGATCCCGCCGGTTGACACGTTCTCGCCGCCGCATGCGACTCCGCACTCCATTGTGTGGTCGCCCGCGCCAGACTTCGCGGGCTGCACGATTATGTCCATGGTGCGCACCTTGTCGTCGGGGTAGTCGATGTCGAAGACATAAAGAGGCGAGGAGGCATCGGTCTCATGGAACCGGAGCGCCATCCGGCTGCCTTCCTCCTCTCCAAGCTCGGCATAGCTCCGTCCGCCAACGCGCCCAAACTTTATGTCGCCCACAATGCTGATACGCTCCTCCTTGCGCAAGCGCTCAACGTCCTCTTCGGCGGCCAGCGTGATTTCGTCGACAAGCTCCAGGTCTTCCGCTGGTATTTCGCCCGGCTTCGCCGCCGGTGCGCCGACGTAAGGGTTCCCGCCCTTGCGCGCATAGCTCGCGCGGTAGTCGGGACTGGAGATCGGCACTGCGCCGAACTCCTTCGCGAGCGCGGCGACCTCGCGCGCCTCGAGGACGCGTGAATACACGCGGACTTCGTCTATGCAGCCATCCCACTGCTCGCCGTCGTTGCGGCTTCCGACGAAGAACCTGTCGAATTGCTTCCGCTTGGAGAACTTGTAGTAGGTGCCGCCGTTCATCTCCTTCCGAATCGCCGCCTTGAGCGGTGAGTTGGCGTCTCCACCATACCCGAGCGCCTCTCCGTCGACGTACACGTACATGCCGTTCGAATCCCACGCGAACGCGAAGTGGTGCCAGGCGCCGTCGAGCGCCCATGCAGGGGACGATGTGCAGAAACTGTCCCTGTCGTCCGAAACGTCGGATCTCAGCCCGCGGTTGTTCCACCAGAGCATGAGCTGGTGCGTGCCGGGGCGCGGATCGGTCCTGGGGTTGGAGAACATAACGCGAATCGGTCCGTAGGTGGATAGCTTCTGCTTCTCGTTCTTCGGCCACTCGCACTTCGCCCAGAACGACACCGTTCCCTGCTCCTGCTCTAAGTTGCCCTTCTCGGCGTAGGCGAGTGCGCTCTTCGCGACGGAGGTGAGCCTCACGCCGCGCCCCTTCACGCCGTCGACGAACTCCAGCCCCTTGGCGACGAGCGGCTTCGCCTCGCCTTTTGCCGTCGCAGCCACGGCCGAACCGTCGAGCGGCGCGTAAAACAGAAGTTCCGGCGCAGCAGCCGCACATGTTCCCGCCAAGGCCCACGCCGCAACGCTCAGCACCGCAACGAGCCGAACCGTAATCTCACACACGCTCCGATCCTCCTATTTAAAGATGATGACCATGCCTTTCGTAGGAGTGACGGAGAGCCGCCCGATGCCGAAGAGGCTCACTGGCGCGTTGGCGGACGAGATGTCGCCAATATACGATCTTCCGCCGCACCGCAGCCGTCCGCACGAGAGGATTCCCGGCCAGTCGAGACCCAGCGCCGCATCTTGCGCAACATAGATCTCCGCATCAGACGGCGCGGCGGGAACGGCCGAGTCCGCCATGTCCGAAACGGGCGCCAGGCAAACCGCGTCGATGAAGGAGCTCAAGTCGAGCGCCTCATCCGCCGTCGCCTCGAATCCAAGCGTCCACGCGCCGGCCGTGTCCACCTTCACGAGAAATTCGCGCCGCAGGCACTCCAGGCTGTTTGTCGAAGGCGTCACCGTGACGCAGAGATTGGTGACGGCACCATGTGCGAACGTTACGCAGATCGGCGAAGGGCCAAGGCCAATCTTCCACGGCTTGCTCGAACTGGTGCGCTGCACGCACGAAACATCCCAGAAGGAAAGTCTGTAGAGGCCAGGGTCCAACGTCAGCGTCTGCTCGAGATGCGTACCCGCACGGAGGCGAACCCGATACGTCCCGTCGACGACGCTGTAGCCGAAGCCGTTTCCGCTGCCGGCATAGAGAATTGGCTCGCCGCTCGGATTCGCCACTACCGTCCAGCCTTTCGGTGCCGTATCGTCGCCACCGCACTCGAAACTGGGATTGACGACAAGATTGTCCGTCACGCGCTCCAGACGCACGTCGTCAACCAGGATGTTGTTGCGCCCGCTGGACGTCGTCGCCGGGGCCGTAATCGCAACTTCGACGGAATCTCCACGCGCGAGCCGCACCGGCATGGACAACCCCTTGCGCCGGAGCGACCACTCTCCGAATTCGATTGTTTCGCTCGTTTCGCCGAGCGTGAACTGGATCTTTCCGCTGGTGTAGCCGCTGTCTGCCGTATTCGTCGCATAGTTCGCGGCAGCTGCGGAGAGAACATAGAGGCCATCCTCGGGAACCGTCACAGTCTGGCTCACCGATGCGCCTGTCTGGAGCCATGCGCAGATGCTGCCAGTGCCGGTCAGGGGAGCGGCGAAATCCGACGTGCGGAGATAAGGCCGTGCGCGAAGCATGGTCACCGTCCCGTCTGCAGTCCAGCCGGTCAGGTAGGTGGAAGGAAGTTCTTTGGTGTTGTTGATTGCGCCGGAGATGCCTTGAAGAGTACCAAACGCTGCCCAGTTGGCATCCTCGAAGTTCCCGTTCTTTAGCGCGGCGACGGCCGTCTTGTCGTCAAGCCAGCGCAACTGCACGTCGTCAATAGCAAGCGCTCCGTCCACTTCCACCTCGCTGATCATCTTGAACTCATGCGGCCCCGCCTCTAACCAAGGCGTTTCAAATCGAATGTAGTCCCAATCAAGCTGCCGATACGGGCTCTGCGCCGTGCCGATAAGCACATCATCCATATACAAGCGAGCAAAGGTGGCGTATTTTGTATCGTCGCTCCTTGGATAAGTTCGCAACGTGACCTCGTAGCGGCCAGCCTTCGGCAAGGAGACGGACTGCTTGACGCCGCCACCGTACTTTAGCAGCAGGTAATACGATCCCTCGGGAGTGACGGGGCCTGATCCACCATTCCACAAAGTTGTCCACCCCGTCTTGTAGCAGATACGCGTATTGGCTTTGCCGCAAAAGTTCGTTACCGTCCAGGCGCCAATCGCAGTCCCCGAACCGTAGTTACTATAAGTCTTTGTCGTAGTGACCCCCTCAAACCCGCTATAGGCGAGGCAGTTCCCGCTCAACGACACAATCACGTTCGTGGCAGTCGCCCGCAAGGCGGCCGAGCCACCCGCCACCGACAGTGACACGGCGGAATCGAGACCCGCAAACGCCAACGCCCCGTTGCCCGTCTTGCCGATTGATCCCGCCGTACCATCCGAGACGGCAACCGTGTTCCAGCCGTCGGCGGCATACGTCTTGCCGACTTGCGGCGCGATGGTTGCGCCTACCTTGTTCGAGACTGTCGCATCTGCGTCAAGGACGACCGTTCCGCCGAGACCGGCAAAGACGTCCGCCGCGTCGAGCGAACTCGCAAATGCGCCGGTGCGATGGACCACGCCCTCGGACTGCACAGACGTCTCAAGCCGCCCGTCAAGCGTCAACGCCGCGCCGCTCATGACGCGGAACTTCGGCGGGATGGCATAGCCCGACATGTTGACCCACTTCCGCAGAAGATACTGTTCCACGAGGACGCGGTCGATTTCCGAGATACGATTGGTGAAGATCAGCACCTCATGCAGACGTCCTCCACCCACACGGTCGCCATTGCTGTAAGATCCGGCTTTTTGCTGGTAGTTCCGGAAATTGAAGAAGGCCTCAGCATACCCTGTGACCGGATACGATTCCGTCTCTAAGAGCTGCGTGGCCGTCTTGTCGATCGTAGCCACCGGATCCACGGCGACACCGTTGCAGAACACGTGACCGAACCGCATATGATTATAGCGGTTGTTCGATTCATCCGAAAAGAATGTCGTGCCCTCGCCATGGCCGGTTACGGCGAAAAACATCGGCTTGCTATTCGAATACGTTGCGCCCAGATAGTTCCCGTGCGAACCGTTGGGACTGTAGGCGACGAACGAGTTGGCGATGGGTATCCAAGCTTTGTCGCCGGACGGCATAAGCCACGTCATGTACTGACCGGAACCAAAGCCGCCGAAGTCCACAAAATCCCGCCCCGCATCGTCCGTGTCAAGCGTCGGCCAAAGAGAATACGTCGAAAGATTAGTGTATGCCTGGGCGTAGATGTAGTTCGTGGTGAAGCCCGGCGCATTCCATTCCGTCTCGCGGACGTCGTACCACATGGCGGCGTCGCCAGTCGACTCGTTGCCGTCCGTGCCGGCGACATGCATGGAGGCGTCAAGCCACATCGCCGCTCCGTTAAGAATGGCGGGCTCGGCAACGGCAGCACTGCCTGCTCCAGTTGCGGTTACGGACAGTTCGCCTTCGACGACCTCGACGCTTCCCTGCCCGTACAGCTTCTCGGCGGGCAGCGTCAGCTTCCCCGCGCCCGTCTTGCGGAACACGCCCTGCACGAACACCGGCTTGTCCCATACGGTATCTGTCGGCACGTCGATGGTGAGTATCTCATTCAGACCCACAACGGCGCGTTCCGCGTCGTTTGTCCACGCGAAACCGGACAGGCTTGCAAGCCCCGCCATTCCGGCAACGACCGCCACCACAATAATCGACTTGAGTTTCTGTTTCATCGTTTCGTTCCTTTCAGTTGAAAATGCAACAAACGACACCCGACCTGTCGTTCGTCGGATGCCGTTCCTGTTGAGACCTGCTTGATGTCGCACGCGACGGCGCACACCTCCGTGCGCCCGTCCGCAAGGGGCGATAACTTACCCCCCCCCCTGAAAATACCGTCGTTTTACGTAGTTTTAGCATGTTCTTAGCAAGTCAATTCCTTTTTGAGAATACACCGTCAGTGTAATTATACCATATTCCACCGCCGACCGCAGTGCAATTTACGCAAAAATATTCGTGCATTTTGCGCGGCACATGACGAGAGTGTCGCCCCTATCCAGCCGTTTTAGAGCGACACTTCAGAGGAATCACCGGGGATAGCGCAGCCGCAGCACTACGTGCCAAACTACAGGAACATTGCCATATAATGGGGAAGCGTCACCTTCTTACCAGAAATGCCGACATTGCCCCCGGTCAGCTTTATGCCATACGGAATCGTCTCGCTTTCAAGAAGCGCGTCTATCGAGCGCGACCGACCGTCCGTCGATTTCACCTCTATTGGGACAACGCCATCTTCCGTCTCGACGACGAACTCGATCTCGACATCGTCGTTCCTGTAGTAGCGAACAGCATGGCCGTTGCGCTCCAGGATGCCGGCGACGGCGTTTTCGTACAATCCGCCTTTTACGTTTCCCTTGAGCGTGCCGTTCAGCAGTTCGCGCTTGGCAAGCATCCCATAGGTCGACGCAAGCAGCCCTATGTCGGAAAGGTAGAGCTTGAACCACTCTTCCTTGACATAACCGGAAAGGCCCGGCAGAGCGACATTCACGCATTCCGCAAATGTCGCCAACTTAGCGTCCCTGAGCCATTCGACGCTGGAAAGGTACTTGCGGGCAGTTCCCCGGTCTTCAACCTCCGCATACTTGAACTTCTTGTTCTCCTTTGCAAGAATGCGCGGAATCGCACGAAAGCAGTTCTCCACCTTGGGCATGTCGGTTTTGTCCGCATACTTGTGTATGTCGGCGATGTAGTCGGCGACAAGGCTCTCCTGCAGAGTCTGCACCTCTCCATAATGGCCGCGCTCGACAAACGCGCTAACGACCGCCGGCATGCCGCCGACAACCGCATATTCGCGAAACAGTGCGTGGAAGCGGGCGTTCACGGCATCAGGCACCCGCTCGCGTCGCTCAAAGCAGCGTTTAACGACGGCGAGAGCATCCGAGCCAAAACCCCTTGCCTCGAGATATTCCCTGAAAGACAGCGAATGCATGACTACCTGCCGCTCGAACCCAACAGGGACAGACCTCGGCGTCTTCTTAAGCTTCCCCTTCTTGTATTTTATGCCAAGGAGAGAGCCCGACGCAACGACATCAAACATGCCATCTATCGCGAGAGGCTTGAAAGCAGTCCGCGCGTTGGGGCATTCCTGTATCTCGTCGAGAAAAAGCAGAGTACGACCGGGGATGATCTTCACGTCGCCGCGAATTGCCGTCAAACGTTCGCATATAGACCTAACGTCAAGCGCCCCATCGAATATCGACATGCATTCGGGCTCAAGCGCAAAGTTGATTTCAATGAAACTGTCATAGTTCTCTCGCCCGAACTTCTCGATGATGTAGGTCTTGCCAATTTGACGCGCACCATTCACCAACAAACATTGGCGCGTATTCTCGGCTTTCCATTTGACAAGATAGTCATAGAATTCACGTTTTAGTTCCATAAGCCTCCCCTCCGCAATATATGGCAGAATTATACCATAAACCGCATCTTATAGTCAATATGCATCGTTTATCACATACTCAACAATAAAAATTGCATCATTTTCCACATTCAGAATAATTATTTTTGCATCATTTCCCACAACAACTGGGGACAGACCCCAAAAACATCGGGGACACAACAACTGGGGACAGACCCCAAAAACAACTGGGGACAGACCCCAAAAACATCGGGGACAGACCCCAAGGGCACCTAAGCTAAGACTGTCTTTCGGTATCCGCTTAGGGAAAGGCCGACGGCGGACTTGAATGCGCGGCGAAGAGTCGAGTCGTCTGCGTAGCCGCAGCGGGCCGCCACAGAGCCAAGGGGAACGGCAGGATCTGAAAGAAGCTTTTTGGCCGACTCAAGCCGCACGGCAAGAAGCTCCTCGCCTATCGACTTGCCGACAAACGCCCTGAAACGGTATTCCGCCTGGCGGCGGCTACCGCCGATCTGACCCACGACGTCTCGCGGCAGGATTCCCTCGGCCGCCTTCTCGCGTATGAACTCAAGCGCCTTCTTGATGGCATCGTCTTTCCGCTTCAGGATGCGGGTCGATCCGCGGTGGATTACATGCATGGCGGCGAACGTGCGAAGCTCGTTACCGACCGCCCCGCCCTTCATCCGCGCGTCGAGCATTTCCGCCGCGATATAGCCGGACCGCTCGAAGTCCGGCGCAATGCTCGTAAGAGTTGGCACCGTGTTCTCGCAAATGAGAGGATCGTTGTCGATTCCGACTACCGCAATCTCCTCTGGCACCTTTATGCGCATGTTCTTCAAGACGCGCAAAACGATGTCGGCAGTCGTGTCGTTCGCCGCCAGGAGCCCGCACGGGCGCGGAAGCGCGTCAAGATACGGCATCAGCCTTTCGCGGAACGTATCGAACTCCTCCACGACGCCGGACTGGAAGACGTAGAGCCTGCGGCCCGCCGCCTTGACGGCATTTGCGAACACCTTGCGCCGCTGTTCGCTCCATTCGCGCGGCTGGAGGTTGCCGACGAAAGCATAGTCCTGGAGACCAAGCGAAAGAAGCTCCTTCGCCGCGAGCGTCGCAGTCTCGGAGGAATCGTGAACAACGCCGGAATATGGCTTCGACATCCGCGAAGCGCGGGCGTCGCAGAAGACGACGGGATATCCGGCGAAGTCAGACTGCCGGAAGTCTGGAAGCTCGGTATAGCCGCCTTCTACGATGAGACCGTCGGGGCGCCAGAACTTCAGCGCCGCCGCTATCGACTCGAAATTTCGCCCGTATTCGGCAACGCTGACCTGCCACCTGGCCTTCTTGGCATAGCGGTACACGCCCGCAAGCCTATCCCGCCACAGCCTCCACGGATACTGGAAGAATAGTATGTTTCGCGTCTTCATCGCTCTTGAGATAGCTCCTTGCGGAGTCTGTCGCGGAATCCGCCATCTCGGGAGTGGCCTCGACGCCTGCGAACTTCACCATGTCGGCCGATTCGAGGAAGCGCCGCAGCTCGTCCGACGGCTTCGCACTTCTAAGGAACTCGTCCGTCGTCATGTGCGGCGCGCGTATCCCGTACTTGCGCTGGATGTATCGCCTGACTACCATCGTAAGCTCCACGTAGAAGTCCTTGTACCTTCCACGCCCCGGCAGCCCCTTCTTGAGCAGACGGTCAAGCTCCGCCCACGCCCTTTCAATCGGGCTCATGCGATGCTCCCGCACCTTCCGCAGGGTCAGCTTGAAGAGCCGCACGATGCCGTAGACGACAGCCGCGAACGCGAGGAGGGCCGCGGCGGCATGGCCTGCAAGCCGCCAGCTCAACGGAGGCAGGTCCTTCCTGGGATCCGCCTCCATCGCCCCCGTGACCGGCTCCCTTGGCTCCGGGTTCCTGAAATAGACCGGCCCACCTACGAACGAGTCGCGCCCACCATCGATCTCCACGGCAAACGGACGTATCCTGTACGTTTCCGCGCAAGGCTCCGGGACAAGCCTCCAGTTCACGGCTTCCACGACGGAGCCGTCCTTTCTCTGCAAAGGCTCCTCTGCAAATTCCTCTGCAAGGGAAAAGCCCTGGGTGCGCTCGCGCAGGTCTGGTAGCGAGACAGACACGTTCCCCGGGTGCCCCGCCTCAACTCTGAGAAATACGCTCTTCGACGGATCGACGGCATCCGTCTCGGACTCGATCTTGAACGAGACCGGGCCTTGCTGGGTCTCGAAGAGGATCGCCGCGACTATTCCAGTGAAAATCATCTGGCCAGATTCTCAACTCTCGCCTTGATCTCTTCCACATTGCGGCAGACAATTCCCCCTGGAGGCGTCGCCTCGGTAGAGCACGTAAGGAGCGTACCGCCCCTCGCGACGAACTTCTCAACCGCCTTCCGCATCGCCGACGTCTTCTTCCCCTTTGCGATTCCGGCGGGAGCCACAAGGACGTCAATGTGGGCGAAGCGGTCGATGAAGGCGTCGTCGCCGTTCAAGACCTGGAAGTCAACCCCTTCGATGGCCGCCACGTCAAGCATGTTCTGCGCGTTGCGTATGCTCTTTACGGAGCCCATTATGTACCCCACGGAAAGATCGCCGCGATTGCGCTGCGGGCGGGGAATCTCTACTTCGCGGCCGGTGACGTAGCGTATTGCCGCGACGACGAGATAGTGCATCGACTCGTAGTATTCGGGATGCATGGACGTCACGAACACGCGCCCCCTGCCATACTTGCCGCCGAGAATCGCGGCGGCGCCATGCATGCGCTTGGCCTTGCTGACGCGCCCCTTGTAGGTGCATTCGCTGTCAACCGTGCCCCAGAGCTCGAACGACGCGCCCTCGATGACGTTGGTGGTGGCCCTCATAAGCGGGCCTCCGTGGTAGCGCAGCTTGTGGTTGCCGGCTTTCAATCCAAGCGCCTTAGCGCCCGCCTCGTTTATCGTGACCTGAGGATAGAAGAGGTCGGACTCCGATCCAAGCGTATTCCACGGCATCACCTTCGCGCGCTTCGGGCCGTCCATGAGAAGGCAGCAGCCAGCGCACGTGCCGATGTAGCCGCCGCCGCCGCGAATGAAGTCCTTCATTCGCGCGATGCCGTCGAGGCCGAGGGACGTGTATTCGTTCGAGCTTGATCCGCCCGGCATTATGAAGAGATCCTGACCGGCAAGCCCTCCTGCGCGGACGCCTGCGCCGTCAATGAGCTTAAGCGTCATGTCAGGGGAGTCGTTGACAATCCTGTACCATTCCGCCGCCCCTATGCCGCTGGGCCCGAGGTCTGCGTAGACCGCGACCTTGAGAGGCTCTTTTGCGTGTTCCGCCGCAGGAGCTTCCCCGGCGCAGCCTGTCTCGCAAACGCAGTTCGTCGCACAGCCTGCCAAAACAGACGCAGCCACGACGACGATCACCAGTTTTTTCATGTCATTTTCTCCTTGCTCGTTTTTTGAAAAGTCTCTTGACCTCTTCCGCATACGGCCTGTCGGTCGATATCGGCATCGTGTCTATGCCGGTTTTGAGGAAGAACCTCGAAAGCTCCTCCCCTTCCTCGGCCGCCTTCTTCGCGAAGCGCCTTCTCACTGAGGCGCTTGACGTATCGACGAGCATTAGCTCGCCCGTCTCGGGATCTTCCATTTCGACGAGGCCGACGTCCGGAAGCTCGGACTCCGCAGGGTCGCTCACGGGAACCGCTATCACGTCGTGATGGTGCGCCGTGGCCCTTAGGAGCCGCTCATACCCTGTCCGTTCCCCGTTCCCCGTTCCCACCCCTGCTAGGGCATCGCCTTCGGCGACTCGCTTCGCTCGGGGGATACGTTCCCCGCCCTCCAGGAAATCGCTGACGAGGAAGACGACCGCGCGGCGCTTCTGCACGCCGTTCAAGAACCTGAGCGCGGAGGCGATGTCCGTCGCGCCCTCTGCCCCGTCCTCCGCGGCAAGGACTTCGCGCACGAGCCTCATCACGCTGTCGCGCCCCTTGCGCGGCGGGATGTACTTGACGATCCTGTCGGAAAAGAGGACGAGGCCGATCTTGTCCTGGTTGCGTATGGCCGTAAGCGCGAGAAGCGCGGTCACCTCCGCCGCAAGCTCCATCTTCGAGCGCCTCACCGAGCCGTAGCCCTGGGAGCCGGAGACGTCGACCATGAAAAGGACGGTAAGCTCACGCTCTTCGCTGTATCGCTTTACATACGGGATCCCCGTCTTTGCCGTTACGTTCCAGTCGATGGAGCGCACGTCGTCGCCGACGAGATACGGCCGCACTTCGTCGAACTCGACCCCCTGGCCCTTGAACGTCGAATGGTAGTCGCCGGAGAGCTGGTCGTCGATGAGCTTCGTGGTGAGGATCCTTATCTTCCCCACCTTCGCCATAAGCTCTTTAACGTCTGTCATTACGGGACGGGGACCTCCGAGAGAATCCTGTCGATGATCTTGTCGCTCGTCACGTTCTCGGCCTCCGCCTCGTAGGTGAGGAGTATGCGGTGGCGGAGGACGTCGTGCGCGACCTCCTTCACGTCCTGCGGAGTCGCGTAGGCCCGCCCGTGCAGGAGGGCGTTGCCGCGCGCGGCGAGGTTGAGGGCGAGCGTGGCGCGCGGCGAGGCGCCTACCTGAATCTGCTCCTTGAGGGACTCAAGCCCCTTGGTGCGCTCGGGTTCGCGCGTGACGAAGACTATGTCGAGTATGTAGTCCGCGACCTTCTCGTCGCAATAGACCTCCTTTAGCGTCGCGCGCAGGCGCGCAACGTCGTCCGGTGTGCAGACGGCCTTCGCCTCGGGCGCGTCGGCGCTTCCCGCGAAGCGCTGCATGATACGCCGCTCGTCCGCCTTGGACGGAGTCTCGACGAGGCACTTGAACATGAAGCGGTCGACCTGCGCCTCGGGGAGAGGGTAGGTGCCCTCCTGCTCGATCGGGTTCTGCGTGGCAAGGACGAGGAATGGCGACGGCAGCTGATACGTCTCGTCGCCAATCGTGACCTGCCGCTCCTGCATGGCCTCGAGAAGCGCCGACTGGACCTTCGCCGGGGCACGGTTGATTTCGTCGGCAAGGAGCAGGTTCGTGAAGACGGGTCCCTTCTTCGGCGTGAACTCGCCGGTCTTCGGCGAATAGACAAGCGTTCCCACGACATCGGCAGGCAGGAGGTCAGGGGTGAAAGATATACGGCTAAAGTCAAGGCCGACCGCCTTCGCGAGAGTGTTCACCGACAGAGTCTTTGCAAGTCCAGGCACGCCTTCGAGAAGTATGTGGCCGCCCGTTGTCATCGCAAGAAGGAGCCTGTCTATAAGCTTCTCCTGCCCGACGATGACCCTCGAGACCTCGTCGCGTATCCTGTTCACCAGCTCGCCCTGCGCGGCGATCCTGTCTGTCGCTTCCTTCAGATCCATCATTCCCTCCTTGGGTTTGTCTATTCAAGTCCAGGCCGGAAAGACATCCAGTCCCTGACCAGTTCCTTTACAGTATTCCATTTTACCGAATTAAGGCGCTTCAAGTCCAGTGTAATTTTCATCCGCAGGGCGTCTGCTTCGCCATCACCGGAGATTGGAAGGCCCCCTCTTATACGCCGCAGGCGCTCCGACCACAGAGTCCTCACAAAGTCTTCGAGGACATCCACCGGTTCCAATCCGCACTCCATTGTCTTGGCCTGGCCTGTGAGAACTGCGTCGAACCAGCTCCGCTCGCGACCGCTAAGCGAATCGCCCCATGGCGCTATCTTGTCCTCACCGCTTGCGATCTCCGCCTTCCAGACCTCCGCGAACTTCCAGGTGAAGTCGTGCGCGAAGACCTGCTGCGGCAAGAACTCCCCGACCATGCCGGAGAGCGTCTTGGCGCTTTCAGAATACTCGTTGGCCATCAAGAATTCGCAGAACGCCATCTCCTTGGCAGACGGCGGAATCGCCTTCGCCGCGTCCTCCTGCACGGCGCCAGCCACGTCCCCGGGCAATTCCTCTTCGACTGGCGCCGGCTTCGGCGCCTCCCTTGCGCGTTCCACGGCGGAAGAGCCGAGCTTTGAAAGCTCCTCGTCGAGGGCAATCGCTGGAACCCCAAGGGCCTTCGCCGCCTCAGCCACCATGGCCGCTCGCTGTATGGCGTTTGCGCACGAGGAAATAGTCTCAAGGACCGCCTTGGCGGCCCTGTTGACCGCATCGACGGAATCTGGCCTTTTTTCCGCCGCGCGCGCGGTCCTCGCCTGGAAGGCGACTATGGACTCCGCAGCGTCCAGCATCTTGGAAAACTCGGCGGCCGGATGCGACCGAAGGAACGAGTCGGGGTCGTCGCCGCCAGGAAGCGACACGACTCTCACCGGCAGGCCCTCCGCAAGGCAGAGGCGCGCCGTCTTCACCGTTGCCTTGTGCCCGGCCTCGTCGTCGTCGTAGACAAGGGCGATCTGGTCGGCGAAACGGCGAAGGATCTTCGCATGCTCGGCGGTGAAGGCCGTTCCCTGCCCGGCGACAGAATTCGGAAAGCCGCTCGTCTGGAGCCGTATGCAGTCTATCTGGCCTTCGCAGACTATGGCCTCGTGGTTCTTCGCCTTCGTTATCTCCCTTGCGGCCTTGTCGAGGCCGTAGAGGATGTTGGACTTCTTGAAGACGGGAGTCTCCGGGGAGTTTACGTACTTGCCGGAGTTCTTGGAGGCTACAAGCTGGCGGCCCGAAAACCCTACGACGCGCTCCTGCCTGTCCTTTATCGTGAACATCAGCCGCCCGCCGAAGCGATGGTAGCCGAAGTCCCCTTCCCTCTCGGGCTTCTTCACGATTCCGGCGGCGTCGAGCTCGTCCGCGGTGTAGCCCTTGGCCTTGGCCCACTTGAGGACGGCGGCCGTCCCTGCGGGGGCGTATCCGATTAGGTAGTCCTCGGCGGTCTTGCCGGCGATGTCGCGCTCCTTCACGTATGCGCGCGCCTGCGCGGCCTCGGCGGACTCAACGAGGCATTTGCGGTAGAATGCCGCGATGTCCGCGAGAAGCGCGTAGAGCCTGGAGCGCCGCGTCGCCTCGGGATCGGACTTCTCCTCCTCTATCTTCACGCCGACGCGCTCCGCGAGCTTCCTCACAGCCTCGACGAAAGAGAGCCCGTCCATCCTCTGGACGAACTTTATGGCGTCTCCCGACTCGCCGCAGCCAAAGCAATGGTAGAAGCCCCTTGAGACGTTTACGTGGAACGACGGAGTCTTCTCGTTGTGAAAGGGACAGCAAGCCTTCTGCGTGGAGCCGGCGTTCTTCAGGGCGACTCCATACGAAGAGACGAGCTCGGCGAGATCGGTTCTCGCCTTGATGTCCTCTATCAACGCCTCCGTCATCCGAAACGCCGCCCTCAGCTCCTCCTGTCGCCTACTTCCTTCGCAACCTGGGCCGCAAATTTCGACACATTGCCCGAAGCTTCCTCGCCGACGGAAAGTATCTCGGGCGACTGCTCTGGAAACGCGCACCAGCGAAGCTGGTCGAGGCAGAATATCTTCACGTAGTCGTCGGTCGCCGTCTTCGCCCTTTCGACAAGTGCCTCCGTCCATATGCGCCTTTCGCCTTCGCGCGAGCTGCGCCAGAATGCCCACCAAGGGGCATTGGGCTTGTCCATCACGTAATGGGTGACCTCGGCTATCTTTACCGCCGCGACGGGATCCGTCTCGTAGGCGGTCTTGACCTCCGCAAGAAGCGCGTCAGCCTTCTCGCGGCTTTCGACACAGGCGGCTATCACCTCTGGAGCCGTCGCCTTCGATATCCATATCTCGTTCTCCTTCTGCCAGATGGACGATATGGGGGCGACTCCGTTGCCGCTCGTCTCGGCGCTCTTTACAAGCTCCTCGTAGTTGACCGCCGCAATCGACGCCGCGGCCGCGAAGCACACCGAAAGGAATATCGCTCTTTTCATTTCTTCAGCCTTTCATGAATTCTTCAGCCCAAGGTTCGCGGAGAGACTGGTAGAGATACCTGTCCGCGGCCTCGTCGTCCTTTGCGACGAGGTTCACGGGATCGAAGTCGAATCCCCTTCCGAGGCGTTCCGCCGTGATTGCAAGGTTTGCGAGAGTGCAGCTGCGGAAGCCCGTCTCCTCGTTGAGGCAGAAGCGGCGCCGCGTGCGGATGCTGTCCATGAAGTCGTCCTGCAGCGGGGCGGGATCGGGGAGGTCCGCGAGTACCTTCTCTACGTCACGCTTCCGCCCGGAGGCGTCAAGCATCGTGAAGAGGCGCTCGTTTTCAGGAGAAGTCCACGTCCCGACCGTGCCGTCGTCCCTCTTCGCCGACCAGATCGTCATTCCGTTGGAGCCAGTTATGAACGGCTCGTCCTTCAGGGACTCGTCGCCGTCGAGTATGATGACCGTGCCGTCCTCGTAGCGGTAGGTTACCCGGTCGAACCTTCCGACGACCTCCGGATGCTGCTTGGGACCCATGTAGTCAACCCTGATTGGGCTTGTGTCGTCCTTGCAGAGAAGATACTGCAGCGGATCGAGGTAATGCTGCGACATGTCGCCTATGCCGCCGCCGTCGTAGTCCCAGAAGCCGCGGAACTTGAAGTGGGTGCGCTCGCGGTTATACGGCTTCCAAGGGGCGGGGCCGAGCCACATCTCCCAGTCGAACGTCGGCGGAACCGGCTCGACGGGCAGGTTCACGCGGCCAGAGTGGTGGAACTTCCACCAGAAGCCCTGTCCCTTGCCGAATACGCAACGGACGGGGCCTTCGCCGAGGATTCCGCTCTCGATGATCTTGCGCACGTACTTTACGCGAGAGCCAAAGCCGTAGAACGGAAGGTCGCTGTAGCGGAACCAGGTGTTGAGGCGGAACATCCTGCCCTTTTCCTTGATGTACTCCATGACGCGCTTTCCCTCGCCGACGGTGCGGGTCATGGGCTTTTCGCACCAGATGTCCTTCCCCGCCCTCGCGGCCATGACGCTCATTACGCCATGCCAGTGCGCGGGCGTGCATATGTGGACGATGTCCACCCCAGGGTCGTCAAGAAGGGTCATGAAGTCACCGTAGTCGCGGATCTTGCCCCAGCCGGCCTTCTCCGCGTCGGCAAGGCCCTCCTGGGCATGCAGCATGTCGGGGTCGCAAAGGCCCACGAGCCGAGACCCCTTGAAGCCGAGGTGGTTCTCGCTGTGCGCTATTATTCCGTAGCCGATGATCGCGCGCGTAAGTTGGTTCGACGGGGCCGTCGCGCCGCGCAAGACCCCTGCAGGCACTATGTTGAGGGCTCCGAACGCCCCTACCTGCCTAAGAAATGTGCGTCTTGATGTCTTCATGTCTTTCCTTGTGTTGAATGCCGATTTGACTATTTTATCAGAAATTCCGCCGCTCGACATAAAAAACTTTATCGCCGACGCGGCAGCGCGGCGCCTTGAACGTCACCCAAGTCCCCTTCTCGGCCACCTCCGGAACTTCGTCGTCGCGCCTGATTTCGCCGAGCACAAGCTCCTTGACGCCTGTCGTCGCGCCGTGTATTTGCAGAGTATCGCCGGGACGTATGGCGTGGTCCTGTATCTTGACCTGCGCTATCCCCGCCTTTGCGAAATAGTCGATCACCACCCCCGCATGGCGCTTGACCGTGGTCGCAAGCGAGTCTTCGCTGTCGGCGAACTGCCCGACCCCCGGCCGCCCGAAGTAGAGGCCTTCCGAAAACTCCCTGTGAAAGACGCTTTCGAGCTTCACCCTTAGCCGGTTTGCAAGCTCCTGGGAATATGCGCCGGAGGCAACCGCGTCAACCGCCTCGCGGTAGGCCTCGGTGCACGTCTTCACGTAGTTGGCGTTTCTCGCCCGGCCCTCGATCTTGAACGAGGATATGCCCGCCTCCACAAGCCGGTCGACGAAGCCTATGGAGCAGAGGTCGCGGGCGGAGAGAACCGTATGCGGCTCCACCTCATACTGCGCCTTCGCATCCGCGTGTACCGGGTTCCCGTCCGCGTCCTCGTAGAGGTCAACGGCCTTGACGACGAACCTGCGGCGGCATGGCTGCACGCACTCCCCTCGGCATGCGCTCTTCCCGAAGACATCGTGGCTCATGAAGCACCTGCCCGACTCGGCGACGCACTGCGCCCCGTGGACAAAGCACTCGATTTCCACCGAAGGGACGGCGCGCGATATCTGGGAGACCTCCCCAAGGGTGCATTCCCTCGCAAGGACGACTCGCGTCGCGCCCTGCGAAGCAAGGAACTTCACTGCCAGCGAATTCGAGGTTGACATCTGGGTGGAGACGTGGAACTCAACGCCATGTCGCCTGCAAAGCTCTATCACGCCCCAGTCGGAGACAATGAACGCGTTGACATAGGGCTTCGCCTCCACGATCGTCCGCTCGACATCGTCGGCCTCGCCCTCGAACATGATCGCGTTGAGCGCAAGATACCGCTTCACGCCTTTCGTTTCGCAGCGTCTCGCTATCTCCGGAAGGTCAGCCGGCTTGAAGTTCACGCCGCTGCGCGCGCGCATGTTGAATGTCCCAAGCCCGAAATATACGGCGTCGGCTCCGGCGTCAAGCGCCGCCTGGAGGCACGTGAAATCCCCTGCCGGTGCAAGTATCTCTGGAATCTTCATGTTCTCATTGCGCGTGCATCATCCAAAAGGCTCCATGGCGGAACGCGCCAAGTCGCAAACCCTGTCAATCGAAGGGTCGTCGGTAAGCTTGTGCAGGAACCCTCGCCTGAACTCAAGGTGGCCGCGTTCGAGGCAGATACGGCGCGACGTGGCGTAGCGAAGGCCGGAGACCATCCATCCAATCTGTATGAGCACGAAGTCCGAGAGCGACTTTATGTGCTGGTAGTCGACGGGCAGGCGCTTTTCGATGCACTCGAGCACTGCCGGATTAGGAGGATCGCCGGTCGCAAGGTTCCAGAACGCGCGCGAGTCGTTTCGCCAGTCAGTGTGCTCAACCTGGTCCTCGAGAACGCGGAAGATGTCGAGCTTGTCTGCGTCCCGAACGACGTGCGAGCACGTCTCGGTGAGGGCGTCAAGGCCAGAGGGTATCTCCCGCCTGTTGTGGTAGAGAACAGCCTTGAGCACCGCCTCGCGCACATGCTCGTCGGGGAACACGACTTCCAGCCAGCCTTTTTCCTTTGCGATGTCGTGCGAGAAGACTGCGTGGTCGATGGAGTCTGAGTCGCGGAAAGTGTTGTACCGCAGCAGCTGCTCGTAGCGACCTACATCGTGCAGGAGAGCCGCCGCAAGCGCAGCCTCGCGCGTGAGGGCATCGAACTTCTCGCCGTCGGCGATCAGCTCTGCGTTCTTGACGACGAAGCCCGTATGCACGCGCTTAAGGCGCATCATCGCAGGGAGCTCGCCGTCCGCGCCCCTGTATCCATCGACATATCTGTCGTACAGCCTAAAAAGTTCTGTTTTCATACGCCAAACTTACATGCGTATTATACCAAAAAATTGCGGCTTGACAACACATGGGAACGTTTGATATACTATACGCAATTTCAAACACCTGCTCGGGTGGTGAAATTGGCAGACACGCATGCTTGAGGTGCATGTGGAGAGATCCTTGCGGGTTCGAGTCCCGCCCCGAGCACCAGGTCAAATCCCCTGCAAAACGGTCAACGGGAAAATCGCAACCATGAAGAACTCGGCATCATTCGGCACAGTAATCTCGGCGGCGGCTATTCTGGCGTTCGCCATGCCATCGTTCGCGCAACTTTCGGTAACTCCGTGTTCGCGAATCTCGCAAGACAAAGACGCCTGGTGGGCGAAGCGCTTCGAGGCGACGCGCACTGCAGCCGAAACAGGCACTTACGACATCGTCTTCCTGGGAGACTCCATCACCCACTACTGGGAGCGCGCCGGTGCCGACGTATGGAACGCGAATTTCACCAACGCGCCGTATCGCGCCCTGAACTGCGGCTTTAGCGCCGACCGCACGGAGCATCTCCTCTGGCGTCTGCGCAACGGCCAGCTCGGCAAGCTTTCGCCAAAGGCCGTCGTCGTCATGATAGGGACGAACAACACAGGCCACCGCCCCATCGAAAAGGAATTTCCCCTCGACACAATCGTCGGCATACAGGCAGTGCTCGACGAAATCGCGAAAAAGTGCCCGTCCGCCAAGATCATCCTCCACCCGATCTTCCCGCGAGGGGCTGCGACGAACGACCCCGCGCGCGTGAGGAACGACGTTGTCAACGACGCAATAAGGAAGTTTGCCGACAAGAAGAAGATCTTCTGGTGCGACTTCAACAGCCGCCTCCTCACGGACGACGGCGTGTTAGAGCGCACAGTCGCCCCAGACCTCCTCCACCCCGGGAAGTCAGGCTATGAAATCTGGGCCAAGTCGCTGAAACCGTATCTCGACTATGCGCTGGGAATACGCGCCAAGCCGCCGGCCCCTGCCGCAAAGCCGGCGCCTACCGCCTTGCCTACGGGGCGGGCGAATCCGCTTTCCCCGAAGCTGAAGTACAGGTGGCTCACCAAGGAAGGCCAGTACCGCCTCGCCAAAAAGCGTGCCGCAGAGCTCGATTCGCCCGACAAGACCTACGACGCCATATGGCTCGGCGACTCGATAACCCACTTCTGGGAGCACAAGGGCAACGACGAGGTATTCAACCGGAAATTCAAGAGCTACCGCATACTCAACCTCGGCTTCGGCGGCGACAGGGTTGAAAACATCCTCTGGGACGTCATGTACGGCGGATTCCTGGATGGCGTAGAGGCAAAGACCGTTTCCCTCATGATCGGCACGAACAACACATGGTCCGATTCTGCGGAAGACATAGCCGAGGGCATTTCCATCCTTCTCGCGAAGATCCGCGAAAAGCAGCCCTCCGCCAAGATCCTCCTGTACGCGCTGCTGCCGCGCGAGGTCGCGCACAAGCGCGGCGAACGCGATTTCAGGCGCAAGAACAAGAACGTCGACGAGATCATGCCGAAGCACATCCGGATAAACGAGCTCATCAAGCCCCTTGCCGACGGCAAGGACGTCCTCTGGGTCGACATGACCGCCCGCTTCACCGACGAAGAAGGCCTTCCCGACATCAGGCTCCTCGGCGACGGCACTCATCCGAACGCGGCTGGATGCGAAGCCTGGGCGGACGAGGTCCTGCCCGTCTACAAGCAGCTCCTTGGCAAGTAACGGCGCAATTGCGGAAAGGCGAAATGCTCTCAAGACTTCTTGTCGTTGCCGGAGCCGGATCGTATCCCGAGCTTGTGGTCAGGGGAGCCAAGCGCGCAGGAGTGGAGCGCGTTGACGTGATCGCCGTAAAAGGCTCTGCGTCGCGCGCCACCGTGCGTGCCGCAGATGGCGTCCACTGGGGCTATCTCGGGCGCATAATGGAGAGCGTGCGCTGGGCTGGAGCTCATGGCTACGACGGCGTCGTTTTCGCCGGGCAGGTAAACCCCCTTTCGCTTTTCCGCAGCAGGTTCGACGCGGAAACGAAAGCGGAACTCGCGGCGCTCCCGGTGAAGAGCGCCCACACGATTTTCCGTCGCCTCACCGCGCTCTTCGAGGAAGCAGGCGTAAAGGTGCTGCCAGCCTCGCTCTACATGGAAGACAACATTCCTGGCGTCGGCCCGCTCACCGAGCGCCGGTTCAGCGATTCCGAACGAAGCGACATCGCCCACGCGATGACTGTGGCGCGCGACATGGGCGCACATGACGTCGGCCAGAGCGTCGTGGTGAAGTCGGGAATGGTTCTTGCAGTGGAGGCGTTCGAGGGGACAAACGCCGCGATCAAGCGCGGCGGCAGGCTCGGAGGCCCCGGCTCCGTCCTCTTCAAGGCCGCGAGAACCGGCCACGACATGCGCTTCGACATCCCGGTCGTAGGGCTGAAGACTCTAAAGACGATGAAGCGAGCCGGAGTCAAGGCGCTCGGCTTTCAGGCGGGGCGGCTTATACTCCTCGACCGCGACGAGGCGATTGCATACGCAAACCGCCATGGCATCGCCATGGAAGGCGTGGAATCGGGCCTCCCTCCGGCGCCAGTACGCCCCTGACGGCCCGCTCAGCGCACGGCCCTCGCGACAGACGCGCAATAGACTTTTGACGCACCAGCCGACTTGAGCGTCTTCGCCGCCTCCGAAAGAGTCGATCCCGTGGTCATTACGTCGTCTATGACAAGCGGCAGCTCCGGAACGGCGCGGCGGCAGGCGACGGCGAAAGTGCCTACGACATTCTTGCGGCGATCATCCTCGGAAAGCCCCCTCTGGCTCCGAGGTGCACCTACGCGCCGCAGAAGCCTGGCGAAAGGCTTGCCAAGACGCCGCGCAAGCGCCTTGGCCAGGATCTCGCACTGGCTGTAGCCGCGAAGCCACCTGCTTGAAAGCGTAGATGGAATCGGGACGATGCACGAAATCCCGTCAACGACGAATCGGACGCGTACCGTCGCCTCGAGAAAGTCAACGATATCGTCCCTCAAGTGAATCGCGTCGCGGAACTTGAACGCATTGACGAGCTCTCTCGCGTCCCCTTCCATCCTGAAGGACGATACCGCCCTGTCGAAACTCGGACGAAATGCGCGGCACTCGTCGCAGAGGAACTCCCCGTCGAGCCCGGGAGCGTCCCGCCCGCATTTCCGGCAGAGTCCGTCGGTCGGGAGGAACGGAAGGCGCATGAGGCAGTCAGAGCAGATGTGACGCGCAGGCCTGTCAACTTCACGCCCGCATATCTGGCACATCCTCGGCCAGACGATGTCGTAGAGGCGCTCAAGCGGGCGGATCATCCGAAAAGCGCGGCGACGCGCCTGCGCCCCTCGAAAGAGGCGGAGCGGACGGCGGGGTCGTCAGACTTGAGGTTTGTAAGGACTATTGCCGCGGCACGGCGCACTGGGTCGACGGCGAGATACTGGCCCGTGTAGCCCGAGTGGCATATGGCAGAGGCGCTCCACCCCTCCGGAAGCGCGCCACGCGACATGTTCCATCCGAACGAACGACGCCGTCCGCCGCCCTCGAACGACGCGGCAAAAAGAAGCTCGTAGTATTCCCTCTCGAATGCACGGCGGGAAAGGAGGTCCGATGCGAAGGCACGAAGGTCGCGGAACGAAGCAAATACTCCTGCGTTCCCGAGGGGGCGCGAGAAGTTACGGGCGTTTTCGTCGCCCTTTGTCCCCAGCGGGCGCGGGCCGTGGGTGTAGATAGTGACAAGCCGCCCGTCGTCTGGCGGTACGTTCTTCCACGTGGTGGAGTCCATTCCAAGCGGTCCCCAGACGAACTTCCGAGCGGCCTCGTCGAGATCCATGCCAAGCTCGCGCTCGAGCAGGAAACCGAGGACTATCATGTTGGTGCAGGAGTAAACGCACTTGGCTCCGCGCTCGTAAGTCGGCGGCGCAGACATGGCCGCCGCCTCGTAGTCCGCATCCGACGCGAACGGCCACTTCCTGCCGAACACGCCGGCCCTCGCCATCCAGGCGTCGGTATAGCCGGAGACGTGAGAGGCGAGGTCTCTGATCGTCGCCTTGCCGTGGACGGGGCGATCGATGTCAATCCGCCCGGAGGCATGCAGCCTTGCGCATATCGCGGCGGTGAACACCTTGGAGACGCTTGCAATCTCAAAAAGGGAGTCTTCGCAAACGGCATCTCCCCTGGTCGACACCGCCGCGACAGGGCCGTCGGCGCCTCCCGCGACGGCGCAGTCAAAAAAACCGCGCTTGGCCTGCAACGCAAGGTCCGCAGCCGCCGCAGAAGCGCGGCGGTCTGCGTCCGACGGTTCGCAAAGCCGGCATCCGCCGGCTGCAAGCGCCGTCAGCGAGGCGATGAAGCGCCGCCGGTCCAAAGCGCCGCCGGATATTCGCCGGCATCTACAAGCTTGCGGATCTCGGCCACCATGTGCGGCTTGTCTTCGCGGTAGGTGACGCCGAACCACGAGGACTCCGTCGGGAGGACCTGGCAGTCAGCAAGGCCCTCCTTGACGAGCTCGTCAACGACGAACGGGATGTACCATTCGCTCTTGAGCTCGCTTCCGCGAGTCTCGAGGAACTTCGAGAAACGCCTTTCGAGCTCGGCAAAGAGCGGCGGCGTAAAGCCCCAGCAGTTCATCGAGACGCGGGAGTCAAGGGCGACCTTGACGGGCGCATCCGGGTTCTCGAGGTTCTCGGCGACATCGCCAGCCCTTACGAGCTTCGTCATCTCGGTGACGCTCCTGAGCGAGCCGTCGGGGGCGACGTCGCATATGCCGCGAGCCACGGAGCCGTTCTCGGAAAGCGTGAGGTCCAGCCTGTAGCCGACCATCGCAAAATGCATCGACGCGGGATCGACGGACGAAAGATACCCGCCGAGCCTCGCCATCGCGTCCCTGCCGTAGAAGTCGTCTGCGTTGATCACGGCAAAAGGCTCTGCGACTATCGAACGGGCGGCGCGCGTCGCGTGCGCGGTGCCCCACGGCTTGGTGCGGCCCTCCGGGACGACAAACGGCGCGGGGATGTCGGCGAGGTCCTGGTAGCAGTAGCCGACGGGGAGCACTCCCTCGTACTTCTTGCCGACCTTCTCGCGGAACTCCGCCTCGAAGTCCTTCCTTATGATGAACACGACCTTCCCGAATCCGCCGCGAAAAGCGTCGAAGACCGAATAGTCGAGAATCGTCTCCCCGGACGGACCTACGGGATCCACCTGCTTTAGACCGCCATACCTGCTGCCCATTCCGGCTGCGAGCACGACCAACGTTGGTTTCATCTTCTTTTCCTTTCCAATGTGCTTGGGTGTTTCCCGCTACCAGCCCCCAAGCTCGGGCTGGGCGAGGTATATCTTGTCTTCAGGGCGGAACGACGTATCGGTCTGCGGGACAACTTTCTCAAGCTCCGAAAGGAACTGGAGCGTCACCGCGACAGTGTACTTCTCGCCAAGGTCCACGTCGAGGACGCGGCCGGAGGGATAGTGCAGCTCTATGATGACGGGAAGGCGCCCCGGGCTTTTCAGTATCGAGCCTCGAATGTCCTCGACCTTGCGCTTTATCTCCGGGTCGTCGTAGTGCATCTTGATGCGCAGGCCCTTTGAGATGAGAGGCAGGGCGTCCTCCAGCGGATACGCCTCCTTGAGCGTGAACGAGAGGTCGCCCATCTGGGGATGCTCCTTCAGGGCGTCTTCGCGCGCGTAAGTCACGCGATGGGATATCTCGCCGCAAACGAGGACGAGCGAATCGACGCGCTGCTCAAGGGACGACGCCCTTTCCCATACCGCGGAAAAGGCCGATGCCTCGGCCCGCCCCTTTCCGTCGTCGAGGGTAAGGACAGCCCATTTCCTTCCTACGGAACCGTCGGGACGCGGCTTCGGGGTCTTTACGTCGCACATCTCGAGAAAGCCAACTGCCCTTACGTCAAGCTTCTTCAAGAGTATCTTGTCGACGTTCTTGCGCATGGCGGGCCTCGCCGACGAGATGGCCTTCTTGGCCTCCATCCTGTCGAACGGCAGAACTCCTTTGGCCCTGAGGTGCGCGCGGCAGATTCCGTCAAGCGCCCACGTGCGGGCCTCGGAACGCTTCAAGAGCTCCTCCACCCCGAGAAGCGAAAGGTCCTCGGCCTCGTCCTCTTCGCCGTCGCCCTGCGCGTCTTCCGCCCGCGCCTCGCCCTCGCCGGAATCGCCGCCTTCGCCCTCGCCTCCGTCGTCTTCCTGCTCCGGTTTTTTCTCTATCATGGAGAGGTTGAACGGAAGGCTGGCGGAGTCCTTCGCGTCAATGCGAACGATTGAAAGCTCGCTAAAGAGCCTGCGGCACGAGGAAAGCGGGTCGCCCGCAATGTAAAGGCCGAGGAGGTCGCGCTCGTACTTAAGTTCCTCGACTGTCGGGAACGGCGGCGAATCGACGAGGTCCGCGTCGCTTGGCGAGGACTCGCTCGAATCGAGGATGTCGAAGAAGCTCTCCTGTGCGCTTGCCGCCTCCTTGGCGCGCGACTGCGCCTTCTTGAGCGCGTAGTCGATGTTGTTGAAAAGCTTTGCACGGTTTGGCTCGAGAGTGGAAAAGGCCCCCGTCCTCGTGAGGTTCTCGAGAACGCGCCTGTTGACCACGTTTGCACCGGCAAGGCGGATGCAGAAATCGAGGAAGCCCGCGTACGGGCCGTTCGCCTCGCGCTCCGCGACAATCGCCTCCGCAGCCGCAGCCCCCACGCCCTTTATGCCGGCGAGCCCATAGCGGATTCCTCGCGAATCGGCCGTAGGCACAAACCTGACGCCGGACTCGTTGACGTCAGGAAGCATCAGCTGAAGCCCTATGTCGCGCGCCTCGGCAACGAACCCGGGGAGTTTGTCGAAGTTGCCGATTTCGGAGGATATCTGAGCGCACATGAACTCCGCCGGGTAGTGCGCCTTGAGGTAGCCCGTCTGGTAGGCGATCCACGCATAGCAGACGGCATGGGACTTGTTGAACGCGTAGGAGGCGAAGGCCTCCCAGTCGCTCCATATCTTCTCCGTAAGCTTGCGCGCCTCCGCCTCGTCGGCCCACTTGCCGACGCGAAACTCGGGATTCGCAAGGCACCCATCGACGAACTTCACCTTGAGCTCGTTCATGATGTCCATGAGCTTCTTGCCCATCGCCTTGCGCAGCGAATCGGACTGGCCGCGCGTAAAGCCGGCGAGCTTGCGCGAAAGGAGCATGACCTGCTCCTGATAGACCGTGACCCCGTATGTGTCGGCGAGGTGCTCCTCCATGAGGGGATGGTCGTAGGTTATCTCCTCGTCGCCCTGCTTCCTCGCGACGAAGCGCGGTATGTACTCCATCGGACCCGGCCTGTAGAGGGCGTTCATGGCGACAAGGTCCGTAAGCCTCTCCGGCTGGAGCGCAATGAGCCACTTCTTCATCCCCGGAGACTCGAACTGAAAGAGGCCCGTCGTCTCGCCGCGCCCGAACAGGGCGAAAGTCTCGGGGTCGCCATCGGCTATGAGGTCGGGGTCGAGCTCGCCATTGGCGTTTCTTATCGACTCCGGCACCCTCGGGTTGTTCCGGCCGAGAAGCGCGACGCACTCCTTCTCGACCGTAAGCGTCTTGAGGCCGAGGAAGTCCATCTTGAGAAGCCCGACCGGCTCCACGTAGTGGCCGTCGTATTGCGTGGTGAGGAGCCTGTCCTCGCGCGGCGCGCCCTTCGACGAGCCCTTCTTGCCGCCCTTCTCCGGCGTCGGCATGACAGGCAGCGTCTCGATAAGAGGATCGCGGGAGATTATTATGCCGCACGCATGAACGCCAGGCTGCCTTATGGATCCTTCCAGCCTCGCGGCGCGCTCCATGAGGGTGCGCACCGTCGGGTCTTCCGAGTTGAAGGCCGCCTCCAGGTCGGGTGATTCCTCCCGCGCCTTCTTGAAGTCTATCTTCGGCGTGTTGGGGACGTAGGAGGCTAGCTTGTTCGTGTCGGCAAGAGGATAGCCCATTACGCGCCCGACGTCCTTTATCGCCGACTTCGCGGCCATCTGGCCGAACGTCACGATGTGGGCGACGTGGTCGGCGCCGTATTTCTTCGTGACGTAGTCGATGACGCGCTCGCGCCCGGCGTCGTCGAAGTCGACGTCGATATCGGGCATGGATATGCGGTCCGGGTTGAGGAACCTCTCAAAGAGGAGCGAATACTTGAGAGGATCTACGTTCGTGATGCCAAGCGCGTAGGCGACGGCGGACCCAGCCGCGGAGCCTCGCCCGGGGCCTACCCACACGCCCATGTCGCGCGCGGCGCGGATATAGTCCCACACGATGAGGAAGTAGCCTGGGAAACCCATCTGCTTGATGGTGTTGAGCTCAAACTTGACGCGCTCAGACGTCTCCTCGGGAAGCTCCGCCCCCCACCTCTTCTTCGCCCCGTCCCAGACGAGCGCCTCAAGATAGTCGTCTTCGGTCGTAAAGCCGTCGGGGAGCGGTACGTGGGGCATGATCGGAGCCTTGGAGTCGAGCTCGAAGCTCTCGATCCTGTCCGCGACTTCAAGGGTGTTCGCGATTATCTCCGGCGTCTCGGGGAAGACCAAGCGCATCTCCTCCTCGGTTTTGAAATACTCCTGGCCCGTGTATATGAGCCTTCCAGAATCGGAGAGCTTCTTGTTCGTGGAGATCGCCAAAAGGACGTCGTGCGAGTCGTCGTCCTCCTTGTCGAGGAAGTGGACGTCGTTCGTGGCGATGACCCTTACGGAGAACTTGCGCCCAAGCTCGATGACGGCCTTGGCGACGCGCATCTGGTCGGCGTAGAGCTCCGCGAACTCGGTGACCGCCTCTGGAGGCACGTCGCCGCCAGACTTCACCGACTTGTGGAGCATGACCTCCAGCGAGTAGTCGTCGCCAAAGAGGTCCTTGTACCAGCGCACGGTCTCCTCCGCCTTCGCCATGTCGCCGCGCCTTATGGCGTCGGCCACCTCCCCGGCAATGCACGCGGACGAGCAATGGAGCCCCTCGTGGTATTTCTCAAGGAGTGCGCGGTCAATTCTCGGTCTCTGGTAGAAGCCGCGTATGTGGGCCTCGGAGACAAGCCGCACCAAGTTGCCGTAGCCCGTCTTGTTCTTGGCATGGAGGCAGAGGTGGTAGCGCTTTTCGTGCTTGAGGATCTCGGTGTCGCGAAGGAGATGGTCGCCCGTCGACGTGACGTACGCCTCGACGCCGAGAATCGGCTTTATCGGGGGGAGCCCCGCGAACTTCTTCTTCGTGGACTTGCAGGCGTCGTGAAAGGCCTTTAGCGCGAAGAGATTCCCGTGGTCGGTGACGGCAAGGGCCCGCATTCCGAGCTTGCGCGCCCTTAATACGAGCGGCGCTATCTGGCACTGCCCGTCCAGAAGCGAATACGTTGTGTGAAGATGTAAGTGTACGAAGTCCAATTTCCGCAAATTCCAGTTAGTCTTTCAACCCGTAAGTATAGCAGAATCAGCCGCGCCTGACAACCCTCCAATTTATTAGGTTTCCTTCACTTTTAGGGCAAAGTGTTCGTGTTGGGTGCCTTGTCAGCGTGCGGGCGATTTCGCACGCAACGGTACTCCCGCTCCAGGGCTGGCGGCTTCGGCGTCCTTCGCCCCGCTCGGCGTATGCATATACGCCGTCGGGGGCGAGTCCTGCCGAATCCGCGCACGCCCTGAAGCAGTCCGTTCCGCTGGCGGCGGCGAAATCGCCCGCGCATGGCACGTTTTGGCACTGGGGTCGTAAGTCTCGTCCTCATCCCTCCCTACGGGCGGAAGCGTGCGACCTCCCGCGCCATCCGCGGCCGATCCGCGTCGCGTGGCTTCGTCGCGGAATACCGCGTCCTCGCCACGCTCGCGCCTCGGCGCGCCTGCCGCGAACCGGCCGCCCGCCGCCGCCCTGCGTTCGGTCTTCGGCCTCGCCTTCCGACCCCGACCCATTCAGTTGAGAGTGTAGAGTGGAGAGTGTAAAGTTATTGGCGTTGTTGCTGTGCGCTACCCTATGGAGCAGGGCGCGAACTGCGGGCAGCGGAGGGGAGGGATGTCGCGAGTGAGGCAGTCGCGAAATTGATAGTTGAGAATTGAAAATGTAGAATGGTGGATCGTCCACAATTCTACACTCTACACTCTACACTCTCAACTTCACCCAATGGGCGGTCAGCGCACACGGAGGCACGTTGCCGCGACGGCGGCAAATACGTCTTCCGCTTCCATCATACGGCCTGAGCCTGTAATTCCGCAGGCAAGTTCGCCATCTGCAGGGCCGACGACGGCAACGCCACGCGCACGAAGCGCCGCGATGTTGTCCTGCGTCACCGCGCTCGTCCACATCCCCTCGTTCATCGCAGGAGCGACGAATATCGGCGAGCGCGTCGCAAGCAGCACGGACGTAAGCAAGTTGTCTGCAATTCCAAAGCGCATCTTCGCAAGCGTATTCGCCGTTGCCGGAGCGACGACCACGATGTCGCGCTCCGCAAGCGCGATGTGCTCTGGTTTCCACTCCGAAGGCTTCGCAAACTGATCGATGAATACCTGGTTGCGCGAAAGAGTCTGGAACGTGAGGGGACTGACGAACTCCGTCGCAGCAGGCGTCATGACCACCGCCACGTCGTCGCCGTTCTTCACGAAAAGCCGCACGAGCTCCGCCGCCTTGTACGCGGCAATGGAACCTGTGACGCCAAGAAGCACTCGCCTGCCCATCACAAACCCTCCCCTGCCGCAGCCTTGATTCTCTCGCGAAGGTCCGCTACGGCCGCCTTCATGTCCGCCTGGCGGAAAAGATACGAGCCTGCGACAAACTGGTTTGCGCCCGCCTTCGCGGCGACTGGCGCAGTCTCGGCGTCGATTCCGCCATCGACCATGAGATCCATCTCCGGCAGACGCGAGCGCAGGAACTCCAGCTTGGGCATGCACTCGGCCATGAACTTCTGGCCGCCGAAGCCGGGATGGACTGTCATGACAAGCACCTCGTCAACCTCGCCGAGGTACGGGACGATCCTCTCGACCGGAGTCTCCGGGTTGAGGACAATCGCGTTCCTGAGCCCCAGCGCCTTGATACGCTTGAGCTCGACATGCAGGTCGCAGTCCGCCTCGACGTGTATCTGGATTGTCTGTGCGCCCGCCTTGGCGAACGCCTCAAGATAGAGGTCGGGGCGATTCATCATCAAGTGGACGTTCCTGTAGAGCTCAGGGCACGTCTTGCGGCAGAAATCGACGATGGACGGCCCGAAGCTCATGTTCGGGACAAACGTCGGGTCCATTATGTCGAGGTGTATCGCATCTGCGACAGACGATTCCGCCCTCCGCAGCTCGTCGGAAAGGCGCCCGAGGTCGGCTGCGAGAAAGGACGGCAGTATCTGGAGGCGTTTCATAAAGTCAAGCCTGTGGCTTCTCGTCCGCAAGCTTGCCGAAGATGTTTCCGTAGCGCTTGAGGTTGAGAGCCTCGACGAAAGAGGATATCTTCGTCGTAGTGGAGCAAGGGTCGATGGACGCGTCCATGCAGTCGCCCTCGAGCGTGAGAAGCGGCACGCCTATGCCGTCGAGCGTCTCCCTGAGGTGTTTTGCAAACGCGCGATCCGCGAGCGAGCACCGGCCGAAGCCGTGAGTATAGAGGATCACCCCGTTGAACCGGCCTGCGACGACGCCCTTTCGCACATACTCGACGCGCAGCGCAGGATCGAGGAACCCGGACTGCAGAAGCTTGCGGGCGAGCGAGCGATACGGATCCTTCGGGTCAAGCGGCTCCCAGCCGACGAAATTCGTCTCCTCGAAGACGATAGGCGCGTTGCACACGTTCTCGATGTAGTCGAGGTGCTTCGTGTCGTAGAACGGCGGCAGGTGCAGCCAAAGGAGGCGATGCGTGTCGTCGATGCCGTACCTCGCCTCGGCCCACTCCTTCTTCATGAGAAACTCTTCGAACTGCGCCTTCTGGATCTCGACGAATTCACGAGTCCCCCAATGCTGGGAGAAGACCGCCGCGGCGTATATCGCCTCGCCGCCGCGAACGAGCGGAGGCGAAGTGAAACGCAGCTCCTGGCACTTCTTCGTGTACTCCGCAGCCTCGTTCGAAAGCACGCACGCCTCCTCGAGCCTCGCGGGGTCAAGCTTGCGGCCAAGGGCGCGCTCCATCCGGGAGACGGCCTCCTCAAGACCGTCGGCGACGTTTTCAACGGCGTTGCGCGAAGTTGCGCCGACGGGAGTCTGCAAAGAGTAGATGCGGTCCGAAGCGCCATATTCGCGGGCGAGGTCTGCGAATATGCGCTCCGCCTGCTGGCACGGCTGCACGGTCGACACGATGTAGTCCGGCTTCTCCAGCGACATTCCCTCGAGCATTCGGAGGAACGAGCAAGTCTGGCCGTCGAAGCCCTTCTGGGCCGCTCTGCCAAGGCATTCCTTGACCTTGTCGGCCTTGCGGGCGAAGAGCGCGGCATGCGTCTCGAGGGTGCAGATACGGCAGCCCATCGCGTTGAGGATCTCGGCCGGGAAGAAGAGATTGCGCCAGACGAGCGGGCGGCTCTTGTCGGCCGAGAAGAAATCGTGCTTTGTCGCCTTTATGCGCAGGAGAGCCGAGTTTCCGCGCGTCGGCTCGTATTCCACCTTCGCAAGGTCAAGCCTGCCGGAGGACTTGAGGTCGTGGAGCTGCCTTGCGATGACCGCCGCGCCGAGGGCTCCCATTACCTCGTGGTACTGCGGAATCACGATCTCGCTGCCGGTTATCTTCTTGAGGAAGAACGCGACCGCCTTGTTGAAGGCGACACCGCCCTGAAAGAGAATCTTGCGGCCAGGGGCGTTGAGGAGAAGCTGGCCCACGGAGTTGAGGATCGTCCTCGCCTGCGCCTTGCACGCCCCCGCGAGGAGGTCGCCTATCGGGACGCGGTTCTTGAACTTGTTTATCGACGTCGCGGAAAGGACTGCGCACACCGAGCTGAACTCGGCCTTGGAATCGTAGTTCACCTTGTCGGCGACGTCCTCGACCTTGACGCCGAGCTTCTGCGCCACGGAATCGAGGAAGCTGCCCGTTCCGGCGGCGCAGACGCCGCTCATCATGCTCGTCCAAAGCTTCATGGTCGGGTTATAGACCATGCACTTGGAATCCTGCCCGCCGCAGTCGATGATGGCATCGACGTCGGGATGGAGGAACTTCGCGCCTGCGACATGAGCCGTGACTTCGCTGGCCTGGAAGTCGAACGGTATGAACCTCTTCGTCTCCTCTACTATCTGGCTGCCCGTCACCACGACCGCGGATATGTCGCCGAAGGAGGCGATTCCGCAGACCTTCAGGAACTCCAGCGCAAGCTTCCTGACCGCGCCGCCGCTGCAGTTCCCGCAGGCGGAGCAGCGGCCCGAGCAAGACACCTTCGCGGCATCCGCAGGCTGCGTGCGCTTGTAAACTGTGCGCAAGACGTTCCCGTCCCCGTCAAGGAGCACCGCCTTGAACGTGGTGGAGCCGATATCTATGCCGAGGTATCTCTGGTTTTCCATCTCAGGCCAATTCCGCCGCGACTGTTATTCGCGTTCGCCAAAGGTGCAGTCGAGGGCGTCAGAAATCATGTCAAAGACGTCCTCGAGATCGTCTTCGGAGAGGGTCAGCGGCGGCAGGAACCTGACGACGTGCTCGCCGGCCGTCAATGTCAGAAGGCCCTGCGCCCTAAACGCATCTACGAGCTCCTTCGCGCTGCCCTCCGTCACGAGACCGAGCATCATCCCGCGGCCGCGGACTTCCAAAAGGCTGTCGTAGCTGTCGGCGAACTCCTCGAGCTTCTCCTTGAGGATCGCGCCGACCTTGACCGCGTTTTCAAGAAGGCCCTCGGACTCGATCACGTCGATGACCGCGAGCGCGGCGGCCGCCGATACGGGGTTGCCGCCGAACGTCGATGCGTGAGAAGGCGCGCAAAGGACGTCTGCAAGCTTCGCGTTGGATACGAGCGCCCCCAGAGGGAGCCCGCCGCCGAGCGCCTTGGCACACGTAAAGAGATCAGGCTCTACGCCGTAGTTCTGCCACGCGAACCACTTGCCCGTCCGGCCCATGCCGGCCTGGACCTCGTCAACGATCATGAGGAGGTTCTTCTCGTCGCAGAGCGCGCGCACCCCCTTCATGAACTCCTCGGTCGCCGGAGTGACGCCGCCCTCGCCCTGCACGGCCTCGAGCATAATGGCGACAGTCTTCTCGCCGACGGCGGCCTTCACGCTCTCGATGTCGTTGAAGTCGGCGTATGCAAAGCCGACGGGAAGAGGGTCGAAGCCCTCCTGGCACCACGCCTGTGCAGTCGCGGCGACAGTCGCAAGCGTGCGGCCGTGGAAGCCCTGGCGCATGGTGACCACCTCGTAGCGGCCGCCGTTCGCGGAGCCCCACTTGCGGGCGAGCTTGATCGCCGCCTCGTTCGCCTCGGCCCCGGAATTGCAGAAGAAGACCTTGCCGCCAAGGCCCGAAAGCTCGACGAGCTTCGCCGCGAGGTTTGTCGCGGGGAGGTTCGCGTAGAGGTTTGAGCAGTGGGTAAGCGCGGCGGCCTGGTCGCGTATCGCGTCAATCACCTTCTTGTTGCCGTAGCCGACGGCCTGGACGCCGATGCCGCTCGTGAAGTCGTAGTAGCTCATGCCGTCCACGTCGCGGACAGTGATCCCCTTCCCAGAGGAAAGCACCAGCGCCGGCGAATACGTCGGCATCGTCGAAGACTTGTAGAGTTCGAGAATGTCCTGTGTCTTGCTGCTCATTGCGTTATCTCCGTTCCCACGCCCTGTCGCGTGAATATTTCAAGTAAGATGGAGTGCGCCATGCGACCGTCGACGAGATGAACTTTCTTCACCCCTTCGCGTATCGCATCCTCGCAACTCTCTATTTTCGGTAGCATTCCACCCGATATGATTCCAGAGGACTTCAGCGTGGCAGTCTCGGAAAGATGCAGGGTGGAGAAAAGAGTGGAAGGGTCGGAAGGATCCTTCAGGAGGCCGGGGACATCCGACACAAGGACGAACTTGCGCACCTTGAGGGCCTTGGCGAGGGCCGCCGCCGCATAGTCCGCGTTTATGTTGTAGAGATGGCGGTCTTCGACCCCGGTGCCGAGCGGGGTCACCACGGGAACGATGTGCGCATCGAGCATCTCGACGACCGCGCGGGGATCGACCTCCACGACCTCGCCGACGTAGCCGCGGTCTGGGTTCACTATGCGCCGTGCGCCGAAGATCCAGTTGCCGTGCAGCGGCTTTGCGTTCGCGCCCTTGTTGCACAGCCTCTGGACGATGTCGGGGTTGACCACGTTGTTCAGGGTCTTGCGGACAATCTCCATCGTAGGCTCGTCTGTCACGCGAAGGCCTTCCACGAAGGTCGGCTCGTGCCCGCTCGCCTTTATGGCACGTGATATCGCCTTTCCACCGCCGTGGACGATTACGACCTTTATCCCCACGGCGTTCATGAACGCTATGTCATCGACGATGGAGTCGAGGTTGGACTCGACCTCCATGACCGAACCGCCAAGCTTAACCAAGACGACAGAGTCCTTGAAGTCCTGTATATAGGGCAACGCCTCTATAAGGACGGACGACTTCGCCTGCGCTGTGTCAATACTTTCCATTTCAATTGTATAAGTATATCAAATTTCGCGGAATTTTGCTATACTACAAAACATGAAACTGAAATTGAACAGGGAATATGCGCTCCGCCACGTCTTTTCGGCGGTTGTCCTGGCCGCCTTGGGCCTGTGGTTCGGGTTCGACGGAGTCGTTCGCTATCCGGCGACGCCCGCCGCAGAGCTATACCGCTCGATAGAGAAGTCCGAGCCGCCGCCGGAATTCGACCTCGACGGCTTCAAGCGCCAGAAGATCCAGTCGCAATACGGATTTTCGGCGATTGCCCTTCTCGCGGCGCTCGTCGTCGGCCTGAGGCTCCTAAAGGAGAAAAATTTCTCGTTCGAGTTCGACGAAAGCGGCTTCACGGCCAGAGGAAAGCGCTTCTCGCGCGAAGACGTCGCCGAAATCGACGAGAGCGAATGGACGACGAAGTCAAAGCTGCACGTGCGCCTAAAGAGCGGCGGGAAAATCACCCTTGACGCCTGGCACCACACGGGGGTAAAGGACTTCCACGCCCTCTACGCGGCTCCCAAGGCGGCTCCCGCCACCTGAAGGCGCGAGCAATTCCGTTCCATCCGGGATTGCGCTTCAGACGCCGTATGCGATCGTGCCGAAGCGGCCATTGGCGTTTATGCGGCGGATCGTCTCCGCTGCAAAACGCGCCTGGTCTGAGAACGAAAGCCGGATCGGCGGCTCGGTCGGCAGGCCGAGATGGGTCATCACGATTTTAAGTATCGTCGCCGGGTTTTCAAAGTTCGCAGGATGGATTACACCAAGGACGAGATACATCTGGCCCATCGGCGCTATCCCCGCGCAGACTGTCCTGCCCTTCACATCGCCGAGACTGAAGCTCTTCTCCATGAGAAAAAGCTCCTCTCCCGTCATTAGATCGCGGCATTTCATGCCTACGCCCGCCTTTACCGCAAGAACTTCAAGCCATGTATAGCGGTAGTTTTCGTAGTAGGCAGCCGCAGCACGGTCGTAGTCGTCCAGTTCATCCGCGCGACTCAGAACGCGCCTGACGGCCGGTTCTCCATGCTGATCGTCCATCATCGCGGCAAAGTCACCAACCACCATGTCGAGATTTGCATCGAGGACGAACCCCGTCTTGGGGTCAACAGCGAAGCCAAGGCGCTTCGCGGCGTCACGCCGCTCTTCCTGCGTCAGTTCGTGCATCACCACGTCGCGAACGAATTCGCGGGTGATGATCCTTACGCCATCGTAGTCGTAGATTGCCTTCTCGCGTTTCACAGGGTCCTTGACGAACTTGAAATCAACAGGCCCTGTGTATTTCGCAGGCGGCAGCTCCTCCAACTTGACCAGTTCGTCTTCTTCGGCATCGTAGTCATCGGCTTCATCATCCAAAAACTCAAACGACAGAAACGCATCCTCGTCAAAGTGCGGGATGTCTATTTTCGCAAATGCCTCACGGGCAACGGCCACACGCTTGTCAATCAGTGCAAAAATCTCCTTGTCGGTCGGTGGTATTTTGCTTTTGCGGATATCATCTTCCACATCGACCAACGTTCGTTTGACGACAAGACTAGCACCGTCATTATTGTCGCTCCAGCAAGCAAAGTTTATGCCGAACTCCTCAAGCAATCTGTCAAGAGGCGTGCCGTCGCCCTCTTTGCTGTTGGCTACCCGACTCATGAATCTACCGAGTTCGTTCTCATCAAGCGTATCTGACACGGGAGATTCATGGCCTTCTGCATACTCGTTATAGATTTCACAGAACTCGGAAAATGTCATTACCCCGCGCAAATTGACGGCCGCGTTGAGACAGCGGATCATAAACTCGTCACGAGTTGGTCGCCACTCTGCAGCGGAATCATCTGCGGAACCCTCCGGCTTCTCCGCGCTCTCATCGTCAATCCACTCGCCCTCCGGCCCGACAATTTTGTTAAATGGGTTTTTCATGGTTTACGACCTCCAACCGAACACCCCCTTGATGGATGACAACACTTTTGCTATAATTGTTGGCGTTGAGGCACTTGAGGCGTGAGGCGTGTTTCCGGAGACCACCTCTACTTTACGATCAAGTGCCTCCAACTTTATCGCTTCGACCGAGTAGATGTGGTGTCCGTGCTGCCGAGACTCCTTCACTGTTATCCATGCAACGGCTTTTTTGCAGCCAAAAGCAACCTTGGCAGCAAATCGCTTAATCGATACGATGTTTAAGTCGCCATCTTTGTCCGGTCTGGATGAAACGAGATTGGACGCGACATATATGCTGTCTATGTTTGCCGCCAATGCGTTGTGCTGGTCACTTGTAAAACCGTTCGCCTTAGACTTGCCTGCTGCCTTGTTGCTGACGAGTTTCCCCTTTGCGCTGGATGACAGCCGTGCCGGTATGCCTGTCTGCCGATTGACAAAAGTCTTGCCGCGCAGACGTTCGATAGAAGCCCTCGCTTCGTTGAGCGCCACGCCTTCTGGCGGAAGTATGATAACGGCGTCATGCATACGGTGAAATCATACCTCCCTACCAACCCTGTCAAATGGTTTTTTCATGATGCACTATCAATTTTCAGGCGCTTACACAACGCGCGTCCAGCCGCTGCAAAATTCCCATGTTTGCAATCGCAAAACGTCGAATGGCAACAAACACCCGCATTATTCGGATGTTAATTTCAATCGCAGTTTGAGAACGAAGGACACCACTGAGCATTGCGATTCCATTTTCCGTAAATGCAAATGGTCGTTTCCTGACGCCACCCCAACTTGAAGTCACAAATTGTGACTTCAAGTTTGCGACGGCATCCTGCGCCTCCCGCCACTCTGCATCCGTTACCTGAAACATGAAATCTGGCGGAAATCGCTCAATATTTCGTTTAACTGCCTGGTTTAATACCTTTGTCTCCACGCCATACAGCATTGCCAAGTCGCTGTCAAGCATCACCTGAACACCACGAAGCAACAAAATCCTGGACTTGATAAAATCATCACCGCGAACACCTATGCCACCATTTGACGCATCATTTCCCAAGACAGATGCCGCCACATGAAGTTCCTGCATAGGATCGAACGTCGTCGCCGACCTCCACTTCCTGAAATACGGCTTAAGACAGTCGAAGACGTAGGGCATCGACTTGCCGCCTGTAACTGGATAGGTCTTTGAATAGAATGCCTCATCGATCTTCACGCACGGACAGCGCGAAGAGCTGACAAAAACCTCGGCGGACTTGACACCAAGCAACTTCGCGGGCGTGGATTCCTCAAGGAGTTCGTAAAGCGCGTACTTCTCGCCATGCGGCTTTGCGGAAAGCGAATACCCGTTTTTCTTCAACCAGGCACCGTCGACAACATCCTTGAACTTCGCCTTGAACGCAAAGTTCGGATGACCTTCCGCAAAAAGCACAACACCCGAAATCTTCTCATGAAACGCAAGATGACCACCAGCTTTGTGCCCTTTGTGTTCTTTGTGGCTAAAAATCTTAGGCAACGGCAAGTTGTAAAGCCGCTTCTCTGCGATCCATTTCTCGTTTGCAGGGCGATATGTGCCGACAAGAACAAAACGCGACTCTTTCTCTGCCTTTTTCATTCACCTATGCCTAGAAGTTCTACACGATCTACATGTCCTACACGGCTAAAACATTTCCACAAATCCTATCAGTTGGCTTATTCGGATGCCAATGTCTCGGCCGCATGACGCAGACGAGCCAATGTCTTTTCGCGGCCGAGGAGCTGGAGCATCTCAAATAGCCCAATCCCCTCGCCACGCCCCGAGACGGCGACGCGGACCGGGTGCACCCACGGGCCCATTCCGTTGCCCTGCGAAAGCTCCTTGACGACGGCCTCGAGCGTTGGCGCAGACCAGTCCTCGACCTTCGAGAAGCGCTCCACGAGATCGAGAAGAAGCTCCTTCACGCCCGGCTTCTTCAATCGCTTTTCAACCGCCTTTTCGTCAAACGGGAAGTCGTCGGACGCAAAGCACCTGGTCGCCGCTGGTATGTCGTTCAAGAACTTGGTGCGAACCTGCAGCTGGTCGGCAAGGTAGCTCCACCATGCCTCGTCGTGCCCGGCGGCCGCGCCGGTGCGGGCCTTGACCTCGCCTACGAACACGTCGTGGGGAATCTTCTTTATGTACTCTCCGTTCATCCACGCGAGCTTCTTCGGATCGAACATCGCCGCGGTGACATGCACCTTCTCAAGCTCGAAAAGCTTAACCATCTCCTCACGCGTCAACACCTCGCGGTCGTCGCCGGGATTCCACCCGAGAAGGAGGAGGTAGTTGAAAAGCGCCTCGGGGAGATACCCCTGCTCGCGGTACTCGCCGACAAACGCCGCGCCGTCGCGCTTCGAGTAGGGCTTCCCCTGCTGGTTGACGATCATCGAAAGATGCCCGTACTTCGGCACAGGCGCCCCAAGCGCCCTGAAAATGCAGATGTGCTTGAAGGTGTTCTCGACGTGGTCGTCGCCGCGGATGATGTGCGTGACGCGCTGGTCGATGTCGTCGACGACGTTAGCGATGTGGAAGATTGGCGAACCATCCGAGCGGACGATGGCGAAGTCCTGGATGTCCTCGGCCTTCTTCGCCATGTGGCCCTTCACGATGTCGTCGAACTCGATGACGCCCTCCTTGGGCATCTTGAACATCGTGACGACGCCGGTCTTGCCGTCGCGCGAGGTCTTTTCGACCTTGTAGGCGTGGCCGCTCGCAAGAAGCTGGTCAACAACTTCGAGGTGGCGCTTCACGTTCTTCGTCTGGTAGAAGACTTCCTCGTCCCAGTCGAGCCCGAGCCACTTCATGCAGTCGAATAGTACGGCAATCGCCTCGGGCGTCGAACGCTCGAGGTCCGTGTCCTCCACGCGAAGGAGGAACTTTCCGCCCGTATGCCGCGCGAAAAGCCAGTTGTAGATCGCGGCGCGGATGTTGCCGATGTGCACCTTGCCCGTCGGAGACGGCGCAAACCTCACTCTTGTCTCTTCCATTTCAATCTCCGGAATGCGTTTCCCCTATCCAATAGAGGAGGAAACCTTGAATACGGCCATGAGAATCGCAATCGCGACAAAGCCTACGACGCCCGCTATGGCGACGATGAGAATCGGCTCGAGCGCGTTCGTGAAAGTCGCGATGTTGCGGTCCATGTCCTTCTGGTAGCGCTTGCCGACGTTTTCGAGGGCCGAGGCCATGTCGCCCGCCTGCTCGCCGATTGCAAGCATGTCGGTCATCATGCGAGGAAATACGCCCGAAGCCGCAAGCGGCCCCGATATGGTAGTTCCGTCGGTGACGCGCTGGCGCGCAGTCTTTAGCGCATCGCCTATGACGGCGTTGCCGCAGGTCTCCTCGCATATCTTGAGGGCCTGGAGCACGTTGACGCCGTTCTTGAGAAGAGTCTTCATCGTGTAGGCGAGCGACGAATACGCGCCAGCCGCGACAATGCCCTTTATGAGGGGCATCCTGAGCTTCCACGAGTCTATCTTCCTCATCCCGGCCGGAGTCGTCTTCCACTTCCGGAACCAGAAGACAAGCGCAACTACCGCAAGGGCCATCAGCCAGCCGTAGCTGATGAAGAGGTCGGAAAGGCCTATGAGGATCCGCGTCGGAAGCGGCAGCGAGGCCCCCATCGAGTCGAAGACCTTCTGGAACTGCGGTATGATCCAGACGAGGGCCCCTATCACCGCGATGACGCCAAAGCAAAGGACGATCACGGGATACGAAAGCGCGCTCTTTATCTTGCCGCGCATGTTGTCGTCGCGCTCGTAGTGGTCGCCGAGGCGCCGCAAGACCTCGATCATCGCGCCTGACGCCTCGCCTGCGCGGAGCATGTTGGAAAAGAGCGGCGGGAAAGTCTTTGGATGGCGGGCGCAGGCGTCGGAGAAGTTCTCGCCCCGCACGATCCTGTCGCAGAGGTCCTGGCAGATGTAGGCGTGCGCCGAATTCTCGTCGCCCTGCTTCGCAAGGGCCTGGAGCGCCTGGCCGAGGGTCATGCCCGCCTCAAGGAGGTCGGCGAGCTCCGACACGAAGAGGAGGACCTCCACCCTCTTCATGTCGGTCTTGCGCTTGCCGCCGCCGATCTGGAGGTTCCAGATCGACTGGCTCTTGGGCTTTGCGCCGGCAGGCGGCGCGGCCGGCGCCTCTAAGGGCGCCGTAGCCGCAGATGGCCTTTTCCTTGCGTATCCCATTCCAGGCCTGCGCCGGGCGTCACTTGACGAGACGCACCCTTATTACGGCATCGCTCGACTCAAGGGCCTTGACGACATCCGCCGGAACGGGAGTGTCGGTGTCGATGAGCGAGTACGCGAAGTCGCCGCGCGACTTGTTTGCGATTGCGTCGATGTTCACCCCGGCGTTGCCGAGTATCGACGTGAAGGTGCCGATCATGTTCGCCACGTTCTTGTGGCAGATCGCGACGCGCCCCGCCTTGTTCGCGGGCCCGAGCGAGCACGCCGGGTAGTTCACGGAGTTAACGATGTTGCCGTTCTCGATGAAGTCGCGCATCTCCTTGACGGCCATGACCGCGCAGTTGTCCTCGGCTTCCTCCGTGGAGGCTCCGAGGTGCGGGATGACGATGCAGCCCTTGCGCCCTGCCGTCGTGGAGTTCGGGAAGTCGCTCACGTACTTGCGGACCTTGCCGGACTCGAGCGCGGCGAGCATGTCCTTCTCGTTCACGAGCGCGTCGCGCGCGGCGTTGACGATTATGACGCCCGTCTTCATCATGGCGATGGCCTCGGCGTTGATCATGCCCTTCGTGGAGTCGAGCGCCGGCACGTGGATCGTTATGAAGTCGCAGTTCTGGTAGATGTCCTCTACGTTCTTGCAGTGACGCACGGCGCGGTTGAGGTTCCAGGCCGCATCGACGGAGAGGTAGGGGTCGTAGCCGAAGACATCCATGCCGAGGTCCGACGCGGCGTTGGCGACCTTCTGGCCGATCGCGCCAAGGCCGATGACGCCGAGCCTCTTCCCGGCGATCTCCGTCCCGGCGAACGCCTTCTTCGCCTTCTCGGCGGTCTTGCCGATGGTCGGGTCGGCGGCGTTCTCCCTGACCCATTCGATGCCGCCTACGATGTCGCGGCTCGCAAGGAGCATGGCGGCGATCACGAGCTCCTTCACGCCGTTGGCGTTCGCGCCGGGCGTGTTGAATACGACTATGCCCTTCTTCGCGTATTCGGCGTGGGGTATGTTGTTTACGCCCGCCCCGGCCCTCGCGACGGCCAGGAGCCTATCCCCTGGAACGAGCTCGTCCATCTTCGCCGAGCGGACGAACACCGCGTCGGCCTCCTCGAACTTTTCAGTCCGTTCGTATTTTTCAGTCAGGTTGTTCAGCCCGCACGCCGCTATCGGGTTCAGGCAGTTGTATTTGTAGTTCATCTTGTTTTCTTCCGTAGAGTTTATCGTGGAATGTTTTACCGCCACGCATGGCGATGTTGCGTATTATCCCACAAAACCCCGCCGAAGTCAATCACCAGCGCTACTGCCGCAGCGATAGCTGTCACACCAAGATGTCGCAAGATTGCGCATCTAGCCCGTTTACCGCCGCAAGGACCATGCCGTAGTTCACGACTGGCACTCCGGCAAGACGGCATGACTCTACGCGGCGAAGGACAGCCCTGCGCGTCAGCATGCAAGCTCCGCAATGGACGACGAGAGAGGGTTTCTCTCCCTCATTCACCGGGAACGACCCGCCGCTCGAGAACACGAAAGAAAGACGCTTGCCGCCGCAGAGCTTGGAGAGCGCCGCCGGAATCTTGACCGTCCCTATGTCGTTGCACTGGCGGTGGTGGGTGCAGCCCTCGGCCACAAGCACCGTGTCGCCGTCCTTGAGCGACGAGGCTGCGCGAAGACCCTCCATGAACGCCGCAAGGTCGCCTTTCTGCCTCGCAAAAACCATCGAGAAGGATGTAAGGCGGGCTCGCGGACGGAAAGGGCCCACCGCCTTCGCGACCTCAGAGAAGGCCTGCGAATCAGTTATCACAAGGCAGCCGCCTTTCCCGCCTGGCGGAAGAATCGTCGCCAAGACGCCTGAGAGCTCCTCCGGCTGGCACACCGCGCATGTCGCATGGACGTCGAGGCATGCGCGCAAGACCTGCACCTGGGGGAGGATGAGCCTTCCCTTGGGGGCGCTTTCGTCTATCGGGCATACGCAGACGACGCGGTCGCCTGAAGAGACGAGACCGTCAAGGAGGCCAGGCTCTGGCCGCACCTTTAGAGACGAGAGCTTTTCAAGAAGGCCCTTCGCAGTCTCGCCGCGCCTGTGGACGACCATCTCGACAGAGCGCCTGCGGCACTCCTCGGCGAAATCGCCGAATATCTTCTTCTCGCCGTCCGACATCTCGCCGCCGGCATCCACCCAAACGGCGACGTCCGCCGTAGAAAGAACGTCAAGAGTCCGCCTTACGCGCTCCGCGCCCAACGCGCCTACGTCGTCGAGTCCTGCCGTATCGGTTATAAGGCATGGGCCAAGCGGCAGTATCTCCATCGCCTTGGAAACGGGATCGGTGGTAGTTCCAGGGGTGTCGGAGACAATCGCCACCTCCTGCCCCGCAATGGCATTTACGAGGGTGGATTTCCCTGCGTTCCTAAGGCCGAAGAACGCGATTCTCACGCGGTTTGCGGAAGGCGTATCTGAAAGCTCTGCCATAAATCCCCTCCCTCAAACAGCCTGAAAAGAGTTGAAGGCGTTCATCGCGGCGTCAGGCCCGTCAGAAAGGACGGCCACCGCCGCCTTCGCCGCGGCGGCCGCAGCGAGGGCTATCTTGCCGCCAGTCTCCGGATCGGGCTTGCCGAGGACGTGGCCGACAACGTTGGAGGGGTCCTTCCCGACGCCAATCTTCACGCGGACGAAATCCTGAGTGCCAAGCCTCTCGATGATGCTGCGCACGCCGTTGTGCCCACCGCACGAGCCGCCCTTGCGCACCCGGAGGCGACCCGCCGCAAGGTCGATGTCGTCGTGGATCACGACCAAGTCGGAATGAGTCGCGTTGGAATACTTGACGATAGGGGCGACGGCATCACCGGAGAGGTTCATGAAAGTCTGGGGCTTTACGAGCATCACCTGATTGCCGCCGAGAGTGCAGCGGCAGACGAGCGCGTTAAAAGCCTTCTTCTCCTCCCAGACGCCGCCAGAAGCAGATGCGAGCGCGTCAACCGCGTCGAAGCCGGCGTTGTGGGGCGTCTTTTCGTAGCGCCGCCCCGGGTTGCCAAGTCCGACGACAATCTTCATGGCAAGACGTCATTCGTGGTTGAAGAGGTCGTTTATGGACTCGTCGTTGTGGGTGCGCTTGATGGCTTCTGCGATAAGCGGAGCCACGGAAAGCCGCGTCAGCTTGAAAGGAAGCTTCGAAGGGTCGAAGCCTTCCCGAAGCGGTATCGAATCGGTGACGACGAGCTCGTCGAGCTGCGTCTCGTGCATGAGGCGGTCGACGCCCTTCTCCGTAAGCGGGAAGTGCGAGACGAAGGCATGGACGCTCTTGGCGCCGTTTTCGCGGCACATCTTCGCCGCCGCGGAAAGAGTTCCGCCCGTCGCAGTCATGTCGTCGATCATTATGACGTCGCACCCGGAGACGTCGCCCACGACGGAAAACGCATCCACCGTCGAGTCGCCCGTCCTCTGCTTCGCAACTATCGCAAGCCCGCAACCGAGCTTGCGGCTGTAGCCGTATGCCGTCTTTGCGCCGCCGGTATCGGGCGCGACCACTATCGGATTGGACCAGTTCTGCTCGCGGATGTAGCGCAGTATTATCGGCTCCGCCTTGAGGTGATCGAGCGGGATGTTGAAAAAGCCCTGTATCTGGTTCGCGTGGAGGTCCATCGTGAGAACCCTGTCGGCGCCAGCCGTCTGGAGGAGATTCGCCACGAGACGCGCTGTCACTGGGACGCGAGGCTGGTCCTTGCGGTCCTGCCGCGCATAGCCGTAGTATGGAATCACCGCGGTGATGCGGGCGGCGGACCCGCGCTTAAGCGCATCCATGATTATGAAAAGCTCCATGTACGCCTGGTTGGGCTCCGGCGACCCGGACTGTATCACGAAAACGTCGCGCCCGCGCACTCCATCGAGGACCTGGCAGAACGTCTCGCCGTCGGGGAACTGCTTGATGTCAATCCTGTTGAGCGGGCGGCCAAGATGCTCTGCCACCTTTTCGGCCAGCTGCCTGTTGGCCGTCCCAGAGAAAACCATGAAATCTTCCTTTAGGTTCATATCAGAATCTCCTTATGCGAACAGTAAACAAAACAAAATCCAGTTAAAGACAAGCGAATAGACGTTGGCGAAAAAATCGTCGATTACTATGCCCATTCCCCCGGGAATGGCCTGGAGGCTTCTGCACGGCCACGGCTTTAGAATGTCGACCAACCTTACAACGCAGAAGAACACGGCCATCGACCACCACGGAAGGTCCAAAAGCGGGATGCCGACAACTGCAATCGGGAAGAGCATCCACTCGTCGGCGCATATGCGCCCGTCGTCCTTTATGCCAAGCGTTTTCTCGGCAGAGCCGCAAATCGGAACGGCGAGAGCCGCCAACGCAAGGGCGACTGCGACCTGGAGCCATACCGGCAGAAGCGCCATCGCATATGCAAGCGCGACGCCCGGAAGCGAACCTATCGTTCCGGGCGCTACAGGAGCAAACAGGCCTATGCCAAAGCCTGTCGCAAGAAGAAGCGAAAGCTTCTTCACTTTGCGGGAGCCGCCGGAGCCGGGGCCGCCGGAGCTGGTGCAGGGGCCGTCGGAGCTGGTGCAGGGGCCGTCGGCGCCATGTCCGGCAACGCCGGCACCTCTGCCGCCGCCGGGGCTTCAGCCTCCCTCGCCATGAGAGAGCGCGAATGCACGGTCGAAGTAAGCCTCGCGAGGACCAGCGTATTGAGGAGAAACACGGCCCCGAGAATCGCAGTCGTCTTGATAAGGACGTTGCCTGCGTCGGCGCCAAGCGACGCCTCGAGCATTCCGCCTCCGATAGCTCCGCCAAGCCCGCCCTCTTTCGGCTTCTGGAGCATTACCACGAGAGCCAACATGAGGCAGACAAGAACTTCAACCACATAAAGGAAACCTATGAAAATCGACATGATTCGCGCCTTTCTTCTTTTGAAGTGGTATTATACTAAAAAACACCCCTATCCGTCAAATGGCAAAGCCCAGCGTCAGAGAATATGGCCCATCTTCTCCCGCTTCGCATCGAGATAGCGCCTGTCGAACTCGTTGGCTGGAATGACGATTGGCACCCTTTCCGATATTTCGATGCCGTAGCCTTCGAGACCGGCGATCTTGCACGGGTTGTTGGTAAGGAGGCGGAGCTTGCGTATCCCGAGATCGACGAGCATCTGCGCACCCTCGCCGTAGTCGCGGAGGTCTGGCGGGAAGCCAAGGGACTCGTTCGCCTCTACGGTGTCGAGGCCCTTCTCCTGCAACCTGTACGCATGGAGCTTGTTCGCAAGTCCTATTCCCCTTCCTTCCTGACGCATGTAGAGAAGAGCCCCTCGCCCCTCCTTCTCTATCATCTTAAGCGCCATGTGCAGCTGATGCCCGCAGTCGCAGCGCTCCGAGCCTAGCACATCGCCCGTGAAGCACTCGGAGTGGACCCTGACGAGCGCAGGGGCGCCGTCCGAGACATCGCCCTTTACGAGCGCGAGATGCTCAAGCCCCGTCACGCGCGACCTGTACATCCTCAACCTGAAGTGGCCGTAGTCTGTCGGGAGGTCGACTTCCTCGACAAGGTCGACGAGCCTTCCGCCGTTGCAGTTCTGGCGGTTCTCGCCCACATCGCCCTTTTCCCTGCGGTAGGCGATGAGGTCGGCGATCGTGGTCATCTTGAGGCCATGCACCTTTGCGAACTCGGCCACGTCGTCAAGGCGGGCCATCGTGCCGTCCGCCTTCATTATCTCGCAGCAGAGCCCCACCTCCTTGAGACCTGCGAGGCGGCAGAGGTCGACAGTCGCCTCGGTGTGGCCAGCCCTCCGCAGGACTCCTCCCGCACGGGCTTCAAGGGGGAACATGTGGCCCGGCCGGCGGAAGTCCTCGGGGCCTACGTCGTCACGCGCGCATTTCATCGCCGTGACCGAACGCTCCGCGGCGGATATTCCGGTAGTCGTCTCCACGGCGTCTATCGAAACCGTGAACGCGGTATGGTTGGCGTCGGAATTAGTCCCGACCATCTGCGGCAGGTCGAGCTTCCTGCAAAGCGCCGCGTTCATAGGCATGCAGATTAGCCCCTTGGCGTAAGTCGCCATGAAATTGAGCGCCTCCGTCGTGGCGAATTCCGCCGCGCAAATGCAGTCGCCCTCGTTTTCGCGGTCTGCGTCGTCAGTAACGAGGACGATCTCGCCGCGCCTGAGGGCCTCAAGGCACTCCTCTATAGTATTGAATCGAGTCTCTTGCATGTCACGAACCGGGATGCGTAGGCTTCGATCCGGCCTTGCACATCGGGCACTCCTCTGCTGTCCACGTCTTCGGCGTCATCCTCATCAGGGGGAAGACGGGAATCCTGCCGAACTTCGCCTTTCCGCCGGACCTGTCGACGAGCAGGACGACTCCTGCGACGCGGCCGCCCGCCTTCTTGACGAGGTCGATGGTCTCCTGCACGCGGCCGCCCTTTGTGACTACGTCTTCCGCGACGACATAGCGTTCGCCCTTCGCGATCGAGAACCTGCGGAGCGCGAGAACGGTATTGGGCTTCCCAGTTGCGTCAACGCCGGAACCCTGGACCTTTTCCGCGAAGATGCATTTTACGCCAAGCTCCCGAGCTACTTCGTGCCCTACGAGGATGCCGCCGACGGCCGGCGATATCACGCCGTCTATGCGCTTGCCGAGCTTGCCGCTCTTGACTGCCTCGCGCGTCACTTCACGGCATAGCTTCTCCGCGGTTCTCGGATGGCTCAACACATACGCGCACTGGAAGTAGCGGTCGGAATGCAGCTTCGACCTCAGCTCGAAATGCCCTTCAAGGAGCGCCCCTGTGTCGCGGAACGCCTTCATGACCTGTTTTTCCGTCATCATTGCCTGTCCTCCTTTTTGTCAAGCCCCAGAAGTTCCTCCCTGGGGAAAGTCTGTTTTCCCGAATCGTCGGGCGAAGATGCGATCGTCTCCGGCGTTCCGGCAGCCTCGGAAGGCGTCCAAGCGCCCGCTCCGTATTCAGCGTAGCCTTCCCTGACCGAAAGGCCGGCCCCTGGCGGAGTATAGACGAGAGGGCGCGGCTTTTCGTCGGCCGGGAGATCTCCAAGAGAAAGGTACACGCCGACATGCCGCCTAACCGAAGTGTCGCTTTGCCAGGCCGTCTTCGCCGACTTAACTGCATTTGCCTCGGCGTCCGCAGTCAACACGACAAATGCAACCGCAGGCTCCCTCCTATGCGCGGCGGGAGCGGCCTTGAACCGGAACGTCTCGACGGGAAACGCGGCAAGCATCGCCGCCGTCATGGCGAAAACGACGGCCGCAGAGACAAGATACTGGCGAAGCGACTTCATTCCTCGTCAACATGCCTCTTTTCCGCAAACAAAACGCGGGAGACCCCGCTTTCCCTCGCGATAGACGCGAAGCGCATGATGTCCCCGCCGGCCACGCGACGGTCTGCAAGAACAAGAAGAGTCTTGTGGTCTGCACGCGACACCCTCTCGGAAAGCTGGTCCTTCAGCGCGGAAATGGACGACTGGTCGCCAAGGGAAAAGCGCGAATCGTCGAAAAAGACGAGCGTCTCGCGGGCAACATGCATCACAAGGGCAACCATCTCCGTGGTTTCGCCGTCCTCAAGCCCTGCGTCGGGAAGGTCGAAAAGGACTCCCTTCGCCGAAGTGAGCGTTCCGCCGATTACATGGAACATGAGAACGAGAAGGACAAGGGATATCCACGGCGCGCACACTACGAACGGGCGCATCCAGGAGGCGCCATGCCTCCATATCCCGTCATTGCGCGAAGGAGTCCAGCCCCAGGGCTTCATTTCCCCTCCGCTCCTGCGCCGGCGCACATGTACGCCACTATCTGGCTCGCCGCGGCCTCAAGCTCGACGGTCGTGCGCTCCAGCCTCACCCTGAGGCTTCCGTACATCACCATGGCGGTTATCGTGACGACAAGGCCGAAGGCCGTCGACTGCAGCGCCGACATTGCCCCGCCGAGAAGATCCGCCCTTGACACCATTTCGCTCGCGTTCGCAGCAAGGACGGTCTTCACGAACCCGACTACGGTGCCAAGCAGACCTATCAGCGGGGCTGTCTGCGCTATGATGGCGAGGGCGGCGAGCCTGCGGTCGAGGCGGCATATCTCGGCCCGGCCCTGCGAATCGACGGCGTCGCGCAGCGCACGTTCCGATCCGCCCTTGTTGCGGATAGCCGTCGCAACGACGTTCGCGACAGGCGCGGCCGTATCCTCGCATATTGCAAGGGCCTCGTCAACGTTTCCAGCGTCCAAAACGTTGAACACCCCCTTGAGAAAATCCATGTAGTCTATTCGCGCACGTCTGAGATCCACCAGCCGCTCTATGTAGGTAATGACGGCGACAACCGCCATGACTACGAGAATCCAGAAAATCGGCCCTCCGGCAAAATTCATAGAAACCTGCCCTTCCTTGATATGCGCTCTATGCGCTTTACAGCCTCGCTCGCCGCAGGCACGTCGCTCGAAACGACAAGCCTCAGCACATCCTCGGCCTGCCTGTCGCGGCCATGGCTCTCAAAGTCGTCTGCAAGCCTGAAAGCGGCCCGCGAGAAGGCTGCTCTCGCCTCGTCGCCATACCTGACTCCGCGCAGGCGCCCGTCCCTGTACGCGAGCACTACGCGCGTGTAGTACTGGTCAACCGCCTCGTCACGCCGCTTGAGCTTTTCAAGGACCCTGCCCGTCTTGAAGGCGACCACGATCTGGTCGTCGGGACTCGCCACCCCAAGAAAGCTCACCGCCCTGTAGGAGTCAAGGGCCGCCTGGTATCTCGCGGGATTGTCCGCGCCCATTGCGAAGAGCGCGTCCGCCTTCAGAAGCTGCGCACGGAACCTGTCCTCCTCGGAAGCCTTCTCCGATATCGCCACGCGCTCGAGCACAAGAACCGCCTCGTCGAACCGGGAAAGCTCGATAAGCGCAGACCCCTGGACGATTAGGGCAGAATCAGCCGCGCGCGATCCCGGATGACGTTCAACGAGGGCGGTCGCTGTCTGGACGGCAAGCTTGAAGTCGCTGGCGGAGAAAGCCGCCCGAGTAGCCCACAGGAGAGCGTCAGGAGCGTATGGATGCGAAGGCGTCGCCTCGGCGAAGGCACGGAAGAGAGCCCCGGAGCGCTTCCACTCCGAACGGTTGTAGGTGAACTTCGCAAGCCAAAGCGTAGCATCGGCGCGTATTGCCTGGTCGGGGCACTTCCTTGCCAGCGCATCGGCCTCGCGGGCCGCCTCGTCGTCAAGGCCCAGCCCGTAAAGGCACAGTATGTCAAAGTAGGCCATTGCATGGCGTCTCGACGGATCGGCAGCGGCAACCCTTGCAAACACGGACCTTGCATCGTCGAACCGATAGTCCCTGTAGAGATCGCGGCCCCTCGTCTCAAGCTCCCTTATCTCCACGGCAGTCTTGAGGCGCGCCGATACTTTCGTCTTTGGGTATTTCTCAAGCACCGCCTTGTATTTCGCCATAGACTCCGCCTCGCGACCCAGCGCGGCGAGGGCGTCGCCCTGCCGCATCAGCGCAAGCGCGCGCGCGTCGTCGTCCAACGAAAGGGTCTCGGCCTTCGAAAACGCGGCAACGGCCTCTTCGCCGCGTCCAAGCCTCAGGAGGGACTCGCCTATGCCCGATTGGACTACCGGCATCTTCGCGGCATCGGGCCACGTCTCCAATGCGTCCGCATACATTTTCCCGGCCTCTTTCCACCTGTCTGCGGAGGCTTCCGATGCGGCAAGGGCAAGAAAGGCTTCGCAGGCGCCGTCTGCATCCGGGCTGTCTGCGACTATGCTGCGGATGAGGCCTGCGCCCTCCTTCGCCGTTTCCGACGACCGGAGAAGCACGGTTCCAAGCCTCAGCCCGACCGCCCTTCTCAAGGGAAGGGAACGCGTCTTTGCGTATGCGATCTTAAGGCATTCCGCATCTCCGAGATTCATGCTTGCGACGGCAAACGCCCTCTCTCCGGCGTTCGTCATGGCGACGACGTCGCGCCAGAGCCTCTCCGCCTCCTTTGGAAGGCTTCGCCTGACGAACAGGTCTGCCTCCATCATCTTGGCCTCGGAAGGGCCGGCAACGGACCCGTTGGCCTTTAGAATCGCGGCCGCCTCTTCCATCCGGCCCTCGACAACGGCGCGGTAGTATCCAAAGGCCGGATTCTGCGATGCGCCGCCCCACGACTGGAGCGCCGCCCTCACTTCGTCCCACTTGCCCTCTGAAGCGTAGCTTTCGAGAATCACCAGCTTGGACGTTTCCGAATCGTTCTTTCCGGCGTGGGCGCGGGCGACATCCCACAGCCCGTCGCGCAGGGCCTGACGAGCGATGTCGAGATCGTCGGCGGCAAGCGCACCGGCCATGTGCAGGACTGCGGCGGAAACCGCTACAACCACAGCCGCGCGGCGCGTCATACGAGATCCCCCATGTATCCCATTTCCATGAGCAGGCGCTTGTCCTTCATCCAGTTCGGCTCTACGCGGACCCATATCTCCATTTCCGCCTTTACTCCGAACATCTCGCCGACTTCCCGCTCGGAGCATTTCCGAACGTACTTGACCATCTGGGCGCCACGGCCGATGACGATGGGCTTCTGCGAAGCGCGGTTCACGAGAATGTCGACCTTTATCTTCCAGACGGGCCGGCCGCCGCCAGGCCCCTCCTTCTCGCGAATGTCCTCGACCACTACGCCGATTTCATGCGGCAGCTCCTGGTGGAGCTTGGCAAGGTACTTCTCGCGTATGGAATCTGCGATTGCAAGCTTGCGCGGATAGTCGGTGGCGATGTCCTCGTCGAAAAGGAGCTCGCCCTCCTCCGCAAGGGAGAAGAGTGCGTCCGCCACGGACTTGGCCCCGCCCTCGGTCGTGGCTATGCACTTCGTCCAGATCGGCTGCGCCAGCCCCTCGATGCCGGCGGAGCACTCGCCCCACGCATCGCGGAACATCTTTTCGTAGAACGGCGAGCGGTCGGCCTTGTTGAGGACAAAGACGACCTTAGCGGGCTTCTCGTTTACGACGCGCTGCATCCACCCGACGTCCTCCATGCGAGGTTCGTCGGAAGCGTCGAACACTACGCATGTGATGTCTGCGCCAGCCGCGCTGCGCCGAGCCATCCTGTTTAGAAGGCGGCCAAGCTCGCCCACCGCCTTGTGGAGGCCTGGAGTGTCAAGAAGGACGAGCTGTCCACGGGGGTCGGAGACGATTCCCCGGACCGTATTGCGCGTAGTCTGCTCGACCGGCGAGACTATCGAGACCTTTTCGCCGACAAGCCTGTTCACGAGCGTTGACTTGCCAGCGTTCGTGCGGCCGACTATCCCGACTACCGCTACCCGTGGCATTTCCCTCAGGGAACAGGGAAGCCGGCGACGAGCGCAGCAGCCTCCTTCTTTACCCGCTCCTGCACAGACACGTTGGATATGTCGTCGAGGACGTCGGCGATCCAGCCGCCGATCTTCTCCATCTCGGGCTCCTTCATGCCGCGCGTCGTCGCAGACGCGGTTCCGACGCGTATGCCCGAGGTCTTGAAGGGAGACTCCGTGTCGAACGGGATCGCGTTCTTGTTGACTATGATCCCCGCCGCGTCGAGCGCGGCCGCGGCATCCTTTCCGGTTATGCCCTTCGAGGACTTGACGTCGACAAGGAAGAGGTGGTTGTCGGTTCCGCCCGAGACAATGCGGTAGCCGCGGTCCTGCACGGTCTTGCACATCATCTGGCAGTTCTTGACTACCTGCTGCGCATAGCCCTTCTTCGCCTCGCTCATCCACTCGCGGAAGACGACGGCCTTCGCGGCGATTATGTTTTCGAGGGGACCGCCCTGCATTCCCGGGAACACCGCGGAGTCAAGGGCCTTGGCCCACTTCTCCTTGCAGAGCACCATGCCGCCGCGCGGTCCGCCGAGCGTCTTGTGCGTGGTCGTCGTCACGAAATCGGCGTATGGGACTGGCGAGGGATGCGCGCCGCCGGCGACAAGGCCCGCGATGTGGGCCATGTCGACCATCATTATGCAGCCGACCTTGTCGCATATCGCGCGAATCCGCTCGAAGTCGATTATGCGCGGATATGCGGAAGCTCCGGAAAGGAGTATCTTCGGCTTCACCTCCAGGGCCTGGCGCTCTATCGCGTCGTAGTCGAGCATCTCAGTCTTGGGATCCACCGTGTAGGGGACGATGTTGTAGATCTTTCCAGAGAAGTTGACCGGCGAGCCGTGGGAGAGATGTCCGCCCTGGTCGAGCGAGAGGGACATTATGGTGTCGCCGGGCGAGATAGTGGCGAAATAGACAGCCATGTTCGCCGCGCTCCCGCAATGCGGCTGCACGTTGGCGTGGTCTGCGCCAAAGAGCTTGCAAGCACGGGTGCGGGCAAGCTCCTCCGCGGCATCGACGGGAAGGCAGCCGGAATACCAGCGCTTCCCCGGGTAGCCCTCCGCATACTTGTTCATGAGCACGGACCCGGCCGCCTCGCGGCAGGCACGCGAAGAGGTGTTCTCCGACGCGATAAGGTTGATTTCCGCGTCCTCCTGGCGGGTCTGGGCCTCTATCGCGGCGAAAATCTCGGGATCGTCGCGCATAAGGCCAGAGCATTCCGAAAGGCGCTTCGCACGCTCGACCTTCATGCGACGGCGCTCGTGGCGGGCGTCGGGGTCGACCTTAGTGGAGACAAACGCCTTTGCGATTTCCGCGGCAGCCTCCTCGGTCAGGTAGTCGGCCCCGAGGCAGAGGACGTTTGCGCCGTTGTGAGTGCGCGTAATGGCAGCCTGCTCCGGCGTGGAGCAGACGGCCGCCCTTACGTTCTGGAACCTGTTCGCCGCCATGCACATGCCAATGCCGGTGCGGCAGACGAGAACGCCGAAGTCGGCCTCGCCAGAAGCGACGACCTTGGCGACCTCGGCCGCGAAATCTGGATAGTCGCAGCTTGTCTCGCTCTCAGGCCCCTTGTCTGAGACATTTGCGACAGTAGAAAGCACATCGGCAAGCGCGGCTTTGAGCCGCACGCCGCCATGATCGGAAGCAATAGCAATATTCATCTAAACTCCTTGATTTTCAAGTGAAGGAAATTATACCAAAACTGGCGCGGTTTTGGCAAAAAATTTCATGCGCGAAAAGACCTTCAGAGCCGGCCTGCAAAGTCGGAATACGAGAACTTGCGAAGAGTTTCCTCTTCGCCCCCTTCGCGGCGGAATACGATGTCGGGCAAATTGAGCCCGTTGAAGGTGTTGTTCTTGACCATCGAGTATATCGCCATGTCCTCGAAGACGACCGTGTCGCCCTCCGAAAGAGGCTCTGGAAACGAATATACGCCTATCTCGTCTCCCGCGAGGCACGTCGGCCCGCCGAAGCGGTAGATGAAAGGTCCTGCCGTGCCAATGGCCGCCCCGGTGATGCGCGGCGTATAGGGCATTTCAAGGACGTCCGGCATATGGCACGCCGCGCTCGTATCGAGAATCGCGTTCGAGACTCCGTCCGCCCCCTTAGGCTGGATTTCGATGACGCGAGACTCAAGCGTTCCCGCGTCAAGCGCCACGGCTTCGCCAGGCTCAAGATAGACGTCAAGATGCGGATATCGTGCACGGAAGTCGTTCAAGAGGGCGACAAGCCCCTCCACGTCGTAGCCTGCGCGAGTTATATGGTGCCCGCCGCCGAAGTTGACCCACTTCATCTGCGGTAGGAGATCACCGAACTTCTCCTCGAAACCGGCAAGGACTTTCTTGAGTTCGTCAAGCCCCTGTTCGCACAGACAGTGGAAGTGAAGGCCATCAACATCCAGCCGTTCCCCGTTACCCATTTCCACGCACTTCGTGCCGAGGCGCGACGAGGGGCGGCAGGGATCGTAGGCCGGGGTAGTTGCAACGGACATTTCTGGATTTACGCGAAGCCCGACGGAAACGCCGCGCGCACGCGCCGCCTCGCCGAACTTCTCCACCTGTCGAGGGGAGTTGAATACTATGTGATCGACGAGACCCAAGAGCTCGTCCATCTCCTCAGGGATGAACGCAGGCGCGAAGACGTGCGTCTCGCCGCCAAAATGGTCGTGGCCGTGCTTCGCCTCGAAAAGCGAGCTCGCCGTCGTGCCTGCGAGATACTTCGCGCACAGCGGATATGCCGCCGTGCACGAGAACGCCTTCTGGGCAAGGAGTATTTTCGCGCCTGTGCGGTCCGAGACGCCTTTTAGGATCTCAAGATTGCGCCTAAGCGCGGCTTCGTCAATGACGTACCTCGGCATCAATCTACCTTGACGGGGCTGAAGGTCTCCTTCCACGGGAGGCCCTGCTTGTTAAGCTCCGCCATGAACGGATCGGGGTCGAACTCCTCGCAGGTGTGGACGCCCTTCTCGGTCCACTTGCCCTCAAGGAACATCTTCGCGCCGATCATTGCGGGAACGCCGGTCGTGTAGCTGATCGCCTGGGAGCCGACCTCGGCGTAGCACTCCTGATGGTCGCAGACGTTGTAGACGTAGTAGTCGACCGGCTTGCCGTCCTTCTCTCCGTGGAAGATGCAGCCGATGTTAGTCTTGCCCTTCGTGCGCGGGCCGAGCGACGCCGGGTCGGGAAGAAGGGCCTTCAAGAACTCAATCGGGATTATCTTCTGGCCCTTGAAGTCGATTGGGTCGATGCGCGTCATCCCGACGTTCTCAAGGCACTTGAGGTGAGTCAAGTAGCTCTGCCCGAACGTCATGAAGAAGCGGATGCGCTTTATGCCCTTCAAGTTGCAGCCCAGGGACTCAAGTTCCTCGTGGTGGAGGAGGTACATGTCCTTCTCGCCAACCTGGTCGAAGTTGTAGACGCGCTTGATCGCCATCGGAGCCGTCTCGACCCACCAGCCCTTGTCGAACGCCTTCTTGTATTCTACCTTCACTCCATGTTCGTCAACCCGTTCCCCGTTCCCGGTTCCCGGTTCCCCGTCTTCCGCCACCCAGTAGCTGCCCTTCGCGGCGACTTCGCGGATGTTGATCTCGGGATTGAAATTGGTGGCGAAGGGATAGCCGTGGTCGCCGCCGTTGCAGTCGAGGATGTCGAGTGTCTCTATCGTGTCGAAATAGTGCTTCTGCGCGTAGGCGGAGAATACCTGCGTTACGCCAGGGTCGAAGCCGCAGCCGAGGATCGCGGTAAGGCCCGCCTTCTCAAACCTCTCGCGGTAGGCCCACTGCCAGGAGTATTCAAAATGCGCCTCTTCCGGCGGCTCGTAGTTCGCCGTGTCGAGATAGGAGACGCCCGAGGCAAGGCACGCGTCCATTATCGCGAGGTCCTGGTATGGAAGAGCGATGTTCATGACGAGATCCGGCTTGAACTCCCGGATCATGGCCGTCGTCGCCGCGACATCCATCGCATCGAGCGCCGCAGTCGAGATTGCGGTCTTCTTCCCGTCCTTGCCGAAGCCGCGTTTTTCTATGTCGGCCTTGATTGCGTCGCAGCGCGCCTTTGTCCGCGAGGCAATCATAAGCTCGCCAAACACATCGGGATTCTGGGCCATCTTGGCCGCCGCGACCCCGGCGACTCCGCCGGCGCCTATGAGCATCACTCTCGCCATTTCAGATATTCCTTGCGTTGATGTCGCAGTCTTAGTGGAATAAACTGCGCGGCCCGCCCCGACTTCGGATGCGGACCGCGCGTCTGTCGCCTTTACTTCGCGACGTATGCAATCTTGAGGCCCTTCATGGAGATGTTCATCTCCATCGCCTCGTTCATCTTGTCGAGCGGGTACTTGTGGGTGATGAGCTTCGTGATCGGGAGCTTGCGCTCCTTGGCTTCCTTGAGGAAGTCAAACGCCTGCACCCAGTCCTTCGCCTGGTAAGTCCAGCTGCCGCACGCCTTGACCTGCTTGTTGCACATGTCGAGGTGCGGGCTGTATGTCGTGTCGCCGTTGTTCGTGAAGAACCCGAGCTCGCAGAACGAGCCGCCGCGGCGGACGTACTTCCACGCGACGGAAGCAGCCTTGGGCGAGCCGGTGCACTGGAAGACCATCTCGGCGCCTTCGCCGCCGGTGATCTCCTTCACCTTCTCGATTGCGCCGGGCTTGAGTCCGTTCACCGTGTACTTCGCGCCGAGCTTCTTCGCGAAGGCGAGACGCTTCTCGTCGCCGTCGCACGCGATGATGTTCCTGACGCCCATGCAGCGGACCATCGCCAGCAGGAGGAGGCCGATCGGGCCGCAGCCCTGCACGAGGACATAGCTGTTGAACTGGAAGTTGAAGATCTGCTTCGCCTGCTCGACGGCGTGGACGATCACTGCCGCAGGCTCGATGAGGATGCGGAGGTCGCGGTCCATGTCGCTCACCTGGAAGACGACGCCGCCCTTGTTGATCTTCATGTATTCGCCGAACCAGCCGTTCAGGTAGTGCTTCGGTCCGGGCAGGAGGCCGAATATCTCGCCGCCGTTGCAGAGCTCTACGATTTCCGGGTGGAACTTGCACGTGTCGCACTTGCCGCACGGCTTGAGGCCCGTCACGATCTTGTCGCCGACCTTTAGCGGCTTGCCGGTAAAGTCGGTCTTCACGTTCTTGCCGAGCGCGACGACCTCGCCGGTTCCCTCGTGGCCGAGCTGCACGGGGCAGATCTTGAAGGGATCGCCCTTGTACTCGTGCACGTCGGTTCCGCAGACGCCGCAGCCCTCGACCTTGACGAGAATTTCATCAGGTCCGATTGCGGGAATCGCGACCTCTTTGAGCTCCATTTTCCTCGGCTCTACAAGAACCGAAACCTTGCATTTTTTTGGAATCGCCATTTCGTTTCCTTTCTGGTTAAGCGAACAACTCACTTACTTGTCTGTATTATAGCATAAATTCCCGCTGTCGCATCAAATAAAATCGAAGCGAAGGTTTTGCGGGAAGGACTTGCCTCAGCAAAAGCCCTTCAGCAGCGCTATCTCGTCGCGATACCCCTGGAGGTCGCTCGGCGTCTCAAGGTAAAACGGCTTGTCCGCGAGGGCAGGATGGTTCACTATCCTTCGAAACGCCTCAAGGCCGATTTTCCCCTTGCCGATCTTCTCGTGCCTGTCCTTGTGGGCGCCAAGGACGTTCATGGAATCGTTTATATGGATTGCCTTGAGCCGTTCAAGGCCGACCGTGCGGTCGAACTCCTCCACTACTCCGTCGAGGTCGCCTACGATGTCGTATCCGCCGTCCCAGACATGGCACGTATCGAGGCACACCCCGAGAAGCGGGCCGCCGAGCCCGGGAATCGAGGATTCGGTCCTCTTGATTATCTCGGCGATTTCGCCAAAGTCGCGGCCGACTTCCGATCCCTTGCCCGACATGGTCTCGAGGAGAATGGTCGTAGCCGGCATCGCCCCCTTCTCGGCCCAGGCGGAGAATATGCGCACCAGCATCGAGGATATCAGCGAAATCCCCGCCTCCGCGCCCTGGCCGACATGGCTGCCCGGATGGAAATTGTACATGGCGCCCGGCGTTGCCTCCAGCCTCTGAAGATCGTCGGCCATCGTCATCTCGGCGAACTCGCGCACTCTTTCCTCCGCGCCAGCCGCGTTCAGGGTATATGGCGCGTGCGCGAGTATCGGCCCGATGCCGTGCTCGCCGGCATACTCAAGAAACGCCGCGACGTCGCCCAAGTCAATCGGCTTCGCGGCGCCGCCGCGCGGATTTCGCGTAAAGAACTGGAAGACGTTCGCGCCTATGGAAACCGCGGTCTGGGCCATTGCCAGGTATCCGCCCGAAGAACTCAAATGACAACCAACTTTCATCAAGGCGAATTATAGCATAACTCTCGCACTACGCGCAATCTGTTCGAGCGCGGGCGGCGGGCTACTCGTTAGTCTTCGCAGCGGAAATCAAGTCTTGCGCGACTGAAGGCCCGAAGATTGAAGACCGCGCCTCATAGCCGCCTTCCCGATAGGCTCCCGCCGTCGGGAAATAGCCGTAGTAGCCGTTCGTGATGCAAGTTACAAAAGTCATTGCAGCTGGCGATTCGCTCTTGATGCGCTGGCCGATTTCAGTAAACGGCTCACCGGGAATGCCGACAAAGCGAATCGCATTGCCAATCGAAACTGTCGAAAGCGGCATCGAGAATGCGTCCGGTCCATTCTCAAGCCGCAACATGCGACCCGCCTCGGCTACGACTGTCGTAAGCTCCATTCCCCTGAATGGGATCTCGTCGTCCTTGCCGGATGCATGAAGTTCAAAATACTTGCGAGCAAGCGGCAATTCCTCTATCTTCGGACGATTTGACGGAACAACGACGTCTTTGACGGCATACGAGACCTCGCCTGGCTCAACTGGCGCGCACTTGCCGTAGACGGACATCACCGCCCCGGCAACGACACGCCCCATGTGCTTGGAATGTTCGTAGCCGCGGTCAACGTCGTCGAAGTCCCGCTTCAATCCTTCCCGTTCGCCCGGCCGAGGGTCAACGCAGACGTGGTTGACGTCGCCAAGCGCTCCGTTGAACACGACGCACCTGACGCCATCAAGGGACTTCTCTACGCAACGCCTCGCAAATCCCGGCCAATCCGCCGAGATCGCATCTCCTCCAATGGTATCGGGATGCGTGCCGAAGTTGACGGCGACAATCTCCTCGCGCCCTTCGCGCCTAAAGCGGACTACTTGCACCGTCTCGTCCGGCTGACCGATCGGCTCCTTGATGTCAGGATTGTTGACGCCTGGGTTCGTCCGTATCGTGCCGTCCTTCATTCGGAAGCGGCGAATGAACGAAATGCGTTTTGCTTCCGCGCACCCAATGGAGATTGTTGCGGGGGCAAGGTCGTCAATTGCCGCCTTTGCCGCCGCGCATGCCTTTGCGGCCAGCTGCTCGCAATACGCGGCATCGCCGTCGAACGAAGTCTCGCAGTTGGGGTCGGCCCGTCCCATGGCCGGCGACAGGTGCGTATGCGTGCAGTGGAAATAGACGGCCTCCAGCGAAACTCCCGCCGCCTCGGCAATCCGCCTGCGAAGCTCGCCGGCATAGTCGTTGTCCTGGAGGTCGAGGAGGTCCGCCGCCATGAGGATAGCGATCCCTTGCCCGTCGGAAAGCGCAAGCGCGTTCAGCTCGAGCCTGTCGAGGACGGAGCTTGCCTTCCTTAGGAACGTGTAGCCAGCCATCGGAACGCCTAGCGGCGGAGTGATGTCCGCTCGCGAGAACCCTACCTTGAAGCCTTTCATGCAACCTCCCTTCTCGGGGCGAAAAGCGAAATCAAGAGCCCCGTCGCCACGCACGCAACAAGGCCAAAGCCACCGATCATGAACGGATGCACGCCCCATGCGGCGGCAAGCCCGCCGAACTTCATGCCGAAGCAGACCACGTAGTTGACGACAAGACCGGCCACGGCCGCGCCACCGCCGACACGCCTGCAGAAGACACCCAGGAAAAAGACACCCGCAACGCCAGCCGTCACCGTCGAAATTGCCTCCTGGAAAAGGTCGCAAAGCGAACGAAGGTCGACATGCGCGAGCACGAACGCCGCCGACGTGCCGATTAGGCCGCACGCCACGACGAAGACCTGCCCAAGCCTGACCCTGGCCCGGTCGGATATGCCGCGGAATCGCACTACGAAGTCGGTCGTAAGCGCGGAAGACGCAGCCGACAGGTTGGCCGAAAGCGTCGAGATCGTCGCCGCGAACACGGCCGCGATGACGAGCCCCGCAACGACCGGCGGCAGCTCCATGCCCATGAAGTGGGGCAGAATCGAGTCGGGCTTAGGCATCATCGGGTCGAGCATCTCCGGATGGCACTTGTAGTGCGTCCAGAGCGCAGTGCCGATGGAAAAGAACAACGCGCTCGCCGCGATGCCAAGGATGCAGTTGCAGACTATCGACCGCGCGGCGGCCTTCTCGTCCTTCACCGAGATGTACCGCTGCACGATGCACTGGTCGGACGTATAGGAGAAAAGGCACTGCGTGATGCCAAGTGACGCCGCGACCCAGAACGTGAGCTCGCCTATTTCCGGACGGAAATCCCAGCAGAAGTCCTTGTGCGCGGCAGAGGCCAGCGACAATGCGCCGCCAACGCCGCCGTCCGTTCCGGCCAGAAGCGCCACTAGAATCGCGACAGCACCGCATAGAAGCACAAGCCCCTGCACGAAGTCGGACCAGACCACAGCCTCCAGGCCGCCGCTGGAGCAGTAGATAATCGTGACCGCGCCACAGATGAAGATCGCGACGTCGACGCCGACTCCGGTTACTGCGTCGATGGCTATTGCAGGCAGCAGAGTTACGATCGCCACGCGCAAGACCATGAAGACGACAAATACGCCAGAGGAAAAAAGCCTCGTCCCGAGGTTGAAGCGCTTCTCAAGATACTCGTAGGCGCTCGTCAGGTTCATCCGGCGGAAGACCGGCATGTAGAACAAGAGCGCAATTGGCGAGATGAGGAGATAGCCGACTACGACATTCTGGAAGAGTCGCCAGTCGGAAATATAGGAAAGCGCCGGCACCGAAAGGAACGTCACCGACGATAGCATCGTCGCGAAGATGCTGACGCCCGCCACGTACCAGGGAATCTTTCCACCGCCCCGGAAGAACGAGTTTGCGCTCTTCTCCTTTCTGGCGAAGATCCAGCCCATCAACGCTATGACGCCGAAATAGACGACGACCACTCCCCAGGCCAAAGCCGAGAAGTGGCGCTTGGGCACAAGCTTGTCGGCATCGCACCAGGAGTCCGTCACCGTGTGGTAGTACTTGACCGGACGCCCCGAGGCGTCGCTGAACACGACATGCTGGTCGCCGACCGCCTCCGCCTTGACGATTCCCGGGCCGGGATCGTCGAAGCGGAACTCGCGGCGGACCTTCTGGTCGCCGTTCTGCACAACCGTGAAGACGGCAAGGACTGCAGCCAATACCAGCGACATGCCTTAGAGCACTTTCCTGGCGTCGTTGCGGCGATAGAGGCCAAGATCATCCATGCGCCTGAAGAGCTCCTTCAACTCCCCTTTTGCGAGCGGGCGCCCGGCTGGCGCACGGCCCTCGCCGACGTCCAGGCCGATGTACTTCATCATGGACTTGTGCCATGTCATGTTGGGCTTCGCGATCATCAGCTCGACATGACGCACTACACCCTCCATGATCGGCTGCGCGGCGGCGAAGTCGTTGGCCTTGACAAGGTCGCACATCTTGACGAACGCCTCGGGGTACATGTTTTCGGAAGTTCCAATGCAGCCGGCGAACATCCCGCTTGCAAGGGCGTTCAAGACCTGCTCGTCGGCCCCGGCGAAGAAGACGGCCTCCTTCGAGAGCCTGTTCTTCAGCTGCGTCACGTTCCAGTACTTGTAGTTTGTGTACTTCATGCCCTTGACGTTCTTAAGGTCGAAGAACCTGACGTCGCGGTCGGGCACGACGTCGGCACCGAGCGAATACACCATGAACGGCAGGTCTGTCGCCCCTGAGACGCGCCGATAGTAGTCCAAGTTGGCGTCGAAGCACTGCCCGAAATAGACGGTGCCGACGGCGCTCACCCAGTCGACGCCGGCCTTCGCGGCCGCACGCGCGAGGTCGCAGGCGTCGTCGGCGTTCATCGCGCCGACGTGTGCGATGACCTTCGCCCGCCCCTTCGCCGCCTTGACGACCCGCGAATAGACGCGCTTGCGCTCGTCCTTTGTCAGCAGGAAGCTCTCGCCCGTGGAGCCGGTCAGGTAGAAGCCCTTCAGCCCCTTGCGAATGCCGTACTCGACCTGCTTCTCGATCATCCCCTCGTTCAGCGAGCCGTCCGACTTGAACGGAGTGTACAGCGCCGCGAACGCACCTTCCATGCCATTGAAGCATTTGTCCATTTTCAATTCATCTCCTATTTTTATTCGTCTCTTGGGCCGGGATAGTCCGGGCCGCCAGCGGCAACGTAGCCGCCAGATTTTCCGGTAGAGTCCTTCGAAACCCAGAAAGCAAAAAGCGTGGCAACATTCAGCCGAAACCGAAAACGCACGGGCTTCCCCGCAAAACGCGAAAGATCGCCGCCCCTCCAAGACAGGGCGCACTTCGTCGAATCCAGGCGAGTCATCCTCTCGCAGTCCGCCGCCGCATAGCCGGGGAACGGATTGCCGTCCGCATCGACGACCTCCGCAGACAGAGCCCCAAACCGCGCATCGGCGTTAACGAATAAATGCGCGCCGGAGAACACGACCGGGCGCGTCACCACTTCGCCTGCGCCATCTGCCACCATTCCCGCGAACCCGTCGCGGCGGAGCGAGGCAACGCCGATGGATATATTGGCGTGCAGCCCGTTTGCAAGCCGGCACTCCTCCGACTTCATCGTGGCGTCGCCGCGCGCGGCGTTGTAGAAGAAAAGAAGACGCTCGTCCTTTATGACGAATCCGCTTGAGCAAGGACTGAGATAGCCGGAATCCCAGCATCCGGAATCCCAGTCTGAGTCAGGTATTGCAGGCGTACGGTCGGGGCGCGTGAAGTTGAAGCCGTCGCGCGAATAGGCGAAGTGGATGGTCGTCGTCTTGGGCATTCCGTGCTGCGCGGCTTCGGTGTTGTCGCGCCCCGACAGTACCTTGAAGAGGCCGACCATGATGGACTCGTACGGGGTAGCGTCGACGTTATAAAGTTCGCACCTGCGGCGAGTTCCGCCTATTTCGCGCGGCACGTCGTCGTAGTCGCAGGCCAGCCACAGGTAGCAGTCCTTTGTGTTGGACCAGCGGTTGGCACGGTAGAATTGCGGATCGGCGCCTGTTTTCTGCTCGGAAGTGAAACTGCCGAAGTCCCATTCAGCGCCGGTGAAGAAGTCGTCGTGCTCACGGTACATGCGCGAACGCAGTCGCCATGCCGCGCGGATGCTCCACACCCACTTTCGCCTGAAGGGGTTGTAGAACACCGTCGAACTGTCGCCGCCAAGCCCCGTACGCGTCTTCATCTCCCACTTGACGCCGTCCGCCGAGGCATACTCGTACGCACGGCACGGATTCTCGCCAGGAGAGACGAACATCCGCCAGTTGTCGTAAGGGGCGTCGGTGGTGAAATCCGGCCAGACGCTGAACGTATCGAAGTAGTGGTCGGGGTATATCAGCACGTTCGTGCCGCGAGGACCCACGTTCGGACGCGTCCAGCGAACGGCGTCCTCGGACTCCGCAAGCGCCAGCAGGCCAGACCAGCTCGCCAGATACCACATTCGGAACTTTGAGCGCTTTGGATCCCACCAGACACCGCCTCCCGAGAGGCTGCATGCAGGCACGCTCTTGTACATCGGATTCCACTTCTGCGCCGATGTGGCGTCCGCCGGATACGGACGGTCGCCAAGCTCGGTCCACCGCGCCAGCTCTTCGTCGGTCTCCGGCCAGAGCACGGGGTTGCCCACGAACTTGACCGGCTTGTAGAACTTGCGCACGACTCCCTTGGAATCCGCCACGAGGAAGTCGTCCACGAACAGCTGGCGGCCGACGTCGATCGGTATGGCCTTCGGCGGATTCTTGAGATAGTGCGGCGTATTCGGGCCCGGAAACATCGCGTCTATGCGCGGCGGCCATTTTTCAGGCAACTCGATGCCGTTGTACAGCACTTCGCCGCCGAATGCAGCAAAAACGCCGCACGCCACCCAAAGAACTGTTGCGCAGATTGCCTTTACAGTGTTCATAACGGTATCAAGTACGAAGTCTTAATGCGACCGATAGTCGAAAATGGCCTTGATGCGCATAGATTCATCTGCAGCGGTAAGGCACGTAATTCTGTAAGTCTCTCCGCCTGGCGGGACGGAAAGGACGATATGGCTCCCCTCGTACACCGCCTTCGACACGTTGCGCATCCAGGGTCTGTCCCCTTCCTTGGCTCGCCGCTCCGCCGTCATGACGCCTGGGAAAATCGTGCGCTCGCCAGGATAGAGCGTGGAGTCGGCTATGCGCGTCATCGTGTCGTCTGTCACATGAAGCTGATCCCATATGCAGGCAACATACACCCGCGCCTGGAGGTCGCGCACCAACTCAGACGGCATCGAATGGTGTCCGTGATGGTTGATCTTGGCCACATCAACCCTGCCGGACGCCTTGCCGAGCTCACGCTCTGGATAAAACCTGTCGGAACTGCCAAGGTCGCCAGGACCGGAGAAGTCGCCTGCCGTTAGAAACCTGAACTTGCCGTAGCAGAACACATTCCCAAGGCTGAGCAGGTTCTCGTTGTAGCGGACAACAGCACTGCCGTCGGGATGGACCATTACGTTCTTGATTGTTCCATCAGGCAGCGCCAGCCGTCCGTTTGCGGCGATGTTGCGAACCGAAAACCCGCTCGCGGACGACGGATCGCGCAACGGGACGATCTGATCCGTCGCCCCAAGCCTGAACTTCTCCACCGTCAGTCCGTCGCGCTTTGAAAGAAACGCATATACCTGCTTCATGTGCTCCAGAGACAAGCGCTCTTCATCGTTATATCGTGACACGGGATCGTCGTAATCCGGCCAGCCGCGGTCGATGGCTTTCTTGAAATGCAAGGTCTCCGCCGCCAACCCAAAACCGCTACGCACAAGCCCAGTGGGCTTTTCTCCCTTCTTGAGCGGCCGTACGCTCTGCCAGTACAGCGAACCGACGTGGTCGTCATGCCAGTGGGAGGCCATCATGTAGTCGACGTCGGCGCCGTTTGGGTTGACTCGCGTCACATAACGGGCGATCCAGTCGCCCGCCAGCTTTCCCGGACTGGGCAAGACCGGCACTGCAAGTTCCCCTCGCGTAACGGCGGGATGGTCGCCGCAGTCCAGCAGCATCGTCGTAGAGTCCGGGAAAATCAAGAACAGCGACTCCGCAACGCCCGTATAGATGAAATGCACCTGAAACTCGCCAGGACTCCATCCACCCCATACGTCGCCCAACACAAACTGACTTGACGAAACCGATCCGCTTGCGACAGGAAGCATCCCTGCCGCCAAGGCGCTTCCTATAAAGCCTCGTCGTGTATTCATCAATCAAGCCATCGTCGCTAATTAGCGGATGACGATGACTGAACCTAGACCTACACCTTCCATGATGCGCAGTGCGCCAGTGCCTGAAAGTACATTCTTCACGGCGGGCGGCCCCTTGGTCACGGAATATACGCCAGCGCCACGCTCAAGACCGCCGACCGTCAGCGTCTTAAACGCAGCCTCGCCGGCGTAGTCCAGATTGAGCTTCGCCGTCCTGGCCATCGACAGGTCTGCCGAGCCACTCAGCGCAGGCCGCGTCTTGTCCGTCAGCGTCACAGTGCCGCCCTGCACGTCAAGGCCGTCGAGATCAAACATGCCGTCAAGCGTAAGAGAACCAGCGCCAGTCTTTATAATCGAAACTGCGTCCGTGCCGTCGTTCGCAAGAGTCAGCGTCTTGCCGGAGGCGACATCAAACGTGACCGTACCACTCATCGAGAACGCGAAAGCTTCACGCATTATGGTGTCGGAAGCGTTGGCGACATACGTTCCGCCGTTCAAGCTCATGCTGTTCTTTGAAGCGTCGGTAACACCGCCAATAGTGCCGCCGATCTCGAACCGCCCGTCGTTGAGCGTATAGGAGGTCTTGACACCATTGTTTCTACGCGTGAACATGAAGTTCTTCGGCGCTATGAAGGTCCCGCCGTTCTGCACAAACTCGAACTCGCCGTACATGCTCGCATTTGGCAGAAACGAGAGATGGAAGCCGTTGTGTCCGAGAAGCTCGCCGGAATCCAGCACATAGCGCCCGAACCCGCCGTCACGCGGCAACGTCATAGCCCAGGTGCTCCTGCTGTCGATGAGGCTGTCGAATATCTCGGTCGAATAATTCACCGTCGCGCCTTCTTGATGCGTCTCGCCACGACATGCGACATTCGCTTCGTTCCACGCCGTGAGGACGATTCCGTAGTTGGAGACCGTGCAGTTCGCCTTGAGCGTAATGACAGGCGGATCATTGGCGTCAATCGCGCCGCACGTCATAAGCCTCACGCCCGTCACCGCACCGTCAAACGTCGCACCGCCCTCGGTAACGGTAAGCCAGTAGTTGTCCGTATCCGCCGCCGGCGTGACCGCGCTCGTCACCGCGCCGTTGAAGACAACTTCGCCCCAGCCCGTCTTGGTAATCTTCCCTGCGAACACGACAGCGTTGTCGATGACGAGCGTATCGCCTTTTTCGACATGGATGTTAGCGCCGTCCGCAAAAGTCAGCGCCGCACCATCAAGAGTATTCGTCTCGCCAGCCGTTGCTGGATCGTAGGTGAGCGAAGAAAGGGTCGTCTCCGCGTCGACCGTCGTCGTTGTGCCGTTCGCCTCCCATGAGAGATCGCCGACCGTGCCGTCCAACCAAGATGACGGTGCGGAGCCGGTTACAACCACAGTGCCGCCGCCAAACCAATCGGAGCCGGTATAGCTGCCAGCAGGAATATCCTCACCGCCCACGACAAGCCGCTTGACCGTAACTGTCTGCGCGCCGCCTACAGACAGGCAGGACTTTGCCGCAAGACTGATTACATCAAACGGTCTGGAGATGGTACAGGGGTTTGAAGACTGTCCGACGGGCGACCAAAGCCAAACTTTCGCGCTCGCACTTTCGACAACGACCTTCGACGGACCGTCAAGGGTGCAATCACAAAATCGAACTTGCGCACTGCCGCGAACAACAACGGAGCCAGTGTTGGTGTATGTACCGCAGGCAAAGAACGTCTTGGAGGCATCGCTGCCAGTCACGACAAAGCCTCCCGGACCCGCTATTGAGTTACCCTTGGCTATGGTCATCTGCCGCTCCGAAATATCGAATGTGACATCTCCATTCTTGCCGGTCAGCCACACGTTGCCGCTGCTGATCGTGCGATCAGCATCCTTTGGATGGATGGTGACTCCGCCGATATAGAATGTGTAGTCGTTCCTGTTCGTCCCTTGAATGGAGCTTGGGTAGGTAAACTCGGCACTACTGTCGCCATAGAGATAGACGTCGCCGCCGTAAAGGCGCACAAAGTTCTGGTTGTAGCAGCCATTGAAACCTTTGCAGGAGAGCGTACCGCCGGACATTTCGAAGCTGCCGCCTGGATAACGCTTCCGCCCGTCCCAGGTGCCGGCGGACGCCTCGCCGCTCTCACCGCTCAAAGGCCGGTTCAGATTGATCATCTGATAGCCACTCGAATTCTTGACAGTCAACGAGCCACCATCAAGATAATAGAAGGGACGTCCATCGCCAGCCGAGCCGCCGCAGTTCATGTAAAAGGTCTCAAGCGTAATATCGCCGCCCGTCTGCCGGAACTCGTATGGCAATGCATAGCCGGCAGTGCCCGTCCACAGTCGTGCGGCTCTGAAAGTCGTACCGTCTTCAAAAAGAACACGATTCTTGTCCCCGCTGTTTGACATAAACCCGAGAAACAGATACGTGCCGTCATTGATGGAAGCGTTGGCGCCGACAATCGCCATTGTGCCGTCGATGGCAAGATAGGGCCACATTCCGTTGCCGCCGTTGCAACCAGGGATGCCCTTCTTGAGCGACAGGCGGCCACCACCGCACATGCAGTACAGCCTATTGTTGGAATCGCGCTTGAGATCAACATCCAAGACAAGTTCGCCGCCCTTAGCGACAAAAAGGTTGCATTGATAGTTCTCTGTCGAATAAAGCTTGATGTACGTGCCGTTCCCAGAGATCGTCGTCTTGCGCCCGACTCCGTTCGGGATTGCTATAAGCGCATTGAGGTTGACGTCCTGGTCAAGCGTGATGGTTGTGGCGCCAGATACGTCTGCAATGGCCGTGGTGCCGTTGGGGACGGTGTTGTCGTCCCAGTTCGCGGGATTGCTCCAGAGATTGTCGCCGCCCGCACCCGTCCAGACGGTCGGAACGAGAATTGACGATCCCCCAGCTCCGTCCACGAAAGTTTCGGTTGTCTTATAGCGCCCCTTTGCCTTTTCGACGCCATCCACCGTCAGACGATGGGCGACGACCGCCCCGCGATACCCGGGGAAATTGACTTTTCCAGTACCCGTAACCGTAAGATCCAGAGGCGCCACGACCCGCGACGTATCGACCAGATTCAGAATGGAACCGTTGTTGAGCGCAACCTTCCAGTCGTTTGTAGAACCGAGCGGGGAGGAAACCGTCGCGCCAGCGGCAGGTGCCACCGTCTTTCCCGCGCCGATCTCAAGACCGATGTCGTACGTCGAGCAATCCCTTGGAATGGCGAGCGACGACGTGCCGACAATCGCTACCGACGATGCACCGGGCGTAATCTTAAACTTGGCTGACGACCAATCCCACCCCGATAGCGTTCCGCTTGAAAGCGCAAGCGTTCCACCTTCAAGATTAAGCTTGCACCCGCCTTCGGTGGTAATGTCATTAAGACTTGGTATGTTCATCACGCCGCCGCGCAACGCCGCTGATCCCTTGGTGAGCGTGACAGTGGTGAAAGTCGAGGTGCCGCCCTCCTGAATGTAGTGGAGGTGCTCAGGCGCATAATTGGCGGCTGCGTTGCTGTTGGGCGAAATCTGAAGTTCGCTGGCAGAGAGCGTTCCGCTCTTCAGCGTGTAGCAATGGCCATCATTGCCGGAATTGTTTCTGAGGTCAAGCCGCCCCGAGACCGAGACTACTGTTCCTGCGCCGTCCTGCACGACCTTGGTATTCGGCACAGGATTGCCGCCCGCCGACGTTGAGAACAGCCGAGAGGTAATCCTTGCACTATCCTTGATAAAGACGAATGACTTGTCATGCGGCGTCCCCAAACCGACTGTGAAATCGGCATTGGGCTGGTTCACGAAAGCCGTGCCCACAAACTCGTTCGTGCCGTTGAATACGTACCAACTCACGCTGTCCTTCTTGGACACGGTGATGTCGCGGATCGTCAGCTTGCCCGTCCCAAGCCTGTCGAAGCGTCCGCTGAATTCCGCGAGAGGCACGGCGATATCAAGCGAAGAGCCTTCTTCAACCGTGATGCCGCGATCGCCCGTGATGCCGCTTGGGTTGTTGTAGCCCGGCCAGTTTATCTTGAGCGAAGATCCTTCTGTTGCAGTGAGGACGACATTGCCCGACGACACCTTGATATAGGCGATGTCTGTCTGCACACCCGTATTGAGCGAGACGGTGGCGCTGCCGTTGAAGATTACGGGATCGTTCGCGTTCTGCGGGTAGCCTGACGTCTCGCCCCAGTTTGCGGGCGTCGTCCAGAGGCCGTCATTGCCGCCCCCTGTCCACGTATAAGCATGCAAGGATGACGCCGCCACCCCCGCAACTAGCGTAATTAAAGCCGTAAGGAAAGCATTTTGCTTGCTCACTGTCATGGATTCTCTCCTGTTTGGTTTTACTATTACGACAAATCTGCTATGAATTATACCATAAAACTCACGCCAAGACGTTTCACCGATTATTTAGACAAAAATTGAAACGAGGCGTTTAACGGCCTCAGAACCAGTCGACGGAAATCTTTACGAGGCGGGTATGCCCAAGGCCGCTGTAGGCACAGTAGCCAAGCAACACTGTGCCGTCGTCAAGCGGCTGGATGGCTATGTAGCAGAAATGGCCGGCAGGATCATCCTCTATATCCTTTGCACCGCGCCACGTAAGGCCATCGTCGCTCGACAGCGCGGCGGAAAGCGGCGTGCGCTTGCCGTTCCATCCGCCCTTTCGTTTAAGGTCAAAGCGGCCTTCGTGATTATTCCAAACGGCCAGCAGGTCGCCCGTCGGAAGGCGCTTGATGGAAGCCGGAGCCGTCGGCGAGCGCAACCACGACGGCTGGGGAGCGGACCATGTTTCGCCGCGATCTGCCGAACGGCTCATGAACTGACAGCCGGCATTGGTGCGGATCCAGAGCAGGACGCCTCCGTCACTTAGTTCGACCACTCCAGGCTCCTGCGCGGCGTACTTCCTCCCGCTCGGCGAAACAATGCTCAGCACGGACTTCCCGCGTCGCCAAGTCTTTCCGTTGTCGTCGCTCGAATAAGTCATCACAACGCCCATGCCGTCGAACTTGCCGCCGGGAAACGAGTGAAGGGCCACTGCGAAGAGCAGGCGACCGTCCTTCAGCTGGATGACGCGGTCGTTGTTGAGGACATAATACCCGACCTCGTCGGTGATGCACATCGTCGGCTCAGACCAAGTCTTGCCCTCGTCGAACGACCGGCGCATCACGGGGCGGCAGTCGTTAGTGCTGTTCTTAAGCAAGTAGAAGAGCGCAATCTCGCCGCTCTTGAGGCGAAGGAGGCTCACGCTCATCACGTTCATGCCACCATGGTTCTTGACGATGATCTCGTCCTCGTCCGTCCACGTCGCGCCATTGTCGGACGAATATCGAGCCGCGATGTCGGCGGTGGCATGGTCGCCGCCGCTCTTGCCGTAGTAGCGCGAGTATGCGAACATGATGCGCCCGTCCTTTAGCGGCATGAACGCCCCTTCGCTGTTGCGTGGGTTGTCCGGCCCCGGCTTCAGCTCAAGCGCGACCTTCACGCCAGGCGCAGGATCGGCGAAAGCGATTGCGGCCATGCCGAGAACGGCAGCAAGCAGAACTCTACTCACGACTACTTTTCCTCGAGAAACGACTTTATCGCCGCGCAGACAGCCGGCCTGTAGTTTCCGTAATCGACGCATTCAAGGACTACGCCGCGCGCGCCGACGGACTTCGCGAGGCGCAAAAGGCGCGTCGTGGCCTCCGCTTCGGAGATTTTCGCGAGCTTCGCGTACTCGCCGATGCCGCACTTCTCGAAATTGTACGATGCGAGCGGGAAATATATCTCCGCCTTGCCGCGGTTCGACATGACATTTCGGTAGATGCGCTCTGTGGAGCCGAATGGATCCTTAGGATCGTAGGTTACGCTCATAACACATACGGCGTCGAACACCCCTTCCTTCGCGAGGTGCCGCCATTCAAGGCCGCAATACCGGTTGCGGAGCGATGCGTCGTCCTTGTCGTCAATGCCGACGAATCCGCCAATGAACTCCACTCCGGCGGCACGGCACTTCGCGGAGAACTTGCGGAGGTAGTCGTCGAAACGGGCGCCGACCATTTTCTGCCAGCGCGGGTCGAAAGGCTCCGGAACCGGCTCGTCGCCGTAGAGGCGCTTCCATTCCGCAAGCGCCGGCGCGGTGTATTCGCGCGCGTACGTCCATGCGCCGTTTCGCCAGAAGTCAAGCATGATCTTCTGCGGCTTCATGGCAAGGCGCTCGTCAACCATCTTCAGCTTGTGCTCCACGACCTCGGGATACATGATGGAACACGTGCCCATCCACGGTTCGCCGTTGCGCATGCAGCTCCAGTATTCGGGATGCGCAAGCGTCCAGTTTGACGAAAGCGGCGAATACCAGTGGTTCTCCTCTATCGTCGTGTGGATGCCAAAGCCGAGCCCGCGCCTGCGGCACTCTTCCCGCACGACCGGGAATTCGTTGCCACGCGGCGATTCGAGGCGAAGGTAGCCGTATATGTCCTCGCTGGGCAGGCGCTTCTTGTCGAACGGCGCCTCTGAAACCGGCCACATCTCGCATTCGCTCGGATAGCGCATCCTGCCTCCGCCCTTGTCGCGCCACCAGATGTCGTTAGAGTGCGTGAGCAGGACGTGCTCAAGCGTCTGCACCGTGCCTGTGACAGTTTCTATGTCGTAGTTCTTAGCAAAATCCAGGGAGTCGACGAGCGCGACGACCTGGAAAGAGTTAGGAGTGGGTGAGTTAGGAGTGGGTGAGTTAGGAGTGGGTGAGTTTGCGGGTTGTGATGCAACGCATTGGCAAAATGCCAACATCAAGACGGACGCCAACACCCCATTTTTCATTTTCCATTTTCCATTTTTCATTTGAACAGATCCTCCCTCCTCTTGAACTTCGGAACGTCGCTTGGCCAGCCGACGCCCACTTCCGCCTTGACGACTGACTCGCCAGGCTTGAGTCCTCGACCGACTACGAACCTGCGCAGGTTCTTCAAAGACAGAACCTTCGCCCTGGGTACGTTGACCACCGGCACAGCACCATTTACGGACAGCATAAGCCCGTTCGGCGTCCTGATGGCGGTAAACGTGTATTCGCGAGCCCCGTTGTAGCCGTTATTCCGGACGTCAAGATACCTTCCGCTTAGATCGCGCGTCGAGAACCACGCAGCATAGCTCGCAAAGATCTGGAATGCATATTCGTGCTCCTCGTATTCGCCGATCAACAGCTGGCGAAGGTCTTTTGTTCCGTCCAGCTTCGCCTTTACGCGCACGAAGAACGTTCTGTCGTCGCCAAACGCGAACTGCGGTCCGGATGCCGCGATGCTGGTCTCTTCGGCAACGTTCTCTTTAGACCACAGCACCCGCTCTGGTTCGTCGTCGTCGCGCGATTCCGGCATGGTCTCGTTCGGCATGTCGTTCGCGCCGAAGGGACGAACGTAGATATTTCCGCCTCGGTCGTAGGCGATGGACTTGCCGTCTGGCGAAAAACACGGGTTCTCGCCCGTCGCAAGCCGGCGCACCTTTCCCGTCGTGACATCTTCGATCCACACGCCCCAGCCGGGATCGTCTTTGCGGAAGCCGGTGAAGCAGATGATCCTGCCGTCTGGATGCCAGCGCGGCGCAAGCGCACTTAGCCCACGCGGCGAAACGGGGCACCACTCCCGGCGGTCGAACTTTCCGATGCGCGTGCCGAAGATGCGCCACTTGTCGAAGAAGTTTTCGAGATGCCCCCACACAAGCATCGTTCCATCTGGCGAAATCGCAGGCTGCGCAAAGCCGGAATTGTTGCCGTTCGGCGAATCCATGAGAATGCGCGGCTCTCCGCCGCCCTGAAGGTCGATTTCGGCAATGCGAGTCGACGCCGCCTTGCTGTAGACGGAGCTTTCGGATGTAACGCCTCGCGTCGTCGCGAAATACGCCTTCTTGCCGTCGGGCGAGACCGAAGGCGTGTAGTCGCGGCAACGCCCCGTGGTGATGTCGCGCCTTCTTCCGTCCTCGAAAAGGCGGAGGCCGTAGCCTCTCTTGGAGCCGCCCTTCCACGCCTCGTAGGCGGTTTCCGTGTCGTTGCCCCACATGTAGAGAAGCCCGCCAGACGGAGTCCATTCAGGATACGCCGCGTTGCCCGGACCGTTCTCGACCCAAAGCTCGGCACCGCCATCGACGCCGACGATTCCAATCTTGAACAAACCGTCCTCGTAGCGCTGGAACGCAATTTGCCTGCCATCAGGCGAGAAAGCGGGATTGCACCCCCGCGTCACTGCGCGTTCGCCTTCTTGTGAATTCACGCAGCCAACCAGCACAGCCGCGGCCAACGCGCCAACGGCTCTTCGCACTATCTGACTTTTCCGTTTCATGTTCACTCCCCGAACTGTATCTCCACCTTGCTTACGCGCGGAGTCGAAAGCGAAAGCGTCGCGCCGAGTTCAAGGCGGTACTGCAAAAAGCCGCCCTTGGCAACCTTTACGCCCGCAGGCTCGCGCCATTCCGCCTTTTCCAGCCCCTCCGCCGTCGGCGCCGAGCGCACAAGCAGCTTCACCCACGTCTTCGGCGGACATTCCGCAATTATCTTCGCTCCCTTTGCCGTCATGTCGCGCTCGGCGCGGTATGGTTCTGAATAGTAGTATTCCTCCGGTCCGCGCGTAAGCTGGTTGCCAGGCTCTATCGCGCTCATGCCGTGCGGCCCGCAGGTCGGGAGTTTCGTCGTGCGGCTTGGCAGGAAACCTTCTTCGCCATTCCACCACACCTCCGAATATCCAGTGTGGTCGCCGAAGACCTTGTGGTTCGCGACGGCGAGGTCGACGCGCCCGTCCTGGTTGAAGTCCGCGGCAATGCAGCCCGAGACGGAGTGGGTGACGAGATCCTGGCGGTCGGCAATGGCGAATCTGCCTTTTCTGTTCCAGTAGATGAACGAGCATATGTCGCGGTTGACTTCGCTTTGGTAGCTGCCTGCGAAAAGGTCAAGCCAGCCGTCGCCATTGAAATCTCCAACACACATGTTGCTTGCCGCGTCCGCGTGCAGAATGCACTTGCGGCTCTCCGAAAGGCCGTCCGGTCCATTCCAGTAGATGTTCACGAAGGAGCTGTGCGGCTGGCTGTCCGGGACGAGCCCCGACGCCCAGCGCACGTGGCCGCCGAAGATGAGATCGGGCCATCCGTTCTTGTCGAGGTCTGCCGTCCTTGCCCCGGTGCACATGTAGGCGGCAAAGTCCTGTTTGCGAGCGGCGTCAAAGCCCTCCGGCCCGCCCCACAGCACGTATGAGCGATTCTTGCACACGGGAATGGCCACGTCAAGCCAGCCGTCCTTGTTCAAGTCCACGGCAATGGGCCAGCGAAGAGCGCCGATGTTCATGCGCTTCAGCCGCATCGGACCGCTCGTCTGGGCCGACGTGTCCAAGTCCTCGCCCGTCGGCGGAAAAAGGATGCAGTCATACGCACGCCTGAGACCGTCCGGTCCGCCCTCAAACATCGCAAGCCCGTTCCAGTGATCGCAGACGGTGAACACGTCAAGGTAGCCGTCGCGGTTGAAGTCCGCGACCATCGCGCCCCAGCCGATGTCCGTCTTTAGCGTATATGACTTCTTTGGATCAAACCCGTTCGGGCCGAAGTGGTGCACGTTGTGCCCAGGGTCTTTTTCAAGCGAGTTCTCGGAGTTGTTGCAGACTATCAGCTCCACCCATCCATCGTCGTCAAGGTCGGCGGAAACGGAATCGACAGCGCACCAGCTCGGCACCGGGGTCATGTCGTCCCTGTCGTAGCCGCTGCTCCTGCCCCAATAGACATACGTCTTGTCGTATCCGTCGCATCGACGCGCGAAATGATTCTGCACAAAGAGGCGCATATCGCCTCGCGCATCCCTGAAGAGCCGGACGCGCCGCGCATCCTCGCCCTCAAAGCGCTTGGGCTCGGGATTGAACTTGCCGTTGTCAAAGGAAAAGAGAAGCGCATCGTTAGTGTACAGTCCGTTAGCCGCGCACTGCCCGAACACGACCATGTTTTCCATGGCGTTGACGGAAGATGCCGATTTCGTCTTGACGGCGATGCGATTCCCCTCTTTGAATCCATCTTTGGAGTTGAGCCAAATCCAGCTGTTCTGGAATGTGCCGTCACATGGGTCGTTGTCATGGCTCGCGATGGCGACATCTACAAGACCGTCGGCATTGAAGTCGCCGGTAGTCGCCGAAATGCCCATCGCCGCCGGGAGTTCCAGCGCACGGGATATCTTTCGCGCCTTGTCCGCGGCAAAGAAGATGCATTTTCTTCCTGTCATCAGGGTAAAGCATTTCTTCCCGTTCCAGTCCACTGTCTCAAGGAGGCGCAACGCGGGGAACTTCTCTTCCAGCTCAGACTCGAAGCCATCCTTCATGGCAGGTTCCATGAATTCCTCCGAAGGAACCTCCGCAACCTCTGTCTTGCGGGCGACGTCAAACCCGCTCTCTCCACCCCAATACACAGTCGTTGCAGTAGATTTCTCCTTGCGGCATGCGAGGTCGTCGAACCCGTCGCCGTCGAAGTCGCCTGCGGCAACAAGGTCTGCATCGATCTTGAGGTCCGTGAACCTTGCCCATTCAAAGCCAATCTCGCTCTGCCGGTAGATGCGCACGACCTTGAAATGCGGCATGGCGAAGGCAAGTGAGGCCTTTCCTTCGGCATCGAAACGCCCGCAGGTACAGTCCGTTGCGCGCGGCGCCTGAAGGCGTATGCGGCAATTCTCATTGTAGCTTCCGTCGGGTTGTCCGTAATATACGTCCGTTGACGGGAAAGGCACAAGCAAGTTCCAGAACCCGGCAATCACAAGGTCCTGGATTCCGTCGCCGTTGAGGTCTGCGACGAGTCCGCTGCGAGCCCCTTGCGCCGGCAATGTGGCGATGCGCTTGCCGTCAAGGGAGTAGACGTAGCTCGGCGCAGATTCGTGATGATCCTGGCAGTTGGCGAAAACGAGGTCGAAGTATCCGTTCCTGTCAAGGTCATACTGGTAGATGCGCTGCAAGACGCCGGCCTTGGAAACGTAGAGATTCTGCCCTGCGTTCCCGAACGTGCCGCGCCTAAAGGCGTCGAAGCCTTCCGTAACCCACGCCTTGCGAGGGGCATCGGAGACGACGGGCTTTTCGCGCTGCATGACCTGGAACACAATGCCGTTCGGGTCGCGCAGCGTGACGCCCTTGAGACCGGGAACCTCGTCCTTGGCAACCTCGGTTGCCCCTGCGGCGACAAGACGCTTCACGTCCGCATCGACATTGTCGGAGAACAGGCCGAAGTGAAGCTGGAGAATCGACATGTTGCGGTAGTCAGGTGCCTTGTGTCCCTCAGACGGTGCGTAGAGCTCAAACGCGACGCGCCCGGCCTCGTCTTCGATGAAGGTCGAGCCGCCGGGACGCGAAAGCGTCACCTTGAAGCCCAAGTTCTCCGTCCACCACTTGACCATGGAAGCGGGGTTTTCGATTTCCAGCGCGATATGCTCTATCGACGCCGCCGACGCGGCAAGGAAACCAATCGCCGCAAACAACGTCCCGACGGCGACAGGGGCGATTTTAAACTTCTTCATGCATGAATTATACCATAAAATCAACGGCAAAATGTTTTGCATATTATTTCAGCAATACATGAAACTTACAGCAGGAACGAGACGATTCCGTTCGCATACGGGATGGAGTTGACGTTCGCCGCGCCATTGAGCGCAAAGTCGAAGAAATACCCGATTTCCCGCAGGCAGTATTCGTTTCGCTCTTCGAAAAGGTCAATGCGTCGTCCGCTTTTCAGGAAGCGAATCTCGGCCTTGATGAAGTCGCACACCACCACGTCGTCCTCGGTGTACAGCTCTATCTCGCGGCGCGGGACACGTCCATAGTAGTCGAGATGCAGTTCCAGAGTCTTGTCGGGATAGCGGGCGACGAACGAAACTCCGTCCACGCTCTTCAGTTCGAGACGGGAGAACTTGCCGTCCAGGAGGCAAGATTCCTTCGGCAGCCCGAAAAGCGTAAACAGATAGTCGAACTCGTGTATCAAGTCGAGCTTCACGCCACCGGCCCCCTCCTGCGCCGCGTATGTGCGGCGGTAGTCAGTGACAGGCCGCCACTCCGGCAGATAAGACGAGCAGATTGCGCGGGCGCAGTAGATTTTGTTCTCAGACGCGAACTCGCGGAGGAATCCATAGACACGGGTATGGCGTATCGGACACGCCACGTAGAAGCGCTTCTCGTCCGCAAACTGTGCGAGCGCGTCAGGCGCAAGCGCTTTCGTGAACACCGGCTTTTCCACGAAGAAGAAGCCCGCCTTGTCCTTGACGGCGAGAAGAGTCTCGTAATGGAGCTGCGACGGATTTGTCACGAAGATCATGTCGTAGCGTCCCAGTTCGGAGGGCTCGGGGAAACGTCTGCCGACCAATGCTCGCGTCGCCTCGTCCAGATACGAAAGCTCCCGAGGTTCGACGACGTCCGTCACAACGTCGACGCCGCGAGCCTTCGCGACGGCATGGATGTTTTTCAGGTGACGCTGGCCAATGGAGCCTAATCCTATAATGCAGATGGTCATGGGGAGTTGCGAGTTGCGAGTTTCTGGTTTCTAGTTCCAAGTTCCCCATTCCCCGTTCCCAGTTCCCCGTTCCCCGTCTCAATCTCGTCGACTACCGCGAGCGTGTGGGCATCCTCGTCGAAGGTATATGGCGGCGTGACGCCCCTCTTCACGTAGTCGAAGAACGCGGCGATTTCGTCGGCGTATGCGTTTTCTATGATGTTGGCGTTGTAGCGCCCGTCCTGCACCACGTCGTCGTAGAGCTTGACGGGCTTGAGGGCCTTCGCCTCGAAGTCGTACTCCGAAAGAGTGTCGGGCGTTCCCTCCCAGAAGATGTGGAGCTTCTCCGAAAAGACCTCAAGGCGCCTCAGCCCCTTGCGGGCGACGACATCCTGGCAGTAGAACCCCTTCGTCCCGCCTTCGTGGCGAAGCAGTATCATGTAGTGGTCGGGGAAATCGATGTCGAGCGACGTAAGCCTGCCGCTCATGACCTGCACTGACTCGACCTTTCCGAATGCCTTTTCGATCCACGGTATTTCAACGCAAAGTATCTCGCGGCATCCGTTCGTCTCCTTCTTCGCGGCGAAGAAATCGTGGTAGTCTTCCCAGGGGTGCCAGTCGGGGAGGTACTGTCCGCAGTGGTAGATGTAGCTCACAGGCGCTCCGCGCACCGCATCGGCGATGTAGCGGGTCTCGCGGCGATAGACGGGCGTAGAGGAAATGAAAAGCCTGACGCCCTTCTCCTTCGCTTTCGCCGCGGCCTCAGCATACCATCCGCCGAGCAGGTTGATTTCCATGAAGACGTCCAGCCCGGCCGCGATGCATTCCATCACGGCAGGGCCATGGCTCGCAGGAGCCGTGCAAAGAAACGCCGCCTGAGGCTTCGCCTCGGCAATGGCCTCGGCAAGCGTTGCGAACGTGCGTATGCCGAATTCCCTCTCCACCTGCGCGCGCCGCTCGGCCGAGCGGTTCATTCCGACTATCTCCGGCGCATCCGGCATCGCCTGCATCAGGCGAATGCGCCTGCGCCCCATGGATCCAAGCCCGATGACAACGACTTTCATGGCGTCTCTCCGTTTGAGCCCTTGCCGGTCGCTTGCTCGAAAAACCTGTCCACGACAGGCTTCCATACATGGTACTGGTGCCAGCGGTTGGCGGCGCGCCCATTGTATTCGCACTGCACCATCCACAGCCAGACCGCATGGCGCTTGGGATTGAGAAGCGCCGCTGTCTTAAGCGCTCCGTCGTGTCCGAACCATTCGCCCTCCACGAACATTCCGCATGAATAGGCGGTCTTTACGCCGGGCGGCGTCTGCTTGACTGCGAGAATTTCCGTTATAGCCTTCTCCGGCATGATGCGGCGTCCGTTACGCGCAACGCCGCCGAAGGCAAGCATCCTGTAGAATTCCAGCATGTCGCGAGGCGTGGAGAAGAGCCCTGCTCCGCACGAAGGCCAACGGTCGTTCGAGTCGTACGGTTCCGGGAGCGGACGGTACTTCGGAATCCTGCGGCACGGCTTGTTCCTTTCGACGCCGTAGATCGAGACAAGCCGCTTGAGCTGCGCAGCCGTCGGACGGAATGTCGTGTCTTTCATTCCGAGAGGGTCGAAGAACACGCGCTTGAGATGTTTCTCTATTTTCTCTCCGCTCACCTTCTCCACAACAGCCCCGGCAACGTCAATGCCGGCGTTTGAATATTTCCAGGACGTTCCAGGCTCGAAGAGAAGCGGCGTCGCAGCACCTGCCGCAGCGGCGACGCGGAGCGGCGCGCCGCTCCAGCCAAGAGCCGACGAGACTTTCGTCTCGAAAGGGAATCCGCCGGTGTGCGAAAGGCAGTCGCGCACGGTCAGGACGTTCCTTGCAGGCACGAGCGTCTTCACGCCGTTCGTTTCGACAACCCGCTCCAGCCGCGAGAACTCCGGCAGGTACTTGGAAACGGGATCCTCAAGCGAGAGCCGTCCTTCCACAATCATTTTTGCCGCCGCCGCGCCGACGATTCCCTTCGTCTGCGAGCAGATGCGAAAGAGCGAATCCTTTGCGATCGGAACCTTCTTTTCCACGTCGCTCCAGCCGTCCGCGACCCATTCCTCGCGGTCGCCGTCGACGAGCACGCTCACGTAGCCGGGAAGTTCGCCTTTATCCACGTATGGCCGCAGGGCCTTCTCCACGCCTGCCGTGTCTGCCGCTGTGGCAGCGGTTCCGACGACGGCTGCTAACAGTAAAATTGCGATTCTTTTCATTTGAAATTCGTCCTCACCAGATCTTCGCCGCGCAATGCGACGAGTTCCTCCTTCTTGGCCTCGGCGGCGGCCCTGTCCGGAAACACCCACATTTCGCAGCAGGGCGTCTTGCGCCCGACAAGGTCATATACCATGAAATGGCCGGACATGGCGATGACGCGCCCGACCCAGCCAGGACAGTGGTCGCAGTAGCGTTCGCACGGCGCCGCGTCGTTGTCAAGGACCTTCGAGAGGGACGGGCACGTGCGCATCTTCAGGTGGTAGAACGACTCGTTGAAGTCGTGCTCCATGTCGCAGTTCTCCTCGATACGGATGCGCTCCCAGTAGTCGTACATCCCCTTGAGCCCGTCGCGCTTGAACGCATCGAGCGTGAAGAAGGCCTGCCTGTCGGCGACGCGGGCATAGTAGCGGTCAAGCTCGTCCTGCCCACGCCGTTCGAGGAACTTGAATATTTCGTTGTAGAACTTCACGAAGTGGTCGCTTGGAATCATGCGCACCTCCTTCTCAGCACCTGGCGGCAGGAACGGCCACCGGTCTCCTCCAGCACGATTTCATACGGCGAGCCGGAGCAGAACGCCTCGTTGAGGATGCGCGTCGCCGCGCAAAGTCCCTTCCCGCCCGGAACGTTCCTTTTTTCAAGATGTTTCAGCGCGGAGCAGTCGGAAACGGTCAATACCGCGCCGTCCGCAGTCTCTTCCAGCGCATAGGCCGAGCCTTCGCGGTCCAAGTAGTACCGCCACCACGCGATCAGCTCCGAGGGATCTCCCGCGACAAGCTTTTCGTGGAGCGTCCTGTAGACCTTGGTGCCGGTCTCGAAGAGGACCTCGCGCAAGGCATCCTCGCCGTAGTTGTCGCGCACGTAGTTGGCGCCGTCCAGAATAGATGCGTGGAAGTCGCGGTGCAGTTCGCCGCCAGACCTGTAGCGCAGGACTCTCTCCGCCTCGTTCATCCTATCTCTCCCCTGTCTTGCGAAAGCACCCTGTTCCGCCACTCTCGCGGCGTTCTGGCTGTCGCTATCCTGAATTGCGTGGCAAAGTTCTGCGCCGACGAATAGCCGAGAGATTCCGCGATGATGGACATCGAGCGAACGCCTTTCTCGAGCTCGCGCTTTGCCGCCGCGATCCGACATGAGTTCCTGAACGCAAGAGGCGGGAGACCCGTCAGCCGCTTGAACTCGTTTATGAGGTGGCTGGGCGACATCGACAGCCGCGCCACGAGAGAGTCTATTGATATTGGCGCGGCGGGGTTGGCGCGAATTTCGTCGACAACCGACTTGACGCGCGAACTCGAATCCCGCCCCCGAGGTTCGCGGGACGCCTCTATGACGGACATGAGCAGATCCGAGACCGCCAGCCGCAGGCGCAATGAACGCCGCGAAGTGTGTCGTGGTTCGCCGTCGTATGTCTTGAACACCCGCTGAAAGGCGAGCCGAATGCCGTCTCCTCCCCTGAAAAGCCTGTTGGGCGCCGAAAGGAGCGAATCCACGAGCCACCGCGACTCCGACCGGGGAAAGGACAGAATGGGCTCATTCTTCTTCGGAAGCCGCAAAAACATCCAATACATGAGAAGCCCCTTGGGAAAGACCCTAAGCCTGTGCGGCTCGTCCGGCCTCGACACGAAGACCATTCCCGGCTTGAACGCGTATTCCCTCCCCATGCTTTCGAACACAAGCTCGCCGCGCTGGCAAAATGATATCTCAACGCACTCTTCGTGCATGTGTTCGTTGCTGGGACTGAGTCCGTAGCTTCCAGACCGCAGGTTGGTGCGCCCCAGGACCGGAATGCACTCGATTCCATCTGGCGAAAGATCCAGCACCCTCAAATCTGGAGTGTCGCAATATTCGAACGGAAGCTTGAGTGCAGCTCGTTTCATGACGACGCAATTATAGCACACCGCGCCGGTTTGAGAAATCTAAAATTCAAAAAATAATTTTACACACTTTTCCCGAACAGCCACTTCCTCGGCGTTGCGCCCACGAAGTTCCTGAACGTGCGCGAAAAATGCTGAGCCGTCGGGAATCCGAGTCGGTCTGCCGCGGACTTGACGGAAAGCCCCTTCTTGAGAAGCCGCTTCGCCTCCTCGATTCGGCAATGCAAAAGGTAGGCGTGCGGCGTAAGGCCGTTCGCCATCTTGAAAAGCGATATGAACGACACGTTCGAGACGCCGGCCTCCGCCGCAAGCTCCTCAAGCGGATAGTCGCGTTCGGGATTGTTCTGCATGCGCTCTGCAATCTCGCTGAAGGCCTTGGAGGTCTTCTGCCTGATGGACAACGACACCGAATCGAGGATGCCCAACCAAAGCGCTTGCACCAACGTCTGCATGCGTATATGCGCACCAAGCGAACAGTCCCCGCTTTCGGCCAAGGCGATGATCCTAACGAACAGCGCCTGCACGGAACGGCTGCAGGCGAAAAGCCGGGGAAGCCTTGCAAATCTATCGGCAAACCAGCGAATCGTCTTGTTGGCAGACGGTCTGAAAAGCATGTAGAACGTTGCGTAACCCTTTGGGCACTCCAGCTGACGATGCGCCTCATGCGGGCGCGACACGAACATCATGCCGGACGTCAGGTTGAACCGCCGCCCTTCGCTCTCGTACACGCACGCGCCGGCAGTGCAGCACACAAACTCTATGCAACCCCTGTGGACATGCCACGGCGAGGACTCGCGCACCCTCAGGGAACCCGTGCGACCTATGGCCGGAATCTGTGGAATGCCGAACTCCCCGAGGCTGAAGATATTGGCTTTGTACACTCTCGGCTTGAACTCGTCCGAGGCGTCAAGCGACTTTATTTCGCCGAGCGCCGCAGAGACGGCGGATATTGCACTCCTCTTCATGCCGCGAATTATACCATACATCAAGGCAGAGGTCTGCATTTATCGCTGGAAGCACGACGACGCGAAGTCAACCGCCCATTTCCAGTCGTAGGGCGAAAGACCGTGGCACTCCGTGCGGCGGACATAGCCGAACGGCGGCGCAACAAGCGCATCCGAATAAGGCTGAGGCCATTCCTCCGGCGCGGCCGCGCCGCCGCCGAGGCCCCTCCCAGCGAGCATTTCCCAGACGGGCGAAGCCGCCCTTGCCGCAAGCCACTCGCCCTTCGGATCGAACCACTTCTTGTGGTAACACTCGAGGAGAAGCGCGCGCGGCGCGACGCATGCGAGAAGAAGATGCTGGTCGAACGGCTGCGACCTCGGGTTTTCCGCGTACTTCCAGACGTTCCGGCAATACCAGTGCGGCACGGTGAGCCGCTGGCCCTTGAGAGACTCCCCGTAGTCGCGCTTCATGAGCTGCACGCCGATGGCGCCGGTCTGGTTTGGAATGCACACCTTGAACCGCTCGTCGTAGGCCGCCGCGAGCAGCGCCGCCTTGCCAAGCCGCGACGACCCGATTACCACGCTTCGCGTGGCGTCGATCTCAGGAATCCGCTCCGCAAGGTCAAGCCCCCGCATAAGCCCCCACGCCCATATCATGAGCGAGCCCGCGTTGTCGCCCTTCGAGAAGTCCCGCTCGCCCCACAGCTCGCAGACCCCGTTGAACAATCCGCCGCGCTTGCCGCCGTCGCCGGTGATCTGCGTGTAGCGCGCCGACATGAAGGCGTAGCCGTTCGCGACAAGCATGTCCCACGGGAGGTCGTAGTGGTTCGTCTTCTTCGCGGCAATCTTGTCGAGTCCCGCGTAGTTGAGATGAAGGAACACGGGGACAGGCCCCTTCGCATGGCGCGGCAAGACGACAAGCCAGTCTATGCAAGGGCCTGTCCTGTCGCTGCGGAAGCGCTGCCGATAGCGGCGCACGGTCGCAAAGCGGTCCTCTGACATCTTCTCGTCAACGATGTCGAACTCCATCTCGGTAGGCTTTGGCGGCAGCCGCCCATAGACTTCGCGCTCGAAGAGGTCGAGAATCTCGCGGCGGCGCTCCGGCCAGTTTTCCCTGGTCACCTTGCGCCCGTCCGCGAAGACGAGAGGATCCTCCAAAGAATAGTCACTGCCGAGAACGCCGGCCTTGGACTCGTCGTAGTTGAACTCCACGTACTCGTTTCGCTGCGTGCTGGAGCAGAACCGTATCGCGTCTGTTTCCGGCGTTCCCGGGATCATCTCGATCCGCTCCGCCCCATGCCGGACAAACTCAAGCTCTTCCTTGGTCGCCCACGAGCCGTCGCCGCCTGACGCGGCCATCGACGAGACGACCGCAACTGCAAGACCTGTTCCAAGACGTATTTTCATTCTCTGTTGGAAAGTAGTTTACCAAATCTCGGTTTGTTGGTCAACTGCGGCTGTTTGACAGTGTCACGCCATGCGGCGCTCTACCTATTTTACAACGGTTTTTCGGGGTGTAGAGTAGAGCGGGACGCCCCTCGTCGGGCACGCCCGCCCCCTCATCGAACCGTACGTGCAGTTTTCCCGCATACGGCTCTCCGTGTGGAACCTACAACATGTCACTTCCGCCTCCATTG
>Ga0310786_10000242_pt1 | contig 91976 bp, 87 predicted proteins | sample AusTroGonzalo_MG_FD_203881 | JGI IMG/M metagenome (GOLD analysis project Ga0310786, IMG submission 203881) | Bovine rumen microbial communities from tropical cattle in Woodstock, Queensland, Australia - Gonzalo_03 (v2) (version 2) | ecosystem: Host-associated > Mammals > Digestive system >... | reverse complement strand
CACAAACGGGTAAAAGAGAAAATCTTTGTAAAATTATGCAAGAATTAAATATACCTGTGACATCTGATTCTAAAAAGGGTCCGCGTATAAAACAGGTAAAAGAATGTTTTGTTTTTGACAGATGCAAATTTTCAAAAATTACAGCGATGATAGAACATGCTGTGCAAACAAGATAAAATACTATTAAATTAGTGTTTTTTTGTTGCATATCGAAATTTATGGTCTACGATACTTTCGTGAGAGAGAACAAACGAAAAGGTTTTAATATGAAAAAATTTGTTCTTTTGTCTTTTGTTGCTGCTTTGTTTTCAAATGTTGCAATTGCAGACGTTTATGTTGAAAATGTAAACGATTGTGATGAAATGGAAATGCGCGCCGCATTGGATGATGCGACGGTTGAACAAAGGGCTGTTATTACAATAGTTGAATGTGATAATGATGTGGATGTTGAAACAACAACTGTTGTGGCGCCACGTTATACACGTAATTGGGATGATTCATATGTAAACAGATATATACGTCATACATGTGAAAATCAACCAAAACCTGTTCGTGCGGTTGTGTCGCGTGAATATTTTGTTCGTGAAACAGTTCAAGAATACAAACCAGTGATAAAATATGTGCCGTCCCACACGTATGTTCGTGTGCGTCCGGCGTGCAATGAATGTGGTTTATAAAAATTAGTAAATAAATGAACCCCGCTTTTGCTGTCCTGCTTGGCATTTGCTAAGTCGGACAGGCGGGGTTTTCAACGCCCCACACCACGGTTATTGGGGGCATTGCTGGTCTGTGACCTCAACCCGCCGTCGAAATAAATTCTTTGGGGTTGCCGTGTGTCAAAGACAATTTGATTATAGGTTATTTTATATTTCCGCGCCACAGGTATGAATTCTTAAATTATTTAGTAAAAATAAAACCCCACTTATTCACGGTGGGGTTTTTGATGCCAATAACCACGGTGAAAGGCATCGTATGACCGTACCACCCGTTTTGTGTTCTTGGTTTAAGGGGCTGTTTTGGTACGGACGTTTGTAATTATATATTTTTCAATTTATATTCCAACAGGTACGTTTTCTTAAAATTTATATCCGACGCCAAAACCTGCAAAATTAAAACCTTCGTTACGTGGGGTAAAATTGCCGTTTGAAAAATGTATAGTAAATAATTCGGCATGCCAATTATTTGCAAAATTTTTGCCGATAAAAACTTTTTCGCCAAATACCAATCGACTTTCAACCCAATAGTCCATATTGTCGCGCATATACGGTCCAATTCCGATTCCCATATACCAATCATCATATTGCAACAGTGCTGTATCAATCGAAATCCCCATACCAAAGAAAGTTAAACCAGAACTGGATTTATACGCAAAATTTTGAATCACGTTCAAATTCAATCGTGAATCCAGACGGAAAAATTTCATTGGTTGACTATATTGTGCCAACAACAATGTTTGCGGGTTAAAATCCCAAAGCCCCGGTTGAATCAGTTTTAATAATGACCCCGAACCAACGCCCTGGGCACCATATATGGTGATAGAATTTATTTTGTCACCAAACATAATGTTTGTATCTGCAACCGCCGGTGTCATCAATATCGTGGCAGCGACAGGAATTAAATATTTTTTCATAACTATCTTTCCCGATGTTGACCGAATAGGTATGCCATTGAATTATTTTTTATTTTATTTATGCTGTCCATAAAGCGTTCGTGTTTTATTTTTTCGCGTTCCAATCTTAAATCAGCACGTTTGCATTCTTTGACGCCGATACAGCACAACGCACCAAGCAATATCATTTCGAATATCGTGGTCAAAGGCATTCTGAAAATAGTTCTTTGGTTGTTTTGTTGCTGTTCCATATTTTTTTCCTCTTTTAAATTTTGATTATAATGTTTTTGATTGCGTTGTCTAATAAAATAAAGTGGTTTTTATACCCAACATATGATTTTTGTTATTTACAGACCGCATCAAAAATGTTATAATTTTTTTTAAGTGAAGGAATTGTTTGCAATTTTTGCCGCGTATCCGGCATTTATTGCGTGCAACAACGACAGGAGATTTTCATGAAAATTCGTATGAATATGGATTCTTGTAAAAATGCGCTGGGGACGGTGTTCCTTTTGGCGACCGCGTTTTTTGTTTGTTCTACGTTTATATCCATGCGTTCTGTATTTGCAGATCCGATATTACAAAATAACACAAATACTGTGCGCAACAATCGTCAAACCACCCGCACAAATCGTCAAACAACGCCAAAACGGACGGTTGCGCGGACTGTGTCATCGCGCACTGTGACGGCTCAGCCGGCGGCAACGACAACAACAACGCCATCACGTTCTGTGGCATCGCGCTCTGTTGCAACAGGTCGGACAACAAATTCAGGAACAACGCGTAATGTCGTGTCCAGACAACAAAATTCACTGTCGTCGCGTAATACGAATAATCGCGCCGTTCGTGCACGGACATCAACAACACCTTCACGGGTCAGTGTCACAAATTCTGCAATGGCCGCGGGCACTGGTTTGCGTGCTGGTTCAACAACATACACTTATTTGACAAGTAAATTATATTCTGGCACATATTCTAGCATTATTGATTCGTCCACTGGATTGATTTCTGCGGACGCGTATTCAAACTGTTTGGACGCGTATTATACATGTATGGATGAAATTTGCACCGCGCGCAGTGATACTAAAGGGCGCTGTTCATGTGCGGGTCGTGCAACTAATTTCTTAGAAGCCGAAGCAAAATTGGAAGAAGCAAACGAAGAATTGATTAAATTATCGGGTCAATTGTCGTTATTGGTTGCAACCAAGGGCGAAGGTGACGATTTAGCGTCTGCGTTTTCATTAACTGATGCTGAAAAAGTTATGAATTGCGTATCGTGGAAAGAAACTGTTGGTAAATACGGCATGTCATCAAACGAAGCGAAAAAATGGTGCACAATTCACAATATATTTGCATCCGATGGTGGCGAAGTATCAAGTTGCGGTCAGCCCAGTTATTGCAGTTCTACGGGAACTGGCGCGAATAGTTTTGGTTTTGATTTAAGTGATATCGATGGTTCATCGTCTGATATTTTGGCGCAATTAAAGGCATGGGCGGACGCCAAAGATTTGGCAAAACAATACACATCCGAAGATACGGATAGCCTGCTTAGTGCATATACAACCGTGTCTGGGATTGTGGATAATTTGACCGATTTCACAAACACAAATGATGATACCGCATCTTTGGATTCATTGGCAAACAAATGGGGATACAAATTGTTTGAGTATGCGCACAACAATGTTTGCGGACGTGTTTTGGATTCATGCTTTAACGGAATTTACGAAAGTTGTGGTAATCCGGGTACTATAACGGATTCCGATGGTAAAACACATTCAAAATGTGCAACCAGCGCGACATCAAATTGTCCGTTCAATTACAATAGTTATATTTCTATTGATGGCAGTGGTGACGTGAAATTAAATGAACGTGGATCGACTGTGGCGGAATCTTCGGTCACAAATTGTTTTGGTTATACAACAACCACGACGTCTTCAACGACAACATCATCAACCGACCCATATGTCGCAATTCGTGGCCCGGTTGCGGATGCACGTCGCAGTATTATGCAAAAATATTTATTAGATGCGAATTCTGCGTGTGACGTGTATGGTGCGCAATTGAAACAGACTGCGCAAAACATCAATTATCAAAAAATTGCTGCGCAACAGGCGTTGCAACAAAAACGTCTTGAATTCAAACAAGAAAAATCACAAACCGTTTTATCAGAAGCGGTGGCTGCGGCAAATAATTTTGATGAATGTTTGTCTGAATTGATTGATTGTTATGAAACACAAAGCGATAACACAACATCCAGTGGCGCAAAATGGTCAGAAGCACGTATCAAAACATATTGTGCCCAGATTGCACAATCACCACATTGTTATGAAACTATGATTTGCAATCCATCAACGGCGCAATTCCATGCAATTATCGATTTGCCGGATAATCCAGATTGTTTGAATGACCAAGATTATGAAAAGAATACATGCAGAAACGTCGTCACAATCAGTGAAATTTTGAACGGCACATCAACTGAGGCGGGCAATATCGCGGCGGGTGGTCGTGGAAATTCTGCGGCGATGCGCGAACAATGTTTGGTTGATGTCGGTGTTAATGAAATCCGTAATTGGTCACGTCAATCAGGCAATGTTTTATGCACTTTGTCCGAAGTTCGTGCCTTGGATCCAAATGCGAATGAAGGATACAAAAAAGAAGGTGCGACGACATGCGGATACATAACATCATGTAATTCTGGTTATGTCCTTGAAAATAATGCATGTATTATAGAATAAACAAACCGCCCGTTCGGGCGGTTTTTTATTTGTGTTAATATCATTAAATCCACTTTACACAATTTATTTTTTATGATAAAATTATTTATCAAGAGAGATGAAATTATTATCGCGCATTTTAACGATATGTTTGTGTTCTGCGCCCGTGTTTGATTTTGCGGCGCATGCTGTGGTTGCAACAACATCTGGTCATAATTTAACCGCATATAATCCGTCGGGGTCTAATAATAATCAATGGGCGGTGTTGACTAATGTCCGTGATAATTCTGGGCAACCAACGGCAAAGGCGGATTTTGGTAATTGTAATGCGTTAATTATGCGCTGTGCGACACCAAAATGTGCAAATGGTGGTTGTGTTGATTCTAATGTTGCGGCGGCGATTGTTGCAGGTTGTGTGCAATCTAATGATGTGTGTGCCCAATATGGAAATGAATTGATATCGTATATGACGGCGCAATTGGTGGCAAATTCTACGGCCAAAGTGAACGCGCAAAAGGCGGCGGCGGATGCGGCCGCGGCGGCGCGCAGTGCGAATTCTGACCAAACGGCACAACAGATTGCGCAAATGCAATCAACTATGCAGCAGCAAATGGCCCAGATGCAGATTCAAATGGAACAACAAAATGCGGCGGCACAACAAAGGCTGGAAGATGCATTGGCGGCACAACGTGAACAAAATACGCAAACATACACTGCGTCGGTTGTGAATACAGATACCGGAATAACATCAACGCAACAGGCTGCAATTGATCGCGGTGTTTCAAATGATGTTTTAATGCGCCAGCAAATAACCGGTCAAATCATGACCCAGATTGAAGATGCAGAGGTTTCATTAAAGGCAACACGGACCGCAATGCAAAATTCGTTTGAATATGCGGGATGTGACGCGCGTGGGAATAATTGCAGTGGGCCAAAGCGTGTAAAAAAATGGCGCGAATTGGCAAGCGATTTCTTGGAGCCATACGATAATACAATCGATAAGATTTATGATGCGTTGATAACCGCGCAAACTGTTGGGGTTCCACTGGATGATATTTATATGATGTTAAATGATTCGTGTAATGCATGGGCGCAATATATGTGTCCGGCCGGCAATGTATCATATCCATCTGGGAATAAAGGCCAAAAAGGCGCACCATATGTTTGTGGTGACACAAACTATCAAGAAAGCCTCGAAAAATGCGACACAAGATTTTCTAAGAGAAGTGACCTGACAAAGAACGATTCTAAAATTGATGACGATATTAAAATACAAGAACAATCTGGTTATGAAGCATGTGTTAGGGCGGCAGAGGCAGTCAAACAAAGCTCTTGCCAACAATGCACGATGTTAAAGGTTTTGAACGACAAGGCGGAAGTTTACGAAGGTTGGATAGACGCAGAAAAAAGTTCTAAACAAAACCAAACAGTTGTTGCGTGTGCATCGACGGTATTGGATTCTTCAAAATTATTTACCCGTCGGACAAAGACCAAAAATGGTGCCGGTTTGGTTGATATTGATCAATTGGATATCTGGATAAACCAAACAGAACCAAACGTTACAAGTAATATAGATGGCGACGCAATTCCGTATTGTTACACATCTGATCAAAAGAAAGTATTAGGATCATCACGGTCCAGTCGCACTGTCCCATCACAAAATGCGAAATTATGTGTGTCTGAATTAAAGCAGGACGTAGATAATAAAAATCAAGCCCCAGATTCAAATTGTCCATATATTTCTGGGGCCTATGCAATCTGTGATACACATCCATATAATGCAAATATCAAGCAGGTTGAAAAATCCACAAGTAATCGTACCAAAATTGAAGAAATGCGCGAAATTGTCGGGTTAAAGGTGACTGTGTTGTCGCAACAAATGTACAAACAATATGAATATTTGAATGCGACATTGCGTCGGTTAAAAACCCAACTGGAAAAATCTATTTTGATTTCAAATCTGGAAGCGGCCGGCGGTAAATCCGAAGATAATACATCGTCATATGGAACCAGTGGCAGTGACAAGGCAATACATCTGGCCGGGGCAGAAAATTGCAAGAATAAAATGGATTATGAATCCGTTTATCAGTGTGTTCAATCAAATGCCGCATTGATATTGAACTCTTTGGATACTAACCGGACAAAGGCGTGTAAGCAACTGAAAGAAACTGTGCAGGCGTTTGATATTTGGGCCAGTAAAGATAACAAGGCGCTGAGTAACGCTGCTACTAATACAAACACTAACGAAAATACAAAAGAATCACCTTGTGTCCTGGTTAATGGTGATAATTGCTCAAAAGATAATGTACGTGATTGTGCCCAAACACTATTACAAAAGGTTGCTAAAGAGCGTGCGGATACAAAAAATAAAAACCAAGGCGGTTATTATTTGGTTAAATCCGAATAAATAAACTAACTTTATATTTCCACCGCCGTTTCGGCGGTTTTTTTATTTCTCTATTTTTGGCGTGATAATTATTTGCATAAAATTTTCGACAAATTTGTTGACTTTGGGTATTTTATGTGTATAATTTGCATAAAATTTTGTGCAAAACGAAATTTTCAATAATAAAAACAATAAACAACAAAGAGAAACAAATATGTCAACATATGCTATCTTTCAAACCGGCGGAAAACAATATCGCGTGTGCGAAGGTGATATTATCAAAGTCGAAAAATTAGACGCCACCGGATCGGTTGAATTCGACCATGTTTTAATGGTTGGTGACAAAGTTGGAACACCATTTATCGATGGGGCCAAGGTTGTTGCCGATGTAATCGAACAAAAACGTGATGACAAGGTTTTGGTGTTCAAGAAAAAACGTCGTCAAAACTATCGCAGAACTGCCGGTCATCGCCAGTTTATCACGGTTTTGAAAATCAAATCTATTAAGGCCTAAAGCGCCCAACAAAGATAAAGACGAAGGAGTTTTATTATGGCACATAAGAAAGCTGGTTCTGCATCAACAAACGGACGTGATTCGGCCGGACGCAGATTAGGTGTGAAAAAAAGTGGTGGCAGCCGCGTTATTCCTGGCAATATCATTATTCGCCAACGCGGAACATCTGTGCATCCTGGATTGAACGTCGGCATGGGCAAAGATCATACTTTGTTCGCAAAAGTTGCCGGCACAGTTTCGTTCAAACGCGGAAATGGCGACAGAAAAACTGTTTCTGTGGTTCCAGACGAAAAATAATCAATACGCACACTTGTGTTTATTTTTACCCGTCGCAATTGCGACGGTTTTTTTATCTTGCACCAAATATGACTTTTCTGATAAAATATAATCGTCAATGGGTGTTCCATTGATGGGGTATCAGAACCCGTTTTCAAGTGCGTCAATGTGACGTTAAATAACTCCAACCAAAAAATAGGTTGGAGGGATGCCGAATATATAGAATAAGGCACACAATTTCACTTGAATTGTTCTGAACCTCCAACCACCTAAAGCGATTTTGGTGGTTTCTTTAGTTCCCCTCCTGTGGAGGGGTGGCCAACGGCCGGGGTGGGCTTTTCCCGTGGCGGGGGCGTAGTCGCGACCCTGTGACAGCAGGGACGGATGGCGGGGAAAACGAAAGAAAAAAAAGGAAAGAGAAATGATTCGGATATTGTTGTTTGCATTATTATTTGCGACGCCCGCAATGGCTGACAATTTTTCGAACAATCAATCCGGCGTTTCATCATGCACAATTGATATCGTTGGTTCATCATCCACACCAATTACCGCCACCGCGAATTATTCACCAATAACATACAATTGCAGTGCGGGAACATATTTACCGGCGGATGCCATTGAATGCGCAACATGTCCCGTTGGTTCATATTGTGGGGGTGGCCAATACGCATACAACGAAACAACAGACCAGGGGATAGTTGTATGTAATGCCGGATATTATTTTAATTCAAACAACGAATGTGTTGCATGCCAAGCAAATCATTATTGCGTCGGTGATGGTACGATGCAACCATGCCCAGAATTTACATACAACAACATTGAAGATTTATACCCAATGGTAACTGGATATAATGTCCATTCAATTAGGTGGGCTGGACTTTATTCTAGTGTGTCATATATTCCAACAGATATGACAACAATTGATCGTTGCCTCGTAGAATTGTCTTTTGTGGCTGTAGACGAAGGAACGATTAGGGATTATAGAATGTTTTATTCATCGGCAACCGGCGGATATGATAATAGGCTTGCCAGGTATTGGGATGTCGCCAATCCCGGATATTATTTATCAGATGAATATGTTCCTGGTTATTGGCGTGGCATAAAACCATGCACCAATTCGCATCCCGAACATTCGCATTACAGTGGTCCTGGCACCCCAGATAGCATAGAAAACAATATCGTTGACGCAAATGATTGCCCATGGGCATGCGATACAGGGTATAGTGTTAACAACAATGATGCAACGTGTGATGCGAACACCATTAATATTCAATGGGACGATGGTAATGGTGGATACACCGCGGGAACGTGTTCATATGGTGGTTCAATAACAACACCAACAACCGCCCCAACCAAACGCGGCCATGTGTTCACAGGTTGGACATTTGATTTGAATTGATTTTTATCGTAAATAGTCTTTGGTTTTGCGGTCGTTTTGTGGTATAATATAACACAAAGATGAAACGTTTTATTTTATGCTTTTTGATGGCTATGTTTTGTGGTGCCAATGTTTTTGGCGCAGTGTCTGATGTATCGCGCACTGTTTCTGGGAAAACATCTGAAAAATCTGAATCAATTATTGACACAAATCGTTCTGTGCGACGTGTAAATAATACGGCAAACAAAAACGCAACGGATTCACGCACCATTGCATCACGTAATGTATCGCGGACAAATTCTGACGCCAAAGATGTCACATCACGTGGTGTTTCACGCAATACGCAAAAAAATATTACATCACGTACAAATGGTGACACAAACGTTGTATCGCGTAATACCCGCAATGAAAATACAACCATGCGTCAACCAGTGGCACGCACTGCGTCGTCTGATGTTGCGTTGCGTGGTAAAAATGTACGTCCAACACGCACTGTTCGCGAAGACGAAAACCGTAATATCCAAGAACGCGCCGTATTAACATGGGGCAAAAAACAAAATACACCAACGGCAGAATCTATCGCGGTGGCCAAAGATATATTGGAAAAAACTGCGGATTTGAACAATACATGTCAACAGCAATATAATGAATGTATGGATCAATTCTGTGCAGTTATTGACGCAAATCAAAAACGTTGTTCGTGTTCGGAAAATTTATCCCGCTATGCCAAGGTGCAACAGGCTGTCGAAGATGCAAATGCTGAATTAAACGACGTTGCACAAAACATACGATATCTGGGGCTGTCGGCGGATGAAATTCGCGCAATTATGAATGAAACAGAGGCAGAATTAGAATTATCAAAATCCAAAGATACGTCCAAGACGCGTTCTATGTTAGAAGACATTGCCGACATGATCAAAGATCCATCATCAAAAACGTCTGCGTCGTCGTGGTTAACGAATACAGATTCTATTTTTGATATGGATTTTGATTTTTCATCTGAATCTTCTGATTTGTTTGGGCTGGATTTATTTTCGTCATCATCAACAAACGATATATCGTTAAAACGTGGCAAAGATTTATATCGCGAAGCGGTCAAACGTTGTAAACCTGTGTTGACCCAATGCAAAGATGCGGGCGCCACAGAATCACAAATTTCGGGAAATTACGATTTGGAAATTTCCAAAGATTGTATCGCGTATGAACAGGGCCTTGAAAAATTAAACCAAACATTATTGTCGAATGTCCGCAGTGCAAATTTAATGTTGCAAAAGGGTCGTTTGGCGGTCCTGCAAAATAAAAATCAATATGATATTCGTGGGTGCATTGGTGCGCTGGAAAATTGTATGTTGGACGAAATGGTTTGTGGCGAAGATTATATCAAATGTTTAGACCCAACTAAAAATTACATTGATGAAAATGGTAATGTTGTTTTGGGCCGCAATATCACAAATATAACCGGTTTTATGGAAAATCCAAATGGTGATGCGACCGCCGGATACAGCAATACAAAAATCACTGCGGATTTTGTGCAAAATTCCATAGGTGATACGACGTGCGCAAACAGTGATGGTGCGTGCATTGTGAATTATTTGATGTCTAAAATTGGAACGGGTCAATCAGCCAAAGATGGCGGCCTTTGCCGTGCAGTATTGGATAAATGCCAAGATTACACATATGAATCAGATGGAAAAACGTCTACGTATAAGCCGTATAATGATGTCGTTGTGAATTATATTCAACGTGCGCTGGTCAATATTCATGCGGCGCAATCGCGCGTGATATCGGATTATGCGTCAACATGTATGTCTGATATTTCTGAATGTTATAATCAACAGGTTTCACAAATTAATTCGTTTAGTGCTACGGCCACTGCAAACAGTATTTATAATATAATGACAGGTGCATGTTATAATGTTGCATTAACATGTGGATACGCGATTTTTGCATATGATGTTGAAGTTGGAAACGCAGTGTCGGCCGCAGAAACAGAGGCAGAAAAACGTGCTGTTCTTATCCGGGCGATTTCTGAATTATTCTATCAATCTTTATTGTGCCCAAGCAATTCAACATTTGATTCAGATGGTGAAATACATGATATCGATGAAAACAGAATAATCGGTGGCTATGTTAATGCGCGCTGTAAATGTAATGCCGGATACAGTGTATGGGGGGGCACATGTGTTGCGACATGTAGTAATAATCAATATCGTAATGCATTGGGCGCATGTGTCAGTTGCGATACAGGTACCCCAAGTGGTGGAGCAAACACACAAGAAAATTCATTCTGTGCAACATCAGGAAACAATTGTCCATTGAATTCGGCACAGGTTGAAACAGAAGTATCCCGACCGGATTCTAATTTGACAATCAATGGCTATGTGACGGTTGGGTGCAGATGTTCGTCTAATTTCACTGTGTGGAATAATGAATGTCAACCAAAGTGCGATGATTCACAATATCGTGATACAGACGGTGTTTGTAAAGATTGTAATGGGACACTGGTTTATCCACAAAATGTGGATGAAGGAACCGTAGAAGCAAATGCGTGCAACCTGGTCGCTGGTGGCGGCGGTGGCGCAGGGCGCGGATAATTTATGAATTTAATATTTTTTCCATAAATTCATTATGTGTTTTCAATTCATCGTCTGGTATTTCAAATGTTCTTTTTGGAAAATTAGCGCCAATTTTTGGCGTTTTCAAGAACGCATCGTGTTGTTTATCCATCAATTCATGTATATCAATTGCCGGTGCGGTATTTTCTAATTCCAAATATACGTGCGCCAGAATTTCAGCGTCAATCAATGCCCCGTGTGCATCTGCACGTGCGGTCAACGACACACCAAACCATTTCGCCAACGCGTCCAACGTGTACGCCTTGGGACCGTAAACACGATTGCGCGCGATAACAATAGAATCCAACATTTGTGCGCGCGGAATAGGCGGCAATTTCAATTTGTTTAATTCATAATTTATAAAAGGGAAGTCAAAATCCAGACCATTGTGCGCAACAATTTGTGAATCGCCAATAAAATCTAGGAATCTAGGCGCAACAATCGACATTGTAGGTTTGTCTTCCAAAAAAGCATTTGAAATTTTATGAACCATATATGTTTCAGGCGGAATAATTTTACCCTCTGGATTTATATATTCATGAAATGTGTTATCGGTTAATTTTCCATCAATCAATTCTACGGCGCCAATTTCAATACACCGGTCGCCACGCATGTATTCGAATCCTGTGGTTTCAATATCAAAGCAAATTATTCGTGCCATAATGAATCACTTTTTTATTTAACAAAATGATTGTATAGAAATCTTTTATAAATTACAATATAGAAAATAGAAAAAACGCTATGGATTATATGGATAATTTGAATAATGAACAAAAAGAGGCCGTGACGACACTGAACGGGCCTGTTTTGGTATTGTCGGGGGCAGGAACGGGCAAAACGCGTGTGTTAACATCGCGAATCGCACATATTTTACAAACAAATTCGGCAAATCCATGGCAAATATTGGCGTTAACGTTTACTAACAAGGCCGCAAATGAAATGCGTTTTCGTGTTGCGCAATATTCATCGATTTCTCATTTGTGTGGCGATTTATGGATGGGATCGTTTCATTCGATTTGTTTGCGTATTTTGCGTTCTAATTATGCATTTGTTGGATTACGGCGCGATTTTTTAATTTATGGCGAAGATGATCAAAAGGCGACATTAAAACGCGTCATGGGTGATTTGAAATTAGATGCCAAAGAATATAACCCGTCTGATTGGGTGGAAAAGATTTCAAATATCAAAGACAAAGGTTTTACCGATTTTACAAAAATGCCATTGGGCGAAATTACGCAAAAGATTTTGGCCGCGTATAACGCAGAATTGGTACGTGCGGGGGCGGTTGATTTTGGTGATATTATTTTATATGTGTTGCGTCTTTTCGAATCAAACCCGGATATTTTAAGTAAATATCAACGTCAATTTAAATATATTTTGGTTGATGAATTCCAAGATACTAATGCGGCGCAAATGCGTTTGTTAAAATTATTGACGGCTGGTGATGATAATCCAAACATTTGTTGTGTGGGGGACGATGACCAATCTATATATTCATGGCGTGGCGCAGAAATAAAAAATATTTTAGAATTTGAAAAAACATATCCTGGGACGAAAATAATTCGTTTGGAAACAAATTATCGAAGCACGGGAAATATATTGGGTGCGGCAAATTCATTGATAAAAAATAATATGGGACGTTTAGGCAAAGATTTACGCACTGCGCCAAATATTGATATGGGTGAACCGGTATACGTGTTTACTTTGCCATCAGATTGGGACGAAGCACGCTTTATCACCGATATCGTTGTGAAAAATTCTCATAATAATTATTCTGAATTTGCAATATTAATTCGGGCGGGGTCTTTGTCGCGCACATTCGAAGAAGAATTTTCAACACGAAAAATTCCGTATAAATTGGTTGGGGCAACTAAATTTTATGACCGTATGGAAATACGTGATGCGATTGCGTATGTACGATTGCTGGTATACCCATTTGATGATATTTCTTTTGAACGTATTATTTCAAAACCGTCGCGTAAAATTGGACCGGCGGCGATTGCAAAATTGCGTGATGGCGGAACACATTTAATGGATGGTTTGAAAAACGCAAAATTATCCAGTGCACAACGTATTAATGCTGATGAATTTTTACATGCATTTGATTTTGATTGGCAACATATGGCACCAAAAGATGCGGTGCAACAATTGCTTGAAAATTCAGGGTATATAAATATGTGGCGCCAATCCAAAGATGTTGATGCAAATGAACGTATTGAACATATTCGTGAATTAATTTCTGGGGTTGTTGCGAAATATGATTCGTTGCCTGAATTTTTGGAACATGCAGCATTGATGATGACGGATGATAATGATAACGAAAGCGAAGATAAAAATGTTGTTTCAATTATGACAATTCATGCGGCCAAAGGTTTGGAATTTAATACCGTGTTTTTGCCCGCCTGGGAAGAGGGAATTTTTCCAAACGACAAAACAACCAAAGAAGGCGATTTAGAAGAAGAACGCAGATTGGCATACGTTGCAATTACACGTGCACGCATTCGTGCTGTTATAACGCATGCGATGGTGCGTAGTTTATTTGGTCAACGTTTATATCAAACACCATCGCGTTTTATTGGTGAAATAGACGATAGGTTCATAAGTGAAAATGGCGATGAAAAACATGCGCCACAACATCCACAAATAAAAACACATAAAAACAAACCATCACAATCGTCTGTGGGTAAAATGGTGTCACATAGCGAAATGGGCACGGGTGTTGTAATCGCTGAAAATGAAAATATTTTAACAGTTGCGTTCAAAACGCGGGGCGTAAAAAACGTTGCCCGTGATTTTGTTAAATTTATTTGATTTATTTTTTCTTGACCCAATCTTTGAATACAGCAGACCCAAATTTTTGTGCATCTTTGATTAGTGTTTTTGTACCACTTTGTAATTTATTTCCGAATGAATTATCGATTTTTCCACCCAGTTTTTTGGTGTATTCTTCAACTTTAGTGCCAAGATATAATACAAAACATCCCTTTAATAAAGCTGCTATGCCTGATGACAGGGAATATTCGCTATTATCTGTGTTTGATAATAATATCGCACAGATTGCAATGATTATCGATAAACTGGCAAAGAATATTGCGGCATTTATAAATGTTGCGACAACATCTGACACTTTTTTTGTATTGAATATTTTCAAAAAACCACTAAAAACTTGCCCAACGTAATTACTTTCTTTGGATTCTGGCATTGATTCGGCAATCGCAGTGAACGGCAACATTAACAATGTTAAAAATAAATCTGTGACAACACCCAATGTCATAAATGCGTATTTGAAAATACATTTTATAAAAATATAGATAGCCACACCACCAATAATTATTTCTGTGATACTGTGTGTTATACCGTGAATCAGCCATTTAAATCCAACGGATGTCGCATGATAAAAGAATGTTGATAAACGCCCAGGTAAACACATTATATCGGCTGCCGTGTTGGCATCGATTAATAATTTTCCACCGTTATTTGCGTCAACAAATTGATGTATTGTGGCGCAAGTATCTGGTACGTTCACATTAAATCTTTGTGCAGTTGTGTTCAAAATAATATCAGAAAAATATGTCCCGATTGATATAATCGGCCCAACTATCAAAGTAAATATCTTTGCTGGACCATAATTCAAAATAATTATCCATACCGCAATGATAAATCCTTTTTTGAATATTTCATATAGTGCCTTTTTGTAATCGCCAGAATCACGGATTAACTTGTATGATTCCAAACCAATCCAAAATGCGTACATGAATAACAAGAATATTATTGTGAACCGAACCAAAGATATTTGCAAAATATCATCAATTGCATATAAAGATTTCATAAGGGTTAAACCTAATCTGACCTCTATTGGAACAAAACCAGGTGCATTCACTGTTTGTTCGAATTTATCTTGAAATTGTGTGATGTCTGTAGATAAACTTTCAGAATATTTTTCCATGTTGTCCGCATTTACCCATGCGCCATATTCACCAATATCACCCAATGGGGCGTTCCCTGCGGCATATGATGAACCACAAATGCAAAATACGCATACAATACTGATTAAAAATTGTTTAAAAAGCTTTTTTATTTGCATTTTATTTTTTCCCACTTTGTATTGTTTCTTTAATCTTAGAATATATATTATATGGTGCATTCACAGTCGTTTTTCCAAAATCTTTAACCCATTGGCCATATTCGAATTTTTCTTTGCCTTCTGGGGTTAATAATTCATCAATTTTTGGTGATACAACCCAAAAATAAAGTAATGCGACACCAATCATGAATAACAAGAAATCAAACCCGTCATCCATAAAATCAAATGCCCCGGGATAGCGGGCTTCGACAATGGCGCGGTTTTGATCAAAACATGTTTTGAATGCTGTTTTGTCCAAATCGCCATCAACAATAGATGTTTTTTCGCATGTTGAAAATACGTTATACACAGCCTGGGTTTGGGCAGAAAGCGTTTCGTTTTCAATATTCCCCAACAATGGTGGTAAAATAGTTGTGAACCCATATTGAGATGCAGAAAAATACACAACCGCGTATACAATGCAAATTTTCAGACTGATTTTCAATATGCTGACCGCAGAGTTTATCAACATCGTGACCGATGTGTTGAATACACTTTTTGCCAAAGACCAAACCTGTTCAAAAGCCAATGCACCCAACAGCAAAGGCATAAAGATTATTATGAATATCAATTTGAACAACACGGTTAAAATTTGAAATAACAAATTAAAACCGATAACCAAAAACATTACGACCAGTGCCAATCCTGCAATCCATGTAAATAAACCGCCACCCATGCCCAACCATGCATAATTCATCAATGCGAATCCACCGCCAGCGCCCGCCAGCATAACAGTATTCAAATTACCAATTACACACATAAATGTATTTAATACAGGGTTCAAAATATCTTCGTCACTTTCAGAGGTAGTTGTTATTTCACATTTTGCACCACTGACGACACCGGTTGCCGCCATAGAAAGGGTCGAACCTATATACATGACTGGTGTCACGACTAAATTCGTCGTTGTTCGCAAAGCGGCGGTTCCTGTCCAATTTAATGCGCCAATCAATGCACCAACAATCATTAAACGAACCCCGGTTTTCCAAACTTTGTCGAACCATTTTTTGAAATCCAATTTTGGTTCGGTATCTGATAAATCTTTGATATCTTTGCTGGTTGCGTTTTCGCGTAAAAATTGAACAGTGTGCAAAATAATGAAAATCCCGAATCCGACCGCCATCAATATCCATAAATTGTGAACAATACCGTTCCAGAACATTTCTGTGGCGCGTCCCAATACGGCGAATAAATCACTGATGTATCCACACAAAAAACATCCAGGTACAGAAGATTCGTCAAAGTTCGTGGTTCCCAGTTGATGCATAAATGTATCAATGCTGGTATACGACAAAGATGCGCCGCCAATCGACGAAGATAAATACCAAACACCGACACCCAAAACAATAATGCCTAATATGATTTTAAAAAGTTTTGATATTAACCATTTTTTTATCATTTTTTCTTTTCTTCTTTGTTTTTATTTTCTTCGGCTGCTTTTGCCGCAGCGTCTGGATTGATAATATTGACAGCCATTTGTTTTGCACCGCTTAGTGCTGATTTTGTTAATGCCAAAATATCTTCGCCGGCTTTGGTTGATAATGAATTATTTGTTGATACATTAAACACAGATAAAATCTTTTTTGTGATATCTTTGGTTTGATCTGCGATATATCGTATTACATAAACCAAGACGATGGAACCTGCAAACGTTATTTGCATTGCGTTGGAATTATCTAAATCAAAATCGAATAATGATTTTACGCCATTGGCCAAAGAATCAGAATCCATTTCGTTCAAATTCAAATATCCAGAAATTATCCCCATGATAATGGTGTATGTTAATATAGTTGCCCCCACAGATACAATCGCGTTTACTAGATTTTTTATCTGGCTTGACCCTAAATCACCGCCAAAACTTTTCATCCATCCTGGTAAATCAGATGCGCCTTTGAATATGAAAAACACCAATGACAATGGGAAAAAGAAAGCAAACAACGCCATTGCGACAATTATATCCAAAAAACAAAAGGAATATTTTATAAATAATCTGACAAAATTATACGTCAAAATCATACCGATAAAACATATTATCAAATGCTTTATCAGCGAACCAATCCAAAACAGGGTGGATATATCAAACGAATTATCCATAACAGAAACGCCCAGTTTTATATAACCTTGGAAATTAGTGACACTGGTTTGAATCAATTCCAGTATAGTATCGCGTAATTGTGGGTTAAAGAATCCATCATTGCTTAATTGAATTGGTATGTAATCTGTGGATATAACATAATTCGGTGGCAACATACTTTTTGAAAATTCCAGGGTCACAGTTGCCACGGGTTCAAAAATAACCGTGGATATTAAACGTGGAATTTCCAACCCCAATCCCAACAAAGACAATGCGAGTAATGATTTTATTACAACCGGTCTGATAGATTTTTGGAAAAATGGATCTGGGTTTCCAGATTGTATATTTTTCCATATTGCATTGATAACATAAAACGAAAACAATATGCCAAATATGATTATGCCAAACGTTGCCAGTTGTTGATACATCGCTGCCGCACCGTCAGAAATAGCCGCGAACAAATTGTCAAATATTTGACATGTCCAACATTTGACGGTGTTTTCAATAAAAAAATTACTGACTTCGTTCATTGTTTTTTATTTTTTTCCAAATATTTTTTTGCCACCTTGCCATATGTTCTTGATGGTTTCGGGGGCCGATTTTGTTTTGTTCCATATTGTCTTTATATCGCCAGATACATTGTTATAAAGATCTAAATCACTTGATTTTCTGTTTGTATACATATCCAATCTTTCGCGGGTTAATTTGAAAATATTTTGCATCAAGAAAAATGTCAATAATGACGATATCCATAAAATAGAATGTTGCCCAAAATTCATCGCAGAATTTGTAATTGCAGGAACATTCGAAGACGACACGCCACCAGCGGCCACCACAAATACAGATGATGACCAATTAAATAGAGCACGAACCAGTGCGATATTGATGCACAATATAAATGCGCATGCAATCATGGTGATAACTAATTTTTTCAACGAATCGATTATCTGGTTAAACACAGGTAAAATATCAAACCATTTATCAGATTTTTTTGCGACCCACATTAACACATTAAATGGATATAAAATTAATGCCAAACAAAAATCGAATATGGCCTGGATAATAAGTAACGCCATAAATAAATTCGCAGATATAAATGCGGTTAATAACATTATACCCGATATTATATTCAAAATGTTTTCGCCACCGTGTGGAATTAATGTCATCAGTCCGGCCAAGCCCGTTCTTAAAAAACCAAGTCCATATTTGATAACCCGATTGTTTTCTTTGGAAATTATATATACAGGTTGGACCAAGAAATCACAACTGCGTTTTGAAATCCATCCTTGGTCTTCGATAGACGTTGGGCATGCAGGAATGTCATCAGATTCAAATCCAGAATTATTCACGATTTTTAGAATGCTTTCAGTGTATACAGATCCAAATTCTAAAAACGGATTTACAAGCCAATTCGTCACATACACAGGTTTTATTTGCAATAATAAAACAATGGCGACAATGGCGCGCATACACGGTTTTGCGACATTGTCAGCAATATTCCATCCGGTTAATTTCCCGCCCCACGCATCGCCACCATCTGAAAAACCAAAAAATGAAAGCCAATCTTTTGGTAAATATAATTTTACGAGATATAAACAAATATAAAAACCTAAGAACGCATAAATTAAAATATAAATTATACCATCGCCATTGCCGACAAAATATTTATATAGCGATGTCGCGATGTTCATCATTGTTTCCAAAACCAACGGAACAAATGGTGCCAGATTATATGCATCGACAATGCCGCCCGCATGGGCTGGTTCAATAAAAAACACATACATCAAAATCATGCATCCGAAAAATATCGGAATACGCCGCAAAAGTTGTGATATATGTGGTTTTATTTTTAACATTCTCTCTCTTATATTTTTTTATCTATTGAATTATATCACATTTATAATAATTTGTGGTATAATTAAAATCATGAAATCGTTAAAAAAGTTTTGGGCATTTTTAATTGGACTGTTTCCATGTGGTGCATGGGCATTGGCACCATTGGCCATTGGCGCAATTGTTGCCGGTGTTGGTGTTGTCGGTGTGTCCATATGGCGCAGTGTTTCCCCCGTCAATATGCAACAGGCATTTGATTTCTTTTCATCGTGTTGGACATGCCAAATATTTTCAGATGTTATGATATCCATGTCTGATTTGTTGCCTGGGGTTTATAAATCGCTGGGATTAATAGTAATCCCAATGTCTGCGGCATTATTGGCGATTTTAATCGCGTGGCGTTTGACATCAAATATGATAAACGGAACAACGGAATCTAGTTCGAAACTATTGGGTAATTTCAGTACATATATGGTGAAATTGTGTGTGCTGATTGGGTTGTTGTTGATGCCATTGCCCCGTTTGATAACTGATATTTTTATTGAACCTGCGTTTACTATTGGAACATCATTTGATTATATGGTGTCGAATAATGATAATTTTTCAGAATGTATGGTTGCGACGGCGATTTCTGATCCAGTATCAATTTCCGAATCGGCATCAAAATATGGTGCTTTTTCACCAAAGCTACGCCATCAATTGGCATGCGAAGTTGCAAATGTTCATCAGGTCACAGGTTTGGGCATGACGATTGGTTGGGCGATTTTGAATTCTGCGTTTGATGTAAAATACCAGCATAAAATTTTAGCATCATTACCTATATTCCCGAATATTCCGCTGTTTTGTGCAGGATTATTGATATTGATATTGTATTTTTATGCTTTGTTGCCAATACCGCTGTATTTTTTGGAAATATTTATCAAATTAGCAATGGATTTAATAATGTTGCCATTAATGTTAATGGCGTGGATGTTCGACGAAGATGGTTTCGCAATATTCCCAAAGGGGGGACAAACGATTCGCAAAATGATAGACGATGTTATCAAAGCGGTCGTTGGAATCGCATTGACTGTCGTATTTTTGACGTTTTCTGTGATGTTTTTGAACGCGGCTTTTGGGAATTGGTCTGGGGCCAGTGTTTTACAACAAGCGATTGCGCAAAACGATTCGCAATTTTTGATAGATGGCTTGCTTTTGGCCAATGACAGCATTATCACGGCCATTTTGATGGGTGTATTTATCGCGATGTTTATGACAATGATTCCGCAATTAACAGAAATGTTGTTTAAGATAAAAATATCGGATAAATACTATAAAACTGCCGAATCAGATATAAAAAATATATGGAAAAATATTAAAAAATGGGGCACCGCAATAAAAAAATAAAAAATCAAGTGCTTTATTTAACATAGGGCACTTTTTTATTAAAACCGAATCTGATATAATTCACAGTGATGAGAACGTTTCCGATTCTTTATTGGCCACAAAAAACGACAGGTGATGCCGATTATCAGTTATCGCGTAAGGTTATAAATACTGCGACCGGCATGATGCCAGATGTTATTTGTGACGATTTAGATATCGCGGGGATTTTTGAAAACAATCCAGATGCGGTTGTGTATTACCCTGTATTTTGCGAATCGACCGGATGGTGGGGCGAATTGTTGGGTGGCGGCGGTGTTATTGTGGAAAAAATAATAGTGTCGCCTGAATGTCAATTAATGGTTATTGTTGCAGAACAAAATGCTAAATTGCATGGAAATAATCAATTATTGGCGGCCGAAATTCATCCAACCAGTGGATTTTTCAAAAAAATGAATTCATCCATCGCTACGGTTGCCGATATGTTGGCCACCGACGCTGGGACGATATTGGCACTGTTTTCCGGGAAAAATCAGAACCAGTTTATAAATATTTTGGAATCCACGGGAAATTCTTATTTGGGCTGTATCGGGCAATATTGATTTTATCAACTTTAACTTGATTTTACGAAAAAACCAGGTATAATCTTTGCGCTATAAAAAGTAATCTATAAACAAAGGACAATACGATGAAACAAGGAATTCATCCAGAATATCATGAAATTAACGTCACAACAACCGACGGAAAAACTGTGAAAATGTATTCTTCGGTTAAAAAAGATTTGGTTTTATCTACGGATAATTTGAATCATCCTGCATGGACCGGTCAACGCACTAACGAAGGTGTTAAGGGTAAACGTGCGGCTGAATTCAAAAGCAAATTTGCTGGCTTTAATTTCTAATCTGACTTATTGGGCGTAAATCATGGATTTGCTGATTAAAGGTTCAACAGAATTAAACAAAATGTTTGCAGCGTTGCAAAACACTGCATCTGGCCTGCGTCACGATTTCGGCGAAGTTGAAAACCTGCAACAATCTTTGCCGGGCGCACGCGATTTTGTTGCCAAAGCGGCGAATCGAATCGAAGAAAGCATACTTAATGATTTACAACTGGTCCGCCCCAGTGCGGGTTTATTAACCCCAGATGTTTCAAAAATTGGGGATGGGCGTGACGAATTTGTGTTGGCGTTGTCTGGGGCTGCAAATTTTGTTCGTGGAAACGCACATTTTGCAATTTCATTGGCGTTGCGCACAAATGGTGAAACAAAAATCGCACTGGTTTATTCACCAATTGATGAACGTTTATATTATGCAGAAGCGGGCAATGGTGCATATGTGTTTTCTGCATATCATTCTGAAAAAATCCATGTGTCTAACTTAAAAGAACCAACCGATTTCACAATCGGATACAATACTGTTGGTGCACGTCCGATTATTGATGGTGTTGCACGTGAAACCGGGTGCCCGGCGTTGGATTTGGCATGGGTCGCGGCTGGTAAAATGGATGCCTTTGTATCAGATGCGTTGGATTATGCCGAAATGGCTGCTGGTGAATTATTGGTTCGTGAAGCTGGTGGCAAAGTTTTTGAACGCGATGGTGATATATTTGCAACAAACGGTATCGCAGAAATATAAAATATGCCGGCATGTGCCGGTTTTTTTATTCAAACATTACTTGCAAAATACAAATATTTAACATAAAATTGTATTTATGAAATCAAAGAGTGTTTTTCGTTATATTATTGGCGCAATATTTTGGTGTTTTGTTGCGGGGATTGCTGCGTTGGCCACATTGATTTTGATATATGGCAATGATTTGCCAGATTATAAAAATTTGGCGACATATGCACCACCTGTGGCGACACGATTATATGCTGCGGATGGTTCGTTATTGATAGAATATGCCGCAGAACGTCGTGTTTTTATTGATTTCGAAGATATGCCAAAACAATTGGTTAATGCTTTTGTGGCGGCCGAAGATCAAAATTTCTGGACACATCCAGGTATTGATATGCGCGGAATAATTCGTGCGACAATGAATAATACTATGCGGTTGTTTGGTTTTGATAAAAAATTTACTGGTGCGTCAACAATTACGCAACAGGTCGCAAAAAATTTCTTTTTAACATCGGATAGAACTATTTCGCGCAAAATCAAAGAGGCTATATTGGCATTGCGCCTGGAACGCAGTTTTTCTAAGCAGCACATAATGACATTATATTTGAATCAAATCTTTTTGGGGGCGCGTGCGTATGGGGTTGGGTCTGCGGCATTGATGTATTTTAATAAACCGGTCAAAGATTTATCGTTATCAGAATGTGCGTTTTTGGCGTCACTGCCAAAGGCACCAAATGATAGAAATCGTGCGGTTGAACGTCGTAATTATGTTCTGGGGCGTATGGTCAAAGACGGATTTATCACTAAAGAAGAGGCTGAAATCGCAAGCAAAGAACCGTTAAATATAAACTCTGGCTTCACAGAACAAATGGAAATGGATTTTCAATATTTTGCCGAAGATGTTCGTCGCAAATTATTAGAAACAATTGGTCGTGAAACATTATATAACGAAGGTTTATATATTAAAACGACAATTATCCCTGAATACCAGCGTGCGGCGGCGACGGCTTTGGCCAAAGAATTGGATTCGTTTAACCAAAATCGTGCAGATACTGAACAAAAATTACAGGGGGCAATTATTGCGATGAACCCACATACTGGACGTATTTTGGCGATGGTTGGTGGGCGTTCATTTATTGAAAGTTCTTTTAATCGCGCAACCCAGGCATATCGTCAAATTGGTTCAACGATTAAACCATTTGTGTATTTGGCTGCATTGGAAAAAGGATATGGACCACAATCTTTGATATTGGATGCACCGGTTGTCGGTTGGCGTGAAAATAACAAAGAATGGAAACCTGAAAATTACGATAGAAAGTTTTTAGGTGATATCACATTGCGTTTTTCATTGGAAACATCCAGAAATGTTCCAACGGTGCGTTTGGTCGAAGATATTGGGGTGGGGGACGCCATAGAAACAGCGCAACGTTTTGGTGTTTACCCGAAAAAATTAGATAGTTCTAAATTAAACGAATCGTTGGCATTGGGGTCTGGTGAAACAACGTTGGAAAAATTGGTGTTGGGATATTCTGCATTTATAAACGGTGGGCATACGATTCAACCACATATGGTCGATTACATAGAAGACAGATACGGTAATGTTTTAAATGGTCCGGCACATGTTCAAACGGAATGGAATCCAGATTTATTGCCACCAAAATCTGATGAATCAGGTGAACCATTATCCGACGCACAAAGTTTATATCAATTGGTATCCATATTACAGGGTGCAGTTGAACGCGGAACGGGAAAACAGGCACGTGTTTCGGGGCATACTATTGCGGGAAAAACTGGTACTACGAACCAGGTCAAAGATGTTTGGTTTATCGGTTTTTCTAAAAATTTAATCGCGGGTGTTTATCTGGGGTTTGATACGCCGGAACCGTTGGGCAAGGGCGCTGGTTCCCATATGGCGGCACGTGTGTTTGCTGATTTTATGAAAACTGCGCTAAAAGACGAAAGCAATCAACCGTTCCCCGTTCCGGATGGATTGACGTTTGTGCGTGTAAATCGTAATTCTGGGATTGCGGCTGCCCAAGATCCAAATGGTATTATTGTTAACGAAGCGTTTAAGCCAGGGCAAAAACCAAATCCGGCAAAACCGTCGGGTAATAATAGTCAAAAACCAACACTGGGCGGTATATTTTAATAATTATTTTTATATTCGTTTATTTAGGTTGATTTTTATGATAAAATATTCAACATAAAAGGACAAAGGAGTTTTTTATGCTGACTGATTTTATGGTGAATCACGGATATCAATTTTTTATAAGCGGGTGGGTTCAATTTGCTGCTGCGTTTGGCATTTCTTTCATAATAATGTTGCTTTTTGGCAGCAGTTTTATTCGTTGGATGCATAAAATCCAAGGTCACGGTCAACCAATCAGTGAAAATGTTCCGGCCGAACATCGTAAAAAAGCAGGCACCCCGTCAATGGGTGGTATTTTGATAATAATCGCGATGTTGGTTGCGTCTTTGTTATTTATGCCGATGCAGAACGCGACAGGATGGATTGCGATTTCTGCGCTATTGATGTTCGCAACAATCGGTTTTGCAGATGATTACAAGAAAATAAAAAGCCAATCTAAGAAAGCGGCTAACGGTTTGTCGCCTGCATTTCGTTTAGGAATAGAGGCCATATGTGTATGTGTTTTAGCGTATTTTATAAACAAAACTATGCCGGGGTATGTGCCGAATTTATCAATTGTTTTAGGTTCCAGTATAATTTTGCCATTGGATAGTTGGAATCTTGGATTTATATTCGGTGTTCCGTTAACATTGGGCTTTTTGTATTATGTGTTTGCTTATTTTGTTATTTGTGGTTCTGCAAATGCAACGAATATCACAGATGGGCTGGACGGGATGTTATCGAAATTATATCTGCCGGTATTGATTGTTTTGACAGTTGCTTTGTATGGTGCGACCAGAATAGGTTTTATGGATGCGGTTATGTTTTTACCCGAAGCCAGCGCGCTTTATGCACTGTTGGGTGCGGCGTTTGGCGCAGTATTGGGATTTTTGTGGTTTAATGCAAAACCGGCGTCTATATTCATGGGTGATGTTGGGTCGTTGGCATTGGGCGGTTTTATGGGAACTGTCGCGATGCTGTTAAAATCAGAAATCATAATGGGTGTTGCTGCGGGGATGATGGTTTTGATTTTGTTATCATCTTTCGTTCAAACAATGTGTTTCAAAATAACACGCAAAATGACGGGAACCGGGCACCGCGTATTTTTACGTGCACCATTGCATCACCATTTTGAAGAATTAGGATGGCCAGAAACTAAAATCGTAGATAGATTTTTTGTGTTGTCTGTGCTGTTTTCAGGATTGGCATTGGTATTATTGAAATTCGCATAAAAATGGGGCGTTAAATGTTACGAATCACGCGCGCACAAGAGAGTAAGGTCACCAGTTGGTATTTTGAAATAGATCGCGGTCTGTTGGGTTGTGTGCTGATGTTAATAGTCATTGGTTTAATGGCGATTGTTTCTGTGGGGTCTGCCCAGGCGGCATATTTGGGCAAACCATGGTTTTATTTTTTACAAAAAGCATTATTGCCATATACGCTGGGGCTGATCGCTTTGTTCGGATTCAGTATGCTGGATAAAAAACAGGTGTTAAAAATATCTGTATTCGGTGCAATTTTTGGAATTGCTGCATTGATATATACTTTTGTGAATAAACACCCGATGAACGGGTCATTGCGATGGGTGTTTGTTGGTGGAACCAGTTTTATGCCATCTGATGTGTTAAAACCGTTTTTTGTTGTTTTGACGGCTTGGTTTTTATCAAAAATGCATAAAGTTTACGGCAGTGATATTTTTTCAAATCGCGAAGCGTGGAAATTAAATAAAATTAGTTGGTGGCCGTATCTGGCATTGTTCGCGTTTTGTATTTTGTTGATATTTTTACATCCTGACGTTGGAACGGCGGTTTTATATGTTGGTGTATTGGCGATAATGTTATTTGTGGCAGGTTTTCCATATAAATGGTTGCCTGGAATATTTGGTGTATTCGCGGTTATGGGTGTTATGGCTTTGTCTTTCATGCCACATATTAAAAATCGTGCAATGCATATATTGGACATACCGCGTGATACCCAGGCATGGTATTCAATAAATTCTATACGTCATGGCGGTTTATTTGGCAGTGGTGAAGAATCATATGTCAAAGATGTGTTGCCTGAATCAACAAACGATTTCGTGTATGCTGCAATTGCCGAAGATTGGGGGGCAATTGGCGCGTGTGCTTTGGTTGTGTTATTGTTTTTCATTTTGGCCAGATTAATAAAACATGCGTCGACCGCGCGTGATGATTTTGTTGTATATGCTGTGACAGGTGCGGCGGCATTATTTGGTGGACAAATTTGCTTTAATTTGATGACAGCGTTGCATTTGATTATTGACAAAGGGATGACTTTGCCGTTTGTGTCGTATGGTGGTGTATCTTTCTGTGTGTTTTGTGTATTATTTGGTATGGTATTGGCATTAATACGTGAAGATACTTGGAAATAAAAAACAGGAGGCAATTATGAAAATATGGATTGCAACAGGTGGAACAGGTGGACATGTTTTTCCATCGCTTAGTGTTGCCGGCGAATTGGCAAAACGTGGGCATAAAATAACTATATCGTGTGATGGTCGCGTGACAAAAATGGTGCGCGATGGAAAACCTGAAACTGCGAAAATTGCATTTGTTTGGGCATCGGGCGTTGGTGCAAAATCAAAGATTAAACAAATCATTGCATTATCAAAAATAGGTCTGTCTGCGGTTGCATTGTCGTTGCGTTTTATGGTTTTTCGTCCTGATCGATTGGTTGCTTTTGGTGGGTATGCGTCGGTCCCTGCGGTATTCGCGGCGCATTTATGGAAAATACCAACATATTTGCATGAACAAAATGCAGCGATTGGTCGTGCGAACAAGTTTTCTTTGCGTTGGGTTAAAACTTTGATGGCTAGTTTTCAAAACACATCTGGGATGCCTGCGGTTTCCAAGGCAGAAATTATATATACAGGACTTCCTGTGCGGGCCGATTTTTTAAAGGCAGCAAATACGCCATTAAAACATGAAAATAAAATATTGGTGACTGGTGGTTCGTTGGGGGCACAAATATTAGATGAAATTGTTCCAATTGCAATTTCGCAAATGAAAAACAAAAAGATATTTATTACACATCAAACGCGTCCTGAAAATGTTGAAAAATTACAACATTTTTATGCAGAACATAAAATTCGTGCAAATGTGTTGTCGTTTATTCACGATATGGCGGGCGCCATAGTTGATTCTGATTTGGTAATCGGGCGCAGTGGTGCCAGCACGGTCATAGAATTAGAAACAATTGGGCGGCCTGCAATTTTGGTGCCTTTGAATATTAATCCTGACCAGGCTGCAAATGCGGCATCGTTTGCAAAATTGGGCGGTGGATTTGATATGTCCCAAGATAAATTTTCGGCTAAATGGTTGTCAACTACGTTGGATGAATTGTTTGAAAATCCATCGCGGCTTGATAAAATGGCGAAAAAATCTTATGTTCCAAATGTGGCGGTCGCAAAAATATCAGACGTTGTCACACAATAAAAAATAAAACACCCAAACGGGTGTTTTTTTATGTTAAATATATTTTTTGTATATGTGCATTTTTTGCTTGCTTGACTTTTGTGATTTGTTCTATGATTGAATCAGGAAGGAAAGGAATATGCAGCGTTTTACTATATATTTCATTGGTTTATTTATATGTGCAAATGCCACAGCGGACGCGTATTTGCCGGTTGTTGATGTGTCAAATGGAACTGTGTCGGCGCGTGCCGCATTCGGTGAAGAAATTATTCAACCACAGCGCGTTTCTATTGCGCCGTTGCAAAAAAATGTTCAAAAAAAAGTTGTTGCGCGTCCTGCGACTATAAAAAAAACAACGGTAAAAACAAGTGAAAAAAAGTTTGCAGGTGATGTGTTAAAACCATTGCGCCCCAGTACAGATTTATGGGCGAATAATGATGCCCCATTACGTATGCCACGTATGGATGAAATCACGGTTGTTCGTTCGGATGCTATGTTGCCTGAAGAAACGCTGGATGCAAAACCAACACGTGTCGCGGTCCAAGAATCAAAAAACGAAGCGGCCGTATTGCGTGAAAGTATTGCTGAATTAAACGCGCTGCGTAGTGAAGTTGCACGGTTAAAAGAACGTGCAAAAGTGGCCGAACAAAATGTTGCAGTTGCGCGCGATGTCACATCGCGTGATGTTGTTGAGAAAAAAGCAACCGATAATGTCGCACGCAACAATGTGAACGTGCGTCGCGAAATTGTGCCAATGGAAACAACACGTGATGTTGTTATACGTTCTGTTAATGTGAAAGATGCCGAACCAAAAATTGTTTCTGTGGATAATAAAATGTCAAAAATGACACCGGGCGAATTGAAAAAAGCGTTCAAGAAAACTTATTTATCAGAAAACAAACATTTATCAACATATCAAATTGATGACCGTTATGATGTGGCCAGTGATATGACATCAAACATAGAAGGTTTTTCTGCACAACGCGATTTATCTGAAATGGACAGCGGTGTTCGTCCGTTGGAAATAAAAATATCGTTTATGAACGGTGATGCAGGTTTGTCGCGTGATAATTATACACTGCTTAGTGAAACTGCATCAATTGTTGTGAATAATCCGAAACGTGCGATACAAATTGCGATTCCCGAATCTGTGACATATAACAAAGATACACGTAAATTAGCCGCGCGCAGATTGGCAATTGTAGAACAGGTTTTACGTGACACCGGTGTTGCAGAACAACGCATTATTCCGGTGTTGTCGCAACGCGCTGATGATGTTTTTGTGTTGCGTATTATATCTGGTGATGTGTTTGAAACTTTGACTGAACAAAAACGCAACATGTTTGGCGAAAGTGTATCAAAGAAAACATACAAAAGTATGGCGTGGTAAAAATATTCAATAGTCTTTTTAATTTTTTATATCCACCAATTTGTCCGATATGTGGTGATTCTGTTGAATCACATGGCATGATTTGTGCAAATTGTTGGAAATCTTTTAATTGGATATCAAATCCAAAATGTTTCAAATGTGGTTATCCGTTTCCTGCTGATTTAGATTTGGGGTCGCATCCGCTTTGTCCGCATTGCGCGTCGGGTGAATGTGATTTAGATTTTATCCGGTCGGCATGTTGTTATGATGACGTTTCAAAAAATGTAATGTTGCCGTTCAAGCATGCGTCTGCATTAAAATATAAAACAATGATGTCGCGTGCGATGATAAACGCATTGCGTGATTTGAATCTGGATGTTGATGTTGTGGTGCCTGTGCCATTGGCGTGGCGACGATTGTTCAAACGCGGCTATAACCAGGCAGTGCTATTGGCGCGGCCGATTGCTAAACATTTTAATGCAGTTATGGATGTTGATTCTGTGACCAGAAAATACAGACCTGATATGGGGCACAAAACAACAAAACAGCGTCGCGAAAACGTGCGTGGTGTTTTCAAAATTATTGATAAAAATAAATTTAAGGGTAAAAAAGTTTTGTTGGTTGATGACGTTATGACAAGTGGCGCAACATTTTATGAATTAAACCGCATTTTGCGCCGTGCGGGCGCATCTGCCGTATACGCCGTTTCATTTTGTCGTGTTGTTCATTCGATTTAATTATTATTGTTTTACATTACATAACGATTTTTGCAAGAAAGTTGCCATTTCCAGTTCGCGCGAATTCATTGTTTGTGCTGTCTCTTGAAAATCTATTTTTTCTTTGCAGGTGTTTATGATGTCCAACATATCTTTTTGATTTTTATCCAATGGTCTTGAATTAGTTTCGTCCCATTTCACAGACAATAAATTTTGTTTGTTTACATATACACTATAATGATTTGTTGCCCAACCATTATCTACTGATAATATTTCATGCCCATTTTTATCAAAGATTATATATCTGTCACCAGTTGGGTCTTTGATGCGCGTTAAAATGTTATTATGGATAGATTCTTGAACCAACATTTTCAATATTTTGTTCATGTTCCCTCGCTATGATTTTAATGTCATTGGCATAGTACGATTTTTCCGGTCTTTTTGCACTAGGAATCTTTTGTTTTGCAATTACTTGATTTTAGGTTTTTTATTGTGTAAAATTCACCTGATTGTAATAAAACGAGGACGAATTATGAACATCGAGTTGGGCAAAAACATAGATACGCGCGAATTGGAAACTAAAATTCAAAAATTTTGGGATGAAAATGATTTTTGGAGCAATGATGTAGAAAGCGATAAAAAATCTTTCTGTATAATGATGCCACCACCAAATGTGACTGGTAATTTGCACATGGGGCACGCGTTAGATAATGTTTTGACCGATATTATTTGTCGTTATAAACGCATGTGCGGTTTCGATGTGTTGTGGCAACCGGGGACGGATCATGCGTCTATTGCAACCCAATTGTTGGTTGAACGTGATTTGTCTAAACGTGGCATAAATCCGCATAGTTTATCATTAGATGAAAAACTAGATTATGCCTGGCGCTGGAAAGCGGACAAGGGTGGTCAAATTATAAATCAATTACATATATTGGGTGTGACGCCTGTTTGGAAACGCGAAAGATTCACCATGGATGAAGGTTTATCCTGCGCGGTCACAAAATTGTTTGTGAAAATGTATAACGAAGGTTTAATCTATCGTGATAAACGCCTTGTTAATTGGTGCCCAAAACAACAAACATCTGTTTCAGATTTGGAAATTGAAACACGTGAAGAACATGGAAAGTTTTATTATTTTAATTATCCATTAGTTGACGGTGGATTTATTGAAATCGCGACAACGCGTCCTGAAACCCTGTTCGGGGATAAAGCAATCGCAATTCATCCAGATAACGAAAAATTAAAACATTTGATTGGAAAAAAAGCGATTATTCCATTAACAAATATTGAAATCCCAATTATTGCGGACGTTCATGCTGATCCGGAAAAGGGAACTGGTGCGGTGAAAATTACACCTGCACATGATTTTGACGATTACGAAGTTGGTTTGCGTCATAATCTGGAACCGCTTTGCATTTTGACATTGGATGCGAAATTGAATAATGAATCTGTGATACCTGAAAAATATCGTGGCATGGACAGATATGTTGCACGCAAAGCGATTGTCGAAGATATCGAAGCCGCCGGTTTAATGACAAAAATCGAAGATAAAATTATTCCGACGCCATATTCACAACGCGCCCAGGTTCCTGTGGAACCGATGTTGACGACGCAATGGTTTGTTGATGCAAAGAAATTAGCAGAACCTGCGATTAGGGCCGTGGAAGAGGGCAAAATCAAATTTATGCCAGACCACAGATATAATTTATTTATGGCATGGATGCGTGAAATTCGTCCATGGACTATTTCGCGTCAATTATGGTGGGGACATCATATACCGGCGTGGTATGATGAATCAGGTAATGTTTATGTCGCAGAAACCGAAGAAGAAGCAATCAAACAATCGGGCGGTAAAAAATTAACACGTGACCCAGACGTTTTGGATACTTGGTTTTCGTCTGGCCTGTGGCCATTTTCAACATTGGGTTGGCCCGATGACACTGCTGAATTGAAAAAATATTATCCAACAGATTTGTTATATACTGCGTCCGATATTATTTTCTTTTGGGTTGCGCGTATGGTTATGATGGGAATTTATGTTATGGGCGACGTTCCGTTCCATACTGTGAATTTCCATGGTTTGGTTCTGGATTCCAAGGGGCAAAAAATGTCCAAAACCAAGGGCAACGGCACCGACCCGTTGGATTCAGTAAACAAATTTGGTGCGGACGCATTGCGTTATTGGATTGCAACTGCGCCAATTGGAACGAATTTACGTTACAGTGATGACGAAGTAAAACGTGGTTCAAAATTGATAACTAAATTATGGAACGTTGCGAAATTCGTGTTGATGAATTTGACTGATTTTGATCCGGCAACGGCGAAACAGGTTCCGGTATCTGAACGCTTTATCGAAGATAAATGGGTGTTGAACGAATTGAATCGCGCGGTTGCTGATACGCGTAAGAATTTAGATAAATATGATAATTACAATGCGCGGTCTGCGATTGACACGTTCTTTTGGGATATATTGTGTGACCAATATATTGAATTTATCAAGGATAGATTTTGGTCGCCTGAAAAATATAGTCCAGAATCCAAATTGGTGGCGCAATGGACTTTGTTCACGGTGTTGCGTGCGATAATCGGTTTATATGCACCGTTTATTCCATTTATCACCGAAGAATTATGGCAAAAAATTTACAAAGAATACGAAGGTGGCGACACATTACATCTGACAAAATATCCGGCGGTGATGGACGAATATAACACGGACGTTGCGCAAATGAATATTGCGCTGGATATTTTGAAAAATATTCGTGGCCTGCGCACAGAACGCAAGGTTGGCAATGGTGCGAAACTGGAATCTTTGACAATTCCATCCAATACACCGGAAATTTTGCGTGGGCTGATTAAATCTGCGGCGCGTGCAAATGAAATTGTATTGGGTGAAACAATAGATTTTGTTGTTGCGCAAAACAACGAACAATAAAAACCTAAATGTAGGAGAGAACAATGGTATCAAAATTTGTTGAAACACATGTATTAAAGGCATATCAGTGTGATAGGTATGGTTTTATGCGTCCAATTATGTTGATGAATGAACTTCAGGGTTTGGCGGACAAACATGCCAGTATGTTGGGATCGGGACGTGAATATTGTATTGCGAACGGTTTTGCGTGGGTTGTCACTCATTATTTCATAGACATAATTGATATGCCACGATCGGGTGCATTATTAACATATTCAACATGGCCAGCGTTATCGGGTGCGGTAAAATCAGAACGTGATTTTGAAATTCGCGACGAAAACGGCAATTTGAAAATTCGCGCAATATCTCAATGGGTGTTGATTGATTTGCAAACACGTCGTCCGGTGCGTATAACTGACAAATTCCCGGGGTGGACTGGATTATCAGAACGCGTTTGGGATCGTGAATTTGATAAATGTCAGGATTTTATTCCAATCAGATCCAGTGTGGTGTCGTGCCGTTATGACGATGTTGATGTGAACCAGCATATAAACAATGCGGTATATGCGGTATGGGCAACTGAATCTGTTGGGTTTGATTACAGAAACGAACATAAATTGCGTCGTATGGATATGTATTTTGAACGTGAAATCATGCCGAATACACCGCTTGTTCGCATAGAAGTAGTTAACGAAGGTAACATATCGCGTCATAAAATTATGACCGACGAAGTCGAACATGCAAAAATAATTTGCTATTGGGAAGATAGATAAAAAAGCAACCGGCACCCGCCGGTTGTTTTTTTACTTGTGTTAAAATTGCAAATTGTGATAAAATTCGGGTAAGAAAAGGAAAAGAAAGGAACAAAACCCGTGAAACCCGCAGACAACAAGTAGATTTCACAAATGAAATGCAGTGAAATCGTCACGGTTGACCCGCAGGATGAAATCCGAGGGAAACCTACACACATGGGTCAAAAAAGGAACAAAAAAAGATGAATAGTCAAAAAACCGCAGAAACCTACACACACACACACACACAGATAGTTTCTGCTTAGCCATTTGCGCGAATTTATTCGCGCCGAAAATCAACCAATAACGTTAACGACGTTATTGGTTGATTTTTTATTAAAAAAAAGAAAGAGGGAAAGATGAAAAAGTATGTATTAACCAGTATGATTGCAGTTATGGTCGCTGCACCGGCATTCGCAGATGACGACTCATACACGAACAGTAATACATACACCGGATATTGCGAAATCGCCCATATCGGTGGAACCGGAACCGGTTCTGTGAACGCAACGGCTAATTTTAATCCGAAATCATATTCTTGCGCGGCTGGAACATATTTGCCGGATGGTGACAATTGGACCGGATTGGATGATGGATGTCAACCATGTCCCGCAAATAGTTACTGCGTTGGTTCTGGAAATAGCACATTTACATATAGCGAATCTGGTGACCAGGGTATAGCGGCATGTCCAACGGGATATACGTTATCGGATGGTGGTTCAACATCTGCGAATGCATGTTATCGTACATGTACAACGGCGGACGTTCCACATTCTGCAAATGTGACGGGGCGGTATTATTCTAATGAGACGGCCCAATCAAATTCATGTGAACCGACCAGCACGAACGGCTGTGTTACGGGATATAGTTATGTTGCGGGCTTTAATCCATCAACATCATTACCGGCAACATCACAAAAGGGTAACAGCTATGAATATCATTCACACAATAATAGTAATGTATCATCAAACGGTTCATCCATGGCCGCGGGGTCATGGTCCGTTACATGGACATCCGGAACGAATCAGGGGACAATGACGGGTATCGCCAGTTGTAATAGTACATCGGGCAGTTATAATCCACGCAATACATCGGCGGCAAATACAATGAATACGTCGAGTGAGGGACAATATTGTTGGTGTATGCCGACATCATGGACGCCATCCGGTGGGAATGCCCAGAATTTGTCGGCTGCGTGGGTGTTCCTCTACGACTATGACGACGCTGACGGTTGCGCGAACAGCTGTGCGCGCGACTGCGCGTCCAACGGCCGGGACGCTCCCGGTTTCCGGTCCGCGTTGTTCGGGGTCGTGGGCGCCTCGGTGGCACAATGTTCGGCCAATACAATTACAATCAATTGGGGTGGATATGGCACGAATAATAACGAAAGCCAACAAACACAATGTACATACGGTGGTGACGTGACAACACCGTCGACAGCGCCAAGCAAACGTGGACATACGTTTGACGGGTGGACATTCACGTTGAATTAATCTAACCCTCCCCCGGCGCGTTGCGCCACCCCCCCTCCAAAGGGGGAATTAAGCACCGCGACAAAATTCTCCCCCGTGGGGGAGTACGTCCGAAGGACGGGAGGGAGGGCGACCATAATTTATCCAACCCTCCCCGTCTTGTCGTCACTAGTGTTCCGCCAATCCACCCCGCCCGGGGCGGGGAATAAATCAGGACATACGTCCCCAAACAGTTTCCCAACGGGGGATAATGTGGATTGCCCCCAAATTAACCCCGTTGGGATTATAAAAAATACCGCCCTATTTCGGGCGGTTGTTTTTTTATTATTTAATTAAAAACCTTTTGGTTTTGCCATTTGGATTTTTGATGCTTTTTTATCTAATGCACTGACCACTTCGTCGGTGATGTCTAATCCCGTGGCGGATTGTCCAACACGTGCCATACGGCCATCAATCACCAATGACAAATTCTTTTTCGCGATTATACCTTCGATAACTGGGTCCAGATGTTTTTTCTGTAATGTTGCCAATGCATTTTGATATGCCGCGTCAATCGCCTGGGCAGATTCGTTCAAATCACGTTGCAGGGCATTTACACGACGTTGATAATCAACAACACGACGTTGCAAGGCTTCTTGGGATAAAACGTCCTGGTTCTTTTCAATGTCGGCTTTCTCTTTTTCTAATGATTTTTGTTCTTTCTCTAATCTGGTTTTCAATTTTTCTTCGTACATGTTGCGTTGTTTACGTAAATCGTTTAATGCCTTGGCTTCGGCCTGGATTTTATCCATGTTGATAACAGCGATTCTTAATTCAGATGCCGTTGTTGCGTTTGTGGAAATGCCACTTAACGCCGTCGCAGTGTCGGCGCCAGTTTTATTCCCAGACATTAAAATCCCCGCAATCAATGCAACAGCAACGACCACAGTGGCAATAATGCCGATTTTCATATACTTTTTTGCTAATGTTTTATTTTCGTTCATTTTTCTTCCTTTTGGTTTTTTTTAGGTTATTTTGAATATAGCAATCTTTGCATAAAAATCAAATGTTTTTTATTGTTTTTATCGCGCCGGCGTTAATCGTATCTCAACACGCCGGTTGGTTAAACGACCGATGTCATCTTGGGCGGCAATTGGACGTGCAGACCCGCGTCCGACAATAAACATGCGTGATGTTGAAACGTCGTGTTGTGCAAAATATACACCAACGCGTTCCGCCATATCCAATGATAATGCAATCGCGGCGGTCTGGTTTTTCATGGAATCAGTGTATCCTGCGATTTCCATAAATGTCGCATTATATTTATTCAAAATGTTTGAAATAATTTTTAATGTGTCGGCGCCATCACTTGAAATATCAGCAACGTTTAATTCCATAATACTATCGCGGACCAAAATAATTACGACGTCGGTTCCGGCACGTTGAACCGATATGCCCGGTTTACGTAATGCGTCATATAATTCATATTCTAAATCAGACATGTATTTCAAAAATGCCTGGTTATCAATACTATTTTTATCACCATATTGCATGTTCGGTGATAATTCGCCACCTGCGGTCACTATTTTTCCGCCGTGTCCCATATACACAGGTAATTTCGCAGTGCGCGCAGCGTCCGTCATGTCTGTAAAACTGGCCCCTGATAAATATTGCGACCACGTGTTGCGGGCGGGACTATGATACTGTACGCATCCCGATAAAAACAAACATCCGATTAAAAATAATTTTTTCAATTCCATTTTTTATTGTGCGAAAAATTCGACAGTGCATGAATTGCCAGTAATGGTTGGATTCACATATGTTGCCCAATCTGCCTTTTTGATTTGAAAATATTTGCAATCATCAGGTGTTAATCCCGATACGGTTATTTTAAAACCTTCGATTTCCAACACTTCATTTTTTTCGTATGATACATCAAAACTGGTGCCAAATGGTGGCGTGGTTTCCCATGTTTCGGGGACAGCGCCTTTGTTAATAAGGTTAGTAAGTGTCACATTTCTATAACCCGTGCCGGAAAATTCGTATAAAACCTTGGTCTTTTTGGCAATATCTTCGATTGTTTCAGACATAATTAAACGTTTTTGACGTTGGTCAATGGATTTATACATGTTATATGCCGCAGCAATCATAACAATACCAATTGTTAAAACACCAACGATTTCAATCATTGAACGGCCCAGTTGTTGTTTCATTTTCTTTTTCTCCATTTTTTTTATTTAGATATATTTACAATTTCTGCATCTTTGAATAAATCCATAGCGCTGGCCACCATCGGGTCGGATTCAATCTCAGATTTTGTATGTTCAGACATTGTTTGTTGATGTGGTGATTGTTCAACCAAATCTAACTGCCATTTTTTGCCGGTATTCTTTGACAGCCAATCCGATAATTTTTTTGTGAAATCTTTGTCACCTTGGCGATCAAAATATTTTATACGACCATTTTCAAATTCAATTATTTCAAGATTTGAATTGTAATACGAATGTAATAATATTTCGTGTGCGCTTTGTAATGCAGATGCCAATTCGTTCGCCGTTTTTATTTCCAAAAATTCAGATTTTGTTTCTTCCTTTTTTTCTTCCGTTTTTGGCGCAACGTTTTGTTGTTTGATTATTTCAGCAATCGGTGGCATATCTGCAATATGCATTAAACGAACAATTAACATGTCAAAACATTGTTTCTGATTCGTTGATGATTGCAATTCGGGAACAGTCGCAACCATAACCTGCCATATTCTGGATAATGTATTCAAAGAAATATTTTCGTTTATACGTTTGATTGTTTCGCGCTGGTCTGCAGTGTACGGCGACGATGTCACGTCGGATAATCGTAATGACGGATACATGCGTGTCGCCCAATGTGTCCATTCCATCATATCATTCAACAGCATGGTTAAATCCGCACCATTATTATAAATTTCATCCAGTTTATTTAATGCCGCGCTGACATCACCAGATAACACAGTTTGCATAAAATTCACAACAGTTCCACGATCGGTGCGTTTTAACATATCAAGAACTGCACCTTCGTCAACGTGACCACCAGTTTGTGCAATCGCCTGGTCTAATAATGATAACCCGTCGCGCACAGAACCATCCGCGGCGCGCGCCAATAATTCATTTGCACCGTCTGATAATTCAATGTTTTCTTGGGACGCAATCCACGCAAAATGCTTTTTTAATGTATCAACCGGGACACGTGCCAAATCAAAACGTTGGCAACGCGATAAAATCGTCACAGGAACCTTTCTGATTTCGGTGGTCGCTAAAATAAATATGACATGTGCAGGTGGTTCTTCGAGTGTTTTCAGCAACGCATTAAATGCGCTGGTTGATAACATGTGAACTTCGTCAATAATATAAACCTTGTACCGTGCGTTTGTCGGTCGATATAATGCCGCGTCCAATATTTCACGCATGTTATCGACCCCAGTATGTGATGCAGCGTCGATTTCCATAACATCAATATGTTGCCCAGCCGCAATCGCCAAACAATTTTCACATTTTCCACATGGTTTTGATGTCGCGTGATCAGATGATAAACAATTTAATGCCTTGGCCAAAATACGCGCAGTACTGGTTTTTCCGGTTCCACGAATACCAGTAAATATATATGCGTGTGCAATGCGTCCGGTATTAATTGCAGTGGTAAGTGTTTTTACCAAAACATCTTGGCCAATTAACGATTCAAAATCTTGGCTGCGATATTTTCTGGCCAGAACAGTATAATTATTTTCCATCTAACTTTCCTTTTGGCAAAAGCATAGCAAAAAAAAGTTCGATTTCAATAAAAAACAAATATAAAATTATTTCAAATTTTCGATAAAATCAGGAAAACCGATTTCTTCGTCTTCGTTTGATTCAGATGCAGTGTTTGTTTCAGCCGTTTCGACGTTTTCTTCGGTTTGATTATTTTTATCTTTTGGATCACGTTGTGAATCAATTTTTGATTGTTCTTCGTTTGCAATACGGCAGAAATGTTCAGCGGTTTGCAACAAACGTTCACGTTCGATTTCGTCATTTGTTTGACGTGCCAAATCGATGTATTGTTTTCTTTTTTGACGCCATTTATGACAGCGTTGAATCATCTGACCCACAGATGTTTGATTTTTTTTGTTTTGCATATTTTCTTTCTTTTAATTTTTATCAGGAAGTAATCTTTCAACAGTAAACACTGTATCGGTTTAACAACAAGATGATGTTAAACCATATTAAAACCGATTGCAATAAAATTTTTTTAATGCTATGATTTTTTTACGTAGGAGGGATGTTTTTGCAAAAACAAAGTGGAAATTTTCTGTTGCAAGCGTTGTTGGCGTTGACGTTGGTGTTTTCGTTCATGCCATTTGTTGCACAAAAATTATCTGACCGCGATAGTGGTGCAAAAATGTATGCTGCAAAAAAATCTATTGAAACGGTTTATGATGCAGCGCGTTCTTATTTGTATGATAACAAAGATAGCATACCATATTCACCAGATGGAAAAACACCTGAATCTTGGGGGAATAATACATTGGTTAACAAATTAAAACCATATGGTTTACCCGAAGGTTTTGTGCCAAAAACCGCATTAGATCAATCTATTCGATTGGATGTATTAAAAAAGGTTGGTGAAAATGATAAACCTGTGGTTTCTGCAAAAATAGTGGTGACACCAAATGAAAAAAAACCATTGAAAGAATACCAGGTCGCAGAATTGTCGCGAATGATTGGTTTCTTTGCATCCCCCAGCGGCGAAAATAATACAGATATAACCGTATTTGTTCCGGTTGACGTTTTGTATACGGATATTGTAATGCGAAACGAAACAAATTCACAAATTGGCTTTTTAACAGAATTAAACATGGGCGGGCATAGTATCAGGGATGCACAAGACGTGTTTGCAACCAGTGGTGAATTCGATGATGTTTATACTAAAAAATTACATGTGACCGGCAGTACGGATGATTTGCTAAAAAATGTCACAAAAATACAAAATGTTAAAAATGCCACGTTCAGCGTTAATTCTGGGTGCGGACACAATACCGCGCTTAGTATTGCCAGTGGTGGACAGGTTGATGTCACAAATGCATATGTCACATCTGTGGGGGAAACGGGCAGTTTGGCAAATCTTAGCGCGGGAAGTGCATCTGTTGGAAAATTAAACTTTACCGAAGATGGTGCGGGATTTGTGTCAGGTGCAGGTGCAGTGTTGGATGTTTATTCGTTAAATATACCAGATGGAACGCTTACCATAGCTTCTTCGGGATCCGGCAGTAATGCTACATTATCTGTGGGTAATACGTTGTACGCTGTTGGAAAATCAAATCTGCAAAGTATTGAATTGGCTAATTCTGGTATGTATATTGGTAATGCTATTATAAATTATGGTTCTAATGGTCCATATATAAAACATGTAAATATGCCACTTAGTAATAATAATACATTGAGTGTTCTAGATAACGCAACGCCACAATTTGTTATTAATTTGGCGGGCATATCACAATTTGCAGACATTACATTTTCATCTGGGGTATTCGGAGGAACAGAATCGTATGCTTTTATAAACTATATTTTGCCGACTATGAATCCAGAAGCGTTATTGGCCGCCATAACGTGTGAAAATGTGTTAACGGCGAATTCTGCATTTAATCAATCGTATACATATAATTCAAAATCATTGGCCCAATTGTTGGCGTGTGAATATATATTTTTCAGAAGATTAGAACATCGTATAAATTATAAACTTTGTTGTATACGTGGTGAGATCTCAAACGAAGGATATTGCGACGGCAGTCAAAACAGTAATAAATGTGCAAAATTTTACAATTAAAAAATGATGAAATAAAAATGGAAAGATATAATAAAAATAATATGAATGCACAACGTGGATCGTCAATATTGGAAACGATTTTGGCAATCGCGTTGTCTTTGGTTTTGGTCCCATTCATCTATTTTCAAATTTCAGATATGAATAACGCGGTCAAAGATGTTGCCGTTGCCAATCGTATTGTTAAATCCCAAGATAAAATTATAGATTTTGTTCGTCAAAACCAGGGTGTTTTCAAAGTCGATGGCAGTGATATTACATCGGAATTAAATGAATTAGATTTGGATTTGCCAAATTCAACAATGCATAGTGCGTGGGTTTTTAAAAACGATTCCACAACCGAAGTTTATATGGCGTTCACTTTCGATTCTGAATACAAAGCGGCAAATATCGCAAAATATATTGGCGAAGATGCCGCGATTGTCAGCAATGATAATGTAGCATACGCACAAAATTGGGCCATTGGCGTCAGTGACGATTTTAATTTTTATCCTGGTGATTTGATTTTCAGAATATCACATGATTTTGGTGGTGAAGACAGGGGACATTTTTTGCATCGTGGCAGTTTTGGCGAAGATGAATTAAATACAATGGAACAGGATTTGTATATGGGAAATAAAGATGTTCAATTGGTCGCAAATATAACAGGGGATAATCTGGGAAGCGCCTCTGCCCCAATTGAAAATTTATCCGTGGCATCGATGAATATCCCCACTGAAATATCTGTTAACAAAGTAACTGCTTTGTGTGGCGGTGAAGTAAAAGGCGAAAAATTAACAGGTTTCTATAATTTAGATGCTTCGGATGTGGACGTGTCTGGTTTTAACCAGATTACGGCCAGCAAAATTGAAAGTTCGTCTGATGTATTATCATCAAGTTCTGCTTTGACAACAAACAAGACAGCTGTCACAAGCAAGGCGACGATAAGTAATACATTAACGGTCGGGGGAACTGGAACGTTTAGTTTTTACGGGGCCAGCAATGTTGAACATAATTTATTCGCAAAAATAGGTAGCCAAAGTTCAAAAACAGAACTTGAAACATTTAGTACAAGTCCAATTATAGTCACAAATAATTCACCATCGCAATGGAGTGGTGATAGGCCGCCCCTGTTAAAAATTAATAATTGGGAATATTTACCAAATACACCGGCACGCCCAACCATTGCAAATATTACTGTTGATGGTGTCGACCCAAGACCATTATTGCGTGTTTTTATGACATCATACATGGTGGGGTTATAATAATTAACAAAACATAGGTTCGAATAAAGTATGCGAAACAAAATATTTAATTTTAGATATCAACGTGGCGGAATGTTATTGGAATTAATGTTGTCGGTTGCTTTGGCGGCCGTGGTAATCCCATTTATATTTCGGTATCAACAAAATACGATTGAACGTGCACGTAATATTTCCGTGATAAAACAAATGGGGTTGGTCAGCGATGCATTGGAACGTTGTATTTTTGAAAACAGGGATAAATTAGCAAACATGGCGGTTGGTTCATCAGAATACACATTTGCAGAATCTGATTTTACCCCAATCGACGACACCGGTGTTGATTGTTTGATTTTGGCAAATGACAAGGGACGTGGTTTAATAAATTATGGTTTAACACCTGAATTTGCAAATGATTTTATGAACGATTATAGATTGCGTATATTGAAATACCAAAACGGCACTCAGCCCATATTCCAAGGTGTTGTTTTATCATCGGGTGTTGATGCATTACGAACCGCTGAAATTACGCGGTTGGGTGGCGGTTCTATTGGGTTCATAGAAAAAACAAATGTATTGGGTGGATATGGTGTATTCAAAACAACAAAAAGTAAATTAAGATACAGTAACGCGATTGATCATGGTATTGTCCAAATCACGGGTCCTACGCGTGGGGAATCAAAATATTTATGGCGTGTATGGTCTGGGAATAAAAATGATGCGACGATGTTATCACCTTTGAATATGGATGAACACGATATTGTAAATGTTGATGCATTGTATGCAAAAAATGTGAATTTTTATTCTGAATTAAAAATTAATGGTGATTTGAATATTACTGATTTGATTTTTGATGAATACACAAATTTAGGTAATACACAACTTGTTGGTGCCACCAATGGAAATTTGAATGTCACAAAAGGTAGTGGTCCTTACCTTGATACTGTTATTTTATCGGGTGGCAGTAGCGCGACATTAAATACGACAAATTTATATTTGAATAACAATGCAAACGTCAATGTTAATGATTTTGAAGTAAATACACTTATCGTGAACGACGAATGCGAATTTCCAAATGTAAATGTTCAATCTGAATCTCTTGTTGTAGAAGGCGATGCGGTGGCTAAATCGGTAAATGCCGCTGCGGGAAAAATAAAGTTGAATGGTGCCGCCGTCACACCGATTTTACACATAGATAGCATAATTTATGCAGGGAATCCTGATTATATGTGGATGGCAAATTCACCTTCGGATGAACATGATAGAACCGGCAGTTTTGCGCAATTCAAAGATTTAATGTTGTCTGATTTAACAAAATTGGTCACATTGGTCAAAAATTATGAACAAACTCATGTTGCTGTGACGGCGCCGTCGGTGAATAATGTTTATAATTTATATACTGACCAGATATGGACGCCAGGTGACAGCAAGAACGATGTTGTTTCGGGTTATTTATTCAAAATGCAGTTTATCAAAGATGTTGTTGATGCAAAATACGCCTGTGCATCAAATAAAAACTATTATCCAAAACCGACGTATTCAAGTGGCAATACGCCGTATCCGCAATTTTCAAGATGTGTTGATTGCGTTACTTGGTTTGTTGATTGCGTCAAGACGCATAGTGTGTCCAGTTACGGAATTTGTAAATATCAACTTAATTATTGCCAAAGCGATGATGGTTGTATAAATCAAACAGCTATTAGTGTTGATACTTGTATGGATAATCTAAATATCGGTTGAAATGATGATAAATTATGCTATAACAAAACTGATACCAAAGAACGGATGAAATATGAAAACAGTTTGTGATTTTTGTAAAACAGAATACAATCTGAACAAAATTCCGAATACGCCTGTGAAATGCGCGGTTTGCGGACATGTTTGGACGCCGCGTCGTTCGTTTCGTCAAAATTTAGTTTTGAAATTTATCGCGGCGGTTTGTGCGCTGGTCGCGGCGGTGATATTTTCTTTTGTTGTGATTATTGGGTACAATAACGATAAATCGCGTGGACGTCCGTTGACTGCCGGCATAGATGAAAAGAATGTTCATGTCATTATCGATGAAAATGGGAACAAGAAAATATTTGTATCGGGACACGTCACAAACAATACTGATGATATTTATGGTTTGCCGAATATAATAATTTTGTCGTATGATGCGGCAGATAATATTCTTTCACGCCAGGCATTTATTCCGCCTGTGACGTTATTGGATTCACGAACCACGGTGACGTTTAATTATACTTTGTCGGTTGAGCCGACAAACGTGAAACGTGTGACTGTTGAATTAAAGGAATCAAAATGAAGTATATAATTTCTTTGTTAATATGTTTGTTCGGTGTAAATGCGATTGCGGCAACTACGCCACCGACCCCACCAACGCCGATTCAACCGCGGGTTAGCATTTTTTCAACAACCGTTGATTGGGAGAGTGTCACTGGTTTAAGATTGAATCAATACGTTGGAAAGATTCGTGGTACCGATCGTGATTTGGTAAAACAAGGATTGGTTTTATACTATCTGGATTCATTTCCCTGTTATGGCGAAGCCAGCAACGTTCGCGTATGGTTGTCGCCTGATGGAAACCCGGACCAGGATTTACGTTTAGTGTGCATTTATAAACCAGATACGGTATCTTTTGCATGGCGTAACGCCACAGAAGAAGCCATAGAGGCACGCACAACAGGTATGTTGACATGCCCAATAGATGGCGATCGTTATTTTACTATTGATATTTCGAAATGCACGCGCGGCGAAGATTGGAAAGATAAAAAATAATACCAATGTCAAATATTCAAAAATTCATTGTTGATAGTGACGGCGCAGGCATGCGTATTGACAAGTTCTTGTCGATTAAGATGCCTGAATTTTCGCGCAGTGAAATTCAAAAATTTTCTATTACACGTGCAAACGGTGCCGCGGTTAAATTATCTGATAAAACGCGTGATGGTGATGAATTTATTGTTGAAATTGCGCAAAAAAAATCTGACGTTGCATACGATAACATTTCACACGATTTTGAATTGGATATTTTATACGAAGATGATGATATAATCGTAATAAACAAACCGCGTGGCATTGTTATGTACCCCAGTGCGGGTAACAAAACCGGAACATTGGTTCAAAATTTATTATCGCATACACATTTATCAACTTTGGGTGGCACGACGCGTCCAGGTGTTGTGCATCGTTTGGATAAAAACACCAGTGGCGTTATGGTTTTTGCAAAAAGCGACACCGCATATCGTGAATTGGTAAAAATATTTTCAACGCACGATTTAACACGTAAATACGTTGCGTTTGTTTGGGGTGTCCCGACATGGGGCGGGGCAGATATCACGGGCAATATTGCGCGTTCGTCGCGGAATCGTCAAAAAATGTCTATGGTCAAAAGCGGTGGTAAACCGGCGCACACAATTGTAAATGTTGCAGATGTGTGGACTAAATCTGGTGTGTCGATGTTTCGTTGTACATTGATGACGGGTCGCACGCATCAAATCAGGGTTCATTTATCGGCGCATGGTTTCCCGGTGTTGTGCGATGATTTATACGGTCGTGAAAAATCGCATATTGGTTCGGTGAAAAATCCAGAATTGTTGGATTTCTTGCGTAATCACGATGGTCAAATGCTGCATGCAGAGGTATTAGAATTTATTCATCCAACAACACATGAAAAAATGCATTTCAAAACACGCTTGCCAGATGATATGTTGGAATTAAAAGATATCTTGGACAACGAATAATTAAACGGTTGCCTTTTGCGTTCATTGTTTTATAATCAGATAAAAATCAAAAGGATTCATAATGAACATATTGCGTATGATTTTTGGTCCGCGTGCTGCAAAAACAACAGCGGGTGAATTGGCAAAAAAATTTGGTCTGGAATTAAAGGGCAATCCAAACGAAGTTGTCCGCGGCGTCGCGCCGATTGCAGATGCGCGTGCGGGCCAGTTGGCTTTTTATTCGACCGAACGTAATTCAAACGCGTTCAAGATTTTACCGATTGATGTTTTGCATAACACACGCGCAACGGTGATTTTATTACAACCTGAACAGATAAAAGACGCGCCAAAGGGTGCGACATTATTGGTGACACCATCGCCACGCGGAAACATTGTAAAAATTTTGGGTGAAATATATCGTGAAAAACCACGTTTTGGAAAATCTTACTTTGCAGTTGTGGAACGCGGCGTGTTTTGGCGTAAAAAACGCACATGCTATGTCGGGCAATTTGCAACGATTGAACGTGGTGCGGTTATTGAAGAAGGTGTAAAAATTTACCCGGGCGCATTTATTGGACGTAATGTAGTATTGGGCGCAAATACAGTGGTGTATTCGGGCGCACATATTGAAAACGCAACGATTGGCGCGAATTGCATTATAAATGCAAATGCGGTTATCGGCAAAGACGGTTTTGGCTATACGCGCCAGGACGGCAAAAACGTATTTATCCCACACGTTGGTCGTGTTGTTTTGGGTAATCGTGTTTCAGTTGGTGCGAATACCTGTATCGATCGTGGTGCAATGACCGATACAACAGTGGGGGACGGAACTAAAATTGATAATTTATGTCAAATCGCACATGGTGTTGTGATTGGTGCCGAATGTTTTCTGGCGTCGGGCGTTGGATTGGCAGGTGGCGTTGTGATTGGCAATCGGGTATTGTTGGGTGGTCACGTCGGTGTGTCAAATGGCATACATATTGGTGACGATGCCGAAGTTGGCGCAAACAGCGGCGTTTTCCGTGATATTCCGTCTGGGGGGCGTTGGATGGGAATGCCGGCGGGCCCAGGTATAGAATTTTTGCGTCATTACGCATGGTTAAAAAAGAACGTAAAATAAAAATTAAAAAAACACCCAGATGGGTGTTTTTTGTGCTTGCATAAAAATTGCGGATTGTGATAAAATTCGGGTAAGAATTAAGGAAAGGGGGCCAAATCCACATGAAAAATATAATTTTAACAAGTTTATTAGCAGTTATGGTCGCGGCACCTGCATTCGCAGATGACGATCCATACACAAATGATGAAACATATACCGGATATTGCGAAATCGCCCATATCGGTGGTAATGGTTCCAGTGCGGTAACGGCCAGTGCGAATTTTAGCCCAAAATCATATCAATGCGCGGCTGGAACATATTTGCCGGATGGTGATACATGGACGGCGGCGGAAATCAGCGCGGACGACGGTCGTCGTCAGTGCCCTGCGAACAGTTATTGCGGTGGTGGTACATACACATATAGCGAAGCAAATGATCAGGGTATAACCGCATGTCCGACGGGATACACATTATCGGACGCGGGATCAAGTTTACAAACACAATGTTATCGTAATTGCGCGGCATCGGATGTTGACCATTTGAAATCTGGCGGAACAATGTCGGGACATTATTATTACGGCGATAATAATCAATGCGAACCCGCAAACGAAAACCAATGCGCAACCGGATATCATTATGTCGCGGGGGCTCTGGATGTATTGCCAGTAGTCGAAGCTGCTCTTAGTAATAATGCTATAACCGTTGAGTATATGGAAGGTCAAGGTATAATTCAGGCCAGCGATTCCGCCAATAGTCGTTCGGTACAGATGGTATTTACCCCACAATGCAGTACGCAAAGTGGACCGGCCATCACTGCTGGTAATAGTGCGACAATACGATCAACGTTGCCAGACAGCACAGGCCAGTATTGTTGGTGTCAGTTTAGAGGCAGATTAATGGATGCAAACGGAACACAGAATATTGACACAAGACCTTGGGTGTCTTTTGGTGATCGTGGTGATGCCAGCACCTGTGCAAGTTCATGTCTTTCAACGTGTCTTGGTATTTTTGCGTCGGGTGAAAATACTGCTTTGAGCCGTGAGAGATTTTTCAGATCGGTTTCACCGCTGGCATCTTGTCAGGCCAACACAATTACAATCAATTGGGGTGGATATGGCACGAATAATAACGAAAGCCAACAAACACAATGTACATACGGCGGCGACGTGACAACACCAACGACCGCGCCAAGCAAACGTGGACATACGTTCGACGGCTGGACATTCACGTTGAATTAATCTAATAATTCCCCGCCCCGGGCGGGGAATAAATCAGGACATACGCCACCAAACAGTTTTCCAACAGGGGATAATGTGGATTGCCGTAAAATTTACAAAAAAAAGAAAATAAAAAAAATCGCCAAACGGCGATTTTTTTAATTCTTTGCCGACACAGCCAAACGTTTGCGGCCCGCGGCACGGCGGCGATTCAAAACATCGCGTCCGCTTTTTGTTGCCATCTTTTCACGGAACCCATGTGTTTTTACACGACGAGTTTTTGATGGTTGATAAGTTCTTTTTGTTGCCATAATTAAATCCTTTTGCCCCTATATTTAATCATACGTTTTTCAAAAACGCAACTATTTTATTTACTTTTTACCAAACCAAGGTATTTCAGCCCTTCGACGAACAATTCCCACACAAAAATCGCGGTCATAAGTTCCCAAAATGGTAAAAATATTGCAGATGTTTTCATTTTTTATTTATCTTTGGTTGTCATCTTTGTTATATTTATCGGCGAAAAATACCTTGCCAATGTTTTCAACAACAAATGGATCTCGGCATTTTCCAGATTTAATATTGCGCAGGCATCCAACCTTGGTGCGAACACGGCACAATGGTTTCAATAAAAATTGTGTCGCATATATATGCAAAGATTGCACGGTCACAGTGCCACCTGGAATTACATAAACTTGGCAAGGCAACGAAAAACTGTAATACGTGCATTGTTTTGTTTTATTCGCGCTGGCCTTTAATTTATCTAGATATTCATAGGCCTTGTCATTTGGAATACTGCCACATGTCATGGATGCATCGATATGACAAAATTTTACTTCGGTTTTTGAATAATCTTCTTGTTTTGACATAATCAAATCCTTTTTTGTCTTTGTGAATATATTAACACATAAATATGCTTTGTCAAGTTTGTATCCCAATCAATTTTTTTGAAAAAATATTAGTATTTTTTTGCTTTATTTCTTGACCGAAATGCGAAAAATTGCTAGGGTTTATGTATCTTAAAACTAAGGGAAAAAGTAATGTCTGAAACAATCGAAACAAATAATGAAATAAATGAAATTCGGGTGCCGCAATCGCCTATTGAACATGAAATGCGCACTTCGTTTTTAGATTACGCAATGTCGGTTATTGTAGACCGTGCGTTGCCTGATGTTCGGGATGGTTGCAAACCTGTGCATCGTCGTATTTTATATGTTATGAACGATGTTGCGCCGGCAACAAAATCAACTGTGAAATCTGCGCGTATCGTCGGTGATGTGATGGGGCGTTATCACCCACACGGGGATTCATCTATTTACGAAGCAATGGCGCGTATGGCCCAAGATTTTTCGATGGGCGAAATGCTGGTCCAGGGTCAGGGTAATTTCGGTTCGCGCGATGGTGATAAACCGGCAGCTATGCGTTATACAGAGGCGCGTCTGTCAAAACTGGGGGCGTCATTGATGGAAGATTTGGACAAAGATACCGTTGATTGGCAACCGAATTTTGACGGCACATTACAAGAACCAATTGTTTTGCCGACCAAGTTCCCAAATTTCTTGGTAAACGGTGGATCGGGTATTGCGGTTGGTATGGCGACAAATGTTCCAACATATAACCTGGGCGAAGTGTGCAACGGTATTTTGGCGATTTTAGATAACAAAGATATTTCTGATGATGAATTGTTTTCTATTATACCGGGGCCTGATTTCCCAACGGGTGGAATTATTATGGGACATGCCGGCGCGTACAAGGCGCACACGACGGGTCGTGGTTCGATAATTGTTCGTTCGAAAACTCATTTTGAAACATTACATGACCATCCGACAATTGTTGTTGATGAATTGCCGTACCAGGTAAACAAAGCGCAATTGATTATCAAAATTGCAGAATTAGTCAAAGATAAAAAAATCGAAGGTATCTCTGATATTCGCGATGAATCATCCAAAGAAGGCCTGCGTGTTGTTATCGAATTAAAACGCGACACCATGCCAGAGGTTGTATTGAATCATTTATTCCAAGACACAGAAATGCAATCTAATTTTCCTGTGAATATGATGGCGTTGAATCGCGGACGTCCTATGTTGTTCACGGTGCGCACAGTTTTGGATGCATTTATCGAATTCCGCGAAGAAGTTATTCGTCGTCGCACTATTTTCGATTTGAACAAAGCGCGCAATCGTGCACATACTTTGTTGGGGTTATCGGTTGCATGTGGTAATTTAGACGAAGTTATCAAATTAATCAAAGAATCTGCAAATCCGGACGATGCGCGCGCTGCTTTGATTTCGCGTGGTTGGGCGGCGTCTGATATCGAAAGTTATATCAATTTGATTGATGATCCAAATACTGAATACAAAGACGGAATGTTTTATATGTCCGAAGACCAGGCCAAGGCGATTTTGGAATTGCAATTGCATCGTTTAACGGGGCTGGAACGCGACAAGATTCATAATGATTTGACTGAATTAGGCGCAACGATTAAAGATTTGTTGGCAATATTGGGCAGTCACGAACGTATCGTTCAAATTATTCGTGATGAAACAACCGCGGTGCGTGATAATTGGTCACAACCGCGTCGTACAGAAATTTCAGATGCAGAAATCGATATCGATATCGAAGATTTAATTGCACGCGAAGATATGGTTGTCACTGTGTCGAATACTGGTTATATCAAACGCGTAAGTTTGGATACTTATCGTGCACAAAAACGTGGTGGCAAGGGACGCAATGCAATGACGACCAAAGACGATGATTATGTTGTAAATGTGTTTGTTGCAAATACTCATACACCATTGTTGTTCTTTTCGTCCAAGGGGTTGTGTTATAAATTAAAAACATATAAATTACCCGAAGCGACCGCCGCAGGCAAAGGCCGCCCATTGGTAAATCTGTTGCCATTAACCGAAGGCGAAACAATCACTGCGATTTTGCCAGTGGCCGAAGATGATGTAAAACGTGTTGCAGAATCAGGTATGGAACATTTCTTGATGTTTGCAACCGCGTCGGGGACTGTGCGTCGCAATCGTATGTCTGATTTTGATTCAATTCGCGCGAACGGAAAAATCGCAATGAAATTGGACGAAGGCGATACATTGATTTCTGTGATGCCGTGCACCGCCGACCAAGATGTGTTCTTGTCCACGTATCGTGGCCGTTGCATACGATTCGCGGTTCCTGAAATTCGTATATTTGCAGGACGCAATTCAACTGGTGTTCGCGGAATTTCGTTGCAAAAGGGCGATTATGTAATCGGTATGGCAATGTTGAATCATGGCGAATCTGATTCTGTGGTACGTGCCGCGTATGTGAAACAAAGCCGTGCGTTACGTCGTGCCGAGACAGGTATCGAAGAAGAAGCAGATGCCGAAGAAGAAAACACAACATTGGTGTTGTCTGATGAACAGATGGCGAAAATGGCATTGCGTGAAGAATTCATTTTAACGATTTCTGAAAATGGATTTGGTAAACGCACATCGTCATATGAATATCGTTTAACACATCGTGGCGGTGGCGGATTCACCAATATTAAATTGGGTGGTAAAAATACCGCGGTTGCAGGTTCGTTCCCTGTGACGGATACCCAAGACGTCATGATGGTGACAAACGGTGGAAAAATAATCAGAACGCCGGTCAGGGATGTCCGTATCGCAGGTCGTTCAACCGCAGGCGTGACATTGTTACGGACCGCCGAAGATGAAAAGGTTGTGTCTGCGATTGCTATCGATCACGAAGAAGAAAATAGCGAAGAAGAAGTTGTTTCTGAAAATACTGAAAACGTGTCAGAAACAAAAACTGAAGAATAAAGAAAAAGGTGCGCAGGTTATGGAAAAAAACGATTTATATTTTGTTCCGATAAATGAAGTATCAAAACGTTTGGACATACCTGCGCATACTTTACGTTATTGGGAAAAGCAATTTGGTAGTGCGATAAAAACAACGACTGGTTCGGGTGGGCGCCGTTATTATCGACCAGATGTTGTTGAAAAAATTGCGACAATCAAAACGCTGCTTTATGATCGTGGCATGACGATTGCTGGTGTTAAAAAAATGATTCATAATGGCGAATTTTCAGATGTTGAAAAAACTGAATCAGCCGATATGCCTGGCGTGCCATCGAAAAAAATAGACGCGTCAGAGATTGATTTGGCAATTGATATGTTAAAACAAGCGGACGAATTATTATAACAAAAATAGAAATAGCAAATTAAATATATTTGTGATATAATTCACGTATACCTAAGGAGAGAAAAATGAAAAATGTACATTTGTTTTATATAGTGGTTGCGTTGTACGGTGCGGCTCTTATCAAGGCAACAGAATATTTAATTCAAAATAATATCCCTGTGGGTGGTGCATATGCATGGCTGGCATGGGTTTTGATTAACGGATTTTTCATTGGTCGGCAAAGTTCATTTGTAGAGGCTGAATGTGGCAATAAAAAAAGCCGTAAGAAAAAATAAAAAAATTCGCCCATCTGGGCGAATTTTTTTACACGTTGTGTATAAATTTACAAACTGGTAAATACGCGATTTATTGTTGCAGTTTGGGAAAGAAATTAAAACTGTTCTACAAAATTTGTGATATAATAATCTATGAAACATAAAAAGGATCTTAAATGACTTATATGGAAAAATTCTTTGAATTATTTAAGCACAATTTGAAAACAGAACGTTTAGAAATGCGTATACTGGAACCAACGCCAGAAAATGCTAAAATTGTATGGGAAGCACTAAAAAACGAAAATCCTGAAGATTTCAAATATGCGCCTATGGTGCCAAATGGGGTTTTACCCAAATCAGAATCTGAAACATTGCAGATGATGGAACGGCATGCAGGATTTTGTCATAATGGTGTAGAATGGTATATTTTTTATAACAATAATTTTGTTGGATATCAGCGCATTCATTATTGGCCAGAAAACAAAACTGTTCAATGTTCGGATGTTTGGTTTTTGAAAAGATATTGGGGCAACGGTTTTAATCAAGAAATTCATAAAAAAATAGAAGAAATTGCATTTGAAAGATTGCAAGTAAACAGAATCTGCCGTCAATGTATAAAAGAGAATATAAATTCATTTCAATCCATCAAAAAATCTGGCTTTCATCATGATGGAGATGAACGCCAATCATTTAGAATGCCAGATGGAACTTTTTTAGACCAATGCAGATTTTCTAAGCTTGCCAGCGAATACGGGAAGTAAATAGTTCGTAAATGGGCAAAAGGTCGGTTTTGATTTCTGGCAGGGCCATCTGTGCAATTCACGAACCGATGAAATCAAAGATTTATTGCAATTTGGGAAAGAAATTAAACTGTTTTTAAGAATTTTGTGATATAATTATCAGTGATGTTATGTAGGAGACGAGGATTTTTATCTATAATTTGTCTCGGTGCTTTGGTGCCGGTTTTTGTGCGTGCCGATGAAGCCTCTTTGGTCGCAGCGCTGCAGAAAACTTATTCGGCATGCATTGGAATTGATGATAGTTTATCCGATTTGAAAAAAATGGCGGGCATAAATACTGCCATAACTGGTGTTGGAACTGCGACTGCAACAGGTGCGACCATTGTAGGGATTGTAAAATCTTCGGTTGATAAAGAGTTAAGAGAAATATTATCTAAAGTTGACGAAACTGGCAATGTCGCGAGGAATCCGTCTGCGGAGGATGCGTTGGCGGTTTATGATAAAACCGGTGGTGTAAGTAGCGAAAGACAAAGAACACTGTCGGATAAATCAAAATCACTGGGAAATTGGAGAACTGGTCTTTTGGGGACAAGCACGGCGACAAATATAGCCGGTGCTGTTATTGCAGGAAATAACAAAGTTGATGGTGATTTGCAAACTCGTATTGATGAATGTATAAAATCGGTAGATTCTTTGAAAACTGTATCGGTGCAGGCGCGTTTGGATGGTGTGGATACAACCGAAGCAAATAAAATTGCAAATGCATGTGGTGAATGGAAATATGCGGATTTATCAGTGATAAATAATCGTGGTCGTGGTGCAATGATATCAAGTATTGTTGGTGCAACAACGGGCACAATCGGAACTATTACATCTGTGGCTGCAAATAGTGGTAGCGTACGTGGTGGTGATGAACAGAAAGAAAAAAATCTGAATACTGCATCAAATGTGCTTGCAGGTGGGACGGCGGTGGCATCGGGTGTCGCGACTATATTTAATGCAACACAAATAAGCGCGATAAAAAAGATTGCAAAAATTGCCGAAGATTGTGAAAGGGTTTTGAAATGAAGCGATTAATAACGTCTTCGTTGGTTTTGTTATTATGTGCATCTGCGCACGCTGATAATTTCGGTCCGAATGACAAGGTTTTGTATTTTAATTCTGAAACTCTGATTGCGGTTATCAAAGATACCTTTCCACAAAATTTACAGTTAGATGTTGCGAATAAGTATGTGGAATTGATGGATGCCAAAGGCAATGTATCAATTGACGATTTGATTACGGTTTGTGGTGTTGGACAATTAGATAATGTAAAATGTAAAAACTTTATTCGCGATTTAATCAATACAATGGGCGATGATACGATAAAGCCATTCTATTGGGCGGATTATATTCCGTATCGTGGTGATGAACCTTTGAATGGTTTTGTTCCGCATCAGGGTTTTAATAAAGAGAAGGGCATTTGGTCAATACGTTTTCCATGGATGAAAGAACCAAGTTTCCGGAAACAGTATCCAGGGGTAGACCACCTTACTGGCATAAGTGCATGTACCGATGAAGCCGGTATACCGAATACCGCAGACGCCAGTAAAGATTTTACCCAAAACCAAAAGAGTGGGAATAATTGTTGGTGTAAAATGACATATCCCGAAGAAAGCGCATGGGTATACAGTACAACAACAGAAAGCGTAACATTAAGTACCGGCAAGACCATTGATGCCGATAACATTTGTAATATTGGTTGTGTGCTTGAATGTCTAAGTGGAATACGAGGTGGTGATGAATCGATGCGTCGTGCTATGTTTACTGCGGTAAAACTAAACGGTTCAAACGCAAATACAAATGACGAAAATGTTATCGGCGATGCCTTAAAAGGCGAATTTAAACCGTGCGAGTTTGATTGGGGAAAATATAGTAAAGAGTTCTATTACGATTCTATAAAAATGAAAAGTGTTGGGTTTAAAGCGGCTTGGAGTAAGGGCCAACCAATGATTGATTTTTTATTATCTGAAGGATGGAACCTAGGTGCTATTGATTTTATATCAAACCACAATACAGAGGGGCTATCAGAAGGCGAGTGGTTCGCTGGTAGTTTTAGTTGGATGAACAAAGAAGATTTTAGATGTAAATACCCAAATGTAAATCAAGTCCAAGGTATTGCTACTTGTAATACTGTCAAAGGGACAGAGAAACAAGCAACATCTAAAAATTTATCAGGAAAAGAATATACGGGATTAAATTGTTGGTGCAAAATAACATACCCAGAACAATCTAAATGGGTGCTTGCAAAAGATTTCGGAGATGGTGAATGGGTGCATACATATACAGAAGGTATAGAAGGGCAAACAGGTACAGAACATAGAGATGTAATCGATGCCTATGATAGACAAAAACGTCTAGCCGATTGTGCATTGTCGTGTCCTTCAGCATGTCTATGGGTTTTGCCCGAACTGTTTCATTCCATAGGTAAAAAATAAATTTAATCTATAAATTTTTCTTAAAGAGTTCGAAAATTTACAAAATGGTGTCTGTTTTTAACATCATATTTTCGAACTCGTGGAAGTATTGGAAATCCAATAAAAAAACGCAAAAATGCGGTTTTATCTATTTTGGCAGTCCCAATGGGAATGCTTCGCCACCTTGCAAAATCACCCTTCGTTAAAACTTCGGGTGACCGGCGTTATTCCGCCTTTTTACTGCGGTTCGAATCCCATGTCTCATGGTTGAAAGATAAATCAAAAAAATTTTTTCTGGAAAATTCTGCCGTTACCGGTTTTTAAAAATTGTTCAAATTTTTCTGCTTTGTCCTTGCTATCAAAAACGATATATCCACGTAATTTCCAAGGTCTAAATTTATTAGTATAAATAGAATTGCCAGAATTATGTTGTTTTAGTCTCCGTGCTAAGTCATCGGTATAACCGACATAAAAATGTTCTGGGTGTTCTATACTTTGTAATATGTATGTATAATACATTTTTTGATCCGCTTACATTCACTGCGTTCATTACAGCGAGACATCCGTTTCTCTAACTCTACACCTTCGCTTGTTTTTTGCAAAAACAATCTCGCTGTAGCGTAAGCGAAAGCGGATGGCAGTCCCAATGGGAATCGAACCCATGTTACCAGAATGAGAATCTGATGTCCTGACCGCTAGACGATGGGACCAAAAAGGTGTTTTTATAAACTTTTTGGAAACATTGATTCTTTGAGGTAATTTGTGGCGGCTTGTTTAACCACGTCCAATTTACCTTTGGCGATTTTTGCGCCATCAAATGCCGATATATAAACGTTCCGGGAAATATGTTTATAAATATCACAATAATTATATTCTGCTATCTTTTTATACATCGTTGGCTCCTTTTTCAATACCAGAATACACAACATATGTAAAATTTGCAATAAAATTATCTTTGGCGCCAATGCAAGTAAAGTGGGCGGTTGTCCATGTCTGTAAAATCGTTCTTTTGCCAAAAATATAGTGCATCCATAACGCTTTTTCCGCGAATTTCAGATTTTTTATATACCTGTTTTAATGCGTTTATTGCGCTGGTTCCGACGTCGGCGTATTTTTTTGTGCCGATATATTTGTGTCGGAATTTATAGTTTACTTCGAATAATTTTAATGTGGTATATTTTTCTGAATCTATGCAAAATGCCATTGCTAATAAATCATCCATAACAAAAAAATCATGTTCAATGGCGGCAGGGGCGGCCAGTATAAATAACCGTGGTGTCACAGGTTCAGAAAAATATTTTAATCTGACTATTTCGTATTGCACACTGTCTATGAAATCAAAAGGTTCACAGATCATGCAAATTTTTTGACGTGTTTCACTGTCTGGTTTGACAGCAAATTCTACCAGATAGCAATCTTTGGCAACGTATTCCCCATTGTTTTGATGCGTCAATACGGGAACGTGTGTGTTTTCCAGGAAATAATCTTTATAAGGTTCAAACATTTTATTGAATTTATTTGGTTTTTGCCCCACGCAAATGCGCAAATATCATATTAATTGATACTGCGTAAAGGTCAGCCAGCCAAGATGGCATGTTTTCAGCATCAAAAATTTTCGCCCCAGGCATATTTTTTGACATGTTTAACCCCTTTGGTTACTATTTTTGTTATAAAAATAACACAAAAACACAAATTGTCAATAAAAATATTGGGTTGTGCAAACGGGGAGCTTGTTTATCGTGAAACTTTAATAACATTAATCTCATAATCTTCGCCGTACAGGTATAGCAAACAACATGCTCTATGCTGTCCGTCGATTAACACGTTATTTTCAGTGACACAAATAACAGATTTTGTTGGATTATAACCATCTTTTTTAATAGATTCTAATAAAGCGTCAAAAACTTTTACATTCCAAAGAAGAGTGTTTGGCGAACATATGTTAATATTCGCTAGTTTTTTTATGTAATTTTCATATATTTTTGTGTCCTTGGTTTCAAGATATTTATATGGCGAACATTGTTTTAGTGGATAAAGTTTTCTCTGCCATTCGCGTTTGATGTCGCCAACTTTGATGCGAACGTATTCAAAATTGTTTCCGTAATATGCCGCTTCAGCTGGTATTTCAATTCCAAAATGTTGCTTAAATCGCATATATGCGACAAAGTATGCACTAGCAGTGCTGATAGTTTGTATTTGACGATATAATTTTTTTCGGGGATTATTTTCAACGGCCTTTTGTAGTTGTTTATACATGGAATTACGTTCGCCAAATAATCTGAAAAATTCCCGTAAAATTTTGCAAAGGTAATACATGTTAATCTCCTTTTTTTTACAACAAAATAACCGCCACAGAAAAGGCGGTTGGAGGTTAAAAACTATGATTCATAGAAAGATAGCGAGCTTATTTATATATATCGCTGCCATCCAACCACGACGGCTGGAGGTATTTTTTGTCCCCACGGACACCATGAATCTCTGGGCCTTTACGCTCAACACAGATTTCTGTGCAAGACTAATGGTAAAATATTCCCATGATAAAATCAAGATATTATGAATTGTTATCAGCGGATAAAAAATGTATGTTTTTTGTTGAAAAACGGAATAATGGAATTATAGTTGATAATGTTACAACAGGGGGTGACAAATGGCAGACCGTGCAATGTTCAAAGGTGTTATCAATTTGGTTATCAAACAAGATAACAAGGTATTATTGTTTTTTCGTAATGATGGGTTCTTTAATTATGATGGTGGATGGTGGGTGTTGCCTGCCGGGCATATAGAACAAGGCGAAACCGCCCAAGATGCCGCTATTCGTGAAGCCAAAGAAGAAATGGGTATAGATATTGCACCCAAAGACATAAAATGCGTGCACGTTATTAGCAATCTGGCCAGTCGCACAGAGGGTTTTGATTTCTTTTTCGAAGTATCTAAATTTTCTGGTCGAATTCGTAATTGCGAAGGTGACAAATGCGCAGATATGAAATATTTCACAATCGATGAAATCAAAAATTTGAAAAATGTTGTTTCTACGACGCGCATTTCATTGGCGGGTATATCACAAGGTTTATTCTATTCTGAAATCAGAAAATACAGAAGCGCAACCAGATAAAACGCAGGTTATATTTTTGGTTTTATTTATATATATTTTTTAATATAATCGTGGTCGAAAAATATCAAAGGCAAACCAAAATGAAAGTATCTGTAAAAAATAAAAACGATTCAACATGGTTCGTTGTTGCATTAGAAGAAGAATTTTCTTCGGATAAACATAATGTTTTATATACAGGGATGGGTAAGATAAATGCCGCGATGGCTGTGCAGTGGTTAATTGATAATTTTAATGTAAAAAAAATTATAAATGTCGGTTCTGCTGGTGGCAACCCAAACAAAGTTGAAGCGGGCAGTGTGTATCACATAGGAACAACAGTTGACAGAGATTGGTGTTTCCCAGATAGTGGATATGTGACTGTTTTAATAAATAGTGATGCAACTCAAGAATCAAAGACTTGTTTTACTGGGGATAGTTTCGTGACCGATTGGAACAATGATTATGAAATAGTAGATATGGAATCCTTTGCAATAGCCAAAGTTTGCAATGCATCAGAAAACAATGTGCAATTCAGTTGTTATAAGTATATAAGCGATAACGGAAGTGGTGATGATTGGCGCGAAAGTTTAATAAAATGTAATAAAATATTTAATGAAATGTTCGATTAGTATTAAAAATTAAACCGGCAAATGCCGGTTTTATAATGTTTTTATTTTGGTTGGCTGTAGTGGGCGAAACGCGAGTTGTTATTGTGCAGTTTTTGTGATAAAATCATACAAAGGGTTTTATTATGAAAGAATCAGATGAAATAAAACAGGGAAATAGCTCGATAGTTAAAATTTATTACGATTTGGGTTATGTTATCAAGATTCCAAATAAAGGTGTAAATCAGGAAAAATATATTGAAAGCCAAACACGCGCAAGTGATATTATGTCGACTGTTGCAAAAAGAGTCAAAGAAATGGGAGTTGATATTGATATCCCTTCAACTTTAAGTATGCAAAACGCTGAAATTAAAGAAACATTAGTTCCTGGGGATGATTTTAATATCGATACCTATAAAACACTGGATAACAAAACAAAGGATAAATTAGCAAAAGATTTGGCGACTTTTATGATTACTATGCATACAATGAGAAGCCCACAAACAGTGAAGGGAATGAATAGTGAAGGATTATTAAAAGTAGAATTGAACAGACTTTTTGAAAAAGACAAAAGATTAAAAGGTGCTGATGTCGAAAAACAAATTGATAAAGTTATGAGTGTCTTTACCGATAAAAATGTTAAGCATTTTATACAAAGGGCTATCGAGTATGTTCAAAACAATAATGATACATCAGATAATTTGTTAGTAATGCGACATCATGATTTGCGCGATTCAAACATTAAATACGATAAATCAAAAACGCGACTGGGAATCATAGACTTTGAGGGTGCTGATGTTGGACATATTTATGAAGATTTTGTGGGCTCACCGCCATCGTTATCGTGGAATTTTATGAAAAGAGTGATTAAACACTATAATTACCTGAGTGATAAATTAGGACTCGGTATAATGATAAATCCCGAAAAGATTAAACAGTTATTGATTGTTAAAATAGCTTTATTGGCGGTCAAAAATAACTGGTCTGAAAAAGAGATAACACAAAGATTGGCCACATTAGGATTGGTGGAATCAGAAAAAGTGAATTATTTCAAAAGGGGTATAATAAAACTGATTGAAAAAGCAAATAGATATAGAAAAATTGATAGGCGTGAATATTAATTTCGTTTCGCCCACACACCACAACCACATTGAACAGCAATATTAAGCGGGGTAAGTTATTGTTGCAATTCCAACTCTTTTATTGGTTCGAATGTTTTTAGCGTATTACAAGTGGTTCGAAAGTGTGGATAAAGATATAAAAATTCAAGAACAAACTTTCGAACTTATGAAACTGCGCACGGATTCCCTCGCTCGTGCTAAAGCACGGCTGCGGGTCAACCGTAACGATTTTACTGCGTTTCTCTTGTAAAATCTACTTGTTGTCGAACGATGTTTCAAATCAAACGGGCGCGACAAAACAAAAATTAAACCACCCGCAAGGGGTGGTTGAATTTTTGGTTGGAGCGCACGGATTCGAACCATGATAAAGAGAACCAAAATCTCTTGTCCTACCATTAGACGACGCTCCAATGGATAGCGTAATTATATATTCCTTTTTGTTTTTTTCAATAAAAAAATAGGGTATATGCATTTTTTATAAAAAATTATACTTTTTTCCACAAAATAGGCCTTGACTTTTTTTGCGTAATACATATAATCATTAAAAATTTTAATAATTTGTTTTTTAAACAATTAAAACACAAAGGGGGATAATTATGACGCATGACGAAGTGACACATTTAATGGCTGAAAATATGCGCATTATGGGTCGTTTATCAAGTCGATTAAACCCGTTGTTCGAAGAAGTTTCTAAAAATTCGCGTCAACAAATGTCCGTATTGGTGCGTTTGTATTTGGCCGGAAAAATTAAATTGAAAGATTTTGCCAATCGCGAAGTTATTTCAACCGCGAATTTATGCAGTGTGTTTCGCAAATTGGAACAAGATAAATTGGTTGTGCGTTCTATTGATCCAAATGATCATCGTGACACATGGTACGAAGTGACACGGACAGGAAAAAACCTGGCGGAAAAATTGATAGATCGTTTTATGAGCGCGCTTGAAAAATTATGCAAGGTTTTGCCAGCCGAAGATGAAGATGCCCTGGCAGAAACTGTGCGTGTTATGAACAGAATTTTGAAAAAGATGGAGTTGTTAAATGCGTAAAATTTTATTGTGTTTTTTATCTTTGTTTGTGGTTATGCCGTATGCGAACGCAATGGATTTGTCGTTCGAAACAGCGGTTGATAAAATTGTCGCAGAATCAAATGATCTAAGGAAAGCCGACGCAAACATCAAAAAAGCCAAAGCGCAATTAAAAGCCGTAAATGCAAATCGTTGGATGGCGATTGATGGAACTGTGTCATATATGAATTTAGTTGATCCGGCACGCCCTTTTGCATCCGAAGGTATTAAAATACCGTCTGATATTGGTGCGTTATTGGGCAGTGTTTTACCAATAAATTCTGTTCCTGATAACATTTTTTCGGCCGGTGTGACGATCACGCAACCTATTTATACTTTTGGTAAAATAGGTCATGCGGTTGACGCGGTGCACGATGCAATTGATATGTCTAAATCTGCCAAAGATTTGACATTACGCGAAGTAAAATATGCCGCGGCAAATCTTTATTGGACGGCGAAAATGACAGACGAAATTGTCGTGGCCAGCCAGAAAAATTTGAATAATGCACGCGCTGCGAAAAAGAAATTAACCGCAGCGGGTCGTGCCAATCGCAGTAATTTGATTAAAATAGAATCTGATATTGCAACCAAAGAAGTTAATTTATCGGATGCCCAGTTTAACCGTGATACAGCGTACAGAATGTTAAAGATCATGGCGGGTATTGATGAAAATGAAACTGTGGTGTTGACTGATAATTTCCCTGATAAATTTGAACCGTTGAACGCAGGTGAATTGAAATCAAACCCAGAATGGGATATTTACGAAAAACAAATTAAAATGTATGAATCAAATGCAAAATCAAAACGTGCGGGCGCATATCCATCATTGGCGGCGGTTGGGTCATATTCTTACTATGCAATGGGGACCGATGTGGGCAATTTGTTTGACAAAGACGGTTCGCAATCTGCATATGTTGGTTTGGGCCTTCAGGTTCCTTTGTTCAGCGGTGGTTTGCATTCTGCAAACGCAACAATCGAAGCGATGAACGCAGAAAATTCACGTCAAGATTTGGATAAATCCAGAAAATTAAAAACCCAAGAATATAACACAGCGGTTGATCAGTATAAACATCTTTGTGATGATTTGGGGAAATTAAACAACGCACATGATTTGGCGCAAAAAGCATACGATGTATCTGTGAATCGTTTCGCAGCAGGCCAAACATCTGCGATTGAATTATCAGATGTATCCAGTGCGTTATATCAAATGGATTTAGCGGTGTTAAATGCTAAATATAAAATTTTAATGTCCAAAGAATCTGTGAAAAAATTAGGGGAACAAAATGATTAGTCGTGAAAGTATTGAAAATATTGTTAAAAAATTAAAAACACGTAAATCAAAAAATATTATCTATTTAATATTGGCGGTTGTTGCGGTTGGCGCGTTTTTATATCGTTTTTATACTGTGTTCAGTGAAGGCAACACAGATGTTTTTAATATTGCACGCAATGATTTGAAAAATGGAACGCCTGTGCGGGTTTTGACGGCAAATCAAATCGATGGAATTTTATATGAACCAATCACGGTGAAAAATAATCGTGCATATGTATCGGGTGCGCGTATCGATTTATTCAAATCTGGACAAAATTTAGGTGATTGTAAAATTGTTTCTGTGTCATGCAATATCGATTTGGATTCGGGGATGTATGTTATAAAAACATCGCATTGTAGTGACGGATTAAAATATGCACAAAACCAACAAAATGGATTTTATATTCCCGTTTCGGCGGTTCATGAAAATGCTGTATACGTTGTGGACAGTGGCGTTGCGCGTGTTCGTAATATTTCAATAGTTGGACGCGATTATCAAAATGTTTTGGTTGATTCTGGCGTCAATAACGGCGATTTGATTATTTTATCAAATGTCAAAGATGGCCAAAAAATCAAGATTGTAAAGTAAATCATAAATACGAATCAAAAGGAAAACAAAATGTTAAAATTCTTTATCAAAAGACCTGTCACAACAATTATGTTTGTTTTATTTTTTGTGATATTGGGTGTTGTATCATTTCCAAAAATGAATATTGAACGAACACCATCTGTGGATTTCCCATATGTGACAGTGACATTTGTTTACCCTGGTGCGTCCAGTTCTGAAATGGAAACCCAGGTTGTCAAGAAAGCAGAAAACGCAGTATCAGAGGTAGCAGGATTGAAAAAGATTACTTCCCAAATTTATGAAAATTCTGCGTTTGTGATATCTGAATTTAATTTGGGTGTTAATGTTGATGACAAAGCAAATGAAGTAAAGGCCAAGATAGATGGTCTGGCAAATGAATTCCCAACTGATTTGAAACAACCTGTGATTGCGAAATTAAATCCGTTGCAAACGGCGGTTTTGGACATTGTTATCCAGGGTGCAGATGCAAGAGACGTTGAAAAATATGTTTCGGATACATTGTCAAATCATGTGACTGCGGTTCGTGGCGTTGCATCAGTAAATACGTTTGGTGGACGTCAACGTGCAGTACGTGTTGCGATGGATCCTGATTTAATGGCGGCACGTGGTGTGACGATAAATGATATAGTTTCTGCAATCGCGGTGCGTAATTTGAATGTCCCTGGTGGTAAAATCGAAACAGATATAAATTCTGAAAACGTTCGTTTTATCGGTGAATTCAAAAACGTTGATGAAATTGCGAATTTAGGAATCACAACTGTCGAAGGCAGCAATTTCAAAATTTCAGATGTGGCACGTGTGACAGATGCTGCGCGTGATATTGAAAAAGGTGCACGTCATAACGGTTCAGACGTTGTCATTTTGTCGGTTGTAAAATCATCAGACGGTAATGCGATTAAAATTTCAAAAGCATTGCGCAAAAAAATGCCTGAATTTGAACGCGATTTACAATCACATTTTCCAAATGCGACGATGCAGATAGTGTCTGATTCATCAACACATATTTCCCAAGACACCACCAGCACTATAAACGGAATTATTCTGGGGGTTATATTTACTATCTTGGTTTTGTTGGCGTTCACGCGTAATTGGCGTTCAACGATTATCGCAGGTGTTGTGATTCCTGCATCGTTGTTATCCGGATTCTTTTTGATGAACGGTTCTGGATTTACTATTAACGCGATGACTTTGTTGGCGTATGCGACAGCACTAGGCACATTAGTGTCAAACGCGATTATTTTAATTGAATCTGCGTTGAATGAATTGCGTAGTGGCAAAACCCCAGAAGCAGCCGCCGAAGATGGAACACGCAAAGTTGCTATCCCTGTGTTGGCGGGTGTTGGAACAAATGTTGTGGTGTTTTTACCGTTGGCGTTTATGGGTGGCATAGTTGGTCAATTCATGTTGCAATTTGGTATGACAGTGGTGTATTTAACATTGTTGTCATTACTGTTTTCGTTTACTTTGACCCCGATGATGATTGCGCGCTTGCTGCGTTTATCGAAAAATTACAAACAGCAAGCCAAAGAGAACAAAGAACACAACAAAACAACACGTTTGCGTAATTGGTATGAATATCAATCACGTCATCCGTGGGTGGTTATTGGTGCGGCGATTGCAGTGTTGATTGCGTCTGCACAATTGATGGGTTTTGTTGGAAATGAATTTTCGCCGTCAACAGACGCAAATGAAATTACGATTACTGCGCGCGCCCCGATGGGCAGTGTGTATGCGAAATCTGAAACCATCGCGAAACAAATCGAAGAACGCCTTAGCCAATTCCCAGAGGTTGAATCGACGACAATTAAAATCGGGGACAAAGGTTTGCAAAACATCAGCATCAAAGCAACATTGGTTGATGTTAAAAAACGTGATATTTCTGATAAAAAATTGGCGCAAAAAATATTGCCTGTGTTGTCAGATATTCCAGATGCCGAAATTCAAATTCGTGCCGGGGAAAATATCAGTGGTTCCGGATTTAATTCTGATATGGTGTTAAATGTTTTTGGTGAAGACGACGCGAAACGCAACGCGTATGCAAATCAATTGATTGAAAAGATAAACCACATAGACGCGGTGCAAAGCGCGGTTTTGGCGCAACAAACGCCGGCCAATGAAATTCGTTTTGTCCCAGATGGCGAACAAATGAATTTTTGGGGTGTAAAAAATGCGTCTGCTGGGTCTACTTTGCGAACTGCGTTGTTTGGTAATGACACATATAAATACAAAGAAAACGGTGACGAATATCCGATTATTCTGGAATTTGAAAAACAATTCAAAAATCAATCTATGTTCGATAGCATTTATGTAAATTCGCACAAAGGTTTTGTCGCGCTGTCACAATTGGGGACTGTGGAAAAGGCGCCGGCAACATCGAATATTTATCGTTTGAACAAAGAACGCATCACCGAAATAGATATCAATATTGGTAAATCGACAGTGGGGCCCGTGCAAAGCGAAATTCAAAAACAAATCGATAGCATTAAATGGGAAAATGGGTATAGCGCGTCTTTTGCGGGTATGTCTGAGATTCAGGCGGAATCGACCGCAGAAATTGCCCAGGCGTTTTTATTGGCGACGATTTTGACATTTATGTTATTGGCGGCAATTATGAATTCTTTTATTCATCCGTTTACAATTGCGACGTCAATTATAACCAGTTTTGCCGGCGTGTTTATAATGTTGTTCTTGTCCGGGGCATCATTTAACGTTGGTGCAATGTTAGCATTTATTATGTTGGTTGGTTTGGTGGTGAATAATAACATTTTGGTTTTGGAACCGACGGTTGCGCGTGTGCAACGTGGTGAAGACGCGCATCGTGTTTTGTGGTCTGAATTGATGGACAAAAAAAGCATGATTTGGATGACGACAATTGCAGTTGTTGCCGGTATGGTCCCGCAATTATGGTCGAACGACGGGTTAAAAGTTGCGATGGGTGCGGTTATGATTGGTGGGATGATTGCGTCATTGGTTTGGACGTTCACTTTGACACCTGCGGTGTTTTTCGTTATGGAAAAACTGCGTAAACGTATTCAAAAATAACTTTGACAGCGGCTTTTGTTGTGCTATGTTATATTTCGTGTGAACAGGTTGGGACATGAATATGAAAGATACAAAAACCCAAACAATGGAAAAGAATTTGAAAACGGTGACGTCTGCGCGTCCAATTGCATCGCGTATGTTTGTTGATGGCGCACAATTGGGTTTTAAAACGTCTATGCCATTGTCCCAGGTAATCCCGATGGTTGATGGTTCTGTGGTTCAATATCAAAGGGCAAATCGTGATATTGTAAAGCGTTGCGCAAAAAAATACATCCGCGCGCACATCATGGAACGCAATTTATTCAAATTCATGATGGGGTCGATTAAATACGAACATATGGATTTTTTGATGTCTGATAATGTTGCATATGATTTATCTGAATACGAAGAATCCGAATACATCACGGATGTATTTTCTGCAAATATTCGAAAGAACCAGCGTTGGTTTAACGATTTAATGTTGTATTTGTCGGGTAAATATACCGACGGGCAATTATTAAACGCGGACTTTTTCCGTGTGATAAATAACAAACGCGCCCGTGCAATGTTTATCGAAAATATGCGCAATATTGATACATTGACGAATTATAGGGCGAAATGTTCACAAAAACTATATCGTGAAACGCGCGCGCAAATCGCACAGAAAAATATTGAATCTCAAAAGACAAAGCAAAAATAATGTTGCAGAAGAAAGACATAGTAGTTTTTGATTTTGATGGCACGTTGTCGTGGCCGGACAGTAATACGGCTTTTTGGCGTTATTGTTCACGGCGATCAATACGCCCATGGTTGTTTTTACCGCTTATTGGGATTTGTGCGATTATTCGTTTATTCAAACCGTGGGGAATTTGGTGGCGCGAAAAAATGCGTTTGTTTTTAACGCCGGACATGGTGAGAAAATTTGCACCTGGATTTATCCAAGAACACAAAAATAATCGTTTCAAATGGGCAAAAAAATGTGTGGCAACCGAACGCGCGAATGGTGCAAAGGTTGTTTTAATAACTGCATCCCCAGATTATTTAATTCCAGGTTTGGTCAAAGATATGGGGTTTGATGCGGTTTTATTTTCAACGATGGTCGCAACCAAACCATGGAAATATACCTTTTCATGTTGGGGGCCAAACAAAGTAATTGCATTGGATAAATGGGCGATGGAAAATAAAGTTATTCCAAATGTTGTTCGTGCCTATTCGGATAGTAAATCTGATTTACCAATAATGAACATCGCCAAAGAACAGGTTTGGATTGACCCCAAAACCGGTTTGCGAAAATAAAATTCCCCGCCTGGGGCGGGGAATGCGCACTCTGGCATCAGAGCACGCATAAGGACAATGTCATTGCGAGCGTAGCGTGGCAATCCATCCGCCTTCGCAAATGCTACGGCGCGACCTTGGGTTAATAATACACCCGAAGCCTCGGCATAGTGCTAACGGAGCCGGGTGGATTCCCACGGGGGCTTGTCGCCCCCTCGGAATGACATAGAGTTTTTGACGGGGTTGTTCCCAAGAATTTGGACATACGCCCCCAAACAGTTTCCCAACGGGGGATAATGTGGATTGCCCCCAAATTAACCCCGTTGGGATTATAAAAAACCGGCATTTGCCGGTTGTTTTATTCTTCGCCGAAATCCATGTCGCGCAATTTTTCCGCGCGCGGGGTGATTTTTCCGATTGTTGTATGAATTTGTTCGATGTCTGATGTCGTTTGTGTAAAATGCCGTTGCAAATTATCAGTGCGGTCATTCAATCGCGTTAAATCAGTCAACAATAAATCCAATTCACGTTTTATTTTACCCGCGACACGTTTAATCTTTATATCGGATAATACCGCACGTATCGTGTTCAATGTTGCCCATAATGTCGCAGGTGACACTATGAACACCTTTCTGCGCGCGGCGTATTCAATCGTATCGGGGAATTCACTATGCAATTCTTCGAATATAGATTCAGATGCGATAAACATCATCGCGCTTTCCGCCGTTGTGCCTGGAATTATGTATTTTTCAGCAATCGCGTCGATGTGTTTACGAACATCTAATTCGAATTGCTTTCGCGCGCCCATGTCGTTTTTGTTCTGCAAAATACGATTATAACTTTCCAGTGGGAATTTGCTGTCAATAATCATATCGCCCGGCGGATATGGCAAACGAATTACACAATCAGGACGAACCCCCGTATCCAACACGCATTGAAGTGCATAACTATCAGGCGGCAAAATATCGGCGACCAAATCGGCCAACTGGCGTTCGCCAAATGTGCCGCGCGCCTGTTTGTTGCCCATTAAAATATCTTTGAAATTCGCGATGTCGGCACTGATGTTTTTTAATTCCATCGCATTTTGTGATAATGTTCCCAATCTTTCCGCCAATCTTTCGCGCAGGCGTGCATTATCTTCGCGCAGGGGCGACATATCAATCGATGGTTTGCGAAAGACCAGAACCAATAACAACACAACCACTAATATCAAAAGCAATAAAATATAAGTTGTCATTTGAAAATCCTTTGCTAGAATCTATATAATATGATTATAAAGGGTTTTATAAATGTTGCAAATGAAACTTTGTGGGGATTTAATTTTGCGCGAAAAATGTTCGCCGATTGCGGACATTACGCCGGATTTATTGAACACGATGGATGAAATGGTAAAAATGATGCAATCGCAAAATGGGGTTGGCCTGGCTGCGCCCCAGGTTGGCATTACAAAACGTTTTCTGGTTATGATGAATCCAGAAACAAATGTTATCTATCGTATGATAAATCCTGAAATCACCGCACGAAGCGAAGAAACCTGTGTCATGGAAGAAGGTTGTTTATCCGTATTAGGCCCTGATGGGTTGCCGGTGTATTCAAATGTGCGTCGGCCTGCGTCGGTTGATGTAAAATGGACAAATGAAAATGGCGAAAGTTTGAACGCGCATATGTCGGGCGTCGCCGCGCGTATCGTGCAACATGAAACAGATCATTTGAACGGCGTTTTGTTTGTCGATTATTTGTCGGGTGTAAAGCGCGAAATGGTTATGCGCAAGGTTAATCGGGGGCATAAATGAAACTGATTTTAATGGGGACAAATGATTTTGTTGTTCCCATTTTTGACGATTTGGCAAATAAACACGATATTATCGCGGTCTTTACGCGTGCTCCAAAACCGATGGGCCGCAAACATGTTTTAACGCCGTCGCCGGTGCATAATTGGGCGCAATCGCGAAATTTGCCGGTTTATACATCTATCAAAGATTTTGATTCGTTGAACCAAAAACCTGATTATATAATCGTGATTTCGTATGGTGTGTTTTTGCGCGATAATGTTTTGAACGCGGCACCGTGTTTGAATATTCACCCGTCATCATTGCCAAAATATCGTGGGCCGTCACCGATTAAGACCGCTATATTAAATGGTGATACGGACATGGATGTGTGTTTGATGAAAATCGCGCCTGAATGGGATAGTGGTGATATTTTATCACGAAAAAATGTTTTAATTGGCGAAAACGATACGTGTGCCGATTTGGAACGCGTAGTGTCCGCCGTTGCAATTGAATTATTAAATGAATATTTATCAAATCCTGAAAAATATCCGCCAAAACCACAAACTGGTGATGTGATATTGACGCGCAAATTTACGGGGGCCGATGAAATTATTGATTGGTCAAATACGCCACAACAAATTCATAATCAAATTCGTGCGCTTTCTTGTGGTCGGACAAAGATAAATGGCGTGGATGTCAAAATATTGGAAACGCGAATTGAAAACGGCGCATTAAAAATAACTAAAATTCAACCAAGTGGTAAAAATCCAATGGATTGGCGCAGTTTTGTAAACGGCCTGCGCGGCGCAACAATTAATTATGGGGAATAAAAAATGTGTTTGAATACAATTGATATAGAAAGTTCGATTTTAAATACACACAATTATGTTGGCGATTTTTATGATCCAGATAAATGGTGTAAATATTGCGTTCATTATGGTACAATGAAAAATAACCCCTATTGGTTATGTGCTAAACGTTGGATAAGTATAACAGAGGTCAATTATTGTGGACACTGTGATGTATTTTCAAAAGACAAAAAAATTAGCAAATTAAAATATTGGTTGTTGAAATTGGATGGTTTTGAATTTAAAAACAGATAGTTAAAAAGGAACAAAAATGGCAGATGAAAAATTAAAATTTTGTAAATGTATGCAAGTCACGGTCGTTATTTCAGATTTGAATATGAACGGCGAATGTCCGGGATTAAATTGTCAAAAAGATTATTGCAATAAAACGCACTGTGATTTTTGGCGCGAAACAATTACAATGCTTATGCCACGTCATTCAATTCCAACAAATTGTTTACATTGTATGAATCATGTGGCACCAAAATCAGAGAAAACAAGATAATCAAAATGACACGATACAAAATAAATCTTGAATATGATGGAACAAATTTAATCGGATGGCAGGAAAATCAAGACGGCCCGTCGGTGCAATCTTTGTTGCAAAATGCGATTTATAAATTTTGCGGTGAAACAACAACTGTGTTTTCGGCCGGACGCACCGACGCCGGTGTTCATGCAATTTGTATGACCGCACATTTCGATTTAGAAAAAGACCAAGATGAAAATACAATTATGCGTGCGCTGAATTTTTATCTGATGAATGAACCTGTGTCGGTTTTGTCGTGTGAAAAAGTTTCTGATGATTTTCATTCGCGATATAGTTGTCGTGCGCGTCATTATAAATACATTGTGTTAAATCGCGGTGCACCTGTGGTTTTACAAAAAAATCGCGTTTGGTGGGTACCCCAAAAATTAGATGTTGAAAAAATGAAGGCCGCGGCAAAAAAATTAATCGGTAAACATGATTTCACATCGTTTCGTGCCGCACAATGTCAGGCAAAAAGCCCGATAAAAACACTGGATTCGGCAACGATCACACAAAATGGCGATGAAATAGTTTTTGAATTTTCTGCGCGCTCGTTCCTGCATCACCAGGTGCGCAATATGGTTGGGACTTTGGTTGAAATAGGACTTGGGAAACCATATGATATTGATGAAATTTTCGCGCAAAAAAAACGTGGTGCGGCGGGTGTAAATGCGCCTGCATCGGGATTGTATTTTATTTGTGCGGATTATGCCACGGACGATGATTCGAAAAAGTGATAACGCGTCCCGACGGGTATATCATAATTCCATTCTTTAATATCTTTGCATTACAATCTTGTGCGTCCAGATCAAATGTTGCAACAACGTAATCGAATTTTTTGTCGGTACAAATTTTTTCCAGGTTTTCCATAATACTGGTGAAATCTTTCATGTATGCAATATTCCAATTTGGTGTTTTATATGTGCACAAACCGTTATTACATTTATAGCGCGGATTTTTGTCTTTTGCGTTTTTATTATTAAATTTACGCCATGTATCAAATGCAAAATAATGTTGTGCATCGCGTGATTTATTAAACTGAATTTCATTATCAACAACAAATCCAACCAATTTATGGTCGTCGGTTGCATAAAACAGCGGACGCGGTGTTGCTATGAAAATTATTAACGCAGAAAACACAAATGCGCCACCGATAATATAATTTATATTACGCAGTAAAAATTTTTTTGAATCAAATTTTACAATCAAAATTATACATAACATACCAATGATAGATAACATCAATACCAGATTTGAAATATGCGGCATGGTGATGTTTGCATACGGCATATTTGATATCTGTTCGCCGATATGCAGCGCGAAATGATAAATATTATCACCCAGATATAACAACGAATGATTGCCAAATAATGCGAATATTGTTCCTAAGATAACAATCGGCATAATCGCAAAAGAAAATATTGGTAATATAATTAAATTTCCAATTAAACTATATAACGGAATAAAACCAAAATGCGCGATTATAAATGGCAAAGTAAATAATGTCGCGATAAATGTTGTCTGTAATGAAATATATAATATATGTGCCACACGATTCAAGAATTTGCGTTTGATATATGTTGTATCTTTGAAAAACCAAAGTAAACCAAATATCGCCGCAAAGGATAATTGAAACCCTGCGGTCATTACATAAAACGGATTAATTAAAAATATTATTATAAATGCCAATGTTGCATTACGCAAAGATAACACGCCACGTCCCAAAATTGCCGCAATGAAAATCAAAGTTGTCATTAAAAATGCGCGAACGGTTGCAACATTGACGCCCGATATACACAAATAAAATAATAACCAAAACCATGCGCATATCATACCTGGATATTTTGCAGGTATGCGTTTTGTAATAGGTGTTATTAAACGAAACAGAAAATAAAATAATGCAAATAACCATCCACCGACCAATGCCATGTGAAAACCGCTGATTGACCAGACGTGTCCCATGCCTATTGATTGCCAAATTTTTCTTTCGTTATCTGGTATTGATTTTTTGTAACCCAAAACTAAAGCGTCGGTTAAAACCGAATTTGATTTATCGTGGATAAATGTTCGTATGTCGTTGTTATCTGATGGTGTTATTTCATAGTTATTGAAAAATCCCATACCTGATAAATCGGAAAAATATGCCCAACGTGCAAAATCAAAAGATTCAGGGGCGTATTTTGGGGATGGTCGAAATATCATCGCATTCCCCGATATATTATCGCCAATGTTTGGTGTTATCGGCATATCTTTGATTGAAATGCGAATGTTCACATTTGTATTTTCAGATGATTTTGGATTTATTTGATTTATCGGAACGTTTATAAACAATCGGGTTGATTGGGATGTAAAATCTATGTTCGTAATTTTCCCAGAAATATAAACATCGCCAAAAGAATTGCTGATTTGGGGTGTGTCTATTATTTGTGTGAAAGACATAGAATAAAAAAATCCAAATAGAAATAGGGCAATTGCACGAATCACTATGTTTTTATTTTTGAATATTATCGCGCCCAACAAAATTGTTATTAAAAATGGCAGATGAAAATTTGGTTCTGTATTTAATGAAAAATACAAAGCACCACCTAACGCCATCATAAATGGCATCCACAAAAACAAATTTTTATATTGGTTGCTTATGAATTCTTTCATAATTGAAATTATAGGATTTTATTTTGTTGCATCGCAACTGATAATTTTTTATTATAAACACACATAAGGAGAAAAAACTTATGTCTAGATATATTTTTGTCACCGGTGGTGTAGTATCAAGTTTAGGCAAGGGCGTTTCAGCGGCATCGTTGGGCGCCCTTCTTCAATCCCGCGGATATAGTGTTCATGTCCGCAAATTTGACCCATATTTAAATGTTGATCCGGGAACTATGTCGCCATTTCAACATGGGGAAGTGTATGTCACAAATGACGGTTTTGAGACCGATTTAGATTTAGGTTATTACGAACGATTTTTGGGCGTGAAATTATCACGAACTGATTCGGTATCGGGTGGTCGCATTTATTGGGATGTGTTGAACGCGGAACGTCATGGCGATTATTTAGGTGCGACGGTTCAAATGATTCCGCATGTGACTAATAAAATCAAAGAATATATTGGTCGTCCGACAAATACTGATTTCGTGATTTGCGAAATAGGTGGCACGGTTGGCGATATCGAAGGAACTATATTCTTGGAATCTATACGTCAATTTGCAAATGATATTGGACGCAAAAATGTTATGTTTGCTCATTTAACATTGGCGCCGTATCTGGAACAAAGTGGCGAATTAAAAACAAAACCGACACAAATGTCTGTGCGCCGTTTATTAGAAAGCGGAATCCAAGCCGATATTTTATTCGTTCGTTCGCCACGTATGTTAACTGATGAAGAACGCGTGAAAATTGGTATGTTCTGTAATTTGGCACCACAAAATGTCATAACCAGTATGAATGTTGATAATATCTATAAAATTCCACTGGTTTATGATTCGCAAAATGTGTTTGATATTATTGCACAACATTTTGGGTTGCCTGATGTTGCGGGCGATATGGAAAAATTCAAAAATATAGAAAAATATTTATCTGCGGATTTACCGACATGTACCATTGGTGTTGTTGGAAAATATTTTGATGTGCCAGATGCATATAAATCTTTGAACGAAGCGTTATTCCACGCGGGTATTCAAAACAATGTGCATGTAAAAATCAAAAAAATAAACGCCGAAGAATTTTCGCCAGACAAATGTGATGATGTTGACGGCATTTTAATACCCGGGGGATTTGGAACACGTGGTGTGGACGGAAAAATAGCCGCCGTAAAATATGCGCGTGAAAATAACGTTCCGTTTATGGGGATTTGTTTGGGAATGCAAGTTTCGGTCATAGAATTTATGCGCGATGTGGTTGGGGTCGTGGATGCCAATTCGTCTGAATTCGCCGAACAATGCACGCCGGTGGTTGGAATAATGGCGGATTGTAATACGGGCAATATGGGTGGAACATTACGTTTGGGTGCTTATCCATGCGATATTAAACCAGGCTCCTTGGCAGAACGTGTTTATGGCGTGTCGCATATTTCAGAACGTCATCGTCATCGGTACGAAGTTGATATAAAATACAAAGATGTTTTGGAAAAGAACGGTATGATTATATCAGGAATGTCACCAGACGGGAAATTGCCAGAAATGATTGAAATTCCATCGCATAAATTTTTCATAGCAGGACAATTTCATCCTGAATTTCAAAGCAATCCATTCACCGGTCATCCGATGTTCAATGCGTTCATAGCTGCTGCGAAAGACAAGTAATTTATTTTCCGAAAATAAAGTCAGGATTTGATGATATTGCGATAATTGCGTCAATGTCATCAGATTCTGATGAATGCTGATTAATTGTTTTGCCGCATTTTTCGCATTTATGTGTGATGATAAATCCGTCACCACACGGTTTTATAGAAACAGGTCGCATCATTCCGCCACATGTTGATTGGCGGTCGCCCGGATTGTTATCAACGTGTCGTGACCATAAACATTTTGGGCAATGGTTAGTGTACCCGTTGCCCAAAACATCTGCGCCACAATGGGCGCAGGTAAAATTTTCAACGCGTTTTGTGAATTTTTTCATTTATAATCCCAATGCGTCACGATACATTTTTGTTAATTCGTCCGCTTCATCCAGTTCATCAGGATCTAATTTACGTAATCTTATCATTTGACGAATATATTTTGGATCATATCCTGCGGATTTTGCTTCGTTATATACTTCTTTGATATCTGCGGCGATTGCGGCAGTATCTTCGTTTAATTTTTCAATACGTTCAATAATACTGATTAATTGAGCGTTATCTATTGCACCATGGTTTGCGTTTTTCATATGCCTTCCTCTTGTTTTTTATACTTAATAATGATATATTAACAAATATAAAAATCAAATATTTTTAACAGAGAGAATGAACCCATGTCCAGATTTACAAAAATAACCGCATCTATCGGCCCGGTCAGTGAAAACAAAGAAATGATTGCGCATTTAATACATGCGGGTGTCAATATTTTCAGATTGAATTTCAGCCATGATACTGGCGATGTCCAGGGGGCAAAAATAGACATGATTCGCGCAATGGCTGAAAAAGCGGGCAAAGCGGTCGCGATAATGGTTGATATCCAAGGCCCAAAACACAGAATTGGTGATTTTGCAACTGAAAATCATTATCCATTACGGGTCGGGCAAAAATTTGTTTTGGATTCTGACCCAACGCCAGGAAACGAACATCGCGTTCAATTACCAGATATGGATGTTATTCGTTCGTTATCTGTTGGGGACCGGGTTTTATTGAACGATGGTAAAATAGAATTAAAGGTTGATGCAGTTTTTGATGATAAAATCGAAACAACTGTTGTCCGGGGTGATGAAATTTGGTCGCGTCGTGGATTTAATTTGCCGGATACTGATATAGATACGGATATTTTAACCGCCAAAGATAGGGCGGATTTAGAATATGCGATAACAAAAAATCCTGAATTTGTGGCGGTGTCTTTTGTCCAACGCGCCGAAGACATTTCGATGGTTCGCGATTTCATAACCGAACGGACGTCGCATCCAATAAAAATTGTTGCAAAGATAGAACGCCCGAATGCGGTGGCGCGTATTACTGATATTGCAACTGCGGCGGACGCGATTATGATTGCGCGTGGCGATTTAGCGGTAGAGGTCCCGTTTGAACAGGTTCCCGCGATTTCGCGTCGTATAATTCGTGAATGTCGCAAATTAAATCGTCCGGTCATCATGGCAACACAAATGTTGTCGTCCATGGTACATAGTGAATTCCCGACACGTGCTGAAATTTCAGACGTTGCGAATGCGGCATATTTGCGTGCTGATTCTACAATGACATCCGAAGAAACAACAATTGGTGACAATCCGGTCAATGTTATTGAAACAATGAATAAAATTTTGTCATATGCAGACGCGGACACAATCGAAAATCCGTATGATTGGTCGGGCATAGATTCTATTCCTGAAAATGATTGGTCGCGATCTGTTGTTTCAATGGCCCAATTGAACAAGGTTTCGGCTATCGTTGTTTTTGCACGTGATACAGATGCGACAATCGCGATTTCTTGCCGTCGTCCCGATATTCCGATTATCGCGGTTTGTGGCGATGATGTTGTTGCAAATCAATTGTGTTTATCGCGCGGGGTTTTCCCGATTTGTGATGGGTATTTATTCGGTCAACGTGACGCATTTAATTCGGTTCGTCAATTCGGCATCGGTACCGGAAAATTAGTCATTGTCGATGAAGACAAGGTCAGTTTAAGAACATTAGATTAAAATTTAATTTTTTACTATTGACCCAATCATAGGATTTTTACTATGATTTATAATCATGAAGAGAATATTATCTTGCATTGCATTATTGATGGGTGTTTTTTGCGGCGCAAACGCGGCGGATTATCGCGCTGTGTTGGTTGCAGATATTGATTCTGGTCGCGTCCTTTACCAAGAACACGCAAACGAATTAAATTATCCGGCGTCCTTGACCAAAATAATGACGTTATATTTGACGTTTGATGCCTTGGAACATAAACGTTTACATTTGGATGATTATTTAATTGTGTCGAAATATGCCGCAGATGCGCAACCTGTTAAATTGGGGTTGGCCGCGGGTAGTAAAATCACAGTCGAAGACGCGATAAAGGCGGTGGCGGTTCATTCTGCAAACGACGTTGCGCGTGTGTTGGCTGAAAATCTTAAAGGTGGTAAAGAGGGCAATTTTGCCGGTTTAATGACACGTGTTGCAAATGAAATAGGGTTGGAACATACTAATTTTGAAAATTCGTCGGGATTGCCAAATGATGATCATATGTCAACGGCGCGTGATATTGCGTTGCTGTCCATGGCGGTATATAAACATTTTCCGCAATATTGGAAATATTTTGGAATAAAAACGTGGACTTATAACGGCAAAACATATACAAATACTAATCGTCTGTTGGGTGTATATCCGGGGTGTGATGGTATGAAAACTGGATTTACAAACAAATCAAAATATTCGTTGGTTGCAACTGCAAAACGTAGTAATCGTCATTTAATAGCCGTGGTGTTGGGTGCTGAAAACAAAGATATTCGTGCAAACGTTGCGACGAAAATGCTAAATTTAGGTTTTGCAAAAATAGGCGAAAATCAAAATTATGAAATGCCGGTTCAAATGCGAACAAATACCGCCATGCCGACACAAAATAATCCGATTATGAAATATACCCAAGATTATAAAGAGCCCAAAAAAGTTGCGTATAATGTTGGTGGTGCGGGTGTTCAATTTGGTGCTTTCTCTAGCATGGAATCTGCCCAGCGTCAGGCCGCGCGTGTCAAAGACACAATCGGTGTTAACACAAATATCGAAAGAAATGATTCAGGGTTATATCGTGTTCGCATGACGGGAATATCGGAAAGTGACGCGTCGCGTATAAAAAATTTAGCAGTTGCAAACGGTATAGATTGCTATATCTTTCATTAAAGAAACGACATGAATATAAAGATAGAAAAAATTATTAAACAATTTGCGAAATTACCACGCGTCGGGACGCGTGCTGCAACCCGTATGGTGTTGAATTTATTACAAGATAAAACGGGCAAGGCGGAAAATTTGGCTGTGGCATTAATGGACGCGGCGAAAACAATTCATCCGTGTTTGATTTGTGGTGTGCTGACTGATGCGGATGTATGTGAATATTGTGCAGATATGTCGCGTCAAAACGGGCAATTGTGCATTGTGCGTGATTTGTCTGATGTGTTGGTGCTGGAAAAATCTGGGGTTTTTCATGGACGCTATCACGTTTTGGGTGGAAATTTGTCGGGTGTTGCGGGTGTCACGCCTGATGATTTGAATATTGCAAATATACCGATGCGCATAAAAAACGAAAATATAAATGAAATAATTTTTGCATTGCCAAACACGGTCGAAGGTAAAACCACTCAACAATACATTGTTTCATTAGTTGGTGATGAAAATATCGCTTTCTCTGAATTAGCATCGGGTGTTCCGTTGGGTGGCGATTTAGATTATATTGATGATGGAACATTAACAATCGCATTTGGGGGACGCAAAAAATTATGATTGATAAAATAAATTCTTTGCCACCTGTATCAGAAATGATGCGCGATTGTGGGTTGGAACCTAAAAAACAATTTGGGCAAAATTTTTTATTTGATTTGAATTTGACTGGTCGTATTGCGCGGTCTGTGCCTGATATTGAAAAAACAATTGTTGTAGAGGTTGGCCCGGGTCCCGCCGGTTTAACGCGTGCGTTGTTAATGGCGGGTGCCAAGAAAGTTGTCGCAATCGAAAAAGATAAAACAACCGAACCAATTTTATCGCAGATTGTTGATGCATCAAACGGACGTTTAACGGTGATTTTTGGTGACGCATTGAAAACACATTTATCTGAATTTGATAAACCAGGTTATGCAATTTGTTCGAATTTACCTTATAATGTTGGAACGGAATTATTGATAAATTGGTTGCATGAAATTGTGTGCGGGGCAAATATAACATCTTTGACATTAATGTTTCAACGTGAAGTGGCACAACGTATTGTTGCAACCCCTGGTGACGCGCAATATGGGCGTTTGGCCGTGTTGGCAAATTTAATTTGCGATACAAAAATATTGTTTGATGTGCCAAATACTGCATTTGTTCCGCGGCCCAAGGTGCAATCTGCAGTTGTTCAAATTATTCCGAATAAAAACAAAATAAAAAAAATAGGCGATATCACAAAAATTGAAAAATTAACTGCGCGATTATTTGGTCAACGTCGTAAAATGATACGTGGTATTATAAAAACAGATTGGTCACTTTACGGTTTAACGGGAACGGAACGTGCCGAAGAATTAAGCCCAGAAATATTTTTAAAAATATCGGGCATTATCGATTCAAATTTGTTATAATGTAAAATGAAGTAGGGGGAGAGAAAATGTCAATTTCAACGTTAATGTTTTTTTTGATAGCGTTTATCACAGTGTTTTTTATGCGTTTGTTTAAGTTGGGAACATTGTTGGCGTTTTTATTGACGGGGATTTTAGCAGGCCAACATGTTTTCGGATTGTTTGAATTGTCGGGCGCATGGACATTTTTGGGTGATTTAGGCATTATGTTTTTGTGGTTTAACATCGGATTGCAAATCAATATGCGGCGTTTATGGCAATTACGGCGAAGCATATTTGGTTTTGGTGCATCCCAGGTTTTAATGGTTGCAGTAATGCTGTTCCCATTATTGGTTGGTATTACAAATACTTGGTCTTTGATGGGAACAATAATGGTCGCATTAATTTTGGCAATGTCCAGTACATCCGAAGATTTACAGATGTTAATGGATAAAAATTTATTGCAAACAAATATGGGACGTCAAACATTTTCTATTTTGTTATTCCAAGATTTATTATCAATTCCATTGTTGGCAATGTTGCCAGTGTTGGCGGGGAAATCTATAAATCTGGGTGCAACTGCCATAGATATTTTAGTTATGTCGATGGGGTTAATATTGGGTGTTTTGATAGTATCAAAATTTATTATCAATCCGTTAATGCACGTTGTCGCCAAAGTTCAATCCCAAGAAGTTTTTGTGTTGGCTATTATGGTGAATATCGCAGCATGGGCCGTTGTGTTGAAACTTATGGGATTGCCACCAGCATTGGGCGCGTTCTTGGCGGGTATGTTGATGTCTGAAACTGTATACAGACACCAAATAAATGCGCTGGTTGAACCATATGCAGTGTTATTCTTGGCTTTCTTTTTCATAGTGTTGGGTATGGGTATAAATCTGCCGTTTTTACAAGAACACTGGGATATGGTGTTGGTTGGTTGTATTGGTTTGGTGTTGGTGAAATTTTTTGCGTTATATATCGTTGCGCGTGTTCGTCATTTACCAGGCCGCGAAGCAACACTGATGTCTTTGATTTTGGCCCAAGGCGGCGAATTCGGTCTTTTGATTTTACAAACGATGAAAACCAACGGTATCGAAGCAATACCCCAGGCGCACCAGGAAATTTTAATTGCGATTATTGCTGTGTCTATTATGTTGACACCTATATTGGTTTTCATATATGAACAACTATTAAAATCAGGTGTGATATTCAGTGGTAAAAACGATAAAAAACTATCACAAGCAATTAAACAAGACGTTCCAACTGTTATCATTTGTGGGTTTGGGCGTATGGGACAAATTATTGCGCAAATGTTAGAAACGGAAAATATTTCATATATTGCGATTGACGAAAATGTAGATAACGTAATCATGGCGCGCGAAAGCGGATATAATGTTATTTATGGGGATTGTAAGAAAAAGGCGATTTTATTAGATGCAGGATTCAAAGCACGTAAAACACGTGCGGTTGTGGTTGCTATGAATAATGCCGCCGGTGTTGAAGACATAATTCAAACACTGCATTCTATGTCGCCACATATAAAAATATTTGCACGCGCGCATAATTTAGAAACATCCAGGGTTTTGATGTCAATGGGTGCAAAAAGCGCGACACCTGAAATTATTGAATCTTCGTTCACTTTGGGTGGAGATGTGATGGAATCTTTGGGATTATCAAAGATGAAAATTAACACTTTGACCGAAGATTTACGTGCAAACGGATACGCAAACGTCAGAAAACCATTGGAATTAAAATAGGTCATAATATATTTGATTTTGTGTCATATAACTGCTATGTTCAATTGTGGATTTAAGGTGTTTTAATGAAAAAATTTTGGAAATACATTGCGGTTATAGTTATTGCTTTCATTGCCGATTTTTGGAGTAAATCTGCGTTATTATCGTTTTTATATGCGAAATATGGCAATATGGTTTATGATCCACATACAATTTGTGCAAAATGTCATGTCGAAGGCATCTTTGTTCCATGGAAATATATAATTGGCGGCGATTTTGGAATATCGAATTTGTTTAATATACAATTTGTTTGGAATAGAGGTGTTTCGTTTTCTGCGTTTAATAACACTATGCCGATTATAATCAGTTGCGCGACATTTATTATAATTGCATATTTGGTTTATTATTTGTTTAAAAAGTCAAGTATTTATGAACGTTTGCCAATTGCGATGATTATCGGTGGTGCGGTTGGTAATTTGGTCGATCGTGTTCGTTTTGGTGCGGTTGCCGATTTTATTCAATGGCATATTGGGGGATTTTGGGCATTCCCTGCGATATTCAACGTTGGGGATATGTTTATAACATTTGGTGTAATTTTATATTTCATAAATCTGATTTTGGCGCGTCGTCGCTGTATTATTAACACAAGGAAGAAATAAAAATGGTCACGTATCTTGATAATAATTCTGGGTTCAATAGTTGGAACGCAATGCAAAAAAAACAAAAGAAAAAATCATCAATTGGTTTTTGGGGCTGGATGGTTTTATGTTTGTTGTCTTGGTGGTTAATTGGAACATTTTTCCAATCCAAAGAAGCACAAAATAACGTACAGCAACCAATTGCTATTGAAGCGTCGATTTTAGAAAATCAATCAATAGATTCTGATAAAATCGCTATTGATGTACGTGGTTTGCGTATTTCAAACATCGCATTAAAAGAATATAAACAATCCCCGAAATCATCAGATTCTGTGGCGTTGTTGAACGGTGAAAATAATTTCATAGAAATCGGATTTTTATCGCCTGATACAAATGTGCCGAATATCAATACCAAATGGCAATCAAATGGCGATAATATGATTTGGAAAAATGATGCCAAGGTCGCATTTAACCGAAATGTTTCAATTCAAGATTATGTCATAAAAATTTCAGATACTATTAAAAATAATTCGGCCAAAGAAATAAATTTATCGCCATATGCGCGGGTTATTTCTGGGGCGCATGAAACACAATCTGCAGCGGTAGAAACAGGTGGCGTTGTGTATGCTAATTCAAATCTAGATTATGAAAATTGGGTAAAATTGAATAAAAAATCATACGCGTATTCTACGGTTCGGGGTTCGTTCGGTTTCGCAGAACAATATTGGGAAACAATTGTTTCGATTGACGCAAACGACCAAACAATCAGTTTAAAGAAAAATGGCGATTTATATTTTGCAGATACAATGGTTGCGCCTTTGAAAATTGCACCGGGTAATGAAACGACCATTGATACATACGTGTTCGCCGGGCCACGTATTGCGCGTGTCGTTGATGCTGCAAACGATAATATCCCCGGGCTATCAAAAACAATTGATTATGGTTGGTTCTGGTTTTTTGCACAACCAATGTTGTGGATGATAAATTGGCTTTACATGTTGGTGGGCAATTATGGAATTGCGATTATTTTAATGACATTGATTTTGCGTTTATTGATGTGGCCTTTGACTCGTAAATCATATGCGTCAACAATGGCAATGCAAAAAATGCAGCCCGAATTACAGCGCGTGCAAAAATTATATGCAAATGACAAAGCGCGCCTGCAAATGGAAATGATGAAAATATATCAGACGCATAAAACGTCGCCGATGTCGGGTTGTTTGCCGATGTTGATACAAATCCCAATATTTTTTGCGTTGTACAAAGCATTATTGATTTCGGTTCCTATGCGGTCGGCACATTTCTTGTGGATATCTGATTTATCTGTAATGGATCCATATTTTATATTGCCGGTTTTGATGGGATTGACAATGTGGTTGCAACAATATTGGCAATCACCAAAAACATCCAACGCATCTAGGAACGATCCGATGGCATCGACCCAGCGTGTAATGAAATGGATGCCAATATTATTCACGGTGATGTTTGCATGGATGCCGGCCGGATTGGTTCTTTATTGGACGGTATCTAATATATTCGGAATTTTCCAAATGTATGTGATAAAAAAGACTATGAAATAAGTCCGCATGGGCTTTTTTCATTTGTGGTCAAATATTTTAATAACGCATCAGGTGTTTGTATTGCAATATTTTTGATGTTTAACACGCGTTTTGTAAATTGGACACATGTTATCGTTTTTGATTTTAATGCGCGTGCTGGGGCAAATTTACCATCGTATTGAACGAATGTCCATCCGAAATGTTTTAATGTTTCCAAATCGCGTACACGAATATGAATAGGGACTATTTTTGTGTATGAAATAAATTGATATATAACGCATTTGTTTTTGGTTATTATTATAGGGGCACAGTGCCGGTATGTTTTGCATAATATCCGTGCTAGTTTTTTATGTGATTGTATTGAAAAACCAATGTATATCATGATGAAATCCGTTTTTTTATGATTCTGATTTATTCCCTTCTATCGTCCATAAACCAGAATTGATTTTTAATCTTCTATCCATCCATTTTTACGCGCTGCGTTTTCTAAAACCCGCATCGCAGAATCCCAAATTCTGGCCGCGCGATTTTCAGAATAAATATATTGGTGTGGTGCGCGTTTTTTATCACCAAATTTTTTCATAACATCTAATTGTTCGTCGGTTAATTTACCTGATAAATACAATTTAGTAATCAAAGTTTCGACATCCAAAATTTCACATGGACGTCGAACAGATGTATGATTGTGAATAAATCCGTTTTGCATGGATTTAGAATACAAAAACCAGAACCATAAACGTTCCGCGCTTTGGAATTTTTCAGATATATTTACATTTGCATCAAATGCTAACATTGTTTTCTCCTTTTTTTGATATTGATGAATGTATTTTCGATTTCAAATTTACAAGTAAAATTGAAGTGTGTAAAACTATTCCACCTGTATTAGAAAACCGAATCAGAAAACCGATTCGAAATAAAAAATAAAAATCTTTTATCGAATCGGTTTTTTTATGATTTTTTTCCGATAAAAAAATCCGCTTTCGCGGACGTTTTTATTGAACGGTTATCGGCGGGAAACAATCGCCACCAGTATTCGGGCAACAATTCCATCCGGCTTCGCCCATATCGGTGTATGTTTCACCAGTACAACAACCATAGTTATCAGGTGCAAGTCCGTCTTCGCATGTTAATACTTCATCAGATGTATTAACTGGTTCGGTTGCAGATGATTGCTTAGCAAACGGGTTTGCAATTGTCCCGTCATCATTATATGTCAACCCAAGGACTTCTTGGTTATAGGCCTTTTTCTGATCTGCTGTTTGAATCAAATTACCTTTTGCATCAGCAGTTCCATAATTTGTAGCAGCCGTCGATTGGACGCTTTCATTATAGGCATTTTGTTTTGCATTATTTTTCGCTTCGTAATTCATCGATTCACAATAGGCATAAACTGTTCTGTAATCGTATCCAGAATCAGACCATTTCTTTTTGCTACCTATCTGCCATTTATTATTTGAATATTCGCAATATTCTTGTAAATTAAACGATCTGACCTGGCCAACCCATGATGGATCATTTTTATTTACTTTTACCTCTTTCTTTAAATCAGACCATGGGCGACGTGATTGGGGATTGTATGTAGCGATAGAACATTTTTTGCCCGTTCCTTCACCACATGTGACAACCAAATCAACCGGTGAATATACGTTTATACGTGTTCCCGCGGCAATTGAAAATGGCGGAATTGTATTTGCCATAACATCAACCAATAATTTTTGTGCAACCTTGTTCCAGGTGCTGATTATTTCTTGCTTTGCCATTTCGGATGAACGAACCGTTCCCGATTGAACAATTGTGTTATTATCCAAATCAATTTGATTTATAACCGTATCCGCAATTGGTGCAATCATATTTACCGCCGCTGGAACCAGCGATGTCAATATAGGCATAACCATTTGTTCAATATAATCCGTACTGCCGTGGCCAGGGACACCAACGCGCCCTTGGGCATCGGCGGAATATGGATCTTGGTTGTTTGTGAAATTAAATTCAACGCCATCGGGTCGGATAAATTGATACCATTTAATATTCATACGTCCAACCGTTTGATAGGGCCCCGGCAATTCACCAGATAAATATCCCATCAATAATGTTCCTGTTGGAATAATTATTGTTCGACCGTCATCAGAAAATACGTTTCTGTCCACCGTTGCACGAACAGGGATGCTATAATTATCGCCAACTTCACACTTGCCTTGTTCTACACTACTGCAACCATAAACACTGGGGTCGGCGCGGACCTCTGATACAATGGTTGCCGGAATTGGTTTGAATTGACGTAATATAAACGTTCGATCGTATGGTTGCGATGAAACAACACGTTCCGCTTTTTCCGCAGATCCCATGAATTTTTCTATATTTATTTTATTACGAAATTTTTCTGATAAATCACTGCCGTGCGCCATTCTGGAACCGTTCATCAATTTTAGATCTTTGACCCATGTTGCGCCGCCACCAAATGTCCCATCGTTTTGGCGCGAATGCGCCGGTTCTGATAATTGCGGCATTTTTGCAATCAATTCACGAGTATCGCGATATCCAATATGATTTGCATCTGTTCCAATTCGTGAACCATCTTTTAACGAAGTAATTACACCGGTTGAAAAATCATATTTACCTGTTGGTTTTGAACAATCATGATCAGAAAAAGGATGAAAATAATTTGCACCATTTTCAGGTTTTATCCAACCAATTTGAACACCCGCTTGGTTATATCCTGGGATTGCAAAATCAGAACATTTTTCAGGTGGCAACGAAAATTCAGGATTCGGTTCAAATTCTTTGAATACATCTGGTGATGATATCGCGCGTATATCATCCGCGATATCTGACAGATTATCATCATCTTCGTCATCCCAATTAAAATCATCATCATCGAATTCGACATATGTGACAGGTGCGGGCTCTGGTTCCGGTTCTGGTTCAACGACAGGTTCGATTATTGGTTCCGGTTCGGGTTCCAGTTCAATAATCGGTTCTGGTTCTGTATATGCACTGAACACGACGGGCACTTCATAAGTTTTGATAACATCCGCCTGGGCCAAAACATGCCATGTGATTTTCAATGTCGTTTCTGTTTCGTCAATTGGCACGATTGGTTTATAAATAACGTTCACCGAACAAGAATCAGTTAAATTATCACAATTGTTCATCGTCGTTATATCATCGGAATCCACAGTAATTCCATCCAATACAACTGGCGTATTCACAGTGATATTTAAATTCTGATTTTTTGTATCGCCAACCATAGTGTCAACAAAACTGATTTTTTCAGGTTCCACCGAAAACGAAATTATTTGATCTTCGATTTTGTTATTATCAGATTTATGTCCAAACAACAAAACCAGCAAAATAATAACAATAACGAACGCCGCAGCCAACAATAGCCACTGCACGCGTTTAGGCGTTGTTGAACGAAATTCTTGAAATTGTTGTTTTAAACTTTTCATTTTTTATTGTATTCTGACTACGTGACAACTTGTTCCACTGAATTTCAACAATTGATCGCATAATTTTTGTGCGGTTTCAATATCAGACAACGGCCCAATGCGCAAACGATACAAACGTGCCGTCACAGATTCAGAACCCAAATCACCGACACCTTGTTCGTCAACCGCAAAGAACACACTGTTTTTGTACGGAGTTAAAACGCCGACGCCGTCATCACCGCTGAATTTAGCCAACAAATCGGTCCAATAATCATTTAATGCCTTGACCGATGTATCAGATTTTAATTCAATCGCGACCCCCATTTGATTGCTAGAAATCAAAGGTATATTTGTTTGTGGCAAATATGAACCCGCCGTTGTATGTTCCATAGGAATCATAACCGGTCCTGTTGTTGTTGTCGTGCTATACGTTGTCACATCTGTGTTATACATCATCGGTTGTTGTTGATTATACACGTATGTCGGCGTAGTTGTATAATTATTCGCATTTGCGTTCATTGCATACATTTCGTCATTATACGCAATCGCATTCAACGATTGATTTGCCATCATAGATTGTGCGACGTTCGCCTCTGCCAAGGCCATCACAGACGCTGTATCCGCAATCAAGAATGGTTTTGCACGCTTTTTGATACAAACAATACGTTGACCACTGCGCAACACCATATCGCCGACCGCTTCGACAATCAGTAAACGACCATCTTCACCATCAGTGCGGAAACTGACCGGGCTTTCGCCACCTTCGACCAATAACGATACGACCGGACGTTGTGTCATAGAAATAACCTTGTCCCCGAAATCAATATATGTGAATATCCTGTCGCGCCATACGCGTTCAGGTGCAATTACATAATCATCTGGATTTGGAACAAATATATCCAAATCAAAACGGAATTCAGATGGATCGATTTTCATAGTTTTTATCCAACCATAATCTTCGCCGTCAACACCAACAACCGATGATTTTTTCGCATTTTTAGCCGCCAAAGTTCCCATTTTTGCCATAGAATTTGTGCCACCATTTGGTGCCGCCATAACCGCGCCGCCATTACCCAACGACACATCCACCTGGGAATAAGAAATTTCGTTTGAATTTATCGGATACGCGCGCAGATAGAATATATAACGATTTCCCGATTGACCCGTCACGATAAGATTAGTATCGCTGCCTTGGTTTTCTTCGGTTGGTTGAATATACATATATTGATTACCTTGGACCGCGTCAATAGTGAACAAACCCTGGTTTCCGATTAAATAATCTTCGATTTTTTCGCCGGCCGGCAACGTCACCAAAGTCGCCATGCCCGAACGTGTTTTAATTGGCAGAACCGTTCCCGTTGACCAGGTTAAATTTGCATAGCCCGGTTGTGATGATCCCGATGCCATATTTGCGCGCGGGTTATCCCATGCCGCCTGGTAATCAGCAAACGCAGGCATCGCACAACAAATTGCCAAGAAAGAAATTGTTAATTTACATGTTTTCAAAAGATTCATCTTTTCCTTCCCTTGTTAAAAAACTTTACCAAGATTTCATATCCGAATCCAAAGGATCGTCTTTGCCGTCACGAACAGTATATTCTACAACCTGAATCCCCAGCGGGTTTTTGCGCAGTTTTTCAAGGTCTTCGACTGTTCCAGCCGTGGTCTTTTGCAATTCAGAATCAATTCTTAATTGTATCTTATACTTTTTTGACGTGGTCTGTCCACCAATATTTTCATCTTTGCATATCCAATCGAAATTTGCCTGGTACACATTGTTGCGAACATGAACAATCGCAGGTTCATTATTCGTGCTTTCGAAATTCACAGAACACGACATTGTCGGCGACATTGCATTAAATGTGTATGCGTTATACAACGTTGTTTTGGTCAATTCGTTAAACACAGTATCCGACGACCACAATTTAACAACATTTGACCAATTATTGCGTGTGATATACGATTGCGCGCCAGGGTAAAGTGTATTACGTGCGATTATATATTCACGAACAAATCCGCGGATGTACCAATAAAACGCCTGGTCTTGGTTGTTCAAATTCATAGGATAAATAGCAACATTCGAAGACCGTGTTGGTGTTAATAAAAAGAACACTTCGGGTCGTTCCAACGGAATCATTTTTATCAATGTGAACCCCAACACTGCCAAAACAACAATGGCAGTTGCCAACACAAAGGTCAGCATTTTTGATACCAAAACCGGCGGTTCTATGGTTTTTGACACTATGTACCCCTACATTATTTATAAAGATTGTAGACAAAATCATTCCCCCAGTGCAAGTAAAAAATGAATAATTTTTTATGAATTTTTTTTACCCGTTATAATTCCGTGTGGCAGGGCGAAGTCGCGCTGCAAGTTCCACCCCCCCCTGCGGAGGGGTGGCCAATGGCCGGGGTTGTCTTTGGTTCCCCGCCCAGGGCGGGGTGGCATCGATAGAGCGTCAGCGAAAGCGATGACGGGGAGGGTTGAATTTTTTTAATTATAATTTATCCAACCCTCCCCACCACTTCGTGGTCCCCCCCGCCCCAGGCGGGGAATTGTTTCTCTGGAATTAATTTCCTAAATCAAATGTCCAACCAGTGAACACGTGGCCACGTTTGGTTGGGGCGGTTGTTGGCGTTGTTATTGACCCACCATATGAACACGTTCCCGCGGTGTATCCACCATTACCATCGTCCCATTGAATATTAATGGTGTTCGGTGTGCATGATGATGCGCCCGCGGCCGATGAATACCCAGTGTCGCATGGTGTTATACCGTGTGATTCTGTTGCGCTGTATGGATATGTTCCACCAACGCAATAATTGTTCGCGGTGCATTGTGCGCATTCATACCCGTGTGCCGGTAAATAGTTTCCCGCAGAACATGTCAAATTCGCATTGACACATGAAACCTTACCGTTCCAATAATCTTCATATCCCGTGATATATTGTGTCATCCCCGCTGGACATGTTGTAGCAAGCCCCGTATTATCAAATATTTGATACATCATATATGTCTCATATGGTGAACCATTTGCAATCAAATTTCCAAAGAAATCTGGTGGTATATATCCCGATAAATTTGTGCATCCGTTAAAAGTATAAGCAAATTCAGATGTAGTAGCGCGTACATGGTTAAACAAACCGTTTGGCAATTGCGTCAATGACGTACATCCTCCAAACGTCTGATAAAAACCATAGTGAGAATACGAAACACCTCTGAATAGTCCCGATGGAATAGATTGTAAAGATATGCAATATCTAAATGTCCCCATAAAAACATCACCTTTGCCCGCCCCAATTACGTTTACAAATAAATTTTCTGGGATAGAGGTTATTTTTTGACAATTAGAAAAAGTTTCATTGAACAATTTATATTCAACGCCAGTTACATTTATAAATAAATTTTCTGGGATAGATAATAATTCTATACAACTTGCAAATGTTCCATAGAACATAGCATTTGTGACGCCACTTACACCATTAAACAGCGTTGCTGGAATATCGGTTATCCGTGTCCCATAAAATGTATACAAAAATATTGGTTGTTTATCATCAGTTGTTCCAAGTGTCGGAAAAATTTGACCTATTGAACCAGATATAGAAGCAACCAACCATGGGCTGGCCCCCGTATATCCAAACCGAACCGCGGCAACAGAACGATAATAACTTGTTATCGTTGTATTATACCCCGTCGCGGTACCGGCCATACGGATGTTTTTTGCACCGGCGGTGGAATACGTGCATGTGTATAGGGCCTCTGTCGTGTCATTACGGGTAATTGTGTTATTTGTGACGCCGGTGCCTGATAATGTTCCACCCGCGCCGCAATCAACGTAAAATGTTCCCGATGCCGACATATAGAATTTGAATTCGGTCCCTGCGCTGACGTTTGTTGTTGTCACGGTGAATTTTGGTGTTTGGCAATTTGTTCCATCCAACCCCGCATCAATCTTGTCCGATGCACACGGTGTATAGCAATTATTTTGTGATGAATTTCCCGGTTTTGATGATGGACGCGCCCCAGGGCACGCATTTAATCCAGATGCGTTTAATTCATTAAATGCATAATCACCACCCGGACAATAATAACCCGCCAAACATGTTGCGCATTCAATGGCGTCCGCCGGTAAATATGTTCCCGCACTGCAATTGTATGTTATTGGTGAATAATTTGCGGTGGCGGTAATTGGTGTGGATGATGAACCGACTATATCAATAGTGCACGATGAAACCCCGGATTGATTGTTCGAAAAATTGTCAGCCATTGCGGGCATCGCAAATAATAATGCAAACAACAACACACGAATCATTTCTCTTTCCTTTTTTCTTTCGTTTTGGGTTTTTGCCAACCCTCCCCGTCAGTGCTTTCGCACTGCCACCCCGCCCAGGGCGGGGAATACAAGTAGATTTCGTAAGCGTAGCGCAGCGAAATCGTCACGGTATACCC
>Ga0310786_10000241_pt1 | contig 92003 bp, 61 predicted proteins | sample AusTroGonzalo_MG_FD_203881 | JGI IMG/M metagenome (GOLD analysis project Ga0310786, IMG submission 203881) | Bovine rumen microbial communities from tropical cattle in Woodstock, Queensland, Australia - Gonzalo_03 (v2) (version 2) | ecosystem: Host-associated > Mammals > Digestive system >... | reverse complement strand
GCTGAATAATGGGTAAGATCAATGCGGTAATCACCGGCATCGGTGGCTACGTGCCCGACTATATCCTGACGAATGAGGAGCTGTCGCGCATGGTGGACACCAACGACGAGTGGATTATGACGCGTGTAGGCATCAAAGAGCGTCGTATACTGGCTGAGGAAGGTCTCGGCACATCGTATATGGCGCGTAAGGCTGCCAAGGAACTGCTGAGGAAGACGGGTACCGACCCTGATACCATTGATGCCTTGGTTGTCGCCACGTCGACCGCTGACTATAAATTCCCCTCGACTGCCAGCATCGTAGTAGGCAAGCTTGGACTGAAGAACGCTTATGCTTTCGATTTCTGGGCTGCCTGCTGTGGTTTCCTCTTCTCGCTCGACCAGGCTGCTATGATGATAGAGAGTGGTCGCATGAAGAAGGTCATCGTCATCGGTGCCGACAAAATGTCGTCGATAGTAGACTATAAGGACCGTCAGACCTGTCCGCTCTTTGGTGACGGTGCTGCCGCCGTACTGGTGGAAGGCTCGGAGGAAGAGGGGTTGGGCTGCCGCGACAGCTATTTCCGCTGTGATGGCAAGGGCTTACCCTTCCTTCACATGAAAGCCGGCGGTTCTGTCAGTCCTGCCAGTCATTTCACCGTCGACCATCGTCTGCACTACCTTTATCAGGAGGGACGTACGGTGTTCCGTTATGCCGTGACGAACATGAGCGACGACTGCGCCCTCATAGCAGAACGTAACGGTCTGACTAAGGATAATATCCAGTGGGTGATTCCCCATCAGGCTAATATGCGTATTATTGAGGCCGTGGCCAAGCGCTTGGAAGTTCCCATGGAGCAGGTGATTGTCAACATCGAACATTTCGGTAATACGTCGGCAGCAACGATTCCTCTGGCATTGTGGGAGAACGAGCACCGTCTGAAGAAGGGTGACAACCTCATCATGACAGCTTTCGGTGCCGGCTTTGTCCACGGAGCAAGCTATGTGAAGTGGGCGTATGATGGCGATGCCAAATGAGAAATGAGTAATGAGAAATGAGAAATGACTCATAAAGCAGGGTTCGTAAATATCGTTGGTAATCCCAACGTCGGTAAAAGTACGCTCATGAACCAGTTGGTTGGTGAGCGTATTTCAATTGCGACCTTTAAGGCGCAGACTACCCGTCACCGTATCATGGGTATCGTTAACACGCCCGAGATGCAGATTGTATTCTCGGATACCCCTGGTGTGCTGAAGCCCAACTATAAACTCCAAGAGTCGATGCTCGCCTTCTCGGAGTCGGCTCTTCAGGATGCCGACGTGCTGCTGTACGTCACCGATGTCGTGGAGAATCCCGAGAAGAATATGTCGTTCTTGGAGAAGGTGCAGCGGATGGAGATTCCCGTGTTGCTGCTCATCAATAAGATTGACGAACTGGCTGGTGATGCCAGTGCGAATAGTCAGACTAAGCTTGCCGCCATCGTTGAAAAATGGCACTCGCTGTTGCCCAACGCGGAGATCCTGCCAATCTCGGCGAAGAACAAATTCGGTGTAGATATGCTGCTGAAGCGTATTCAGGAGCTGTTACCCGAAAGTCCTGCGTTCTTCGACAAGGACCAGCTGACCGACAAGCCTGCCCGCTTCTTTGTCTCGGAGATTGTACGTGAGAAGATCCTGCTCTACTACGACAAAGAGATTCCTTACTCGGTAGAGGTGCGTGTGGAGCGCTTTAAGGAGGACGAACGGAAGATTGCCATCAACGCCGTTATCTACGTCGAGCGCGACTCTCAGAAGGGTATCATCATCGGTCATCAGGGCGTGGCGCTGAAGAAGGTCGGCACTGAGTCACGCAAGTCGCTCGAGAAGTTCTTCGGAAAGACCGTCTTCCTTGAGTTGTTTGTCAAGGTCGACAAGGACTGGCGCTCATCGCAGCGCGAGCTCGACGCCTTCGGGTATAACCCCGAATAGAAAAAGGTTCAAGGATTTGCCTGAGCCGAAAAAACTTTGTATCTTTGCACCCAAATAATTGATTATGGGAAATTTAGTAGCCATCGTAGGTCGCCCGAATGTGGGGAAATCGACCCTGTTTAACCGTCTGACAAAGACTCGTCACGCCATTGTGAGCGACGAGGCAGGAACGACGCGTGACCGCCAGTACGGCAAGTGTGAATGGAACGGACGTGAGTTCTCGGTCGTCGATACCGGCGGCTGGGTGGTTAACTCCGAGGACATCTTCGAGGAGGAAATCCGTAAGCAGGTCATCATCGCCACCGAGGAGGCCGACCTCGTCTTGTTCCTTTGTGACATCAAGAACGGTGTTACTGATTGGGACGTGGACGTGGCCCAGATTCTTCGCCGGGCGAAGCTGCCCACACTGCTTGTGGCTAACAAGGCCGACGACGGTAAGGACCTGTATGGCCAGTACGACTTCTACAAGCTCGGTCTTGGTGACCCTTGGTGCATCAGTGCTGCCACGGGCAGTGGTACCGGCGACCTGCTGGACAAGGTGCTGGAGGTGTTGCCCGAGAAGTCGGAAGACGATCTTGACGATGGTATTCCCCGCTTTGCCGTGGTGGGCCGTCCCAATGCCGGAAAGTCGAGTTTGATCAATGCCTTCATCGGTGAGGATCGTCATATCGTCACCGACATTGCCGGTACGACACGCGATAGCATCTATACCCGCTACGATAAGTTCGGCTTTGACTTCTACCTCGTCGACACCGCGGGCATCCGCCGCAAGAATAAGGTGTCGGAGGACCTGGAGTTCTACAGCGTCATGCGCTCCATCCGTGCCATCGAGAACTCGGACGTCTGCATTCTGATGATTGACGCCACACGTGGTATCGAGGCGCAGGACATGAATATCTTCCAACTTATCCAGAAGAACAACAAGTCGCTGGTTGTCGTTGTCAACAAGTGGGACCTCGTTGAGGAGAAGTCGCAGGCAGTCATTGATACCTTCGAGAATGCCATCCGTGAGCGTATGGCACCGTTCAAGGACTTCCCCATCATCTTTGCCTCGGCACTGACCAAGCAGCGTATTTTCAAGGTGCTGGAGACGGCAAAGGAAGTCTACCTGAACCGTAAGGTGAAGATTGGTACGTCGAAGCTTAACGAGGTGATGTTGCCTATCGTTGAGGCTACGCCGCCACCCTCCATCAAAGGAAAGTATATCAAGATCAAGTACGTCTCGCAGGTGCCCGACACGCAGATTCCTACCTTTATCTTCTACGCCAACCTGCCGCAGTACATCAAGGAGCCTTACAAGCGCTTCCTGGAGAACAAGATCCGTGAGAACTGGACGCTCACAGGTTCGCCGATAAACATTTTCATCAGACAGAAGTGATGTGGCTGAAGAGGCAAATGGGCCTTTTGTGTCTTCTGGGACTCGTAGGCCTTATGGGGTGTGAAAACCCTTCTCGTGAGCAGCTGGCGTCACTGGCTGCCGAGGGCTACTATCGTCACCTGACGATGGGGGAATACGAGCGCTTCTTGGAAGGGAAGACAGGTGCTGACAGTCTGCCGGCGGACTACCGCGAGCAGCTGCTTGCAGGTTACAAGCAGTTCATGGAACAGCAGCGGACAGCCCATCATGGCATCCGTAGCGTACAAACGACGAACGCACGTATGGACTCGACGCTACAGTTAATGCAGGTGTTTCTGCTCCTGGAATATGGTGACAGTACTCAGGAGGAGATCGTCGTGCCGATGGTGGAGTGTGACGGTCGATGGCGAATGAAATAAAAAAGGAGAGAGGAAAGAGGAAAGCCTTTTCCCTTATTTCCCGAGGACGGCGGTGCGCATCTCCTTCAGCAGGTCGCTGGCGAAGATGAAGTCTGTGAGCCGTTTGTTCGTAGAGTGCATGATATCAGCGGAGACGCCTTGCCACTCCTTGTGCCCTTCATAGATAAAGATGATGTTCTCACCGATGCCCATGACGGAGTTCATGTCGTGGGTGTTGATGATGGTGGTCATCTGGAACTCTTGCGTGATACTGTGCAGCAGCTCATCGATGACAAGGCTTGTTTTCGGGTCGAGACCGCTATTCGGCTCATCGCAGAACAGGTATTTCGGGTTGAGGCTGATGGCACGGGCAATAGCCACACGCTTCTGCATACCGCCACTGATCTCACCGGGGAATTTCCCTTCTGCACCTACAAGGTTGACTCGATCAAGGCATTCCATGGCGCGGCGGGTGCGTTCGCGTAGCGTCATTGTTGAGAACATATCAAGCGGGAACATGACATTCTCCAGGACAGTAAGCGAGTCGAAGAGAGCTGCCGACTGGAAAATCATACCCATCTCGCGGCGCATCATCATCTTCTCTTTCTTCGTCATCTGTACAAAGTTTCGTCCGTCATAGAGCACCTCTCCACTTGTCGGGTCGAGTAGTCCTACAAGGTTTTTCATGAGCACGGTCTTTCCGCTGCCAGACTGTCCGATGATAAGGTTTGTCTTGCCATCCTCAAACACAGTGGAGATGCCGTTGAGCACCACTTTGTCGTCGAAACGCTTATATAAGTCTTTTACTTCAATCATGACAGTAGCTGTGTTAGGAAGACATCGGAAAACAGAATGAGGGCACTGCTGGACACGACAGCATCAGTAGAGGCCTTGCCGACATTGACGGAGCCGCCTTCGACGGTATAGCCGAAATAGCTGGGGACACTGGTGATGATGAAGGCAAAGAACTGGCTCTTAATGATGGACATCCAGATGAACCATGGAACGAAGTTGTGTTGCAGGCCTGCCGTCAGGTCGTCGGGGGGCATGATATGGCCGATATAGGCAGTACCATAGGCGCCGATGATACCCATGGCCGAAGAGAAAATGACCAGCAGGGGCATAATGGTGAGCATTCCCAGAATCTTGGGCAGAATCAGGTAACAGGCAGAGTTGACTCCCATAATCTCCAGGGCGTCAATTTGCTGGGTGACGCGCATCGTACCTAATTCCGAGGCGATATTACTGCCCACCTTACCAGCAAGGATAAGACACATGATGGAGCTGGAGAATTCCAGCAGCATTATTTCGCGGGTGGTGTAGCCAGCTACCCATCGCGGCATCCACGGCGATTCGATGTTCATCTTCATCTGTATGCAGATAACAGCACCAATGAAGAACGAGATGAGTAGTACGATGCCTATGGAATTGATGCCCAGTTGCGCCATCTCCTTGACGTACTGTTTCCAGAACATACGAAAACGCTCGGGTACGGAGAAGGTGCGTCCCATCAGTATCAGATAGCGACCGAAGGTGGTCAGCCATTTATGTATTAACATCTTTTTGGTCTGTTTTCGGTGGCAAAGTTACGAAATAATATGGAAATTTCGTAACTTTGCGATTAAAAATCGCGAAGTTACTGCGTCTCGGCAAAAAAAGAAACGAGTTTCTTTGTTTTGCTCTCGACTTTTCCGTAACTTTGCAGCCAAATTGTTACGAAGATGGAAGAAAACAGCATTGTACTGAGGTCAGAAGGACTGATAAAGCGCTATGGCAAGCGTACGGTAGTGAACGATGTGAGTTTTAACGTACGTCAGGGTGAGATTGTCGGCCTGCTCGGTCCTAATGGAGCTGGTAAGACGACATCGTTCTATATGACGACGGGACTCATCGTTCCCAATGGCGGACATATCTATCTGGGCGATGAGGAGGTGACCTCTTATCCTGTCTATAAGCGTGCCCGTGCCGGTATTGGCTATCTGGCACAGGAAGCTTCCGTTTTCCGTAAGATGTCTGTGGAGGACAATATCCTCAGTGTACTGGAGATGACGGGAAAGCCCCGCGACTACCAGTTGCAGAAGCTGGAGGAACTGATTAAGGAGTTCCGTCTCGGTAAGGTACGCAGGAATAAGGGTGACCAGCTCTCCGGTGGCGAGCGTCGTCGTACGGAGATTGCCCGCTGTCTGGCCATTGAGCCGAAATTCATCATGCTTGACGAACCTTTCGCTGGCGTCGACCCCATTGCCGTAGAGGATATCCAGTTCATTGTCTGGAAACTGAAGGACAAGAATATCGGCATCCTTATCACCGACCATAACGTGGAAGATACTCTTTGTATTACCGACCGTGCCTATCTGTTGTTCGAAGGCCGTATTCTGTTCCATGGTACTCCCGAGGAGTTGGCTGCCAATCAGGTGGTGCGTAAGAACTACTTGACAGAGTCGTTCGTGCTGCGTCAGAAAGACTTCTCCGCATTGGAGGAGCAACGTCGTCGTGAGGCCGAAGAAGAGGAGGCAGAAAATCATAATTAACTAGTTTTAAGGTACTCCAGCTCGACAATAAATACAAAAAAATGTTTTTTTGTTTTGTATTGTTCTCGCTTTTTCGTACCTTTGCACCTCATTTCAAGAACTTGTTATAATAAGGTATAAAAAAGAAAACGATGAACATTCAATTTGAAGCTCCTGACAAGATCAATGGTGTACTCACCATCACTATCGAGAAGGAGGATTACAACGAGAAGGTCGAGAAGACCCTGAAGGACTATCGCAAGCGTGCCAACGTGCCGGGTTTCCGTCCGGGCATGGCACCGATGGGTATGATTAAGAAGCAGTACGGAATGGCCGTGAAGGTTGACGAGGTGAACCGTCTGCTGGGCGATAAGCTCATGGAGTATATCCGTGAAAATAAGATTCAGATGCTGGGCGAACCTCTGCCCAACGAGAAGCAGGTGGAACAGGACTTGTCGCAGGACGGCCCCTTTACGTTTGTCTTTGACATTGCCGTGGCCCCCGAATTCTCTGTTGAGCTGACAGCCAAGGACAAGATTGATTACTATACCATCGCTGTCGACGACAAACTCGTTGACGATCAGGTGCAGATGTATGCCTCACAGGCCGGACAGTTTGAGAAGGCCGAGGTGTTCAGTGGTAATGACACCCTCACCGGTGACCTCCGTCAGCTGGATGAGAAAGGTAACACTCTGGAGGGTGGTATCACCACAGAGAGCGGCATGATTATGCCTGCTTATATCAAAGAGAAGAAGCAGCAGAAGCTCTTCGACAACGCCAAGCCCGGCGACATCATCACCTTTAACCCCAAGAAGGCCTATCCCGACAACGACGCTGAGGTGGCTGCCCTGCTGAAGGTCGACAAGGAGCAGGTGAAGGACCTGACAAGTGACTTCAGTTTCCAGGTGACGGAGATCCGCCACTTCCAGCCCGCAGAGGTGAACCAGGCGCTCTTCGACCGTGTGTTCGGTGAGGGCACTTGCAAGGACGAGAAGGAGTTCCGTCAGAAGATTAGCGACATGGCCAGCGCTCAGCTCGTTCAGAACAGCGACTATAAGTTTATGCTCGATGTACGCGCCTACCTTGAGAAGAAGGTTGGTGACTTGCAGTTCCCCGAGGCACTGCTGAAGCGTATCATGCTGAACAACAATAAGGACAAGGGTGCCGACTATGTTGAGAAGAACTTCGAGGGCAGCATTAAGGAGCTGAAGTGGCATCTCATCAAGGAGCAGATTGTAGCCGCCAGCGGCATCAAGATCGAGGATGACGACCTGAAGACCGTTGCCAAGGAGGCTGTCCGCGCACAGTTCGCCCAGTATGGTATGCAGAACGTTCCTGACGACGTTCTTGAGAACTATGCCGCAGAGCAGCTGAAGAAGCGCGAACAGGTGGACAACTTCGTCGACCGTGCCGTTGACATGAAGCTGACCGAGGCTCTGAAGAAGATTGTCAAGCTGACCGAAAAGACAATCTCACTGGAGGATTTCAACAAGATGATGCGCGGAGAGTAAAAAAGACTTTCTGCCTATAAACGACAACCAGGACTGCTTTTTCCGGCAGTTCTGGTTCTCGTTTTATTTGTTCTATGATTGTCGTAAAGAATTTCTTTTGGTGAAATTCTCTAAAATTATTTGGAGGTATCACGGAAAATGATTACCTTTGTGTTACGAACAAAAAAGAATAATATGAACGATTTCAGAAAATATGCAACCCAGCATCTGGGAATGAACGGTCTCGTCGTTGACGATGTCATGAAGACGCAGGCACAGTATTTGAATCCTTACATCCTCGAAGAGCGTCAGCTTAACGTGACGCAGATGGATGTCTATAGCCGCTTGATGATGGACCGCATCATCTTCCTCGGCACGCAGGTGGACGATTATACAGCCAATACGCTGCAGGCACAGCTGCTGTACCTCGACTCCGTTGATTCGGGCAAGGATATCTCCCTTTACATCAACTCGCCTGGCGGTAGCGTGACTGCTGGACTCGGCATTTATGATACCATGCAGTTTATCTCCAGCGATGTGGCCACCATCTGTACGGGTATGGCTGCCTCGATGGCTGCCGTCCTGCTCGTTGCTGGCACTGAGGGCAAGCGCTCGGCTCTGCCTCATAGCCGTGTGATGATTCATCAGCCTCTGGGAGGCGTACAGGGTCAGGCTTCCGACATAGAGATCGAGGCCAAGGAGATTCTGAAGTTCAAGAAAGAACTCTATACCATTATCTCAGAACATTCACACACCCCTTACGACAAGGTGTATGCTGACTCTGATCGTAACTACTGGATGACGGCTGAGGAAGCCAAGGAGTATGGTATGATTGATAATGTGCTGAAGAGGAAGTAACCAATGAAGAAACAGTGCAACTTCTGCGGAAGAAATGAGCGAGAGGTCAAACTGCTGATAACGGGGCTGAACGGTTATATCTGTGAAGACTGTGCTACACAAGCATATAAAATAGTACAGGAACAGATGGCTCCCAAGCAGCCAGCCGCCGTGATGACTGCCAAGGAGAATGAGAAGAAGAGCGTGCCTAAGCCACGCGAGATAAAAGATTATCTTGATCAATATGTCATTGGACAGGATGAGGCAAAACGCTATCTTTCAGTAGCGGTCTATAATCACTACAAGCGTTTGCAGCAGCCACAGGATGACAACGGTGTAGAGATTGAGAAATCTAATATCATCATGGTGGGCTCCACGGGAACGGGAAAGACGTTGCTGGCACGCACTATCGCTAAACTTCTCGACGTTCCGTTCACCATTGTCGATGCTACTGTGTTCACTGAGGCTGGTTATGTCGGTGAGGACGTGGAGAGTATCCTGACGCGTCTGTTGCAGGTGGCTGACTATAATGTGGAGGCTACACAAAGAGGCATTGTCTTTATCGATGAGATAGACAAGATTGCCCGTAAGAGTGACAATCCTTCCATCACTCGTGACGTTAGCGGTGAAGGTGTTCAGCAGGGCCTGTTGAAACTGTTGGAGGGAACTACCGTGAATGTTCCGCCGAAAGGTGGACGCAAACATCCGGATCAAGAGTATATTGCTGTCGATACGCGCAATATCCTTTTCATCTGTGGCGGAGCTTTCGATGGCATAGAACAGAAGATAGCCCATCGTCTGAACACCCGTGTGGTGGGTTATAATTCTGTACAGAATGTAAGAAAAATTGATAAAAACGAACTCATGAAATATGTGCTGCCGCAAGACCTGAAATCTTTCGGACTCATCCCTGAGATTATCGGACGTCTGCCAGTGCTGACCTATCTGAACCCGCTTGACCGTGAGGCCCTGCGGCGTATCTTAGTGGAGCCAAAGAACTCCATTATCAAACAGTACGAGAAATTGTTTGAGATGGATGGTGTTAAGCTCTCCTTCACTGAGGATGCCCTGAACCTGATGGTTGACAAGGCTGTAGAATACAAACTTGGCGCACGCGGACTGCGTTCCATTGTTGAGAGCATTATGATGGATGCGATGTTCGAGACACCGTCGAAGAAGCAGAAGACATTTACGGTCAGCGAAGACTATGCACGGCAGCAGCTGGACAAATCACACTTACAAGTCTCGTAGACGGGACAAAGCCTATGAAAGAAGGAAAAATTGATCTGAACAAAGCCCTGAAGAAATTCTTTGGCTTCGACAAATTCAAAGGTGACCAGGAGGCGATCATCCGCAGTGTCCTCGATGGTAGGGACACCTTTGTACTTATGCCTACTGGTGGTGGCAAGTCGTTGTGCTACCAGTTGCCGTCATTGCTCATGGATGGCGTTGCCATCGTCATCTCCCCCCTCATCGCCCTGATGAAGAACCAAGTAGACGTCATCACGAACCTCAGTGAACATGAGGGGACGGCGCACTACTTAAATTCATCGCTGAACAAGGCTGCCATCGATCAGGTGAAGACTGACGTGAAGGCAGGTGTCACGAAATTGCTATACGTTGCGCCAGAATCCCTTACAAAGGAGGATAATGTGGAGTTCCTCAAAACGGTGAAGATATCGTTCTATGCCATCGATGAAGCCCATTGTATCTCGGAGTGGGGACATGACTTCCGACCTGAGTATCGACGTATACGTCCTATCATCAATGAGATAGGTCGTGCGCCGGTGATAGCGCTTACCGCTACTGCCACCGACAAGGTACGTACCGATATCAAGAAGAATCTGGGTATTATGGATGCTGCGGAGTTCAAGTCATCGTTCAACCGCCCGAACCTCTATTACGAGGTGCGTCCAAAGACAAAGGAGGTTGACAAGGACATTATCCGCTTTATCAAGCAGCATCCCTCAAAGAGTGGTATTATCTATTGTCTGTCGCGTAAGAAGGTAGAGGAGTTGGCAGAGATCCTCAAGGCCAATGACATTAAGGCGGCTGCCTACCATGCTGGTCTTGACTCCGGTACGCGTTCACAGACACAGGATGATTTCCTGATGGAGAAGATTGATGTCATCGTGGCAACGATAGCCTTTGGCATGGGTATAGACAAGCCTGACGTACGCTTTGTCATACACTATGATATCCCGAAGTCACTGGAAGGCTACTATCAGGAGACTGGCCGTGCCGGCCGTGACGGGGGTGAGGGTATCTGTCTGGCATTTTATAGCTACAAGGACCTTCAGAAACTGGATAAGTTCATGGAGGGTAAACCTGTTGCAGAACAGGATATCGGCCGTCAGCTGCTCCAGGAGACGGCTGCCTATGCTGAGACCAGTGTCTGTCGCCGAAAGATGCTTTTGCACTACTTTGGTGAGGAATATACCATTGAGAACTGTCGTAACTGCGACAACTGTCTCCATCCGAAGACAAAGATTGAGGCGGAGAAACAACTGGTGCTCACGTTGCAGGTTATCCAAGCTCTAAAGGAGAATTTCCGAAGTGACTATATCATCGATTTTATCATTGGCAAGGAGACCGAGGAGATTATCGCCCATAAACATCAGGATCACGAACTCTTTGGTGCCGGTGAGGATGACGACGACAAGCTGTGGAACCCCGTTATCCGACAGGCGCTGATTGCAGGATATATCAAGAAGGAGGTGGAGAACTACGGACTCCTGCAGATTACATCGGCAGGTAAGAAGTTCATGAAGCATCCTACATCGTTCATGATCGTCAAGGACAACGAGTTTGTGGCCGATGATGATAGCACTCCCGAGCATGATGGTGGTACCAGTGCTCTCGATCCTGTACTGTCGGCCATGCTCCGCGATCTGCGCAAGAAAGTGTCGAAGCGCATGGAGCGTCCGCCGTATGTCATCTTCCAGGATGTCAGCATCGAACAGATGGCCACCGACTACCCTGTGACGCTTGACGAGCTGAAGAATATCCAGGGCGTTGGTGAGGGTAAGGTGAAACAGCCCTATGCTGCAGAGTTTGTTGGCCTGATCAAACGCTATTGCGAGGAGAACGATATCGTCCGTCAGGCTGATCTGAGGGTTCGTACCGTGGCCAAGAAGTCGATGCTAAAGGTAAAGATAATTCAAAGTATCGACCGTCAGGTAGCTCTTGACGATATCGCGAATGCCCAGGGCATCGATTTCGAAGAGTTGCTTGACGAGGTGGAGGCCATCGTATACAGCGGAACGAAGCTGAACATCGACTACTTCTTAGAGGAGGTGATGGACGAAGACCATATCGATGACATCTACGATTACTTCTCTGAGTCGGAGACTGATGACCTTGAGGCAGCCATCAAGGAACTTGGCAAAGACTATTCCGAGGATGAGATTCGGTTGGTGCGAATCAAGTTTATCTCCGAGATGGCGAACTAACGCGAGACGGGAAATAGGAGATGAGAAATGAGAAATACGCGGCGAAGCGTTAAGATTTGAGAAAAAGAATCCGCTGCCTGTTAATTTCTCATTTCTCATTTCTCATTTCTCATTTTATTTATGTACCTTTGCACGCAATATTTAAAGAAACGATAATTTATGGCTTCATTTATTGCAGACAAGATTGTGATGGACGGCCTGACCTTCGACGACGTCCTTCTTATTCCGGCTTACTCGGAAGTACTGCCCAAGACGGTAGAGTTGAAAACCCGCTTCTCGCGTAACATCCAGCTGAATGTGCCGTTTGTGACGGCTGCCATGGACACGGTTACGGAGAGTCAGATGGCCATCGCCATTGCACGTGAAGGTGGTATCGGTGTCATTCACAAGAATATGTCGATAGAGAATCAGGCCCGTGAGGTGGCCATCGTCAAGCGTGCCGAGAACGGTATGATCTACGACCCCATTACCATACCTCTGGGCTCTACTGTCGCTCAGGCTCTTGATATTATGTCGGAATACCATATCGGAGGTATCCCTGTGGTTGACTCTGAGAAGCGGCTCGTTGGCATCGTCACCAACCGTGATCTCCGTTTCGAACGCCGTTTGGACCGTCCCGTCGATGAAATCATGTCGAAGGACAACCTCGTCACCACTCACCAGCAGACTGACCTGACGGCTGCTGCTGACATCCTGCAGAAGAATAAAATTGAGAAGTTGCCCGTCGTCGACAAGGACAACCGTCTCGTCGGACTGATTACTTATAAGGACATCACCAAGGCTAAGGATAAGCCCATGGCCTGTAAGGATGAGAAAGGACGTCTGCGTGTTGCCGCTGGTGTCGGTGTTACTGCTGATACTCTTGAACGTATGGAGGCTCTCGTCAATGCCGGTGCTGATGCTATTGTTATCGATACGGCTCATGGCCATTCCAAGGGTGTCATAGAGAAACTGCGCGAGGCAAAGATGTCGTTCCCCGGTATTGACATCGTCGTTGGCAATATCGCCACTGGTGCTGCTGCCAAGATGCTTGTCGACAACGGCGCTGATGCCGTGAAGGTGGGTATCGGTCCTGGCTCTATCTGCACCACCCGTGTCGTCGCCGGTGTGGGCGTTCCACAGCTGTCGGCTGTTTACGATGTCTATAGCGCTCTGAAGGATACCGACGTGCCTCTGATTGCCGACGGCGGACTTCGCTATTCCGGAGATATTGTCAAGGCCCTGGCTGCTGGCGGTTCTTGTGTCATGATTGGTTCGCTCGTGGCAGGTACCGAGGAGTCGCCAGGCGATACCATCATCTACAACGGACGTAAATTCAAGTCATACCGTGGTATGGGCTCGCTCGAGGCTATGGAGCATGGCTCTAAGGACCGTTATTTCCAGGCTGATACAAAAGACGTAAAAAAGCTGGTGCCCGAGGGCATTGCCGGCCGCGTGCCTTATAAGGGAACGGTGCAGGAGGTGATTTACCAGATGGTAGGTGGCCTGCGCTCTGGCATGGGCTACTGTGGCGCTGCCACTATCGAGCGTCTGCACGAGGCGAAGTTTACCCGTATCACAAATGCTGGTGTCAATGAGAGTCATCCACATGACATCACGATTACCAGCGAAGCTCCCAACTATTCAAGACCCAACGATTAAACGATGAAAAAGCTATCAACCATAGCCGCCTTCTTCATGGCGGTCGTTCCGTGTGTTGCTGAAGTGCCCCAGCAGGATGATCCTGTCATCATGACAGTCAACGGGGAACCAGTGTTGCGCTCAGAATTCGAGTACAGCTATAATAAAAACAATTCTGAGGGTGTCATCGATAAGAAGAATGTCGGTGAGTATGTAGATCTCTTTGTGAACTACAAGCTGAAGGTCTGCGCAGCCCTTGATGCAAAGTACGACACTCTGACATCGTTCAAGCAGGAGTTCGCACAGTATCGTGACCAGCAGGTGATACCTACGTTCGTCACCGATGAGGATATGCTGGTGGAGGCTCATAATATCTACGACCGTACGGCTCAGGAGATCGGTCCTGATGGACTCATCAAAACGTCGCATATCCTGTTGCGCCTGAATCAGCAGGCCAGCGATGCCGAGCGTAAAGTGGCACGTCAGCGTATCGACTCCATCTACAATGCCCTCAAGCAGGGAGCTGACTTTGCTGAACTGGCGAAGAAGGTGAGCGAAGATCCTGGTTCGGCCCGACAGGGTGGGGAGCTGCCCTTTGTCTCGCGAGGACAACTTGTGAAGGAGTTTGAGGATGCTGCTTTCGCCCTGAAGGAAGGTGAGATGTCGGGGATTGTGGAGTCGCCCTACGGCTATCATATTATCCTGATGAAAGAACGTAAGCAGTTCGAGCCGTTCGAATATCATAAGGAGAGCATCTTACGGTTCATGGAACAGCGTAACATCCGCGACCAGCTGGCCAAGCAGGTTGTCGATTCGCTTGTCAAGCAGTCGGAAGGTCGTCTGACCGCCGAGGAAGTGATTCTGAAGCGTGCCGGCGAACTGTCTGCACAGGACGATGAGATGAAATATCTCATCAAGGAGTATCACGACGGTTTGCTGCTCTATGAGATCAGCAATCGCTTGGTGTGGGAGAAGGCTGCTCAGGACGAGACAGGACTGGCACAGTTCTTCAAGAATAATAAGAAGAAGTACAGCTGGTCGAAGCCTCATTTCAAGGGCATTGCCTACCACACTATGTTCAAGAGTGATATTGAGGCAGTCAAGCGCTGCGTCAAGAAGTTGAAATTCAGTCAGTGGGCCGATGCACTCCGTCAGACGTTCAACAACGACTCCATTATCCGCATTCGTGTGGAGAAAGGTGTGTTCCGCCAGGGTGACAATGCCCTCGTTGACAGTGCTGTATTCAAAAAGGATACTACTGTCGTCAAGGTAGAGCAGTATCCCTACAAAGCCGTCTTTGGCAAGGTGCTTAAGAAAGGGCCTGAGGAGTATACGGACGTCCGCGGACAGGTCATCGCCGACTATCAAGATCAGCTGGAGCGTGAGTGGGTAGCAGACCTGCGTCGTAAGTATTCCTTTACCGTCAATGAGGAGGTCCTCAAAACCGTCAATAACCATTAAACAATGAAGAAATCAGCAATCGTAGCGTTTCTTTCCTTTGCAGCCGTTTTGGGCTCCATCAGCAGTAGTATGACAGCCGCCTATGCTGCTGCTCCGGCCGACAGTGTCGCTTATGACGCTGCCTCGGTCATTGACGAGGTCGTATGGGTTGTCGGTGATGAGGCCATTCTGAAGTCTGATGTCGAGCAGATGCGCCTGCAGGCAGCTATGGAGGGTGTCCGTTTCAAAGGTAATCCTGACTGTGCTATTCCTGAACAGATTGCAGTCCAGAAACTGTTCCTGCATCAGGCGGCTATCGATAGTATCGAGGTCAGCGAGGCGGAGGTGTCATCAGGTATCGATCGCCAGATAGAATCATGGACACAGATGGCTGGCTCACGCGAGAAGCTTGAGGAGTACAAGAAGCAGACCATCAGCCAGATTCGTAGCAGTCTGCACGATGAGTACCGTGACCGCCTGATGGTCCAGAAGATGCAGGAGAAGCTGGCTGGTGATATCAAGGTGACGCCGGCCGAGGTGCGCCGCTATTTTAAAGAGCTTCCCGAGGATAGTATACCCTTTGTGCCGACGGAGGTCGAGGTGCAGATTATTACTCATACACCGCGTATAGATCAGGAAGAGATCAACCGTGTGAAAGATGAATTACGCAACTATACGGACCGTGTGACACGTGGCGAGACTTCGTTCCAGACACTGGCTCGCCTCTATTCCGAGGATCCGCAATCCGCACGTCAGGGCGGTGAGATGGACTACGTGGGCCGTGGCATCCTCGATCCTGCCTTTGCGGCTGTGGCCTTTAATCTGACGGATCCGAAGAAAATCTCAAAGGTCGTCGAGTCGGAGTTCGGCTACCATATTATCCAGCTCGTCGATAAACGAGGTGACAAGGTGAAGGTACGTCACATCCTGCTTAGGCCGCGCGTCTCTGACGAGGCTATCGAGAAGTCGCTCTTGCATTTGGACACGCTTGCTACCGACATACAGGCAGGCAGGTTGCCCAAGGAATTACAGGGGAAAGTCAATATAGAACACTTCACTTTCGAGGATGCGGTGGCCTTTGCCTCCGACGATAAGGATACGCGTAACAACCGTGGTCTGATGTCACAGCTTACGGAGACGGGTCGAACCTCACGCTTTCGTATGCAGGACTTACCGCCGGAAGTGGCTCGTGTCGTTGATACCATGCAGGTCGGTCACATTTCTCGTCCGTTCCAGATGGTCAACGAGAAAGAAAAGACAGTCTGTGCCATTGTGAAGCTAAAGAACCGCACAGAAGGTCATAAAGCCACCATCACCGAGGACTTCCAGGTGATGAAGGAGGTGGTGTTGAACAAACGCCGCAGCGAACTGATTCACAACTGGGTTGTTGGTAAGATTAAGTCCACTTATGTGCGCATTAACCCGGAATATAGTGATTGCGAGTTTGAGTACGAGGGATGGATTAGATGAGTAATTTTACTGGCGCATGAGACGAATCTCGGTGTTTATGCTTCTTCTTGCTGCCTTGCTGACTGCTGTCTTCGCAGCACCGGCACGTAAGCGCACACCCCGTAAGAAGGTGCAGGACCAGCGTGTCTATCTGGTCCATGCCGACATGCTGCACTATGATCAGTTCCGTAATCACGATGCACAGGTTCTCAATGGCCATGTGCACTTCACTCATGCTGGTGCCCGCCTCTACTGTGACAGTGCCTATTTCTATGAGGCCTCGAACTCGTTCGAGGCTTTCGGTCATGTAAAAATGTACCAGGGCGACACGCTGTCGCTCTTCTCCGACTATGCCTACTATGACGGTAATGACCAGATGGCCGAGGCCCGTAACAACGTCGTACTGAAAAACCGTAGGACAACACTCTATACCGACTCCCTGAACTTCGACCGCCTCTACGACAATGCCTACTTCTTTGAGGGTGGAAAGATGGTCGACCAGGGAACGACGCTGACATCGGACTGGGGTGAGTACAATACGAAGACCAAGATGGCCGTCTTTAACTACGACGTGAAGATGCGCAACAAAAAGTTCTACCTCACCACCGACACCCTTTACTACGACACCCGTCTGTCGATGGCACATATTGTCGGTCCGTCGGATATTACGTCGGGAAACAGTCATATCTACTCTGAGCTGGGCTATTACGACACGAAGCTGGAGCAGGCGCGCCTCATGGACCGCTCGGTGCTCCACAACCAGGGCAAGCAGCTTATTGGTGATAGCGTCTACTATGACAGCCAGACGGGACTGAGCAAGGCGTTCCGTAATGTCATCTATACCGACACCCTCAACAAGAACAAACTCACCGGCGAGTATGGAGAGTACCATGAAGAGACGGGCTTTGCCCTGTTTACCGACAGCGCTGTGGCTATCGACTTCTCCCAGCGCGATTCGCTCTTCATGCACGCAGACACGTTCAAGGTGTACACATTTAATATCAATACCGATTCCGTCTACCGCAAGCTGCACGCCTACAACCATGTGCGCGCCTACCGCGTCGACGTGCAGGCTGTCTGCGACTCGCTGGTCTATAACTCGTTGGATTCCTGTATGACGATGTATCATGACCCCATCGTCTGGAATGTGAACCAACAACTTGTCGGCGACAGGATAGAGGTGTTTCTTAAGGACTCTGTCGTCGACCATGCCCATGTCATCGACAATGCCTTCTCTATAGAGCAGTTGCGTGATTTGGTTAACTATAATCAGGTGTCGTCGAAAGAGATGTTCGCCTATTTCGTGAATGGTTCCATTCATGAGGCACAGGCCAAGGACAATGTCCTTGTCATCTATTTCCCTGAGGATGGAGCTGACAGTACCCTCATCGGTCTTAACTATACCGAGACGACAGAGCTGCGTATCTTTATGGAAAATGGAAAGATGCAGAAGATATGGATGCCGAAGGCCGAGGGTACGCTCTATCCGATGAGTCAGATTCCCCCTGATAGGAAGCAACTGCCGGGCTATGCCTGGTATGACTATATACGTCCGTTAGGCAAGCACGATATTTTCGACTGGCGTCCCAAGAGATAATGAGCGATTTGATCCGTCTTCTTCCCGATTCCGTTGCCAACCAGATTGCGGCTGGTGAGGTTATCCAGCGGCCGGCTTCTGTCATCAAGGAGCTGGTCGAGAACGCTGTCGACGCCGGTGCCACCACTGTCCGTGTGCTCATTGTCGATGCAGGTAGGACGTCTATGGAGGTCATCGACGACGGCAAGGGTATGTCAGAGACTGACGCCCGTCTGGCCTTTGAGCGCCATGCTACGTCGAAGATTCGTCAGGCCGACGACCTCTTCGCCCTCCATACCATGGGTTTCCGTGGCGAGGCCCTTCCTTCCATCGCCGCCGTGGCGCAGGTGGAGCTGCTCACACGTACGGCCGACGAGGAAATAGGCACCCATCTCACTATTGCCGCGTCGAAGGTTATCAGCCAGGAGCCGGTGGCTTGCCCAGTAGGTGCCCACTTCAAGGTGGAGAATATATTTTATAATGTACCCGCGCGAAGGAAGTTCTTGAAGTCGAACGCTACGGAGCTGAATAATATTCTTGCTGCTTACGAGCGTATCGTCCTCGTCTATCCCGACATCAGTTTCTCCCTCCATAGCAATGGTGCTGAGTTGCTGAATCTCCGTCGGGGCTCGCTGCGCCAGCGTATCAGTGATGTTTTCGGTCACCGTTTCAGCCAGGACCTGTTGCCCGTCGAGGTTGAAACAGCCTTAGGACGTCTTACAGGCTTCGTAGGAAAGCCGGAGACCTCACGTCGCCGAGTTACCCAGCAGTACTTCTTCGTCAATGGACGGTACATGAAGCACGCCTATTTTCATAAGGCAGTGATCAATGCCTATGAACGGCTCATTCCTGAGGGCACGCAGCCGCCTTATCTGCTTTACTTCGATGTGTCGCCGGCTGACATTGACGTAAATATCCATCCCACGAAGACAGAGATTAAGTTCGAGAACGAGCAGGCTCTCTGGCAGATTCTTACCGCAGCCGTCAAGGAGGCTATCGGTAAATTCTGCGAGGTGCCAACCATTGACTTCGACACAGAAGGACGTCCCGATATCCCTGTCTTCAATCCCATTGCTGACCATCCTCAGGCACCGCTGCCGACTAGTAATCCCTCCTATAACCCTTTCACGTCGGCATCCCACGATGCCTCTCGTCGTCCAAAACCGGTGAGTCAGGACTGGACTGCCCTCTACGATACCGCTCTTGCAGATCGTAGTCAGGCGGAGCAACCCTCGTTCTTCGACGAACCTGCTGCAAATACCATCCTTCAAGAGAAGTCGCCGGCGCACTACCAGTACAAAGGTCGCTATATCATGACCGCTGTTAAATCAGGACTGATGATAATTGACCAGCACCGTGCCTCTGTCCGCATTATGTATGAGCGTTATCTCACTCAAAAGGCCGCCCATAGCGCCGTACCTCAGCGTGTACTCTTCCCCGAGGTGCTACAGCTCGCACCCGCCGAGGCTGCTGTCCTCCAGCATCTGCAGGACGACCTTGTCGGCATGGGCTTCGACGTCGCAGACCTTGGCGGCGGCAGTTTTGTGGTCAATGCCGTCCCCTCAGGTGTTGAAGGCGACCCTATGATGCTGGTGCGCAACATTGTCGCCGATGCTGCCGAGCACGATGGCACACCGGTGACAACAGCGACCGACCCCTTGGCGCTGGCCCTTGCCCGTAATACCGCTATTCCCTATGGACAGGTGCTTGCCAACGATGAGATGGAAGCTATCGTCAATCAGTTGTTCTCCTGCTCGAATGTCAGCTACACCCCCGATGGTCGCTCCATCCTCAGCATCCTGCCGCAGCATGATATTGAACACCTGTTGGGATAATATTATTAAAAAAGGTTAAGAGATTGCCTTTTCTCTTGTCTCATTCGTCTTTTCTCGTTTCTTCTTCGTACCTTTGCAGCCGCTTACAGAGAGTAAGAGGGCGTTTAGCTCAGTTGGTTTAGAGCATCTGCCTTACAAGCAGAGGGTCGGCGGTTCGAATCCGTCAACGCCCACGAAAAGATTGAGAAGACTAACAGGAATGACTTCCGCAGCCGTTGAGGGTTGCGGATTTCAGTTTGCGCAAGAAGAGATAATTATCTAAAATGGAATTGAGAGAACTGACAGCCATCTCGCCTATTGATGGCCGCTATCGCAGCAAGACTGAACCCCTTGCAGCTTTTTTTTCAGAGTATGCACTCGTACGCTATCGCGTGCGTGTAGAAATCGAATACTTTATTACCCTGTGTGAACTGCCGCTGCCACAGTTGCAGGATGTCGACCACGCTCTCTTTGAGCCGTTGCGTGACATCTATCGCAACTTCACTGTTGCCGATGCGCAGCGTGTCAAGGATATAGAGTCCGTCACCAACCATGATGTCAAGGCCGTCGAGTACTTCATCAAGGAGAAGATTGATGCTCTGAACGGGTTCCCCCTTCAGGCTAAGGAGTTCATCCACTTCGGACTGACCTCGCAGGATATCAACAATACCAGTGTGCCCCTCTCTATCAAGGAGGCATTGGAGCAGGCTTACTATCCCCTCCTCGAAGAGCTCATCGAACAGCTCCACGACTATGCCGAGGAGTGGCGTAATGTCCCTATGCTTGCCAAGACCCATGGTCAGCCAGCTTCGCCGACGCGTCTGGGTAAGGAGATTATGGTCTACGTCTACCGCCTCGAGGAGCAGCTGCGCGCCCTGAAGGAGACGCCTCTGACGGCGAAGTTCGGTGGCGCCACTGGCAACTTCAACGCTCACCACGTGGCCTATCCCCAGTATGACTGGCATGAGTTCGGCAACCGCTTCGTCAGCGAGAAGCTCGGACTGGAGCGTGAGCAGTATACCACACAGATCAGTAACTACGACTGGCTCGGCGCCGTCTTCGATGCCATGCGCCGTATCAATACCATCATCATCGACCTTGACCGCGACTTCTGGATGTACATCTCGATGGACTACTTCAAGCAGAAGATCAAGAAGGGTGAGGTAGGCTCCAGCGCCATGCCTCACAAGGTGAACCCTATCGACTACGAGAACAGTGAGGGTAACCTTGGCATTGCCAACGCCATCCTCCAGTTCCTTGCTGCCAAGCTGCCCGTCAGCCGTCTGCAGCGCGACCTCACCGATTCTACCGTTCTGCGTAATGTCGGTGTGCCCATGGGTCATGCCCTCATCGCTTTCCAGTCGACACTCAAGGGTCTGCGTAAGCTTATCCTCAATGAGCAGAAACTGCAGGACGACCTCGACAACACATGGGCCGTCGTCGCTGAGGGTATTCAGACCATCCTGCGCCGCGAGGCGTACCCCAATCCCTACGAGACGCTGAAGGCGCTCACTCGTACCAACGAGAAGATGACCGCAGAGACCATCGCCCGCTTCATCGACACCCTCGAGGTCAGCGACGCCGTCAAGGACGAGTTGCGTGCCATCACCCCCTCAACCTACACAGGAATGTAATTAATGTCAACTATGCTGCGACCGTGTCGCAGCCTTACAAACAACAACACAACCATGGATTTCGAAAACGAAAAGAGCTTCGAGGAGAAGCAGACAGAACAGCCGACCGGCAGCCGTGAGGGCTACCAGTCGAACGACCATTCAGGAAACAGTTTCCAGCGCGAGTATCGTCCGGGCCGCTCCCCGCGTCCCCGTATTCACACAGGCCAGTCCCGCTCCTTCGGTCAGGACCGTCCTGCGTATAACCGTAATAACGATGAAGGCGGCTTCCGTCCCGAGGGTTTCGGTGCAGGCCTTCAGTCCACCTCTTCCCGTCAGCAGGGCGAGTATGGCCAGCAGCGCGGTGGCTATCAGCAGCGCGGTGGCTACGGCCAGGGCGGCTACCAGCGTGGTGGCTACGGCCAGCAGGGTGGTTACAACAAGCCTTATAAGCCCTACAGCAAGCCTTACAATCAGGACGGTGGCGAGGAGGGCGGCTACCAGCCTCGTCAGCAGGGTGGTTACCAGCGTGGCGGCTACGGCCAGCAGCGCGGCGGTTATGGTCAGCAGCGTGGCGGTTATGGTCAGCAGCGCGGTGGCTACGGCCAGCAGCGTGGCGGCTACGGTCAGCAGGGCGGCTACCAGCGTGGCGGCTACGGCCAGCAGGGTTTCAACAAGCCCTTCAACAAGCGCCAGCGTACTGCCGACTATGATCCCAATGCTAAGTATAGCATGAAGAAGCGCATCGAGTATAAGGAAGAGCACTTCGATCCCAATGAGCCCATCCGTCTGAACAAGTTCCTCGCCAATGCCGGCGTCTGCAGCCGTCGCGAGGCTGACGAGTTCATCCAGGCCGGTGTCGTTACCGTCAATGGTGAGGTGGTCACCGAGCTGGGTACGAAGGTGCTGCGCACCGATGTCGTGAAGTTCCACGATGACCCCGTCACGCTCGAGAAGAAGGTGTATGTCCTGCTTAACAAGCCCAAGGACTATGTCACCACCAGCGACGACCCCCAGCAGCGCAAGACTGTCATGGACCTCGTCAAGAACGCCTGCCCGGAGCGTATCTACCCCGTGGGACGTCTCGACCGTAACACCACTGGCGTGCTCCTGCTCACCAATGATGGCGACCTCGCCTCTAAGCTCACCCATCCGAAGTTCCTCAAGAAGAAGATATACCATGTCTACCTCGACAAGAACTGTACCGCCCACGACCTTCAGCAGATAGCCGAGGGCATCCAGCTTGACGACGGCGACATCAAGGCCGACGACATCCAGTATGCTGATGCTAACGACAAGAAGCAGGTAGGCATCGAGATCCATAGCGGCCGTAACCGTATTGTCCGCCGTATCTTCGAGAGCCTCGGCTATAAGGTCCTCAAGCTCGACCGCGTTCAGTTCGCTGGTCTCACCAAGAAGAACCTTCGTCGCGGCGACTGGCGCTACCTCACCGAGGAGGAGGTCGATCGCCTGCGCATGGGAGCGTATGAATAATGATTAATTAGTAATTAGTAATTAGCAATTATGAAAGCCGTGCAAACCAATCTGCTTGTCTATATTATAAATCATTGCGTTTTTAACCAATCATAATTACTCATTACTAATTACTCATTACTAATTAGAATATGAAGAGAACAAAGATAATTGATGTGCTGAAAAGCACGGAATACGGAAAAGAGGTATGCGTGAAGGGCTGGGTGCGCTCGCACCGCGGTAGCAAGAACGTCGACTTCATCGCCCTCAACGACGGCTCCACCATCAAGAACGTGCAGATTGTGGCTGATGCCGCCAAGTTCGATGATGAGCTGCTGAAACAGATTACCACCGGTGCCTGCATCTGCGCCGTCGGTACACTGGTGGAGAGCCAGGGCGCCGGTCAGAGCAGTGAGATCCAGGCCACGTCACTCGAGGTCTACGGTCTCTGTGGCAACGACTATCCCATGCAGAAGAAGGGACAGTCGTTCGAGGCCATGCGTAAGAACGCCCACATGCGCCTGCGTACCAATACCTTTGGTGCCGTCATGCGCATCCGCCACAACATGGCAATGGCTATCCATACCTATTTCCACGACCATGGCTTCTACTATTTCCACACCCCGCTCATCACTGCCAGCGACTGTGAGGGTGCCGGCAATATGTTCCAGGTGACCACGAAGAACCTCTATGACCTGAAGAAGGACGAGCAGGGTAAGATCATCTACGACGATGACTTCTTCGGTGAGCAGACCTCACTGACCGTCAGCGGCCAGCTCGAGGGTGAGCTCGGCGCTACGGCCCTGGGTGCTATCTACACCTTCGGTCCTACCTTCCGCGCTGAGAACAGCAACACCCCGCGCCACCTGGCAGAGTTCTGGATGGTGGAGCCTGAGGTGGCTTTCATCGACCAGGAGGAGCTGATGGATCTCGAGGAGGACTTCATCAAGTACTGCGTCCGCTGGGCCCTTGACCACTGCCAGGACGACCTTGAGTTCCTGAACAAGATGATTGACAAGACCCTGCTGGAGCGTCTCCGCAGTGTCGTTGACACCGAGTTCGTCCGTCTGCCCTATACTGAGGGCATCAATATCCTCCAGGAAGCCATCAAGAACGGTAAGAAGTTCGAGTTCCCCTGCAACTGGGGTGACGACCTTGCCTCCGAGCATGAGCGCTACCTTGTGGAGCAGCACTTCCAGAAGCCAGTCATCATGACCGACTACCCCCGTGCCTTCAAGTCGTTCTATATGAAACAGAACCCAGGCGTTTCCGGCCAGCCCGGAGATGCTGGCGAGAATGGTAGCATCGGCTACAAGGGAGCAGTCGCTCCTGGTCCTACCATGCAGGGCACCGACGTGCTGTTCCCGCAGATAGGTGAGATCATCGGCGGTTCCGTCCGTGAGGAGAGCTATGAGAAGCTGATGAACGAGGTTGAGCGTCGCCAGATGGACAAGACCCATCTGTGGTGGTATCTTGACACCCGCCGCTGGGGAACCTGCCCTCATGCCGGCTTCGGTCTGGGCTTCGAACGACTCATCCTTTTCGTCACCGGAATGCAGAATATTCGTGACGTAATTCCCTTCCCGAGGACACCAAAGTCTGCAGACTTTTGAAAAAAACTTAAAAAATGTTTGCATATTCAAGAAAAAGTCGTAACTTTGCACGCTGAAAGCCAAGGTAAGGGGTTCCTGAGCCCTACACCTTATTATATATAATATAAAGTTTAACAAAAAAGACTTGCCTATGGTAGCAAACCTCTGTAAACAAAGCCTAAAATGGCGTAAAAACGTTAAAATGCAGGCAGAATAACGAATTTTGCTCAATTTTTTGGGCAATTTTCGAAAAAATATTCGATTTTGTTTGCAAGATTTCAGATTTATATCTATATTTGCACCAAAAATGTAGCTCCCAATGGGGGATACACGTGAAAATTGAGAGAAAGAAATAAGAAGTGAATAACTAGTTTTTATTAATTTAAATTATTAATCGTATGAAAAAAAGATTAATTGGTACATTGCTTCTGGGAGCACTTATGGTGTCCTCCACAAGCATGTTCACGTCTTGTAAGGACTACGACGACGATATCAACAATCTCGTCGTTACGAAGGCCGACAAGACTGCACTCGAAGAGGCTAAGCAGACTCTGGAGAACGAGATCAGTGGTCTCCGTCAGCAGCTGTCTGAAGCCGAGGGTAAGATCACTACTCTTACCAACAACAAGGCCGACAAGTTCAAGGTCGGTAATGAGACTTACAACCTCGAGACCGTTTGGAACCAGCTTTTCCCGCTGCTCGAGCGCGTTTCTACTTGTGAGAGTCAGATTGGTGAGCATCAGACTGCTATCAATGCCATCAACGAGATGATCGGTGGTAAGATTAGCGAGTCTGACTACTTCAAGGACTGCAAGAACTATCAGGAGGCTCTTATTAAGACCTACGCTCTTGCTGCTGCTGCTAGCCAGCAGGCTGGTGAGAACCTGACCGCCATCACTGAGCTGAAGAACAAGGTCAACGATCCTGTTACGGGTCTGGCTGCTGTTTACACTGACCTGCAGGGTCAGATTTCTGCTCTGAACACGCTGAAGGGCCGCGTTGATGTCATTGAGGGCGACTACCTGACCTCTACTGACAAGCAAGATCTTCTGACTAAGATTCAGAACCTGACTGATACCGTCAAGGCTCATGAGGTTCTTATTTATGAGGCTATCAGAACTGCCGAGGCTAATGCCAAGGCTTTTGCCTCTGACACTGCTACGAAGGCTCGCAATGAGGCTTATCGTCTTGCTCAGGAATACACCAATGGTAAGTTCGATGAACTTGCACAGGCTCTTGCTGACAGCACTAAAATGCTGAAGGATGAGCAGCAGAAGCTGTCTGACCGCATCGACAAGAACCTCGCTCTGATTAACACACTGAACGTGTTTGTTCGTCAGGCTCTCCGCGGTCTGGTGTTCAGCATGGATTCTTACTATGCTGGTATCGAGGCTACTGACCTTACCGTGCTGTGGTACAAGAAGTACACTATGGAGGCAACAAATGCCGACTCTATCGAGAAGCGTGGCTACAATGGTGGCGACTGGACTGCCGCTGCTGCTGCTGATGAGACAAACTATCTTGCCAGACTGGCTGAGCACGATTGGTCTACGGCTGATCTTACCACACGTTACTATGCTACTGAGGAGAACAACAGCAAGGTGCTGACCTTCCAGGCTAAGTACTTCATGAATCCCTCAAGCGCTGCTATCAGCTCTGCTGCAGGTACTGTTGGTGTGATTGCTTCTGATAAGCCTTATCACCTCGCTATTGACACTATTGTAAACAACAATGGTGAAACTGAGATTGCTCTTCCGAAGAGTGAATTCAACGGTAAGAATACAACATACGAGGCTGAGATTAAGGTTGTTGACTGGAAGACGAAGGACGGTATGCTCATCGTTGACTACGACTGCACACATCCTGAAAAGATTCGTAGCATCTTGTCTCAGAATGCCGTAACAGTATTCGCTACTACCGTTCAGGTTTCTAAGGATACCACTGTTACTTCTGACTTCGCCGCTCTGTACAAGCAGGACGTGAAGGAAATCCGTATCTCTCACACGCCTCAGACTGCTAACGGCTTTGCAAACCACAACGGTGCTTTGATTCACAACGGCCAGTTCTATGGTTCATACGACCCGGATGTTGTGAACACTCACTGTGGATACTGCTCTATTGACAATACTTATAAGAAGGGTCTCCACCTGATGCAGACTGTTGCTGAGGCTGCTGGTGAGGGTACTGGTAAGTTTAAGACTGGAACTGCTGGTGGCTTCGACTGCCAGGATAGCGTTGGCTACAAGGATACCCTTGACCTGATGAAGCTCGTTGAGATTCACTACACCACTTACGATGCAAACGGCCAGAATCCTAACCACCAGATTATGCCTGCTGATATGATCAAGGCTGCTGGTCTGAAGTTCAAGTTCACTCTGACTGGTCTGTATTATGGTTCTAACGGTACTTCTGAGTCTGCTCACGCTGCAATTCTGAACGTGAAGGATAAGGACGGTAACGACTCTATCTGGTGGCTGCGTCCTCAGATGCCTGACTCTGTCATTCGCAATAACCAGTGGGAAGGTGTTGCTGTAGGCTGGAATGCTACAAGAAAGGGTACACTTGTTGGTACACAGGCTCGTCAGACCGTTGGCCGTACGCCGATTGTCCGTGTTGAGCTCGTAATGCCCGATCCTACTGATTCTAGCAAGGAAGTTGTTGTGGACTACGGTTACATCCGCATCAAGATTGTGGAGCGTCCTACCGCACCCGATCCCGAGGATATCTATATGCGTGAGTATGAGACTCCTGGTATGACCGCTTCTCAGGACTTCTGTGCTGATCTGAACGGTACTCCGTTCTCGTTCACACAGCGTTGGATCCAGATGGAGTATGACATCCAGAGTGACATCGACATCACTCAGGAGCAGTTCGAGGCGAACTATACCTATGATGGCAGTAGTAAGGTCTTCGATCAGTTCTATCTGAATGCTGGTGTGCCCACAGAGTGTACCGCTAACGGTTCTGCAACCGATGCTCTCGGTACGATCTCTATCCTCCCGAACCCCGAGAACGAGCAGACTTCTGTTATTGAGTGGGTTGTTACTGATGCTGATCTGGCTGCTTATGTTGCTAAGATTAATAACGACGCGACTAAGGCTAACGTGACGCGTGTCGTCCGCTTCGAGAAGCGCGGTACCAGCACGTTGCCCGCACCGAAGTATCCGACTTACATCTACGTCGCCTTCATTCCGAAGCCCGGTCTGACGATTAGTGCTGAGCCTACGGTAAGCGGTGTCCTGAACTGGGAGAACGAGTTCAACAAGCGTAATACCGATAACTGGTATGCTAAGAACGCTAATGGTAATCCTGCACCGAAGGGTCTCGTTGAGATTCACGCTCAGACACTGAGCCCCGAGGATAATCAGGCAAGTGCAGAGTGGACTGGCAAGGCTGACTCTCTGACAACTCACCTGCCCGACGTCTTCACGAAGGCTACCAACGCCGCTGGTGTTCCTAACAAGCTGATTACCCCGACTGCAGATGCTTATGACAAGTTCATCACTGTCTCTGGTGCTGACATTAAGGGTAGAGACCTGAAGCTTGATCTCGTGTTCGTTGACTCTACTGGTTCTAAGACCTTCAAGGGTAACGACGGTGCTGAGTATAAGCTTGCTCCTATTGCCGATGGTAAGGCTCTGGGTGCTTATAATAAGAAATATTCAAGCTGGGATCTGGCTAACGCCGCTGATCGCGACACTATCGCAATTATGTACTTCGACCAGGCTACCGCTTGTGATGCCCGTGATTCAATCAACCACTGGACTGTTAGCTACTGCAACGACTCTATTGCTGACGCTCTGTTGAACTACAAGGCTCACAACCAGCTCGCTGACGACGTCGTTAAGGCTGTTGTTGGTGTGAAGGCTAAGTATCTGACTTGTGATGTTCCTCTGTCTAAGAGCTCGTTCGACATCCGCTTCCTCCGTCCGATTAATGTTGAGAGCGCTGACACAACGCTTGCTGATGCTAGCGCAAGTGGTCTGCAGCAGATCTTCCTCCGCGACATCGTGAAGTTCACTGACTGGCGTGATGAGCCGTTCAAGACCGAGGGTCAGATGAGCTACTGGTACTACTATCAGATTAAGTACATTGAGGTAGCTAACGTGAATGTTGATGAGTTTATCAGTGTTAATCCTGATGTGCTGACTGACCTTGACCTGCCCGATTCAGATAAGGGTAATATCGAGAAGGCTAATCCTCTGCAGTCTAAGAACAACCTGATTGACTTCAAGTACACTTCTAAGCCGACAACTCCTGTTTGCAAGTTCGGTAATAAGGAAGACTATGGTGTCCTGACCTATAGTAACTTCTCTAACACCACGCAGCAGTTCCATATCTGGCTGCCGGTTAAGGTGACCTACCTCTGGGGTGATATCTACACCACTATGATGGTAACCATCAAGGGTACTCAGGGTAACGCACGTTTGGCTAAGTAACATCCTAACGGATATCTAACGATATAGGGGAGGGGTATGATACTCCTCCCCTATTTTTAATCTTAAAAACGATGAAACTGAACAATCTGTTTATTATTTCCTTAATTGCTCTGCTGACATTCAGCTCATGTAGCAAGAAGAAGGAGACGAAGATGCCTTACCTCCGTCCTGCATCTATGGAATATACCGCTCAGGATTCTGCAGACATCTGGAACCTTTGCCAGCAGTTTGCCGACTTCTTCGGGAAGAATGACTTTGAGTCGTGTGCCATGATGCTCAATACGTTCCGTAACGATAGCATTTTCCCCTATACCGACCAGCAGCGCAAGGAGTATGTTAATAAAGTCCAGCTCTTCACGAACTATGGTTGCCGCATTGATGCCTTTGTGCTGAATAGCGACCGTAACAATGAGGTGAGCCTGAAGGTGAAGCTCTTTAACATCGGTACTCTCGACGATGACCAAGGCATCACCCGTCTTTTCCTGAACCCTGTTAAGGTTGAGGATACTTGGTATTTGACGCTCCGTGACATGAATGCCGATGGCGTCAAGAAAATATATTGATTGTTTTCATGATGATAAAAACACGTATCTATTTGTTCTTATCGCTTGGTCTTCTTATGATGGCCAGTTGCAGTAATAAGAAAACACATTCCACAGAGCCGCCAAAGCTCGTCTACGAGCAGACGGATCAGGATCTCGGTACTATCTTTATTGAGGATGGCCCGAAGGTGGTTAAGTTCACCTTACGTAACGAAGGCGGACAGTATATCCACTTGATTGACGTCATTTCCACCTGTGATTGCACAAAGACAGAATTCGATAGTAAAGAACTTGTCTATGGTGGCGATGACATGACTATTAAGGTGACGTTCGACCCGAAGGACCTTACTGAAGGTTCCTTTGAACGTATGATCGGCGTCTTTACTAATACGAAGAAACGTCCTGACACCCTGTACTTCCATGGTGTTGCAAAACATAAATAAATGAGCAGTATTTCCCGTGGCCTACACCTGGCCTTTGCTGTCGTGCTGTTATCAGCTCCTATGTTGGCTGATAACGGCACGATATTGCATTTCAAGAACGGTAGCCAAACCAGTACGAAGACTGTCTCTGTGGGTGATGAAATTACCTTCTCCTCTGAGGGTCTTTTGATTAACAACCAGCTGGCTGCTTCTTTCCAGAATGTCATAGAGTTTAGTGCAGAACGCGGTCCTATATCCGCTCAGCAAGGAAGTGGTCTCGTACCTGTTGGTACGACAGACATTACAATTACAATGCCTGAGACGCAGTTTGCTGAGGTTGTGCTCGTTGGTCCTGGCGAAGATACGCAGCAAGATCCCGATCCCCAGCCTTACACTCCTGATCCTCCTGTGACCCGTGACCTGAGTGGTGCCACCATCACTGTTACCGGCAGCTATGTCTACACAGGTTCTCCGATTACGCCGACGTTTACCGTCACCTATGAAGGCCAGGTGCTGAAAGAGGGTACCGACTATGTCTACGAGTTGTTCGACAATACAGAGGTAGGACGTGCTATCATCAATATCACGAAAGGTAGCGGCACCACCTATGTAGGCAGCAGGATGCAGGCATTTGACATTGTTCCCTGCGACCTCAGTGATGCTATCCTGACCCTCGACAAAACGGAGTTCGACTTTACGGGCAAGGCTATAGAGCCTGTTGTCACAGTTGTCCTCGATGACAAGACACTCGCCAAGGATGTCGACTATGAGTTGACCTACAGTAATAACGTTAATCCTGGCACGGCCAGCCTTACTGTCACCGGTAAGGACAATTATACAGGCTCTGTCGATACTACGTTTGTGATTGAGGCACCTGTTGTCATTATGGTTATTGATGGAGACACCATTAATGCCAACCTCTCTACCGACGGCACTGTGGCTCGATATGTCTCTAAGCACGGATGGGCATGGATTTCTGGTTATAATGTAGCAACTGGCGAGAATGCTACTTTGCAGATTTTGCCTGACGAAGGTTATGTCATTGACGATGTCAAGATGACTGGGGTTGCTGATTATACAGAAGAAGATGTGACAAGCAACAGTAAGCGCTTTACCTATGCCAAGCCTGCAGGTGTTTTGACTGTTGCCATCGTCTTTGGCGAGGATCCTGGAACAGGTATCATCGATACGGCTGTCGATGGTCTCCGTTTTACCGTGGTCGATGCCAGCACGGTACGCGTCACTGGTGCTGAGGAGACAGCAAAGGTCAGCGTCTACGACGCCCGCGGCCAGCAGATGGATGCCGATGTGCAGCGACTGGATAATATCCTCATCGTCCGTCTGGCTCAACAGCCGCAGGGACTCTATATCATTAAGGTAAACAACAACACGTTCAAGATCTATAAGAAATGAAAAAGACATTAATATTAGTGGTTTGTGCCCTCTTGGGCGTGCTGACTGCCTCGGCACAGCAACGTATGGTTCGCGTCTACACTGATAAAGGAGTAGAAAAGAAAGATACCATTGAAGTTTGGCGAATTGACCAGATCAGTTTTATTGCTGATACGGTGGCAACGCTGACCGACACCCCCGATACGCTCGATTTCGGGTTGAGTGTCCGTTGGGCCGACCGTAATATGGGTGCTGCCAGCCCGAAGGACCGGGGCCGTCTCATCGGCTGGGGCGACACGACGCTGACGAACTACTCGACGAAGCAGCAGTACTTCCCCTTTGAGAACGGCTTAAACAACAATTATCTGAACGATATCTCCGGCACCCAGTACGACGTGGCTGCCATGAAGTGGGACAACAAGTGGCATATGCCGTCGAAGGACGAGCTGCAGGAACTGATTGCAGCTTGTAACTGGACATGGGTCAATGATGCTGCTAACGACAGTGTTGGTGCCTTAGGCACGCTGAAGACCGACGCCACGAAGACCATCTTCCTGCCGGCAACGGGCAAACGTTCCGGCGAGGCCGCTGCCGAGGATGTTGAGAGCTTCGGCTACTATTGGTCCGGCTCCCTGGGAACGACCGAAAATGCCTGGGGCATCACTTTTGGTGCTGAAAGCGCTACGCCGTCGTTCAGCAAATATCTGCGCTATATGGGCCTTGCCATCCGTCCTGTAACAGGAAAGATGAAGGTTCCAACCCAAATCGGTACGGTAACAACCACCTCTGTCGAGGCACAGAAGGCGACGGTGACCGCCACGCTGACGGGTGACCTTGACGATGTACAGAAGATAGTCGTTAACTACGGCACAAGTTCCAATAACCTAAGCGGTAGTGTGGAAGCTGCGGAAATTGCCGGTACGGTGGTCATCAAACTGACGGGCTTGACACAGAATACGACGTACTATGTGAAGCTCTCTGTAGTAACCGATAATGGCACGAGAGTAAGTGATGTCTTCGACTTTACAACAGAAAGCCTGCCTCTGTTCCCGAAGCCCGATGCTCCTGTTGACTTGGGACTTCCCAGTGGTGTGAAGTGGTCACCATGGAACATGGGCTCTTCGTCGGCCATGGACGTTCCCAATACGCAGTATGCTCGCTATGGCTGGGGCGATCCGACAGGTGAAGTTCATACACAGTCTACAAATGACTATGCTGTTTCGCAGAATAGTTATTTTAATTCTGGAATTGACATTGCTGGCACTCAATACGACATTGCCAGAGTAAAGTGGGGCAATGGCTGGCGTCTGCCTCGTAAGGCCGACTTTGATGAACTCATCAGTAACTGTACGTGTACGCTTGGTACATATCAAGATGAAAACAACAAGTCGCATATCGGTATGAGGTTAGTTAGTAAAAAGAACGGCAACTCTATCCTTCTGCCTGCTGCCGGCTTTAAGAATTCGAAAGGTGTCCTGATAGATGACAATGATGCATTAGTGTACTGGATAAGTACTAATAGCGGTGGGTCATCGATCAAGGTGCCAGTCCTCTTTACGAATTATGTGAATTACAATATGAACGGTGCCATCTATTATCAGGTTCCTATCCGTCCGGTCTACGATGAGAGTGGATCGACGTCTGGCAGTGGTCAGAGCAGTCAGGGTAGTGGTACTGAGACATCAGAAGGCAAGAAAGCAAAAGCTGTGGATTTAGGTCTTAGCGTTGACTGGGCCGATAGCAACGTTGGTAGTGCTGGATCTCCAAATGGTGTCGGCAGTTACATCTGTTGGGGCGAAATCTCATCTTCTTCGTATTCACAGTCGAACTATTCCCTTTATCAGAATAATGCTTATGTAGTAGAAGGCTTACAGCCGCTGCCTGCTGATAAAGACGCAGCCACCGTATTGTGGGGCGGAGCCTGGCGCATTCCGACTATGGGAGAATGGGGTGAATTGATGAATAATTGTATCTGGGAAGAAAATCCAAATGGAAATGGTTATCGTATTTATAAGAAGGATGGTCAAGGCAATAAGATTACAACTGTGTACATTGATTTGCCCATTTCTGGCTATAAGAATAGTGGCTTGTCGCAGAGCACAAACTATTGTAACTATTGGACCAGCACGCTCAATACTCAGGTAGATTTCCATGGAGAAAAGGCTTACTCCTATATGGGAAAGCCCGGGGGAACGAGTAGTATTTGGACGTCAAGTCGTTACTATGGTTTGCCCATCCGTCCTGTTAAGTCGAAGTAAATCATCCTAGCAACCCTATATTCTGCGGCCGCTTACCAGCATGGTGGGCGGCCGTGGTTTTTTGTGTTTTATCTGTCATTAGTCACCCTTCTACTTGGTTCTTTCCAGCCTTATTGCCGATAAGGTCATCTCTTCGTCTGAAAAGCTTACCTTTAGCCGGCTAAAGGTTACCTTTACGCTTCTAAAGCTTACCTTTAGCTCCGAATTCTCTAGAAAATTCAAGCCTAAAGACCAGCTTTTTTCCAGATAAGCCTACCTTTTCCGACGAAAAGGTTACCTTTAGTGGGTTATATATATAGCTAAACAAGAAAACAACCTACCTATCCTACCTATCTGCATGTCCTGTTTATAGGTATAGCTGTAAGATAGGTAGGATAGGTAGGTTGTTTTCCGGTTTAGCGACTATATATATGCGTGCGCATACGCGCGCGACTGATGCTTTTAGGCACAAAAAATCCCCGCTTCACGATGAGTGAAGCGGGGATGGTTGTATTGTGGAGTATGTGATTACTCGGCGATACAGATAGAGACACGGTTCAGGTCGTTCTCGGCGAACGGCTGTACGCGCGAACCCTTAGAGTCGTAGCTGATGCGATCCTCAGCGATACCGTACTGCTCCTTCAGGGCCTTCACGACGACATCAGCACGCTGTGCAGCGAGGCGGTCGTTGATCTTGTCGTTACCAGTGCCAGCGTCAGCATAGCCAGTAACGGTGACCTTTGCGTTGGGATACTTCTGGAGGTAGTCGGCGATGTCCTTTACCTTCTGGGCCTCGGTGTCGCGGATGTCGGTCTTGTTGATGAGGAAGAATACATCGCGGCGGATGGGCTCAATCTTCTCTACGACAGGAGCGGGAGCAACAACGGGCTCGGGCTCGGGCTCAACAACGGGCTCCGGCTCGGGAACAGGTGCGGGAGGCACAATCTTGTTGTAGGTCTTGCCGAGGTTGATGCGGAGGCCGGCGAGTGCGTTGAAGTACCAGTCGGGGTTCTCAGCCTTCTTAGAGTTGTAGTGGTCGCTCAGGATGTTGGCGTTACCCTCGACGATGAGGCTAACAGCGTCGCTCAGACGGAAGCCGAGCTCGATGCCGCCACGTCCGAAGGGGCGAATCTTAGAACCATCCCAAAGGTACTCCAGCTCAAAGTTGGTCAGATTCTGCTGGTTTGCAACAAGCTGGTTGGCGATGTCGTTGACCTCGTCGTTGCCCCAACCGAAGTTAGCACCTGCGCCGAGGAAAGCGGTCACGTTGAACGTGCGGAGGGGGTTGTAGCCGCAGATGAGGTTCGACAGATTGAACATCACGTCGATACCGGGAGCGACATACTTCCACTTGTAGGTCTCGGTGTGAGCATCAGCAGGAGTGGTTGTGTAGAATCCGTTCCAGCCACCCTTAGACTGCCATGCGTTAGCCTGCAGGCGTGCAGCGATGACGGGCGAGAACTGATAACCCAGACCGAGCTGAATGTTCGGAGAGAGCAGGTCCTTGAACTTTGCCTCACCCAGAGTGTACTGTGCGCCACCCTCGAGGTTGAGGAAGAAATGCTTCTGGAACTCATACTTGTTACCCTCGGCGTCGGTGTACGTAGCCTGGGCACTTGCTGTAACAGCACCCATAGCGAAGAGGGCTACAGCAAATAAAGTCTTTAATGCTTTCATAAATTTGTATTAATTGATAATGATATATATCTACACTTTTCGGGGGCAAAGTTACATTTTTTTTTTGATTTACCTACAAATTTTTGCAAAAATCTTTAATTTGTCGTGCATTTTTCGCCTAAAATGGGGAAAAAAGCGCGTTTTAGCCTCTGAAAAAGCCTTACTACAGCACAATTAGGCCGTCTTTCAGGTGTATAGTGCGGTCGGTGAGGGTGGCGAGCTGCTCGTCGTGGGTGACGATGACGAAGGTTTGTCCAAACTGGTTTCGCAGGTCGAAGAAGAGCTGATGGAGCTCTTGCTTGTTCTGTGTGTCGAGGGAGCCTGAGGGCTCGTCGGCAAGGATGACGGCGGGGTTGTTGACGAGGGCGCGTGCCACGGCGACGCGCTGCTTCTCGCCGCCAGAGAGCTCGGCGGGCTTGTGGCCGGCGCGGTCGGCGAGTCCCATGAACTGCAGAAGCTCCTTGGCGCGTTCCTTCGCCTGGCGGTTGGCTGTGCCGGCGATGTAGGCGGGAATCATGATGTTCTCCAGGGCTGTGAACTCCGGCAGCAGCTGGTGGAACTGGAAGACGAAGCCGAGGTGGCGGTTGCGGAAGTCGGCGAGGGCTTTCTGGCTGAGGGTGGTGGTGTCGACAGAGTCGACACATACGGAACCGGTGTCGGGGCGGTCGAGGGTGCCGATGATCTGCAGCAGGGTGGTCTTGCCGGCGCCCGAGGGGCCGACGATGCTGACGACTTCGCCGCGGTCTATGTGGAGGTCAATACCTTTGAGTACTTGTAGGGAGCCGAAGCTCTTGGTGATTTCTTTTACTTCTATCATTTTCTTTGGGAGTTAACAGGCGAAGCCTGTGGGGGTTGATGGGAGTTGAATAGCCATAGGCTCGTTAACTCCCGCTAATCTTACGCTGCAGCCAGTCGTAGACGCTGCTCTCCTCGCGGTGCTGGGCCTCGGTGAAGCTCATGCGGTCCTCCTTCTGATCGCCGTACTGGTCAGGGAAGATGATCATGAGGTTCTTGCCGGAGAAGTAGCGCTGCAACTCGTCGGGCAGGCGTTCGAGGGCGTTCTTGTAGGAGATGGTTCCCTTACGGGCGGTGACGACGACGAAGAGGTGGTCGTCGGCGATATGGGCGGCGAGCTGTGGCAACTCGTTCCAGTGGCCCATGGGGGTGTACTCCGTGCGTACGGAGGGGTGCAGGTTGTTGATGTACTCGGCGATGAGCACCAGCGACTCCTCACGTCCGTGGAACTGTATGCGGCAGTCGAGCTGTCCGGCAAGACGGCAGAGACGCTCCAACCAGCGGTGGAAGCCGGGCTCGAACTCGGCGCGGCTGGGAACGGCCACCTGGATACGGCGCAGCGTCGTCAGGGGCTGTACGAAGCGCGAGAGCATAATCTGGCGGTTCAGTCCGTTGTAGAGACTCTGAAGGAAGTCGCCCCAGAACTTCGCGTTACGCTCGGTGTGGACGTGCATACCGAGGATGATCTCCGAGCAGGCCGTCTCGCGGAAGGCGTGCTTGATGCCGTTGGCGATGTTCGTGGCCAGTCGCACCTGCGTCTGCATGGGTACGTCGGCGGCGGCAGCCTGCTGCTCGAGCTTCTCCAGCAGTCGCAGTCCCTCCTCACGGTGGCGGCTGGCCGACTCGTCATCGTAGACAACGTTCAGGGCCACCAGCCCTTGGTGAGCCGAGCTTTGGTTGGTACGCCTCATGAGGATGGCCTGCTCCAGCAGCTGCGGCGCAATCTCGGGGTATTTCACACAGAGGAGAATCTTCTCGTTGTCCTTCCGGCGGCTGTTGGCAGAAGGCTGTTGGCTGTTGGCGATGACAATCTGCTGCGAGGCCCGCTCCGTCATCAGCGTGGAGATGATGCAGGTGACGAGAATCATCAGGACAACGCCGTTGAGCATATCGTCGCTGACGAGATAGACGCCGGGGCTGATCTCCAGTCGCATTCCCACCATGACCATGGCGATAGCGCCGGCAGCGTGGGCCGACGTCAGACCGAACATCATGTGGCCGTCGCGCTTCGGCAGACGGAACAGAAGGCTGGAGAGGTAGGCGGCCACGGCCTTGCCAAAGGTGCCGAAGAAGGCGATGAGGAGCATCACCCACAGCACGTAGGGGCCGGCAGCGATGGTGCGCACGTTGATGAGCATACCCACACCAATCAGGAAGTAGGGTATGAACAGGGCGTTGCCGATGAACTCCAGACGGTTCATGAGGGGCGACACATGGGGGATATAGCGGCTTAGGATGAGTCCCGAGAAGAAGGCACCGAAGATGCCCTCCAGTCCGATGAGGTCCGTCAGCGCGGCGTTGAGGAACATCACCGCGAGAATGAAGATGAACTGCATGACGGCGTCGCTGTAACGGCGCAAGAAGTAGCGCGACAGGTGGGGGATGAGCCAGAGCATGGCGACGATGTAGGCGGCCAGCTTCAGCACGAAGAGAGGCCAGAAAAGCCAGGCGGCAAGAGACGATGAGCCCTCTGAAGAACCTGTGGGAACGGTGGCTGCCGCCAGTCCGGCAATCATCACGAGCGACAGGAAGAGTGAAATCATCGATGCGCCTACGGAGAGCGCCACGCTGTTGTGCTTCTGCAAACCGTAGCGGCTGATGATGGGGTAGGCGATGAGCGTGTTCGATGCCATGATACAGCCCAACAGGAATGCTGCCGCCGGTGAGTAGTGCAGGATGGTGACGGCCATGATGTAGGTCAGTCCCAAGGGCACAAGACAGGTCAGCAGTCCGAAGATAAGGAATCTCCTCGTGTTACGCTTCACCCCCTCCATATCCATCTCCAGTCCGGCGAGGAACATGATGTAGTACAATCCCACGCGTCCGAAGAGGTCGAAGGAGCTGTCGCGCTCGAGGATGTCAAGTCCGTACTGACCGACGATGACACCCGCCAGCACCAGTCCGATGATATGCGGTATTCGCAGTTTGCTCATGATGATAGGAGCAAACAGAATCATCAGCAGCACCACGAAGAAGATGAGGGTGGGGTCGGTGATGGGGAAATATGCCGCAAGTTGTGTCATTCTGCGTGCAAAGGTAGTGATTTTTTTTGCGATATGCAAAAATTTCATTACCTTTGCAGCCAAATTGTAACAATTAAGAGAAAGTAGAAAGATGAAAGTAGCGATTGTAGGCGCCTCGGGCGCCGTGGGTCAGGAGTTCCTGCGCCTGCTTGACGAGAGAAATTTCCCAATGGATGAACTGGTGCTGTTCGGCTCCGAGCGTTCCGCCGGCACGAAGTATACCTTCCGCGGCAAAGAGCTGACGGTGAAACTGCTGCAGCACAACGACGACTTCAAGGATATCGACATCGCCTTTACGTCAGCCGGTGCCGGTACGTCGAAGGAGTTTGCTGAGACCATCACGAAGTACGGTGCTGTGATGATCGACAACTCCAGCGCTTTCCGTATGGACGACGATGTGCCCCTGGTGGTGCCTGAGTGCAACGCCGAGGATGCCCTGAAGCGTCCCCGTGGCATCATCGCCAATCCTAACTGCACGACCATCATGATGGTTGTCGTCCTGCAGCCCTTAGAGAACATCAGCCACATCAAGCGCATCCATGTCGCTTCGTACCAGAGTGCCTCCGGTGCTGGTGCCGCCGCCATGGCCGAACTGCAGCAGCAGTACAAGGAGATGGTTGAGGATGGCGAGGTGAAGACGGTGAAGAAGTTCCCGCACCAGCTGGCCTATAACGTCATTCCGCAGATTGACGTCTTCCAGCCCAACGGCTATACAAAGGAGGAGATGAAGATGTTCAACGAGACGCAGAAAATCATGCACACCGATGCCAAGTGCTCGGCTATGTGCGTACGTGTCAGCTCGCTGCGCTCGCACTCTGAGAGCGTGTGGATTGAGACGGAGCGCCCCATCAGCGTCGAGGAGGCCCAGAAGGCTATCGCCGCCGCCCCCGGTTGTACGCTCGTCGACGATCCCGCTAACCTCGTCTATCCCATGCCGCTGGAGACCGCCGGCAAGGACGATGTCTTCGTAGGCCGTGTGCGTAAAGACCTCTCCGACGAAAATGGCCTGACCTTCTGGCTCTCCGGTGACCAGATCCGTAAGGGCGCCGCACTCAACGCCGTGCAGATCGGAGAATACCTGGTGCAAGTGAAAGACTTGCCATGCTTTGCATGAGCAAGTCCGAGCGTAGCAAGGTATCGACCCTAGGTCAATACTTAATTAAGGTAGGAAACGTTAAGTAAACACTATAAGTGTACAACAAGAAAGCCCCCGCAATTGCGAGGGCTTTTCTTGTTACTTTTTCTTCTGATAGTACTCCAGTCCCAACTGTACGTTCTTGATGACAGCGTCGGACGACATGGTTGCACCGGTGACGGCGTCGACCTTCAGTTTCTGGGCTTCGGCGACCTTCTTGCCGTTCCACTTGTCCAGGAGGGCGTTCTTCACTTTGACGAAGTACTTCGGCGTCTCCTGGTTCTTCAGGGCTTCAACCTTCACCACTTTGTTCTTCTGGATATAAATCTTCAGCGGTGTGGGGCTGATGTAGCCGATGACATCCTTGCCCAGCTCGGTGGTGTTCACGACGGTCATGCCATCTTCCTTGGTGATGATCTTGTCAGCCTGACGGCTGCTTGTCAGCGTGGCGGCCACGATGATACCAGCCACCAGAATTAGAAGTTTTTTCATAAGTGCTTTTGTGCTATTTGTAATTTGCTTGCAAAAGTAAGGAAAAAACCGCGTCCTCCAATAGTTATGAAACGTATTTTATGTTAATGTTATGTAATTGCTTGGCCGTTTGCCGCTTTTTCCGTAGCTTTGCACCAAATAACTCCTAAACTTTGAATGTTATGAAAAAACTGATTTTTGCTTTTGCGGTACTCTGCATGATGTGTGCTTGCTCCGGCGAGCGTGGGTACCTGAATTACCGTGGTCTGTCGATGGGAATGTCGGCAAAGGACATGGCCGACTCGCTGCAGCAGCAGGGCCTGGCGCTTGACACGTTCCACAGCGATGCTACGCAATACGTGCTGGCCGACACGCTGGCTAACAACTTCAAGGTGACGCTCTTCCACCAGAACGACACGCTTAACGACATTCTGGAAGAGTATACTGCCAGCTATAACGACTCGACGAGCAACCTCTGGCAGGCCAAGCACGACGAACTGGAGAAGGAGTTCGGATGGCCCGACATGAAGCACTCCGGCGACCTGCACAAGGAGGCCATCTACGATAACGAGAAAGGAACGGTCATCCTGGTGCTGCTGAACACCTATTCGCCGACGCTCTCCGTGCGCTACTCGACGATGACGGCGGAGTGATTTATGGCCGCCACGGGGTGGCGGCATAGAAAACCGAGCTATGGGGAGGCGGCATGGAAAACCGCAGCGCGAGATGGCAGCATAGAAGAGCGCGACCCAGGGAGGCGCAAAGAAAAATGGCATCTACATGCAGTAGATGCCATTTCCGTTTTGTGTCGACACTTGGATTCGAACCAAGGACCCCCACCATGTCAAGGTGATACTCTAACCAGCTGAGCTATGCCGACTTTTACTTGTGCGCCTGACAGGACTCGAACCTGCACTTCGTGAGAAACTAGATCCTAAGTCTAGCGCGTCTACCAATTCCGCCACAGGCGCTAATCGACGAAGTCAATTCCTTTGACGAAGTTAAAGGACGAAGTCAATTCCTTTGACGAAGTTGATTTTGCATTTGCGGGTGCAAAGGTACAAAAAAAAAGAGAAATGAGAAATAAGAAAAGAGAAATTTTTCTTTATGTCTTATTTTTTTTATTTTGTTAACAACTGACGTGCAAACTCAATAATCGTGTCTTTTCCCCGTCGGAAGTCCTCGTCGGTGAGGTCTACGCGGTAATCTGGCTCTATGCCAAACTCCGTTGGCTGACGTTGTGTGTCGTACATCGGGACGGCTGAGAAACGGATGCTCCATCCGTTGGGCAGCGACGAGCTGAAGGGCATCCCCGAGCCGCCGCCGGTGTGGTCGCCCACCAGTTTGACGTTAGGCAGGGCACGCATATAGAGGGTGAACTCGTTGGCGGCAGAGTAGACATGACGGTTGGTGAGCACGCAGACGGGCTTGTGCCAGCGTAGTTGATTGGATGGTTCGAGGTAACGCGGCTCCATCGACGAGAAGTCGCTGTGCCCCTTGCCTGTCTTGTGCTGGATGTAGCCCACGAGAGTCTTCTCCTGTGCAAAGCGGGAGGCAAGCTGTTCGGCGTTCGTCAGGTTGCCACCGCCGTTGCTGCGGATGTCTATGATGAGTCCGTTGCAGGTGATGAACTCGTTGAGCACCTCGTTAAGATTACCATCGCCGGCACCCTGTTGGAACGACTCGTAACGCAGGTAGCCGATGTTGTCGTCGAGCACGCGGTAGTCGATGCCTCCGGCAATCTTGTAGTCGCGCCCCAGATAGATTCGCTGCAGCGAGTCGCTGAAGTTGGCGGGATAGTCCTCGTACCACGACCAGTTACGGGCGTAGTCGTGGGCGGCATTCATGTTGACGTGGCCGTCGCGCAGTTCCGAGAGCATGTTGGCGAGCACCTCGAAGAGCTGGCGGTTGTCCATGTTGCCGTTCACGCGTACCTTATACTTATCATAGATGTCCTGCCAGTCGAGACCGTACTCGTGTTTTTTGTAGTCAAGGAAGCAGTAGTGCTCGTCGATAATCTTCCATAGGGCCTCGAAATTGCCTTGCGGCGTATTGGGGAACTCATCCTCGTCGACACAGGAGACGAGAAAGAAGACTGCGGCAACGATGCAGCACAGCCATCGGACGGCGGACGTAACGGTAGTGACGCTGCAACAGAGGATGTGAAGGTCTCTTTTCATGGGCGTGGGACGATGGAGAAGCGGCGCACGACACCAATCATCAGCCGATGGTGGTAGACGTGCGACTTCAGGTTATTCACTTGTGCCTGCTGGTAATGACCCAGGTAACCCAGTCGGAGGGTGAGATGACGGCTGACAGGATATTCGGCGGACAGTTGCTGGCGCAGGTTGGGGGCACTGACGAAAGTCGTCGGCACGATGTTATGGTCGTAGTTGCCGAGCGAGAAGATCTCGTAGTACGACTGTCCGTAGTTCGGGCTGAACATCACACCAGCCAGTGGCAACTGTACCTCATAGCGCAGTTGCAGGGGGCGGTGCCACAGGCGCAGGGTATAGGCGGCGGTGCCCGTCGGCATGAACTGTAGCGACAGGCGTCCCTGGGCAGGGTTGTTGCTGTTGCTGGTATTGTAGATGAAACCGACGTCGGCTGCCGCCATTGCACCTGCCTGTAGGCGTAGCGGTCCGTAGCGCCACTGGCGCAGGGCACCGATGAAGAGGGTGTAGCTGCCCTCCATCTCCTCGCGCTTGTCGGTGCGGTCGCCGACGGTGGCGATGTTCAGCTCGTGCTCTGTGAGCATCGTCCACTTCCGGTTGTCGCGCTGCCGTTCGCTGCTGTTGAGGATGGTCAGTCCGCTGCCGCTGAACTTCTCCTGCGAGAGGTAGGTGTCCAGGACGCGTGTGCTGCCTGCACCTATCTGCCAGCTGTTGGTGATGTCGGTCTGTGCGGCGGTTGCCGTGCTGAAGGCCAGCAGACAGCAGAGGATGATGTTGTGGTGGCTAAAAATCTTCATCGGTAAAGAGATTGGTCTGACCGGTGATTTCGTCGATGACCTGCTGCTCGCTCTTCTCGGCATCAGGGTCCAGGTCTTCGTTGTCGTCAGTCTCTTCCGGACTTTCCGGCTCTTCCGGGGGCTCCGGCCAGCGTGTGGGCTCCAGCTCGACGATGCTCTCTATCTGGTAGGTTGTCAGGCGCTTGCCCTTGGCCTTGAAGCCCTTGACGCTGATGAACTGCTCGACGTCGATCTCCTCGCTGCCGCGGAAGTCGTCCTGTCCGCCGTAGGTCACCTGTAGGCGCGGGAATGCCTGGTCGGTGAGCAGGATGAGCTTCGACAGCGGGCCTTTCGTCGGATCGCTCAGTGGCGGACGGTCACCGAGGAAGTTCTGCTTGCGCTTTGCCGCCTCCATGAGGAAACGCTTCACATAGGGATAGCCCTGGTTGTCGGCATCGTAGAGGACGGCACTCCACACCTTGTCCTGCTCCCATTTCTCGATGCGCAGAATGTTCGACTCGTAGTGGTTGTTCACGTCGAAGTTCGTCAGGTAGAAATCGCCGTTGTCGAGGACGACGAGTATCTGGTCGTCATCGAAGAACTCGCCGAGGAGTCGTCCGTGTTCGTCGTAGTTCAGACGGTTCACGTCTGGGTCGTACCATACCTTACGTCCGCCCAGCGTGGAACGGCCGTGGGTCTTCAGGCCGATGCGGTGTACGGGGTTCTTGGTCAGTAGGTTACCCTTCGAGGCACGTCCCTTGATGAGCACCTCCGAGAAGTCCTTGTCGATGAAGATACGCTTCAGTTTCGGGTTCGGTTCCAGTGTCACCTTGATGATCTCGGCCTCGCCATTGGGGTTGGCGGTGAAGTACATCACCTTCGAGCCCGGCGTGCCCTGTGTCAGGTCGTACTCCTTGTCGCGTGTCATCGAGGTCACGTTGAAGCGCTTGATGAAGCAGGCGCCCTTCTTGCCGTCGCGGTAGACGACATTATAGATGGTGCGTGTGTCGTTCTTCTTGAACACCTGCAGGAAGAGCACGTTCTTGCCGACGAACACCTTCTCGGCGACGCGGATGACCTTATATTTTCCGTCCTTATAGAAAAGGATGATATCGTCGATGTCGGAGCAGTTGCAGACAAACTCGTCCTTCTTCAGACCAGTGCCGATGAAGCCGTCCTGGCGGTTGATGTACAGCTTCTGGTTGGCCTCGGCAACCTTCGTGGCCTCGATGGTGTCGAAGTTGCGGATCTCCGTCAGACGCGGGTGGTCCTTGCCGTACTTGTCCTTGAGGAACTGGAACCATGAGGCTGTCACCTCGACCATGTTCGCCAGGTCGCGGTCTATCTCGTCAATCTCGCCCTTGATACGGGCCATGAGCTCGTCGGCCTTCTCCTTGTTGAACTTCAGGATGCGCTGCATCTTGATTTCCAGAAGCTTCAGGATGTCGTCCTTCGTGACCTCACGTACGAAGCTGGGGTAGTAGGGCGTCAGTCGTTCGTCGATATGTTCGCAGACGGCGTCGATGGTCGGTGCCTGCTCGAACTTCTTGTCCTTATAGATACGCTCTTCGATGAAAATCTTCTCCAACGAGCAGAAGTGCAGCTGTTCCAACAGCTCGCCCTTGCGGATCTCCAACTCCTGGCGTATCAGGTCTTTCGTGCGGTCTACGGAGTGGCGTAGCACGTCGCTGACGGTGAGGAACTGCGGCTTCTGGTTGCTGATGACGCAGCAGTTTGGCGAGATGTTGATCTCGCAGTCGGTGAAGGCATAGAGGGCGTCGAGGGTCTTGTCGCTGGAGACACCAGGCATCAGGTGTATCTGTATCTCCACCTGTGCCGATGTCAGGTCGTCGACACGCTTGGCCTTGATCTTTCCTTTCTCAATGGCTTTCTTGATGCTCTCGATGAGGCTTTCGACCGTCTTCGAGTAGGGGAGGTCACGGATGACAAGCGTCTTTTGGTCTAATTTTTCAATCTTGGCACGCACCTTCAGCACGCCGCCGCGCTGGCCGTCGTTGTATTTCGAGACGTCGATGCTGCCTCCTGTCTGGAAGTCGGGGTACAGGTGGAACTCCTCGCCGTGCAGGTAGTGGATGGCAGCATCGCAGATGTCGCAGAAGTTGTGGGGCAGAATCTTGGACGACAGACCGACGGCAATGCCCTCGGCACCCTGTGCCAGGAGCAGCGGGAACTTCACGGGTAGCGTGATGGGCTCCTTGTTACGGCCGTCGTAGGAGAGCTGCCACTCCGTGGTCTTGGGATTGAAGACGGTGTCCAAAGCAAACTTCGACAGGCGTGCCTCGATATATCGCGGGGCGGCGGCGCGGTCGCCGGTGAGGATGTTTCCCCAGTTTCCCTGGGTGTCTACGAGCAGGTCTTTCTGTCCCAGCTGCACCAGGGCGTCACCGATGGAGGCATCGCCATGGGGGTGGAACTGCATGGTGTGGCCTACGATGTTCGCCACTTTGTTATAGCGGCCGTCGTCCATGCGCTTCATGGAGTGCATGATACGTCGCTGCACAGGTTTGAAGCCGTCTTCGATGTTGGGGACGGCACGCTCCAAGATGACATACGAAGCGTAGTCGAGGAACCAGTTCTGGTACATGCCCGAGAGGTGGTGCACGACGGCGGCGTCGAAGCGGTTTACAGGTTTGTAATCGGAGTGGCCTTCGGCAGAGCCTTCCTCCAAAATCTCGTCTTTAATTTCTTCGTCCATATAGGGTTTTTAGTTTCTTTGCACGCAAAGGTACAAAAAAAAACAAAAAACAACGACAAAAGGGGAAGATATTCAGAAACTTTTGTATTTTTGCACCATTATTTCCCTAAAAAAGCAAGTAATGAAACATCTACTACTAACAATTTCGGCACTGTTGGCGATGACAGCCAACGCTACCGACTACCAGAAGTATTACGAGTCGCTGCCTACTCCCGTGAAGGCGGTGACACCTGTCGTCATACCGCAGAATACCGTCAACGTGAAGGACTGTGGTGCCGTCGGCGATGGCGTCACCCTGAACACCGAGGCGTTCCGTAAGGCCATCTCCCAGCTGACGAAAGCCGGTGGCGGACGTCTGACGGTGCCCGAGGGCGTGTGGCTCACGGGGCCCATCGTGCTGAAGGACAATATCGAGCTGCACCTGGAGAAGAACGCCGTCGTCTACTTCTCGCCCGACAAGTCGCTCTACGTCGACAAGGAGGGGACGGCCAGCCGCGTTGCCCCGTGCATCAAGGCTTCGAAGTGCCGTAACATCGCCATCACCGGTGAGGGTGTCATCGACGGTAATGGCCGCCAGTGGCGCCCTGTGAAGCGTGGCAAGATGAGCGACGTGGAGTGGAACCAGTACCTTCAGATGGGCGGTCAGGTGACGGAGAAGGGCGACCTCTGGTACCCGTGGCAGCTGAAGAGCGGCTACCCCGACATTGCCGATACGCCTGTCAGACAGGAGGGAATGCGCAACGACCTAGTGCGCTTCGAACAGTGTGAGAACATCCTGCTGCAGGGTGTGACGTTCCAGAATGCGCCGCGTTTCCATGTCCATCCCTGCTACTGCCGAAACATCATCATCGACGGCATCACCGTACGCTGTCCGTGGAACGTGCAGAACGGTGACGGCATAGACCTCTCGGACTGTCACCAGGCACTGATCGTCAATTCGACGGTGGACGTCGGCGACGACGGGCTCTGTATGAAGAGCGGTTCGCAGAAGAAGGGATGGGACGTCTGGGGCTGTCAGAACGTGCTCATCCAGGACAACACCGTCTACCATGCCCATGGTGGTTTCGTGCTGGGCAGTGAGACCATCGGCGGCATCCGTGATATGGTAGTGCGCCACAACCGTTTCCTTGGCACCGATGTAGGCCTGCGTTTCAAGAGCGGACTGGGCCGTGGCGGCAAGACCGAGCGTCTGTTCGTCAGCGACATCATGATGGCCGACATCTCTGGCGAGGCGATTATCTTCCAGTGCGACTACGTGAACCGCCATGCCGGCGACGACGGCAGCACGCCGACGTTCACCGACGAGGAGCGCCGTCTGGCCCCTGACTTCCAGGACATCCATATCACGAACGTCGTCTGTCGCGGTGCGGGCACGGCCATCAAGGCCAGCGGCATCAAGGGCTTGTCCTGTGTCCATGACATCGTCATCAGCAACAGTACCATCGTCTACGACAAGAAAGGCAGTGTCATCGACGATGCCTCGGCCCAGCTACAACTGGACGGTGTGCGACTCGTGGAGAACAAGTATACCGAATAACTTTTTCGACTACGAATTACACGAATTACACGAATTATTTAACTTCTATTTCTCGACCACGAATTTCACGAATTATTTGACTACTGTATATTAAATACGAATTAATCGAATTATCCAAGGATTGTCATCACGCATATTCGTGAAATTCGTTTTAATTCGTTATTAAAAGGCGGCGCAGCAAATTCGTGTAATTCGTGAAATTCGTTGTCGAAAAAACCAGTGGTCGAAAAAATCGTAATTCGTTGTCGAAAAATTATTACGTGGTTATAGTATCTTCTTGATGGTCTTCATCAGCTCCCCTTCCGTCGGCGTGTCGCTGACGGGCAGCAGGTACCAGCGGACGGTCCAGCTGAGCTCGCCTTGAGGCTTGAGGGTGGTGTAGGCCCCTTGGCTCTCCAGTTCGATGTAGGTCTTGCCGCGGTTCACGTATACCTGTATCTCGGCTTCGTCGGGAGCAGGCTCTCCGGCCTTCAGGTCCTGGAACTTCTTCACCATTAGCAGCCCGTCGTTGCAGTAGGCCAGCCAGCCCTTGCCGTCGGCATTGATCTTGCGGTTCTCTCCAGTCTCGTCGGGGGTGTACCACATCGCGCCGCTCTTCGGCACGAAGTTCATGAGGCTGGCGGGGGTGATGCTGGCGGCTGGAGCGTCGAAGAAGATGAGGCCGCCCTTGTTCTCCACACGGGTAATCTCCCACGGAGCCACGCGGCGCTCCTCGTCGCTCTCGTTGATGATGGAGTAGGTGACGACGATGGCACCGTCCTTCGGGTCGGCAACGAACTCTTTCCGTATGCGGTATTTCAGCCGCGGCGACACCTCGCTGGTCATGACGAAGCCTCCTTTAGGGGAGGGGATATCCTCAACGGTGTAGGGCGACTTGTCGAACTCAGGCACCGGCGGCCAGTTCCACTCCTTCTGCGGACTGGTCCAGAAGGTGCTGCCGAACGACTCTGCCTGCTTCGTCTGCGAGATGATCTCCTTGCCCTTGTACTTCAGCGACATGATCTTGCCGCCACGCTCCGGGTAAATGGTCATCGTGACGTCGCCCACTGTCAGCTGCTTGCTCTTCTGCTTGGCGCGGAAGTCGTCGAGCTGCTGGAAGCAGTGCTTGTCGATGATCTCGGCCAACTTGCGGTCGTGGTTGTGGCGCAGCTCGCACTGGTGGTCGAATACCATCAGCTCGCCGTTCTCCTTGGTGTAGGGTTGCCACTGGGGCAGTCCCTCGATGTTCGGGTCGCCGGTATGGGCGAACTGTGCCCACACGCTGCTCATCACGTCGGCCAACTTCTTGTCGGCCTCCGACGGCTGGGGCAGGTCGCGCCCGGCGCGGTGCAGGGTGTTGAAGCAGAACTTCAGCTCCTGGCCGTGGACGCTGCCCTTGCTGACGGGCGAGCGCCAGGTGAACATATACATCCACGTCTTTGCCGCACGGCCCTGGCTGATGGCGTCGGCGGTGATGATGGTCTTCGGACGGAACAGCCAGTCGATGCTCAGCAGGTCCTGCGGCGTGTAGCCGGGATAGGCCTCGGCAAAGGCGCTGATGTACCTGTTAGCATCCATGCCGAACGTACGGAACAGCTCGCGGCGCGCCTCGTCCTGTGTCATCTGGTCGTTGTAGCGCAGGCGCTGCAGCTCGTTGAACGTCGTACCAATTATAATAGGTATATTGTCGGCCGTGGCGGCGAAACCGTCCTGGAAGGGCTGCTGCAACAGCGTCTCACCGTCGGGAGTGGGCCCGAAGCCCCACATCATCGGCGTCCCCGGCTGGCGGGTGCCGATGCTGGCGGCCATGGCACGCTGGCCGGCCTTGTACAGCTCGTCGTAGGGCACGTCCTTGATACGGTCTATGTGGGCGGCGTCGATGTTCAGCTCCTTCAGCACCGCCTTGCCGAGCTCCTCGGTCATGGCCTTGGTGTTGACATTGAGGATGGTGCCGCTCATGATGATCGCCTTATGGAACAGCCCCTTAGCAGCGGGCATACAGAGCAGCGTGCCCACCTTGCCGCCACCGCCCGACTCACCGAAGATGGTCACGTTCTCCGGGTCGCCGCCAAACTGGCGGATGTTCTTCTGTATCCACTGCAAGGCCTGCACCACGTCGAGCATACCGACGTTGCCCGACTGCTTGTACTTCGGCGAGCAGGCCGACAGGTCGAGGAATCCGAGGATGTTCAGACGGTGGTTCACGCTGACCACCACCACGTCCTTCTTCGCCAGCTGCATACCGGGATCCCACTCGGAGGTGCCCGAGTCGAAACCGCCACCATGTAGCCACAGCATCACCGGCTTCAGCTTACCTCGTTTCTCGTTTCTCGTTTCTCGTTTCTCGTTTCCCAGATTGTTCGTCCATACATTCAGCACACAGCACTGCTCCGACATCTGTTCTTCGCTCAGCTGGCGTCCGCCCGTCTGCTGCATGGCCTGCGGGCCCCAGTGGTCGCACACCCTCACCGCCGTCCACTTCTCAACAGGCTGCGGCGGCATGAAGCGCTCCACCTTGGCGTAGGGGATGCCCAGGAACCCGACCGTTCCCTCATGGTCGAAACCCTTGACGGGTCCCGATTCCGTATTGACTACTTGCGCTACTGCGGTGCTGACACCCAGAGCACATACGATGACGCATAAACCGAGCCGTTTACCCGTGCTGCGTAATAGACCTTTCATCTTATTTCCTCTTTTTTGCTTTTTTATTTGCAAAAATAAGAAATATTGCAGAATAATCACTATATTTGCACCAATTTTTTTGATTAATTAAAAATTCCTGACCATGAACAGAAAAATCTTCACGCTATTGCTACTCCTGCTGGCGGCTGCCGTCCAGGCAAAGACAGCACGTACCTTCACCCTGAACCTTACCGACGACGGGAAGGCACAGATGGTGTGCTTCCTGCCCGATGCACCGTCGGGTAAGGCCATCGTCGGCGTCCCCGGCGGCGGCTACTCCATGCTGTCGAACACCCACGAGGGCACACAGGCCTCGGGGTGGCTCAACGACCAGGGCATCGCCTACTTCGTCGTGAACTACCGGCTGCCTGATGGCGACCGCACGAAACCTATCAGCGACGTCGAGAAGGGCATCCGTATCGTCCGCGACTCTGCCGACGTCTGGGGCATCAATCCCCACGACGTGGGTATCATGGGCTTTTCGGCCGGCGGCCACCTGGCATCGGTCATCTCCACCCATGCCGTCTTCGACGAGCGTCCCGACTTCACCATCCTCTTCTATCCCGTCATCTCCATGGACGAGCGCGTCAGCCACGTGTGGTCGTGCCGTAACTTCCTCGGCGAGGACCAGAAGAACCCGGACATCGTCCGCGACTTCTCCACGCAGAACGCCGTGCGCCGTCATCTGACGCCTCCCGCTGTCATCATCTCGGCCAACGACGACCGCCTCGTGCCCCTCGTCACCAACGGTGTGCAGTACTACACCGCCATGCGCCGTGCCGGCAACGAGTGCTCCATGTTCATCTACCCCACCGGCGACCACGGCTTCGGCTTCGGCCCTTGGTTCAAGTACCACGACCAGATGCTCACCGACCTCGCGGGCTGGCTGAAGGCCCGTCAGGCTCCGAAGCCCGGTGCCATCCGCGTGGCCTGCATCGGCAACAGTATCACCGATGGCCACGGCATCGACATGGCCACTGCCTACGGCTATCCCGCCCTGCTGCAGAAGAAGCTTGGCAACGACTACTGGGTGCGCAACTTCGGCGTCAGCGGACGTACCATGCTTAACCGTGGCGACCAGCCCTATATGAAGGAGGTGGCGTGGGCCGACGCTCAGCGCTTCAAGCCCGATGTCGTCATCATCAAACTCGGCACCAACGACTCGAAGCCCCAGAACTGGCAGTATGCCAGCGAGTTCCGTGAGGATTTGGAACAGATGATCCTCACCCTCCGTCCCGACCTCGCCCAGGCCGCGAAGAAGAAGTCCAAGAAGACAAAGACAGCCACTCCCGTAGGCCCCCAGATTTTCCTCTGCACGCCCATCCCGGCATTTAAGTCGACTTGGGACATCAACGAAGCCGTCATTGCCAACGAGATTATCCCCATCCAGCAGGAGGTGGCCCGCAAGTACGGTCTGAAAGTCATTGACCTCCACACACTCTTTGCCGGCGACAGCGACAAGATGCTCTCCGACGGCATACACCCCGATGGCAAGGGCGCCCAGCGCCTGGCCGACATCATAGCTGCCGAGATCGCTCCTGCCCAATAGTGCACGTGAAAGGTGCGGTTTGCGAGATAATTGTGTGAACAACTAAGAAATAGGTCACTTTCTTCTTAATAAATTATAAAAACTAAGGGTTTTAGTTGGATGGAACTAAAACTTTTAGTTACTTTGCGTCGGATACAGATGCTGACGCAAGTCAACTAAGTGAAAATTGACAATTGATAATTGAAAATTGGAAACTTGAAACAATGAAACGACTAACCACCAAGGAAAAGGAGATTATGGACCTGTACTGGGAGCACGGGCCGCTGTTCGTCAAGGAACTCCTGGAGTACTACGACGAGCCGAAGCCGCACTTCAACACCCTCTCGACGACGGTGCGCATCCTGGAGAAGAAGGGTTTCCTGGACCATAAACAGTTTGGTACGTCCTACCAGTATTTCCCCACGGTATCGGAGAAGGAGTACGGGCGGTCAAGCCTGACGGGTATCATCAAGGACTACTTCAACGACTCCTACCTGAGTGCCGTCAGTAGCTTCGTGAAGGACGAGAAGATTTCCGTGGAGGAACTGAAGGAGTTGATAGAGAAGATAGAAAAAGCTTAATCTGTTATAACGTAATAACGATATAATGTCATAACGTTAAAACGAAAAGAGTATGATGGAGTTTCTGATATATGACCTCAAGGTAGCGGCCTACGTGGCGGTGTTCTATATGTTCTATCGTCTGCTGCTCAGCCGCGAGACGCTGCACCGCATGAACCGCGTGGTGCTGCTCACGACAGCCGTGGTCTCGTTTCTGCTGCCGCTGTGTGTCCTCACCGTCCATCATACCGTCGTGGTGCCACTGGCAGCGACGAACATCACGGCTGAGATGCCGATGATGGCCGCCGTCGAGTCGTCGCAGCCGCTATGGCAGCTCGCGCTGACAGGACTGTTCTTTGCCGGCATCGCCGTCACCCTGGGCCACCACCTGTGGTCGGTTCTCCAGGTGGTGCGCCTCGTCAGAAGCTGCGAACGGTATCCGCAGGCCGACGGCATCGTCGTCTGCGTCACCGACAAGGATGTCTCACCCTTCAGCTGGATGCGTTACATCGTACTCAGCCGCCATGATTATGAAAGTCTAGACCCGGCCGTCATGGCCCATGAACGCGGACATATCCGTCAGCACCACTCGGCAGACGTGCTCCTCGTTGATACGCTCACCGTTCTGCAATGGTTCAACCCCGCCATGTGGATGCTGCGCCAAGACCTGCGCGCCATCCACGAGTACGAGGCCGATGCAGCGGTACTCTCTCAAGGCATCAATATGCGTCAGTATCAGTATCTGCTTATCCAAAAAGCCGTAGCCGCGTGCGGGTACTCCGTGGCCAACGGTATTACTCACAGTACCCTCAAAAATCGCATAAACATGATGCTTACCAATAAGAAATCTACAAGCAAGAGCTGGCTCAAGGTGCTCGCTCTGCTGCCCATCGTCGCCGTCGCACTGGCTCTGAACGCCGAGACTGTCACCGACTACATCTATGAGGACACTCCCTCGCAGCCACAGAAGAAAGTGGTGAAGAAAGGCCGCAAGGATGCTCAGATCAAGACGGGCGACAAAACCATTGAAGTAAAGGCCGAAGCGCCGGAGGCAAAGGCTGAGGCAGCCCCCGCGCCTGACCCTATTAAGGATATTAAGATTGTTATGGGCGAAGCTGGCGACCACGAACCCCTGCTTGTCATTGATGGCAAAAAGGCTACACGCGAACAGCTGCAGACCCTCGACCAGAAGTCCATTGACCACATCAACATCTTGAAGTACAGCGAGGAGAAGAAAGACCTTTTCAGAGTCTATGGCGACAAGTACAATGCCGACACGTCGAACGGCATCATCTTCATCATCACCAAGGAATACGCCAAGAGCGATGAAAGGAAGAAGGATTATGTCGTGGTCGTTAAGGGCAAGGCAGAGAAGACAGAAGAGCAGCCTGCGGCTATAGGTACCTTTACCCCTGATGCCTCTCAGAACGAGAAAGCCTTCGACGTCGTTGAGGAGATGCCCCAGTTTCCCGGCGGTGCTACAGAGCTGATGAAGTTCCTGACTGAGAACATCAGGTATCCCGAAGCTGCCGAGAAAACCGGCACGCAAGGACGTGTCATAGCAAGCTTCATCGTCGAGAAGGACGGCAGTATCAGTGGAGCCAAGGTCGTCAAGAATGTCAGTGAAGAGCTCGATGCTGAGGCGCTACGCGTTATCAAAGCCATGCCGAAGTGGACGCCCGGCAAACAGAGCGGCAAGGCTGTCCGCGTGAAGTACACTATCCCCATCACCTTCCGCCTGAGCTGAATCAGAAAAACCCACTTCCCGCGAGTGGGAGTGTAACACATGATACAATCGCCGCTTTCCGCAGTATTTTCGCGAAAAGCGGCGATTGTCGCTTGTATGACGTTTCGGTGATGGGTCAGTTAAACTTGGTTAATCAGTACTTGACAATTGACATCTTCCGCGTTATTAGTGTGTATGAAGGCAGAACAGTTCACACCAATAGTCTCTCGTTTCCGTCCTCGGCTGCTGTCCTTGGCGTCGCAGTTCGATGCCGACACGGCCGAGGACACCGTTCAGGAGGCGTTGATGCGGCTGTGGAAGGCGTGGCCGCAGTTGTCTGGGCCTGCCGACGCCGAGCGACTGGCTGTGCGGCTGACAAAGTACGCCTGCATCGATGACTATCGGCGCAGGCAACGGCAGCAGACGGTGGAACTGAAGGATGTGGCGGCGACAATGGCCACTGACGCCGTGGACGACGGCACATTACAGAGAGCTTTGGACGAGGCTGTCGCCGCCTTGCCGTCTGCGGAGCGCCGTCTATGGACGATGCACACCGAGGCACAGATGAACAGTGCACAGATAGCTGCCGCCACGGGCATTGCCGTCCGCTCAGTAAGCACCATGCTCAGCGCGGCCCGACACCATATTTGTGAAACATTGAAGAAAGGAGGATTGTTATGAAGAACTATCTTGACCGTTACCTGGCAGGAGAAGCCCCCCTGCACCCTGAGCGCCTTGCAGTGCCTGCGGATGAAGAACTCGATGCTGCCGAGGCTACGTTCGACCGTCTCATGGCTGGCCAAGAGCCATCAACCACCACCAAATACAAGCCCCGCCGACGAGCTGTCAGCCTTTGGCGATGGGCCGCTGCCGCCAGTCTGCTATTAATAATAGGTACAGGGGCGGTGCTGTGGGTAATGAAGGACCTGGGGGCGCAGGAAACAGAAACGATGGTGGCAAAGACGATTCATGAGAATCCTCCCCATCATCCCAGTCCTCGCCTTACAGGGCGACAGTCCCCCCGTGAGGTGGCTAAAGACCAATTTCAGCAACCGAAAGCTAAGACACTCGTCAAGCCGAAGGCGGTTCGGAAAGAGATTCCTGACACCCTCGGCAATGGTATCTGGAAGTCGGAGCGGAACGTACAGATAGCTCTGCAGATGCTGGGTGAGTGTGAGGCCGTCATCGAGAAGAGTGAACAGGAGATGCGTAACACCATTGTCAAGGCCACCTTCAACGCCACACCGCAGCCCGCCAATGCCGTCCTCGTGACCAACGAAGCGGGCGACTTCGAAGTCATTGAGACAAAAACAATCATAGAAATATAACCCCTAAAATCCATACGACAATGAAAGCAAAAAGAATGATTATCGCAGCAGTTGTTCTGCTGGTACTCGTGCCAACTGCTTCGGCACAGGAGCAAATCAAGAAGGCGTTTCAGGAAGTGACCGACGAACTCGCGGGCGTCACTAAAGTAGGAGAGCATAATACCGCGAAAGTGGACGCGAACGGCATCGCCATCGAGAGCAAAGTCATCACTGTCAAGGTGGAGAGAAGGTATCAACATTCCGTGTCCGAAACACTGAGGAATGCTTTCAGAAACGAGGCCAGCAAGACCTCTATGTACGAGGAAGAGGCTGGCAACGAGAAACACGAACTTGACTCAGCGCTCGTCCACGACCTCGGTCTGCGTCGCATGTGGAGCATCTGGAGGGATGAAGACGATGCTGTCCTCATCGGAAGCATGAAGAACAGCACCTACTTCATTGCCAACTTCAACGACAAGAAACACAAAGGCTATCGCACTTGCTATGCCGCCGAGTGGAGCAACGCCGACGACCCTGAGGTCTATACGGCAAAGCTTGTCTATGTCTATGGCCGCAAACCTGAGTCTGCATCGGGTGAGAAGCCCAAGCGGTCTGTGAGCATCATGCGGAGCATTCGCCGTTCACCTTCTGACCTTATAGAACAGAGCCGTCAATGGAACCTGCCCGTCAACGTATCCATTGACAGCTTGATACAACAGCAATGGAACACCCCCGATGTCGACAGCCTTATGAGGAATCTCAATCATCTCAATCTGCTCGAGTCGTACAGACTACGGGCCAAAGCTGTCCCGCAGGACATTCCCTTCGACGGCGACAAAGACAAGTGGATGGCCCTGGCGATGCAACGCGGAGTCAACGACCTGAGCAATGGCGACTGGCACCGCTTCTTCGGACTGCTGACGCAGAAGATGATGGACCGCACCAACAAGGATTCGAAGGAAGACATGGTCGTCGCCGCAAGCCTCATCCTTGATCTCTGCAAGAATGCCCCCTTGGACAACGACGAGCGTGAGGTGGTGGCGAAACGTCTACAGCAGGTAGCCGAACGCTTCGACAGCGACGATTACTCGTATATTAACGACATGCTGACACTGGCCGCGAAGAAAGTGCAGAAGAAGTGAAAAGGTGGTTTACCTTCTGTCGCGGTTACCCCATTTCTTGTCGTAACGCCCCTCGGTGTCGACCTTTCCACCGAACATGTTCAGACGGTAGCGGACGTGGAGCATAGCATAGGAGTTAATGCTGTTGTAGCGCGTGTCACTGCGGCCATTGGCGTTGACCCAGCGCTCGTAGTTGGACTGCTGACCAAGCAAGTCGTAGAAGTTGAGAGCTACGATGAGGGCTTTCGACTTGAGGAAGGTCTTCGAGATCTGGCCGTTCCAGATAAGCTCGTTGGTGTTCGACGAGGGGTCGTTGTAACCGCGGCGGCTGTTTTCGTGGAGGTTTGTTGAGATTTCAAGACCTATGGGCAGGCGCAGCATGAGCTGTCCGCCGTAGCTGAAGCGCCATGTGTCGAGGTTGGCCGTGGGCTGCAGCTCGTTGCGGGAATGCTGGTAGTTGACGTTGCCGTCGAGGGTGACCTCGAGCCAGTCATTGCGGAAACTGGCGTTCAGACGCTGGTTCACGTTCGTGGTGCGTGTGGTGTTCTTCTGGGCGTCGGCCATCTGCTGTGCCACATAACTCACGTAGTTGTTGTAGCGCAGACGGGTGTCGGCGCCGATGTTCCAGTGGGCGGCGCTGTCAATGGCGGTATTGAAGTTAAAGCCGCCGTCGGCATTCCAGTTGCCGTTGATGTTCTCGGGACGTGACACGCTACCGCCCGTCTCGGCGTTGTAGCGCACGAGGTTCGAGATGGAATTGCGTATGTGGCGGTAGTTGCCGTAGAGCACGATGGAGCGTTTGTAGCGCGTGATGTAGTTCTTGTAGTAGACGTTCAGCGAGTTTGTGAACTGCGGCTTCAAACCGGGATTACCCTGTGTGATGTAGAGGGGGTTCGAGTCGTCGGTGATGTCGAGCAGCTGGGTGATGTCGGGCTGGCGCGTGTCGCCGCGGTAGTGTAGCCAGATGTCGTGCTGGTCGCTGAACTTGTAGTGGAAGTCGATGGTTGGCGTCAGGTTCGTGACGGTGCGCACGGTATCGACGTAGCGGCCGCGGTAATCCTGGATGAAGTTCGAGTGCTGGGGCTGCACGAGGATACCCACGTTGTAGTCGTACTCCTCCTGATAGTGGCGCAGGGTGAGGCGGATGTTATGGGTGTAGTTCTTATACTCGGAATAGCGGCTGAGGTTCTTGTCAATATAGTAGGAAAGGGGAGAGAGGAGAGAGGAGAGAGGAGAGGCGTCGCCAATCCACGGGTCCCACTCGCGGTAGACGGGGACGATGCCGCTGAATGGGTTCGCGTCGAGACGGCTGAAGTCGTAGGTCTGACGGTCGCTCTTGTTCTGGGAGTAGCGCATCTCGTAGTTGGCCTGCAGGTGGGCGCCCTTCCAGAGGGGCTCACTGTAGAGGGCTGAGAGTACGTAGCCGCTGTTGTCCGACGGTGTGGTGTTGTAACGCGAGGTGAAGTAGGTGGAGTCCTGGCCTGCCTGGTTTTGGACACGGAACAGATGGACCTCGTTGCTGGAGACACTCTGGTTCTCGCTGTCGCCGAGGTTACCCTCCATGCGCAGGGTAATGTTACGCCCACGGCCGTTCAGACGGCGGTAGAACTGCAACATAGCCCAGGCGTTCTTGTTCTCGCCGTAGCTAAGGCTGGCACCCTGGTTGTTGTTGACAATATAATTTTGGAGAGAGGAGAGGTCGGCCAGCGGGTCGTTGGTATAGAGGTAGGGGTCGTCGCTGAAGGTGGCGCTCTTGTTGGTGCTGGTACCGTCGCTGGTGCCCGTGCTGCCGTTGGCACGGAACAGGATGTTCGTCAGCGTGTCGGGCTTCCACTCCAGTCGCAGGTTACCGTTCCAGTTGTTGCTGCGCGAGAGATTCTTCGACAGACTGTTGGAGAAGGTACGGTAGTCCTGACTGTAGAAGTTCTCACTGGCGTTCTCGTTCTCGTTGTCTCCCTCGCGGTGGTTCCAGCGCACGGAGAGATCGGCCTTCAGCTTCTCACCGTCGTCGTAGTTGAGGTTTGTGCCCAGCATCTTGCGGGAGTTCAGTCCGCGGCGGTTCCACCAGCCGGCGTTCTCCTCTTTGTTGTTAAAGTTGCCCATGAGCACGAAGCGCGTCTTGTCCGTGAAGCTGCTACCCATGCCGCGTGTAGCATAGCGTTCGTGGGTGCCGCCGGCCAGGTCGAGGTTGGTCATATAGCCGCGGTTCATGCCTTTCTTGATGGTGAAGTCGAGCACGGTCTCCTTATTGCCGTCCTCAATGCCGGTGATGCGTGCCTGGTCGCTCTGCTGGTCGTAGAACTTCACGCTCTGGATGATGTTCACGGGGAGGTTCTTCAGTGCCGTCTCCACGTCGCCGAGCATGAACTCCTTACCGTCGAGCAGTATCTTCTGGACGACTTTGCCGTTGATGGTGATGTTGCCGTCCTCGTCGACCTCGGCACCGGGCATACGCTTGATGAGCTCCTCGATGGGCGAGCCCTCGGGAGTGCGGAAGGCATCGGGGTTGTAGACCAGCGTGTCCTTACGGACAAGGACCTGTGCGGCGCGTCCCGTGACCACGGTCTCGCGGAGCATCACGCTCTCCGACGACATCAGCAGACTGCCGAGATCCTGACTCTGGTTACGACGCAGGGTGACCTCGCGCTCGATGGTCTGTAGGCCTACGGACGAGATCCTCAGACGGTAGATGCCGTTCGATGGTGCCTCTACGGAGAAGTTACCGTTGCGGTCGGTCACCGTGCCGCCGACGAACGTGCTGTCGTTGGCACGGAACAACTGTACCGTGGCCTGGATGATGGGTTCTTTCAGTTCTGTGTCCTGCACGTTGCCGCTGATGGTCAGCTGGCTGCGGTCGGGTTCTTCTTGTGCGAAAGCTTGCTTGGCAGTCATGGCACAAAGTGCCACGAGGATAATAAGAAACCTATTCATGTCTGTTTAGTGTGTTGTGTTCAAGGAAGGTGGTTAGTCCGTCGCATCGAGCCAGCAGAGGAAGGCGACGAGCGAGGCATTCCAGTTGATGGCTATCTCGTTGGAGGCGTACGACTGCATGGCGTCGACATACGACTCGTCGGCGATATTCGAGGGGTAAGCGGCACCGTTAAGATCTTTCCGGTCCTGCTGGCCGGGGTTCGGACCGCCTACGAGCATACCGGGGAAGGGTTTTTCGATGGCATCGGCCTCCGACGGACGGTGGTGGGGATGCATGGGACTCTTGTCGCCGAAGCCGGTGACGTAGCAGTATCCGGTGGCATTGCGGCCGAAGAGGTAGTCGGCGTTCTGCAGGGCGTAGCGGCGATACTTCTCCGTGCCCAGCATCTGGTCGGCATAGAGCAGGGCCAGCGCCTGACAGCAGTTGAACTCAGCCAGACAGCCCCAGCCGAAGTCGCTCTTCTTGTTGCCGTAAGGCGACTGGAAGCTCGACGTCGCAACGCCCTCGATGGCTTTGTTACAATAGTCCATGAGCTGGTTGCACATCGTCTCGCGCAAAGCGGAACCCTCAGCAGCCAGCCACTCGAAGGCTCCCAGCGAGGCGACGTTGCCCCACGAGGGGGTGGTGAAGCTGCGGGGAGCGTTCTGCCGGGCATCGTCGAGATACTGCTGCTTGCCCGTGAGGCGGTAGAGGGCTGTGGCTGCCCAGAAGAACTCGTCGGTAGCGCTGCCGTCGCCATAGCCGCCGGTGGTGACGGCGGGCTCGCGAAGCTGCTCCTGACGGTAGAAGGCACGCGGGTTCTCCTTGGCCCAGCGGTAGGCACGCTCGGCCATGGCGGCAGCCTGTGCCGAGAAACCGGGATAGTCCTGCTGGTAAGGCTCGAAGAGGCGGGCGGCATCGGCCATCACGGCGGCGAAGTCGAGGGTGGCGGTGACGGTCTTCTGGACGACGTAGCGTGTCTGACGGCAGTCCTTCGGCATGATGAAACCCTCGAAGTTGGGGGTGGTCAGCTTATGATAGACGCCGCCGTCGTAGGGATCCTGCATGGTGAGCAGCCAGCGGAGGTTGAACATCATCTCGTCCAGGAAGTCGGGCGTCTGGTTGCGGCTCTCAGGGATGTTAGTGTTGAGCTGGGCAAAGTAGTCGGCTTTCTGCTCGTAGGTGGCGAACATCAGACCGATGCTGAAGGCAGAGTTGACCACGTATTTGTTGTAGTCGCCGGCATCGTACCAGCCGTAGGGCGAGCTGATGACGGTGCCTGCAGGACGCAGCGGCGAGGCTGCCGAGTTGTGGACCAGCACGTAGGTGTCGGGATGGCCCATGGGGCGGTTGTAGTCGCCGCCCATCTCGATGGCGATGCCCGAGCGGATGAGGTAGAACAGCCGCAGCGAGGCTGTGGCGACGTCGCGGTAGGGATGGTCGCTGACATGGAGCACACACTCCTCTGTGCCGAGTGTCACACGGTAGTCGCCCGTCGTCGGCAGGACGCCGAGGTTGCAGACATAGCGCACCTTGCCTGACAGCGGCGAGACGGCCTTGCGGACGCTCTTGGCCTTGAGCACCTTGCCTGAGGGGGTTTTTACACGCAGCTTGCTGCCGGGGTTCGTACCCTCGATTACCACTGCGCTCTCCTGTCGGGGGGAGCAGCCCACCTGGTTGCGGCGTATCTGGGTGCCGTCCTTTGCCTGCATGGCCATGGCGGCGCAGGCGAGTACCAATGTCAGTAGAGTCTTTTTCATCTTCTTGTGGAGTGTTAAGTGTTATTTCTCTGAGAGGAAGCGCAGCTCAGCTTCGAGCATCGACAGCTTTGGCATGTCGAAGCCGGCCGCGCGGGCTATCTCTATGGGACGTGTGTACAGATAGTGGATCTCCATCGGACGATGGAAGTCGTAGTCGAGCTTCATTGAGGGCGAGTAGGGTGTCATCTCGTCGGTCATCTTGATCATCAGGTCGGCGAACGAGGCGTCGATACCGGTGACGCCGAGGTGGCGGGCGGCGTTGATGACCTCCATCATCTGGCCCTGGATGAGTTGGCGGGTGGCGGGGTTACGGAGCAGCAGGTTTGTCTGTGTGTTGAGGGCCACGGTCATACCGTTGAACGGCATGTTCCACACGGCCTTCTTCCACCGCGCTGTCTCGTAGGGCACTTCGCCGACCTGGATACCGGCAGCCTTGAAATCGTTGATGATAGCCTCGAAGCGTGCCTGGTCGCGACAGGAGTAGTTGCCGAAGTTGATGCTGCCGTAGCACTGGTGGTTCACACGCCCGGGCTCCGTCTTCGCAGAGCAGATGAAGGCAAGACCGGCAATCAGCGGCACGTCGGGGAACATCTGTTGCACATCGGCCTCGACGCCGATGCCGTTCTGGATGAGCACCACCACGGTGTGTTCGTGGAGCAATGGGGGCAGCAATTCTGGAAGCAGACGGTTGTTGGTGGTCTTCAGTCCCACAATGACAACGTCGCATTTCGGCATATTCTCAGGATGCTGGTACGCATTGACGTGGTCCAGATGGAACGATCCGTCGCAGGAGTCAACCTGTAGACCGTGCTCTTTGATAAACTGATAATCGCTATGCAAGAGGAAGTGAACCTCCTGTCCGCTGTGGGCCAGGCGGGCACCGTAAAAGCCACCGATGGCTCCCGCTCCTATTATTCCGTATTTCATATATGTTTTTTCGAGCTACGAGTTACGAGACTGCAAATGTACACAAAAACCCTGACACTGCCAAGAAATGATGGCGGAAAAATTTGGATATTCGCTCGATTTGCACTACCTTTGAGCTGCGCTCGAAGGTGCTTTCGTTCGACAATAAAAGAAAAAACGAACTTTTCTTTTGTATTGTGCTCACTTATTCGTACCTTTAAACGATGTTTTTAGGTACTTCCGTTCGGAAATCCTCAAATATTTTTGGGATTTCCCTCACTTATTCGTACCTTTGCACCCAAATGATAAGCTATCAGTGGAACAGCAAGAGTTAGAGCTACTCTGTAGCATCACATATCCTGACGATTTGCGCCGCCTGAATGTCGAGCAGCTGCCGCAGCTCTGCGACGAGCTGAGACGTGACATCGTCAATGAACTGTCGGTGAACCCCGGGCACTTGGCCTCCAGCCTTGGTGTGGTAGAGCTGACGACGGCACTGCACTATGTGTTCGACACCCCCGAGGACCGCATCGTCTGGGACGTGGGCCATCAGGCCTATGGCCACAAGATACTGACGGGACGTCGCGAACAATTCTCCACGAACCGGAAGCTGGGCGGGCTGCGCCCTTTCCCCTCGCCGCTGGAGAGTCCTTATGACTCGTTCGTCTGCGGCCATGCCTCGAACAGTATCTCGGCAGCGTTGGGAATGGCCATTGCCGCCAAGAAAACGGGCAAGGAGGGACGTCATGTCGTCGCCGTCATCGGCGATGGTGCCATGTCGGGCGGTCTGGCTTTCGAGGGCTTGAACAATGTGTCGTCAAGCCCCAATGACCTGCTGATCATCCTCAACGACAACGATATGTCGATAGACCGTGCCGTTGGCGGTATGCGGCAGTACCTGTTGAACCTGAATACCAACAAGACCTACAACGCCATCAAGTTCAAGACCAACCGCTGGCTGCACAGCAAGGGGCTGCTGAACGATGCCCGCGAGAACGGACTACAGCGTCTGTCGAACGCCATCAAGAGTGCTATTGCCCATCAGCAGAACATCTTCGACGGCATGAACGTGCGCTACTTCGGGCCCTTCGACGGGCACGATGTCAAGGAGCTGGTGCGCATACTCCAGCAGCTGAAGGATATGCCGGGGCCGAAGCTGTTACACCTGCATACGAAGAAAGGCCACGGCTATGCACCTGCCGAGCGCGATGTCACGACGTGGCACGCTCCCGGAAAATTTGACCCTGAGACGGGCGAGCGCATCGTAGACCGCGACCCTTCAAAACCCCAGAAATACCAAGATGTCTTCGGACACACTCTGCTGGAGCTGGCTGAGCAGAACCCCCGTATCGTCGGTGTGACACCAGCCATGCCTACGGGCTGTTCGATGAACATCATGATGGAGAAGATGCCCTGCCGCACGTTCGACGTGGGCATAGCCGAGGGCCATGCCGTCACCTTCTCGGCCGGTATGGCCAAGGACGGCCTGCAGCCGTTCTGCAACATCTACTCGGCCTTTGCACAGCGAGCCTATGACAACATCATCCACGACGTAGCCATACTGCGTCTGCCCGTGGTGCTCTGTCTGGACCGTGCAGGACTGGTGGGTGAGGACGGCTCGACGCACCATGGTGCCTTTGACCTGGCGGCGCTCCGTCCCATACCGAACCTGACCATCTGCTCGCCGATGGACGAGCATGAGCTGCGCCGTCTGATGTACACCGCCCAGTTGCCCGACAAAGGACCGTTCGTCATCCGCTATCCGCGTGGTGGCGGCGTGCTGCAGAACTGGCGCTGCCCGTTGGAGGAGGTGAAGGTGGGCACTGGCCGAAAGCTGCGCGATGGCAGCGATGTCGTCGTACTCTCGATAGGTCCCATCGGCAATGATGTGGTTGAGGCCATAGACGAAATGAGAAATGAAAAAGGAGAAATGAGAAATGTTGCGCATTACGATATGCGCTTCCTGAAACCTATAGATGAGGAAATCCTCGAGGAGGTAGGACGGAAGTTCATGCGCATCGTCACCGTGGAGAATGGTGTGCGTGAAGGCGGTCTGGGCTCTGCTGTCGTTGAGTGGATGAACGACCACGGCTACCATCCGCAGGTGACACGTCTGGGACTGCCCGTCGACGGCTTCGTGGAGCACGGCACAGTAGCCGAGCTGCAGAAGATTGTGGGACTGGACAAGGAAAGTATCATCAAGGCTATCACCAATTACTAATTGCTCATTATGAAGATAGTCATTGCCGGCGCCGGCGCCGTAGGAACCCATTTGGCACGTCTGCTCTCAGGAGAGAGGCAGGACTGTGTGCTCATTGACGAGAGTGACGAGCGTTTGGCCGTCGTCGCCGAGTATGATGTGATGACGCTGCAGGCATCGCCCACCAGTATCCAAGCCCTGAAGGATGCCGGTGTGCAGGGTGCCGACCTCTTCGTTGGCGTCACCACCGAGGAATCTATCAACATCGATTGTTGCATTCTGGCCCATGCCCTTGGCGCGAAGAAGACGGTGGCGCGTATCGATAACTACGAGTACCTGTCGCAGCAGAACCAGGACCTGTTCCGCACGCTTGGCGTCGACGCCCTGGTCTATCCTGAGGTGCTGGCAGCCATCGATATCGTCAACGGCCTGAAGATGTCGTGGGTCCGTCAGCGCTGGGATGTCCACGACGGTGCACTGGTGCTGCTCGGCATCAAGCTGCGTCAGCAGGCCGAGATACTAAACCAGCCGCTGAAGGATCTTAGTGGTCCTGACGACCCGTACCACGTCGTGGCCATCAAGCGGGGCGACGAGACCATCATCCCCGGCGGTCTGGACGTGCTACAGGTTAACGACCTGGCCTACTTCATGACCACACGCGACTATATCCCCTATATCCGCAAGATTGTGGGTAAGGAACACTATACCGATGTGCAGAACGTTATCGTCATGGGTGGTGGAAAGTCCACCGTCCGCACCGCATTGACGATTCCCGACTATATGCACATGAAGATTATCGAGATTGATGCCGCCCGCTGTGAGCGCCTGAACCAGCTGCTCGAGGACAACCCCACCATGGTCATCCATGGCGACGGCCGTGACATGAGCCTGTTGCAGGAAGAAGGTATCCGCAATACACAGGCCTTCGTGGCACTGACGGACAATGCTGAGACTAACATCCTGGCTTGCCTTTCGGCCAAGAAGATGGGTGTTCGCAAGACCATTGCCATGGTCGAAAACCTCGACTACGTGTCCATGGCCGAGAGCCTCGATATAGGTACCATCATCAACAAGAAGACCATCGCTGCGAGCCGCATATTTCAGATGATGCTCAACGCCGACGTCCATAACCTCCGTTCACTGATGCTTGTCGATGCTGATGTCGTGGAGTTTATCGCTGCCGAGGGCTCACGCGTCACCCGCCATGTCGTCAAGGATCTTGGCCTGCCCTTCGGTGTCGCCATCGGCGGACTGGTGCGCGACGGCGTTGGTATGCTTGTCAACGGTAATTCCCAGATACAGGCTGGCGACACCGTCATGGTGTTCTGTCACGAACAGAAACTCAAGAGCATCGAGAAATTCTTCAAGAAGTCCTCACTCTTCTAACCCTTCACAATCAACCCTCCACCTTCCACGAAAATATGGTAAACTTTCGCATTATCTGGAAAATCCTGGGCTCACTGCTCTTCATCGAGGCATTCTTCATGACCTGGTGTCTGGGCGTTGCGCTGTGGGCAGGCGAAGATGATGTGCTGGCATTCCTGTTGTCGATGCTGCTGACGGCGTGTTTCGGCTTTGTATTCCTCTCGTTGGGACGCAAGGCAGAGAATGCACTCAGCCGTCGCGATGCCTATGTGGTGGTGACGGCGGCATGGGTAATATTCTCTCTCTTCGGAATGTTCCCGTTCCTCATCCACGGTAGTATCACTAACCTTACCGATGCGTTTTTCGAGACGATGTCGGGCTTCACTACTACCGGCGCCAGCATTATCGACGATGTGGAGCGTCTGCCTCATGGCATACTCTTCTGGCGTTCGCTGATGCAGTGGATAGGCGGCTTGGGTATCGTCTTCTTCACCATAGCCATTTTGCCATCGCTTGTCGGCGGTAGCGTCAGGGTGTTCGCCGCTGAGGCTACGGGACCTATCCGTGCGAAGATGCACCCACGTCTGACGACCAACGCCAAGTGGATATGGTCCATCTATCTTCTACTGACACTGGCCTGTGGCGTGGCATTTTGGCTGGCGGGCATGGACTGGTTCTCGGCAACCAACTACTCGATGACGACGACGGCCACCGGTGGTTTCTCCATCCACAACGCGAGCCTTGGCTTCTTCCATTCGGCGGCCGTCGACTACGTGAGCATCCTGTTCCAATTCCTTTCTGGTATCAATTTCACCTTACTATATATGGTGATGGTGAAGATGAAGTTCTCGGCATTACTTAAGAACTCGGAGTTCAAACTCTACATCTTCATTGTCATCGCCGCCACATTGTGGGTGGCCTCCCTGCTTTTCACGCGTTTGGACTATGACCTCGAACGCTCCCTGCGTAACGCCCTGTTCCAGGTGGTGTCGTTCATAACGACGACAGGTATGTTCAACGACGAGGTAGGGCAGTGGCCTCATGTGACTTGGATCATCTTGGGAATGCTGATGTACCTCGGTGCTTGTGCCGGCAGTACCAGTGGCGGTTTCAAGTGCGTCCGTAGTGTGATGATGCTGAAGGTGCTTCGTAATAACTTCCGCCAGATACTCCACCCCAGTGCTGTGCTCCCTGTGAAGGTCAATGGCCAGAGCATCCCCCAGTCGAAACTCGTTTCGCTGTTGGCGTTCTTTACGCTGACCATTCTCATGATGCTCTTCACTGCTGCATTGATGATTGTCTCTGGCGTTGACAATACCAATGCTGTGATTATTGCACTGAGTAGTGTGAGCAACGTTGGACCTGATTTGTCAAATCATGTTGGACCTTCCATATCGTGGTCGTTGCTGCCTGACTACGTGAAGTGGCTGCTCTGTCTGCTGATGTTGATGGGCCGTCTTGAGATTATGACCGTCTTGGTACTTTTCACCCGTTCGTTCTGGAAGGAAAATTAGTATGCTGTATCATTTGTCATCCCTGTCCCGTCAGGAACTTTCCCAGCTTGTGCGTCAGCAGAAGGAGCAGCTGTTAGGTCACGACAATTATCACCGCTTTGGCAACAGACTGCCGTTAGATGTCAAGTTCTTCCATAATTACAACCCGCAGAATATGGCTCCTGGCAGTGGCAGCCTCTGCTATATCCAACGCCCTGTATTGGGCACCGGGTGTCTTGTGGCGGAAATACGCCATACCGGTGGGGCAGCCGATGATATCTCGCCCTACCTCTCTACTGCGGTTTATGACCTCGACGATCCCATGACCATTGACTATTCCGAACTTGACTCCTTTGTCATCCTTGCCGGCCTTCAGGGCTCTGCTGAGGTGTCCGACGACAGCGGACACCTGATGACCTTCCGTGAGGGCGAGACCATTCTGGTGCCTGCCTCTGCAAGGAATATCAGCGTTGAGGGGACAATCAAGTTCTTGGAGACTTACGTTTAGTCCTCAAGGGTGTTACTCCCCTTGTTCTCAGGTATTGAAGCCGAAATGTTCTTTTTAAGATAGTTGCGCAGGTCGTCCTGCAGACGGTGGAACGGCTCGCTTGTCATATAACCATTGTTTTTCTTGAGCATGGCTTTCACGTCCTGCAGCGAGTTCTCGTAGCATGACATCTCGTTGCGCTTCTGTGTGCGGTGTGCCGAGGCGTGGTAGATTTCCTGCTGCCGTTCCTGGCGCAGCAGGTTGCACACCTTCGTGAGAATGGGCGACACAACGGTATCGAAGAGATGATGGCCCTGTATATATAAATAGGTGGTCTGTGGTGTCACCCCCAGCGCCTTGAGGTCATCTTTCGTGCGGAGGTATTCGTCCTTGGCGTCGGGGAACATACGCTGTAGGTCACGGATCTTTGTCCCTACCTTGCGTCTGACGTTCTGTAGCGACGGCTCCGGCACCTGCACGTTGAAGCCGCCGGGGTCGGCAATGCGGTTCAGGTCGGTGATGGTGAACTTCGGGTAATGGCCGTTGCGGTAGACCATGATCGACCATACGAACAGTGGAAAAACGGCCTCGCTGAAGTCGGCGAAGTACTGACGGAAGTCGAAGATGCGGTGGTCGTTCAGTGTTACGGCTACACAGACGTTGTGCAGCGACGGTGCATAGCACTGGAAGTTCTCAATGGCATAGACGTAGGTATGGAAGACGTAAGGACTGTCCAGTATGCGGCGTGACTGGTGGGTAGCGCGTTGCAGCAGGTAGTCGTAGTCGGCATCGACACAGGCTATCATGTCGCGCCCCAGAATCTCCTCGCTCCTCGTTCCTCGTTCCTCGAGGAAGTTCATCAGCACCGATTTCTTGCCACGCGTCAGATTGCCCTTTGACGGCAACATTACTTCAAAATAGCGGCTGTCGTCCTCGAAATCGTTTAGCACCGTCCGCCAGAAGTAGATGTCATCGTAACTCTCGACGTAGGCTACAATCCTGCGTCGCGCCCGTTTCGACTTTAGTGCGTTGGCTGCCTCGAAGTAGCGGTTGTTGATATAATCTCGCAACCCACCCCCACCCCCTCCCGAGGGGAGGGGAATTTGATTACTCTTGGCTTTTTTCTGGCTTCCCATCCACTGTTAATTTTGATTAGCATCTCGTTCCCACTCCCCCAGGGGAGGGGGTTAAGGGGTGGGTACTGTGATGTCGCTCACTTCTGTTACAGCGTCCACCCAGCCGTTCATGACGACGGCCGGTGAGTGGGTGGTCAGGATAATCTGCACCTGTGGGTTCAGCTCCAGGCAGAGGTCAATGAGGCGTTTCTGCCATTCGATGTGCAGCGATACCTCCGGCTCGTCCATAAAGAGCACGTAGGGTTGGTCATCCTCGACAAGTACCGTCAGCAGGATAGCCAGCATCTGCTTCTCGCCCGACGACAGCTGGTAGGGTCCCAGCACCTCGCCGATTTGCGTGAATCGTATCTCGTTCTCTGTTCGTATGATTTTCTTGCCTGTCTCGTGAAACAGATCGTCGATAATGTCCTGAAAGCGTGTCTTCTTCTGCGACAGTTGCTGAGCAGCTTCTGTATTGCCCTGCTGCAGCTCGGCAATGATGCGGTTGCCTATGTTCACCTGATAGTCCAGGTATTTCCGCTGCAGGTTGTACAGTTGGATGTCGAGCAGCGAACCTCCGCCGCCCTTGATGACGGGCAACACCTGACGCAGTGCACCGTCGAAGCCAGCGTTCTGCTCGCCGAGTCGTTGTCTGTCTTCAGCAAACACTTGGCTGAGGCTGGAGTCGAGCGAACGAATCATGTCATAACGTATCCACTTGGCATCCTCGGGTTCCACGTCAATCTTCACACCCTTGAGCATGTGTGACGGGAACTCGCCGCCTTGCGACAGCCCTTTCACCACCTTGTTGATGATGGTCGATTTTCCCTGTCCGTTGATGCCGCTAAGGATGTTCACCTGAGGGTTCAACTCCCAAACAATGTGCTTCTTGCCGCTCCAGAGCGAGTCAATCTCAATGCGTTTGATGTAATCGGCGAATTTCTGCATAGGCTTTCAGTGTTTTCGCTACAAAGACCGTTCTTTGTGAGCGTTGCTTCTGTTATGGTTCCTTCACGGGGTGCGAGAAACGGAGGAGTGCCAGGTCATAGACCAGCGTGCTGTAGGCAGGCAATCCCGTCTGCTCCTGCGACCCATAGCCCTGCTTGTAGGGGATGTAGACGCGCCAGCGGTCACCGCTGTGCATGTGCATCAGAGCGGTGACGAAGCCTGTCACGGTCAGACTGCTACTGCTGAGTATCGTCACGAATGTGCCTGTCGTCTGCCAGTCGAAGCGGTCGCCGTAGAAGGTTTTCTGCACGAGATAGCCCTCGGGGTGCTGCGTTGTGGGTATCAGCCGCAGGGCGTAGCTCGTGGTCACTGTATCGGTGAAGTAGGGGCTCTCGGTGCCTGTGCCTTCTTCTAGCACTTTCACGTAGATATAGTCCGTAGCGGTGCCTTCCACCGTCTCGTCCTTGGTGAAGCCTTTGATCTTCTTCCACTCTCCACCCGTCTTCAGCGAGTCCTCCAGCGTCAGCCAGAAGGCATCATTGCGGGCCTGCCAGTTGGCATACTCGTTGGCCTCGACGTCCTCCTCTTCGCTACAGGAGAAAAGACAACAACTCAAACAACAGAGACAACCCATCATCAGAAGTTGTCCTTGTTGTCTAAGTTGTTTTAATCTTGAAAAGTTCATTGTCTTTTGTTTTACTGTAGTTTTTTTAGCAGGCTTGCGATGCTTACCTTGTCCTCGATGATGCCGTTCAGCTCCTCGATCTTCACGCGCTCCTGCTCCATGGTGTCGCGGAAACGCAGGGTGACACAGCCGTCGTTCAGGGTGTCATGGTCGACGGTGACGCAGTACGGTGTGCCGATAGCGTCCTGACGACGGTAGCGCTTGCCGATGGAGTCCTTCTCGTCATACTGGCAGGTGAAGTGGTACTTCAGGCTGTCGATGATCTCGCGAGCCTTCTCGGGCAGGCCGTCCTTCTTCACCAGCGGCATCACGGCGCACTTCACGGGAGCCAGTGCTGCAGGCAGACGCAGCACGGTGCGCGTCTCGCCGTTCTCCAACTTCTCCTCCTCAAAGGCGTGGCACATGATGCTGAGGAACATACGGTCTACACCGATTGATGTCTCGATGACGTACGGGGTGTAGCTCTCGTTGGTCTGCGGGTCGAAGTACTTGATGCTCTTACCGCTGTATTTCTCATGCTGAGACAGGTCGAAATTCGTGCGGCTGTGGATACCCTCCACCTCTTTGAAGCCGAACGGCATCTTGAACTCGATGTCGGTGGCTGCATTGGCGTAGTGGGCCAGCTTGTCGTGGTCGTGGAAACGGTAGTTCTCTGCACCGAAGCCCAGAGCCTGGTGCCAGGCCATGCGCTGTTCCTTCCACTTCGGGAACCACTCCAGCTCCGTGCCGGGCTTCACGAAGAACTGCATCTCCATCTGCTCGAACTCCCTCATGCGGAAGATGAACTGGCGGGCGACGATCTCGTTACGGAATGCCTTTCCGATCTGGGCGATGCCAAAGGGAATTTTCATACGACCGGTCTTCTGCACGTTCAGGTAGTTCACGAAGATACCCTGAGCTGTCTCAGGACGCAGGTAGACCTTCATCGAGGCATCAGCCGAAGCACCCATCTCCGTGGCGAACATCAGGTTGAACTGGCGGACGTCCGTCCAGTTCTTCGTGCCGCTGATGGGGTCGACAATCTCCTCGTCCAGGATGATCTGCTTCAGCGCCTCGAGGTCCGGTCCTTGCATGGCCTCGGCATAGCGGGCGTGCAGGCTGTCACGCTTCTCCTTCGTCTCCTTCACACGCTCGCTGGTCTTCATGTACTTCGCCTCGTCGAACGAGTCGCCAAAGCGCTTGCGGGCTTTCTCGACTTCTTTCTGGATTTTCTCGTCGTACTTCGCAATCTGGTCCTCAATCAGGACGTCAGCGCGATAGCGCTTCTTCGAGTCGCGGTTGTCGATGAGTGGGTCGTTGAAGGCATCCACGTGACCGGAGGCCTTCCATATCGTCGGGTGCATGAAGATGGCCGAGTCGATACCCACGATGTTCTCGTGCAGCATCGTCATGGCCTTCCACCAGTACTGCTTAATGTTGTTCTTCAGCTCAACGCCGTTCTGACCGTAGTCATAGACGGCGCCCAGGCCGTCGTAAATCTCACTCGAGGGGAAGACGAAGCCATACTCCTTGCAGTGGCTCACAATCTTCTTGAAAACATCTTCTTGTGCCATATTTTCCTATTTTACTTTTTACCTTTTCTTATTTTGGCTGCAAAGGTACGAAATAAATCACAAATCGTCGTAGATAATTAGCTTTTTTTTCCTTCTTTGCCCATTATTAACGCCGTGTGCTTTTCGCTTCTCACTGCCCGCCAGTATCTTGGGCTGACTCTACAGCCTCATGCCTAAAAAGGCACGGGCACGCCATTTGTTCTGGTTTACCACCACCGCATCGTCGTCGAAGAGCGAGTTGTTCATCACGAGGGTAGCACCGGCAAAGTAGCGTGGGGAGAAGTTGTGGACGATGGCGGCACGCTCATTGAAAATCATGTTGAGGCGCATCCGCTGTGCCTTCTTCCGTTCGCCGTTGACGGTGAAGTTGTTGCGGTTGTAGATGACGAAGGTGGGCAGCATGGAGAAGTGGAGCAGCCACCGTTTGCCGAGCACCCAGTTGTAGCCGTAGCCGCCGCCTATGCCAACGTGGCCTATGTAGATGCGGGTGTTGGGGGCGTTCGGGTTGCGTGCCGTCAGTACGTCGGTAGTCTCTATGCTGCCTCCCTGATAGCTGATGCCTGCCAGCCACGAGCCCGCCGAGTGGCGCTGTATGTAGCTTTGTGTGAAGGCGGCAGGGTAGGAGAACCGCCGGTGGTTGAAGGTGTAGTAGCCCGCCAGGTTGACAACCTTCAGTGTGATGTCTCCCGACTCCAGTCGGCTTTCGGTGTTGCCACGGTTAATGTCGCCTGCCAGTGTTTTTGCCTTTTGGTAGCTGAAGTCAAGGCTCAGCCGGCTGCTGTAGTAGTTCAGGTTGAACTCGTAGTCGTCGTAGACACCGCTCCATTTGTAGGGGTTGATGGCCATGCCGATGCCGATGCCGCGATAGATGCCTGCCAGCGAGAACGTCGTCTTGTGGCTGGTCTTCAGGTCGGCCTTACAGTCAACGTCGTTCACCGTCCCTTTGGCGTGGAACGAGTTTCCCGTCTGGTTCATCCTCACTTTCAGTGTCAGCCGTCCTTCGGGGCGAACGACGTAGTTTGTGTCGTAGGGTGAGCGGTAGTAGCGGTCCTTAAGTACGCTGTCCACCCTCGACCTCATCTGCTCGTCACGCGTCTGTGCTGTCGTTTCCATGATGGCGATGCTTGCCAGGATGCAGACGACAAAGCGTATCGTCGACTGTCTCATTGTCTTATGTTGTTATTTTTTTTTCAAAAAATTTGTGGGTGTCGGAATTTATTGCTACCTTTGCAGCCGAAATTACGAATTTCGCCTGAAAATAGGGGCATAGCCCAGTTGGTTTAGAGCGCTGCAGTCACATTGCAGAGGTCCCCGGTTCGAGCCCGGGTGTCCCTACTTTCTTTCTTCATCCACTTTTCTCCCTTCACCATCCTCGTGCTCACTTACCCCCGCACCATCTACCATCACCCGGCATACACCGTCTTGGAACGTGCGTCCTTCGCTGCCCTGTAGCACGCCCTGGTTGATGATGGCAAAGCACAGCTCATGGCCGTTGGCCGCCGTGCAGTATCCTGCGAGGCTCGAGATGCCTGTCAGGGTGCCCGTCTTGGCGTGGACGTTGCCTGCCGCCCTGCTTCCTTTCATGCGGTTCTTCAGGGTGCCGTCGACACCCGCTATGGGCAGAGCCGGCATCAGACAGTCGCTGATGTTCCTGTTCCGCCAGGCGTAGCGCAGCAGTCGCGTCAGCAGTTCCGCGCTGACGTAGTTGTAGAGTGACAGTCCGCTGCCGTCGGCCACCTTATAATCTGCGGGGTTCAGCCCCGTCTTCCTTATCATGCTGTTGATGGCTGCCCGTGCGTGGCTCGCCTTTGCCGGGCGCTGTCCACCGGCAGCAGCTATCTGGTAGAACATTGCCTCGGCATAGAGGTTGTCGCTCTCCTTCATCATCCGCGTCAGCACCTGCTCTATGGCGTGTGTGCGTGTGCATAGCAACAGCGCACCGCCGGGCAGCGCCCCCACCTCTCTCCTCTCTCCTCTCTCCTCTTTCTTCTCAATAATTACCCCTCTCTCCGTAAGCTGCTCTGCGAGCCGTTCCGCGAGGTTGTCCTTACGGTTCAGCAGCAGCGGCGACAGCACGGGGTTGTCGTCGTCCCAGCACCATCCTTCGCCAAGCAGTTCAGGCTCCTTGAACGAACGGTCGGCCACCAGTCTGCCGCGGATGGTGTCTATTCCCTGCCGGCAGACGCTCTCCACGAAGGCACGCAGGTCGTCGCCGTCGAAGCGGGGGTCCATGCCCCCCACGCAGTAGAGGTCGCCCGTCAGCGTGCGGTTGGCAATGCTTCCCTTGTAGTAGAGCGACGTGCGTAGCTGGTAGCTGCCCCCCAGTCGGTCTATGGCGGTGATGGCCGTCACCAGCTTCATCGTCGATGCCGGGCGCATGGTCTGCCGGTGGTTGTACAGGTATATGGCCGAGTCGGCCGTCAGGTCGTAGACCATCAGTCCCAGCTGCGAGTGCTCCAGCGTCTTGCTGCAGGCTATCATCGAGTCCAGCGCGTGGCGGATGTCGACATCCGCCCTTTCGTCCTGTGCCGTGACGTGCAGCGACAGCAGCAGGGTCGTCAGTATCAGTAGTATTTTCCTCATTTGGCTGCAAAGTTACGAAAATAATTCATAATTCATAGTTCATAGTTCATAAAATTTTCGTACTTTTGCAGCGACAAACACGTTATTTATGGTTTACAAGTATGATTTCCTGATTATCGGAGCCGGTGTTGCCGGCATGAGCTATGCACTCAAGGTGGCGCGTGCCCTCCAGGAGAGGAGAGAGGAGAGGGGAGAGAGGAGAGAGCCCCCCTCTGTCTGCATGATCTGCAAGACCTCGCTCGACGAGGCCAATACCTCGTTTGCCCAGGGCGGTGTCGCCTCAGTCACCAACCTTGCCGTCGACGACTTCGACAAGCATATCGAAGACACGATGATTGCCGGCGACTACATCAGCGACCGTGCCGCCGTCGAGCAGGTGGTGCGCCGCGCTCCCAGTCAGATACAGGAGCTGGTGCAGTGGGGCGTCAACTTCGACCGCCGTGCCGACGGCACCTTCGACCTGCACCGCGAGGGCGGCCATTCCGAGTTCCGCATCCTCCACCACGCCGACGACACCGGTGCCGAGATCCAGCGCGGGCTGATGGAGGCCGTGCGCGCCTGTCCCGACATCGACATCAAGGAGAACCACTTCGCCGTGGAGATCATCACCCAGCACCACCTCGGCGTGCGCGTCACTCGTCGCTCGCCGAATATCCAGTGCTATGGCGCCTACGTGCTGAACCCCGCCACCCAGAAGGTCGATACCTATCTGTCGAAGGTCACCGTCATGTGTACCGGTGGCTGCGGTGCCGTCTACCTGACCACCTCCAACCCCGTCATCGCCACCGGCGACGGCATCGCCATGGTCTATCGTGCCAAGGGCACCGTGGCCGACATGGAGTTCGTTCAGTTCCACCCCACGGTGCTCCACAACCCCCGCGAGACCCACCCCGCCTACCTCATCACCGAGGCCATGCGCGGTTACGGCGGCATCCTGAAGCTGCCCAGCGGCGAGGAGTTCATGCAGAAATACGACGAACGCCTGTCGCTGGCACCGCGCGACATCGTGGCCCGTGCCATCGACAAGGAAATGAAGATCCTCGGTCTGGACCACGTCTGTCTCGACGTCACCCATAAGGACCCCGAAGAGACGCGCCGCCACTTCCCCAACATCTACCAGAAGTGTCTGTCTATGGGAGTCGACATCACCACCGACTACATCCCCGTGCGTCCCGCCGCCCACTATATGTGCGGCGGCATCAAGGTCGACCTCAACGGCCAGTCCTCCATCGAGCGCCTCTACGCCCTTGGCGAGTGCTCCTGCACCGGTCTGCATGGCGGCAATCGTCTGGCCTCCAACTCGCTCATCGAGGCCGTTGTCTATGCCGACGCCGCTGCCCGCGACTCGCTGCTGCATGTCGACCTCTACGACTGGAACGAGCGCGTGCCGGAGTGGAACGACGAGGGCACCATGACCAACGAAGAGAAGGTGCTCATCACGCAGAGCGTCCGCGAGGTCAATCAGATCATGGCCAACTACGTCGGCATCGTGCGCAGCGACCTGCGCCTGCACCGCGCCTGGGACCGTCTCGACATGCTCTATGAGGAGACCGAGCGCCTCTTCAAACGCGTGAAGGCCAGTCGCGACATCTGCGAGCTGCGCAACATGATCAACGTGGGCTACCTCATCACCCGCTGGGCACTGGAGCGCAAGGAGTGTCGCGGACTGCACTACACCATTGACTACCCTGTACACGCGTACGATAAATAAATGGAGAATGGTGGAAGGTGGATGGAGAATAGTTCCAAGATTGTTGTAACGGTGGGATTGTCGGCGCTGCTGACGTTATTCGTTTCGGCAGCACCCCCGTGCCCCCGTGCCCCCGTACCCCCGCACCATCGACCATCCACCCTCCCCCGCAACGCCCTGCGTACCCTTCAGCTTGACACCCTCCAATTCCATGAGCGGCTGGCATGGCGCGCTAACGCCATAGGCTGGGTGCTTCTGCAACCAAACATCGGGGTGGAATGGACCCTTGGTCGGTATAATTGGAAACGCTGGACCGCAGGGGTCTACGCCCGTGCATGGTGGGCCAACAGCGACAGGGAGGCTCCCTACATCGTTCACGACCTGAAGGAAGTGCGTGGCGAGGTGCGCCGCTACACCCACGGCAGCGGGCTGAAACGCTCGTGGTTTGTGGGGGCCTATGGCGGCTATGCCGACTTCGACCTGAAGCTCTCGAGGACAGGCCAGCGCGGTGAGGGTTTCGTCGCAGGCCTCACAGCAGGGACCATAGCCCCGCTCTACGGCTATCCTAACGGCAGTTCCCTTGATCTTGAGCTCAGCGCCAATGCCGGACTGCTCTTTTCACGCGTCGAGCAGTATCGGCTACAGGACGGACGCTATGTCGTGACCAGCCAACGGAGCGCCTATTGCTTTGTGTGGACGCCGTTGTCCTGTCTTGTCTGTAACGACCTGCTCCGTGTTACCCTCGTCTACCGCTTCGGCCCTTCCGTGGCCGACCGTTACCGTGAGCGAGTGACGATCGACGAGACCTATCGTCTCCAGCTCAGTGAAGAGGCACTGCGGCGCGACTCCACCGAGCAGGCACGCCAGCGTGAGCAACTGCGGCGGCGCGACTCGCTGGAACGCGCCGATTACGAACGTCGCTATGAGCAACAACGGCAGCAGCTGGAAAAGAGATACTTGCGCGACTCACTGGCGCAGATAAAACGCGAACGCTATGAGAAATAGGCTCTTGATGATATTGGCCACGGTGATGACGGCCGCCGCCATGCCGCTGAGGGCACAGAAACTCTCGGCTGCTGTTGACGGTGCGTGGCTTGCCAGCGGAATGTTCAACGGAGGAGTAGAGCTGACCATAGGCCGCTCCACCACGTTGACCGTCTCCATGCTCGCAGCACAGCATCCTTGGGTTCATCATGACATCTCTGGACTCGCCGTGCAGCCAGAGCTGCGCCGTTACCTCAGCGGTCGTCCCATGTACAAGCTGTTCGTAGGACTTGGCGCCATAGCCGCCGGCTATGACATGACGCTCGACAAAGGCCACTATCAGGGCAGTGCCATCGGTGCCGGCCTTACCTTCGGCTATGTGCTGCCACTGGCGCTGCGCTGGAACCTCGACCTGCACTCAGGCTTCGGACTTATCCACACCGAGGACCGTCATCAGGGCAATCAGAACTTCACCATCCCCACGAAAGTGGGCATTGCCGTGAGCTATATCATCATGTAGATGACAGACAGAAGACTATACCGACTACTACTACCCCTGTTGATCCTGCAGTTAGCTGCTGTGGCAGTCCAGGCACAGGTGGTTCACATCACGGGAACCGTGAGCCGCGATATGCGTGGTATCGATGGACGCCGTGAGCGTGTGCCGATGAGCGTGCCAGTCTATGTCTTCGACCAGGTTAGTGACGCCCGCCAGCAGGCACAGCGCTACCGCCAGCAGGCTATGAGGCAGGGAGAGTACACCACCATGAAAGCCGGTGATGTGCTCCAGCCCGACTATGAGGGACATTTTGAGACCGACATCGCCACGACGGGGGCCCTGGTAGTCATCAACGAAGGCTCTGTCATCGTCACGCCTATCGACAAGCGGCTGCATTATGACATCGTCATACGCGGTGAGACCGCCGACGGCATTCTGCTGAAGAACACTGACGTCATCGGAGAGAAACGCGGACTGAAGGTGCGCGAGCTGCCTGCCGTTGACGATGGACCTTCGCTCCACTGGGACGTGACCATACAGTTGCCTGAGGGCTATCTTGACAGTGATACCCGACTCATCTTCCAGCCGGTCGTCATTGACTGTCAGACGGAGGATACCATCCAGTTTCTCGAACCGCTGGTGGGCGAGGGCCGTCGTTATCATGCTGCCCAGCAGCGGATGAAGAGCTATGACTATCAGCATAACGATGCACTGGCACCTTACCTCCGACAGGAACTGCCCGGTGACGGCACCATCCATTGGGAGAGCATCTACCAGAAGCCGAACCCTGACCATAACTACAAGTGGCAGGCACGGCTACAGCTGGAGGACATGACGCATATCTACTACGATGACAGCTCGCGTCAGGGTAGCTGCAACAGCCGTAAGCCATGGCGAATGCTCGACGTTAGCATGACCCGGCGGGAGATGATTCTGGACAACCGCTTCTATGAGCCCTCAAGGGCGCAGTTGCACGAGGCGAACCGTGACCTGCAGCTGACATTTGACATTGGAAAGGATCGTCTGACTGACGATTCCGTCAACGTGTCGACTATCCAGCAGCTGGTACGCGAACTGCGATCGTATGGCCGACAACTCATCAACGTCAAGATTCAGGGAACGGCGTCGCCGGACGGTCATGCCGACCGTAATGCCGAACTTGCGGAGCGACGTGCCGTCAAGGCGCTGAGCATGATCAGCCCCTATACCCAAGGGGTGAGCCTACAGACCATCCGTCCCAAGGTGTATAGTTGGACGGACGTTGCCGACTCTCTCGTTGCCAGAGGCCAGCGTGGTGAGGGTGAAGAGCTGCGGCAGTATGCGGAGACACGAAACATGGTGGGCATACGACGTATGATGGAGAGCAATCCCACCATCGGTAAGATTTTGCAGCATCAGCGCGTCATGCGCTGCTCTTATCTCATTCGACAAAACAAAGTCCTTGATCCTGACGAGGTACTGTGGGTATACCGCAATGATCCCAGCTATGCCGAGGGTGGTGACAACAAGTTCAGCAATGGCGACTACTACAACCTCCTGACGCAAATCCGCGATTCGGCAGAGCGACGTCAGCTCATCGGCCGCATACACCGTGAACTCAGCGTTCGCCAGGGCTCGCACTTCAGTCCCTTTGCCGCTTACATTGCCAATACGATGGCTTGCTATGCGTTGGCCGACGACACCATCGATACGGAACTACTGAAACCATTTGTCGACATGAAGTCGGGACTGGAGGTGGAACGTCAGATTTCCTTTGATAATGCCTATCGCTACATGGTGAACCGTCGTGAAGTGGTAGCCAATCAGGCGACGATGCTCTTTAAGGATATGAAACTTGGAACTGCCGCCCATCTGGCCGATAAACTGCCTGATACTTCGGAATACCGTGACATCAAGATGTTTACCGATCTGGAGACACTCTTCTTCAAGACTGCCAAGACTGCCGATGAGGAACAGCGTGCCAAGCATGCCCTTGACTATGTTATGAAAACCAGTCGTGAGAACAGAGCTGTACTCAGTTTCGAACTGGCACCAGAGCTGGGCTATACCTATCAGCAGGTGGAACAGATCGTTGACTCGCTCGACGACAGTTCGGCGAAGAAGTGGTATATGAAGGCCATGATTGCCGCCAATAGTGCAGAAACCAGCGATGACGATTTCATGGAACTGGCACAACGCTATGGTACCGACGAGGCGCTCCGCATGAATGAGAACCAGACACCGGCCTTCCTTGCCTATTTACAGAAAGCCTTCGATCTGGCTCCTGCCATGCAGCGTGAATTGTATGCCAGTGATGTCCATTTGAGCGACGAGGTGAGGAAGAAGTTTCCGTATAACCCACAACAGGCCGATGTCTATCGGCAGAAATTCAAGGAGATAAAGCCATGATTCGTTTCCTGATGACACTTCTCCTGACTGCCCTGTGGTGGGTAGGGGCGACGGCTCAGGACTGGGCTGTTGCCGATACGATGGTCGTGGAAACAGATTCTACCGACTACGAGGCCCTGATGCAACGCGACTTCAACGCCTTGCAGTACACGCTCGACAGCTATCATCGCTACGAAGGTGACCGCTGTCCCCGGCCCCTGACGTTCGTGTCAATGGGTGGCGGTCGTATGACTATTAACGATAACAGTATCTATAACCCTGCCGCGCTTCACCTGGTGAATTTCAGCTACGGCCGACAGCTCAACGAGCTGCGTAGCATACGCTTAAACCTAATTGGTGGTCTCGGATTGATACAACGCCATTCCACCGGTGAACTCTATAAAACTACCAACGGATACTTTGCCTTGGAAGCTGACTACCTCTACAGCGTCTCATCCTTCCTGTTAGGCTATCGTCCTGAACGTACGCTCGATGTCTCCGGATTTGTGGGCTTGGGCGTAGGTTACTCACAACGTTTTGAGAGTGAGGTGGAACTGCTTGCTCATCAGCTCAGCAGCCATCATTTCACGGGACGTGTGCGTGGTGGTGTGCAGTTGAAGTTCTATGCCGGTCCTCAGGCTGCCGTGGCACTGGAGCCTTACGCCTATATCTCGACACGTGCCATCGATCTCGTTCGTCCCGAGTACGAGTTCTATAACTACCGTATGGGCAGTGGTGTCGACATCTCGTATGTCTACTATCTGGACAACCGCCTTACTGTCAGGGGTAATGAGGGATTGTTTAAGAAACACTTCACACCGCAGCAGCGACACCTGGCTGACGATATGCCGGTAGGACTGATGCTCCACCCGTTTGTCCTTGGTGTGCAGGGTGGTCTTTCGGGCATTAGCAGTAACGGCCATAGCCTTTCCGAGTCGAAGGGTCCGGTATGGTCGGCATCTTTGGCATGGTGGCTGTCGCCAATGCTTGCTATTCGTGCACGTGGTGGTGTCGATTACATCAATATGCATCATGGTCACGGAGGATCGAAGACCCGCTACATCCATGGCTCTGGCGATTTGCTGTTCAATCCTTTGGCTTCTGCAAACCAAAACAACTGGCAGGCTGTGAGTGGCATGGCGTTGGTATTAGGCTATGAGGGTGGCCGTTTTTATGACGGTTCGAGTCGTTTTCCGGGCTTTGGCTATCATGGCGGTCTGGAACTTTGGACACATATTACCGATGGCGTGGCACTGACGCTGGAGCCACAGTATGTCCGGCTAACACATAATGGTGAGGGAAACTATCCCCAGACGGTAGACATGATGAGGCTGCATATGGGTGTTGACATCTGGCTGGCTACGGGCAATGGCGTGGGACACCATGCTTCCAATTATCCCTTGGGACGTATGGGTATTGCTGTGGGGCGTGGCGCTGCTGCCGCTGGCGTAGCCGTAGCCAAAGGTGTCAGTACAGCCAGTGTAGCTGTTGCCAGAGGCGTTAGTACTGCAGGCGTAGCTGTAGCCAATGGCGTTAGCAGTGCCGGAGTGGCGGTTGGACGTGGCGTGGCTGATGCCGCTCGGACATTCTGGAATCAGACGCAACGGCCGTTCTTCTTTGAATATGCGCTTGGCTATCAACATATTTTCGATATGCCGACAAACGGTATCGATACTTGGGAACCGCAGATACAGGTGGGTGCTGGATGGTGGCCTATGGCTGGTATCGGTCTTCGGGCTGGAACTGATTTCCTGCGTGGTTCGTCGAGCGAGGAACTGGTAAAGGCACAGAATGGTGATTTCACTCGTTACAACAAGTTGCGTCTGTCGTTTGTCTATGCCGACGTACTGATCAATCCGTTGGGGTTCCGTCGCCGTTACAACTGGCAGTCGGCAGCGGGCCTGAATCTCGTCGCAGGGCGACTGGTGGGAAATCTGGCTCGTGGCAACGTGGAAGAACGTTACTGGAAGGGCGGTTGGCGACTGGGGGCGCAGCTGTGGACTCGGCTGGACGAGGGGCTACGGTTGAACGTGGAGCCTCTGTACACGCTGGGGGAGTGTGAGCCGCAGTCGACAGACGGTGCTGACTATACAAGCAGTCCTCGTCGAAACTTGTTCTCGCTGAAGGTGGGCATGACCGTGATGATGCCAGACAAAGCGCATCGGCAGCAGACGACGCCCGACAGCCTGCGGCGGCGCTGGTTTGTGGGCGCTGGCGGCGGCGTTCACTTCAACAAGGATCTCTACCGTCTGAGCGGTGGCGGGACGAACAGCAACGTGCAGCTGATGGCTGGCTACAGGCTGACGCCGCATAGCGTGGTGAGACTGTCGGAAGAGCTGACATGGGACCACTTTATTGATCCCTGTACCTATCAGCTGACATCGGGTGCCGATGCCGGAAGGCGTCGTAGCGGGCTGGGCGTTACGACCTATCGGTTCCTATTCTCGTCGCTGGCCTATCAGTACGACCTCCTGGCATGGGCACGTGGGCACGAGGGCACGAGGGTGCGAGGTGCGTGGGCGCGTCGCTGGCAGGTGAACGTTCTGGGCGGTTTTGCCCTGTCGTACTATCTCAACGAATCGACTTCGGTGCCGGGTGAGACGGCCGCATACACCGTATCTCATGGGGAACGTGTCAGCAAGGCTAATGGAAATCTGATGTTAGGACTGATGGTGGGCTACAGGCTTAGCGAGCGGCTGTCGACTTACTTCAACCATCATCTGATGATTTACAGCTTCGGCCGTCCGCAATGGCTGCATTACTCCAGTCAGATACGTACCTATTCGGGTAATGTCAACCTGTTCAATGCGGGGTTGACTTGGGATTTGTAGTGGGTACGTGGGTGCGGGGGCAAGGGTGTGCGAGGATAGTCTGAGGTGCTCAGAAGGCGGTGCTCAGCCGTAGGGCGTAGCTGTCGGTGGGGTCAATGTCTAGAATCTTGTCGGCATATTTCAGTGTGTTCTGCTGGTCACGCTTCACGTAGTAGTAATAAGCCATGTACTTGTAAGCCTCTATCAGCTGCGAGCCGCCCGTGGCTACGGTCATCTCGATGACCTGCTGGTAGTAGGGTTTGGCAAGGCCACGCTCGGTGTCGGGGTCGAGGGCTACGTTGGTGCGCGCACGCCAGTAGACGCCAAGATAGCTGTCGGGCCTCAGACGGGCTACGTCGGCAAACGCCTGGTCGGCATTCCTGAGGGCTTCGCGTTTCTCGGGTGTCAGTTCCTTGGTCTGGGCGGTGTTGGTGCCCTGGGCATAGTAGAGCTGCCCCAGCTCATAGACGACGTAGGCGGTACGCTCTTCTTCCGGCAGCCGGGACATGTAGAGCTTGTAGTGCGCTACGGCCTCGGGATAATGGCCGATGTTCTCGTAGGCTTTTGACAGGGCCAGCAACACGTCGCTGCGGTCGCCGTTCAGCTCCAGGGCGCGGCGGAACTGACGGATGCCCTCCTCGTAGCGCCCGTTGCCCTGGAGCACGTAGCCGTAGTAGATGTAGTCCAGATAGCTGAAGTCATGCCGCTCACGCTCGGCCAGACTGTCGGTGCCCTGCCTGCGCTGGCTGTGCTGGAACAGCTGCACCGAGGCGTCGAGGGCTTCGGGATAGCGTTTCATGTCGGTGTAGTTGTACATCACCAGACGGTTGAACACGAGGTCGCGGGGGCTGACGTCGAGGCCCCGGCGGGCTATGGCGACGGACTTCTGGTAGTCCTGTAGCAGGTAGGCCGATATGGCGTAGCTCACCAGCTCGTCGCGGTTCAGGCTGTCAAGGGCGATGGCATCGTAGGCGGCGGCAGCCTCCTTGACCTTGTTGGCGGCATACCACACCTCAGCTATCTTCCTGCCGACGCGGCAGGTATTACGGTAGCTGCGGAGCTGCTCGAGGAGGGTCACCGCCAGCTGGGGCTCGCGCTTCTTGTGCATGTCGGCGTAGTGCCAGTAGCCCGTGGTGTCGCGGGGGTCGAAGTAGATGGCACGGCGGTAGTGGTAGTCGGCCTGCTCGCGGTCGTTCTTGGCCAGGGCTATGTCGCCCGCCAGGCAGATCATGCTGGTGGTGATGCGCTTCTGGTGGTAGCACAGGTCATAGTAGTGCTCTGCTCCGGCTATGTCGCCCAGCTTCAGGCAGGCCGTGCCGAGGGCGGCCAGCCGGTCGGGGTCTTTCTCTTCCTTCTCAGCCCGCAGGGTCAGGACGGAGAATGCGAGCAGGAGGAGTACGAGGGCACGGGGGTACGAGGGTACGAGGGTGCGCATGGGCGTTTATCGTGTCAGTGAGAACTTGACGGCCAGGCCGAAGTCGCGGGTTGTCGTGGGATAGCTGCTGCTGGAGAGGAGCGGCGTATTGGTCTGGCGGTCGTAGTAGGCCGAGAGGGTGAGCATACGCGACAGGGTGTAGTCGGCAGCGAACGATACCTTCAGGGCGCTGTTGCCACTGCTGGCCGAGGAGACTCCGCTGGCAATGTCGCGGGTGATGGCAGCCTGGGAGCGCAGCGACAGGTCGAGCCGCAGGTTCAGGTCGTGGTTTACGCCGCCCGTCTTGTTGTTCGTCGTCTTGCTGTTTGCCGACTTGTCGTTGTTGTTCTTCCCCTTGCTGCTCTTCGTCTTCTTCATCTTCTTGCCGCCGCTGATGCCGAACAGGTCGAAGTCGTTGAGCTTGTAGCCCAGGCCGACCACCCAGTCGTTCGAACGGCTCTCGTTCAGCTGGACACTGGTCATCGAGAGGTTCAGGTTGCGCGTCGTGCGGTATTCGAGCTTCACGGTCATGTTGTTCTGCAGCGTCACGTCGACACCCAGCAGCGGCGAGAACGACTCTTGGATGGAGACAGTGGGGATGTTGTACATCGACGAGGCCATCAGCGAGCCGTCGGTGGCCGTGACGTAGCCCATGTCGCCACGTAGGGGTGTCCAGCTGCTGTACGAGCTGTAGGAGCCGACGCTGAAGACGGACTTGTAGGAGTGGTTGATGTTCACGCTCTTGAAACGGTCGGCCAGCCAGGGCAGCTTCGACAGTCCGCCGTACTTGAACGTCCAGTTGGGCAGCAGTTTCGACAGGGCGGGGAAGAGGTTGAAGGAACCGCCGCTGCTGGTATAGGCCTCGAGGAAAGCGGGTATGAGCACGTCGCCGCTGTATTGTCCAACCACCAGGTTCGAGGGCACGGGGGTGCGGGGGTTCGAGGGTACGGTGGTGTATCGCTGCTGCAGGCGCTGCCGCATCTCGGGGATGAGGTTGCAGAAGCGGTCGAAGGCCTTGGAGCGGTAGCCGCTGTTGGCATTGCCGATGCCTTCGAAGGCCGAGCTGATGGAGATGGTCGTTATGTTGAACGAACCGCTGCGGGTGGTCGGCGACCCCTCGTACATGAACTGTACGGACTGCGCACGGTTAAAGGTCCGCGAGGCGTTGACGTCTATCTTCAGGTCGCGCACCGGCTCCAGGGTGGCACGCAACTGAAGGTCCTCGGTGGCGGAGCTCGTCGAGGGCGTTGCCACAGACTCGTTCATCAGCAGCCAACCGTTGTCCTTCGCCTTGTCGAGATAGCTGTCGCCCGCCAGTCCGAAGGCGAAGTCCAGTCCTGGCGACAGGACGTTGCCCGTACGCTGTCCGAAGGCATCGCCGATGTTCGGCATGAATCCCGGCAACGTCATTGACCGCTGCTTGCGGAACGTAACGTTCACCGTGCGTACAGACATCAGCAGACGGGCCACCTGCTGGGCGGGGTTGTACCACCACTGCTTGTCCAGCGGCTCCTTAGGCAGCACGCTGAGCTTGAGTTTGAGAGACCCATCCCCGTCCCCTCCCCTGTAGGGAGTGGCGTTGTTACTTTGTTGCATGGAGTCCGTGGCAAGACTATCTGCTCCCCGCCCTGCAAGGGAGGGGCGCGGGGTGGGTCTGTAGTCCTTCGGCAGGCTCACCACAATGTTGTTCTCGTCCTTCACCTTCCACTTCAGGCGTATCTGGCGGCCCTCGGGGGTGCGGGCGGAGACGAGTAGGCGCTTCGATTTCTTGCCGTGCTGGATGGTCAGTGTCGTGTCGGCCGTCAGGGTAATCTCCTTCTGGAACGCGTTCTTGTTCTTCGGCAGGGCCTTCTGTTCTTTGGCGGCGTCCTTGGCAGCGGCGTCTTTTCCGGCGGCGTCTTTTCCAGCGGCAGAACCGCTGGACGCACTATTGGCGAGTTTGTTGGTCTTCTGGTTTTTCTTCTTCTCGGGGGCTTTCTTGAAGCGGTCGTTCACCGCCTTCAGGAAGGGCGAGTGGTTATAGAGTGTCTCCAGGTTCAGCGACCCGTTGATGTTCAGCGTACTCTGGTTGGCGATGGTGTTTCCCAGCGACGTGCCGTCCTCGAGGTCTGTGCCTCGCAGCCATGAGTATGAGGAGTCGTAGGAGATGTCGCTGTTCAACCAGTCGAAGATGGGCAGTTTGTTCAGCGGCAGCTGGTAGCTGGCCTTGAACGACTGGCGGTAGTCCAGCGGTGTGCCGAGGTTGCGGATGCTGTGTTTCACGGAGTCCTTCCACGCCGTGTAACGGTCGGGGTAGAGGGCTTTGTTGACAGGTGTATAGGGCTCCTCAATCTCTGCGTGTGTCGCCGACTGGAAGTTCATGTGCAGGTTCTTCGTCAGGTCCCAGCGCAGCTGGAAGTCACGGTTCCAGAGGAACTGCTCCGAGAAGCTCAGCGGCAGGTTCGGGTTCTCGGTGTTCTCGAGGTCGCGCTCCTGCAGCTCGTAGTACGTGCGCTGCATCTCCATGTTCAGCGAGATGGTCTGCGGCAGGTAGTTCAGGCCGATGGCCTTTGGCAGCTGCATCCACTTCGATTTTGACTTCGACTTCTTCCATGGCTCCCATGCCTTGTAGACTGGCGAGTAGGTGTAGTTCAGGGCGCCGCGCCACTGGTCGTCGTTCTCGTAGATGGTCGTCTCGCCCGTGGTGTTACGGTGCGAGTGGCTGTAGCTGAACGAGAAGTTCGCTGGGTCGTAGGGCATGGGGTGCCGCTTCGTCTTGATGCCCACATGGGCATTCGAGATGGAGAAGTTACGTGTCGTGTGGCGTGTCACCGCTATCGATTCCACGGAGTCGCGCTCATGGCTGTCCATGGCGTCGAGGGCGTCGTCGAGGTCCATATCGGTGTCCAGGGGGTTGTACTTCGGACGAACCTCCTCTTTCGTGTACGAGTAGTAGACGGGTGCGCTGACCTTTGCCTTGTCGGGGAAGAACTTACCCATCTCGAAGTTGGCTGTCACAGCATACGACATCTCCGTCTCCTTCGAGCGCTGCAGCACACTCTCCTCCAGTCCGCCGAAGCCGTCGGTGACGTAGCGGCCCGTCATGTTCAGCGAGCCGAAGTCCGAGAGCTGCACGTTCATGGCGCCGCTGGCAGCCCAGCCGCCCTCGTTGTTGTACTCGCGCAGGCGCAGCTCGTTGATCCACACTTCGCCCGACTTCTGTCCCGTGGCAAGGTTACGCACACCGATGATCATCGTCTTCACCTCGCCCAGCGACGGGTTACCCATCACCGAGATACGGTTGTTGGGACGGTCGGGGTCGTAGTCGGTGAAGAGCTGACTGTACGATGCGGTGCCGTTGGCTTTCGCCTTGTTTCGTGCTTTCTTCAGCTTCGTCAGCAGGTCGAGGCTGATGTCCAGCATATTCTCTGCGGGCCACACCTTCGGGCGGTCCGACAGCACGTTCCAGGAGTAGTGCCCCTCGGGCGTCAGCTTCAGGGGAATCTCGTACTCGTAGTAGTTGCTCTTGTAGTCGCTGCCCAAGCGGATGAAGACGGCCAGCTGGTTGTCCTGGAGGTTTGTGGTGTTTGGCAGCAGGTGGTTGGCGTGTACGAACATCTGCATACGCTTGTACTGTCGCAGGTCGAGGTTCGTGTTCTTGTAGACGGCCTTCGACTCGCCCTGTGAGAGGTTCTTCACGACGAGGCAGAGCGACTGCTCGTTGTTCTCGACGAGCTGAGGCTGCGAGGGGTCGGTGGCACGGCTGATGCCCGGCGGCAGGGTGTAGGCCACGGGCTGGCGGTCGGTGTTCTCCTCGATGTTCACGGCACTCATCTCCATGACGCCCGTCTCGGCGCCGACGGCGGTCTGCAGGCTCTGCTTGTACTGGCGCCACTCGCCGCGAACCAGATCGAGAGATCCGAAGCGCAGCACGATGGGTTTCTGGAAACCGGTGAGGAACATACGCATGAAGCGGATACTGGTGAAGTCGTTGATACTTCCCACCTTGTCCTTACACTCGGCCAGGGGGATTCGGAACTGGTACCAGCGTACGGTCGTGGAGTCGCCGTTGCGCAGTTTAGCGTTGTAGTCGCGGTGGTCTACGATATATGAGTCGTCGCTCTTAGTGCCGCGGTTGTAAGCCTGCAGCTCGTCGTCGCTGATGCGCACGCGGTACTGGTAGTAGCGCTCGTACTCGTTCAGTGTATAGTCCTGGTTGATATCCTCGACGTCGGGGCCAGTCTTGTAGCTCGTGTCGTACGACTCCGTACGTTGGTCGGTGTCGGGCGAGTTGCCCTGCGGGTTGTTGACGCGCTTGTAGCGGTCGAGGATGCTCGTCTGAGCGGCGTCGAAATCGGAGCCGCGGTAGTAGTGGTAGTCATCGCCGGCAGGGTCCTGACGCCAGGCCTGTAGCAGCGAGTCGTTGCTGACGATGCTGCCGACGGCACTGAGCCAGTCCTTGTAGGCGTCGTAGGTCTGCTCCTCCTCGTCCGTCAGGCCGTTCAGGCCGACGTCCTGCTTGCTACGGCTGCCGCTGGTGGTGGCGAAGGCGTAGGTCTGTGTGGCCTGCTCGGGAATCTTACCCCACTGTGTGTACGAGAAGTTGCTGCTGCCGTCGACGGGCATACCGCTCTCGTACGACTTCTTGCCGTCGCGGAGGACGTCCTCGGAGACCTCGCCGAGGTTGATGTACAGGTCGCCGGCATACTGGGCGGCGGTGCCCTCACGGCGCTGGTAGATGAACGGGTCCATGAGCCAGAACTCCACGTACTCGATGTTGGCCTGCTCGAAGTCGGTGGTCTCCAGTTTGCGCATCATGCCGCCCCACTTCGTCGAGGGGTTCATGAGCGTACCGTTGGTGTTGAAGCTGGTTGTCAGGTTGTAGGGACCGCGCTCCTCGGGGTAGTAGGCCAGGTTCAGCACCGACAGCGTCGACGTGGCACCGTTGTAGGTGGACTGGTCGCGGTTGGGGTAGAGCTCACGGACGTAGACCTCGCGGACGCGGTGGTCGGAGAGCTGATCCAGGTCGCTCTTGATGTGAGCAGGCGTCAGACTGCTGGAACGGCGGGTGAAGATGGGGTCAACGTTGTACCACGCCAGCAGGGCGCGGTCGTAGCCGCTGGTGACACCCGTCTTGTCGTTATGGCCCGGCATCATCGTCGGCACGCTCGAGAGCACCCACGACTTCGGGTCGCCGACGGGGATGAGGTTCTTCGTGTTCTCGAAGTCGTCCAGGTACGAGGCGTTGTCCTGCGTGCCGTGAGCCTTGCCGGCAATGAGCTGTGCAAACTCGCCGGTGAACTTTATCTGTGATGGCTGCGTGACATGCAGCAGCGGAATCTTGTCGAGCATATTCGTCAGCCACTGCGACTCCTGCTGCCAGTTCAGACTCAGGCCCCACATGGTGTTGTTCAGCGGCTCCTCGCCCATCGACACCTTCGATGTCAGTGCCTGCTCGCTGAGGTGCATCAGTGTACCGCCGAGGGTCAGGTTCTTCGAGAACTCGTACTCCCAGTTCATGCCCAGCATCGTCTTGCGCTGCATGCCGTAGCTGTCGTTGTCCTCGAGTGACACGCTGACGTTCGTGCCGGCGTCGATGATGCTCTGGTTCAAGATGGTGACCTCGCCGGCCGAGTAGTCGACGCTGTAGTCGGTGCCTTCCTGCAGGGTGACGCCGCCGGCGGTGACGATGACGGAGCCCTGGGGCACGCTGTAGGCACCGAGCGAGATGACGTTCGCGCTCGTACCTTTATATTGTCCTGTCAGCAGGAACTTGTCCTTCTCGGCAGTCTGCTTGGCAATGGTCTTTGTCGAGTCGTAGAGCTCGTCGAACACGTATTTGTCGGCCACAGCCCCGAGGCCGGCGGCTTCGAGCTGCTTCCTCAGGTAGTCGCCGAAGGGCTCTGCCGACGGCAGGAACACGCGGCCGCTCTGCACGGTGTAGCCCTCGACGAAGTCGAACTGTCCGTTCGGGTGGGCTTTCATGTTGGCATCGAGGCGGTCTAGTCCCATCACCTTCAGCAGTGTGCGGCTCTTAATGGCCTCCTCGGGCAGGTAGGTCAGGTAGACGCCGGCGGTGTCGCTCTGGTACTTGATGTCCATCTTGAACTTCTCCTTCTGCACGCTGGTGGCCAGGTAGTAGACGTTCTTCATCATCAGGTCCCAGTTGCCCTGCGCGGGGTTGTTCGACGTGTTCTTTAGTGCCTTGACAAACAGTGTCTGGTTGATGTTCGTCAGGTCGCTGGCAAACTCGCCCACCTGGAAGGTGCGCCCGCCGTAGGTGTACTCGAAGGCAACGGCCAGCACCTGATCCGTCTGCAGGCCCGTCTTCAGCGAGATGGTACCCAGCGAGGTGTTCACCGTGTATTCCGACGACGACAACAGGCGTGCCGAGGCCAGCTTCTCGTAGTCCGTGCCGCCGGTCATCTGCGGCAGTGCCTCGAGGGCCGACGAGATGCGGTCTATGCCGCGCTGTGTGGAGTCTATCTGCTGGACAAGCGTGGGGTAGAGGGTGTTCGACTGGTTCGACGGCACCGTCTCACCCGTCGTCGCCCAGGCACTGTTGCTCAAGCGGCTGTTCTCGCCAAGGTCGGTGAATGCCACGATGTTACGTGTGTTGCTCGTCGTTCCCGTCTTGTTTGTTATCCACACCTCGACGCGGTTTATCTTCACGCCCGTCGTCAGGTTGGGCAGCGTCGACATCGCCTTGTCGTACTGCTGGCGGAAGAAGTGCGACAGGAAGAAGTGGCGGTTCTCCTCGTAGTCGGCGCCGTCTATCTCGTAGGCCGACGTTTGGCTGCCGCCCTTGCTGGAGACGCTCTTCGATGTCGACTTCTTCTGCGACACCACGGTCTGCAGCTTCAGCCGTCCGAACTGCATGTCGGTGCGAACGCCGAAGAGGCTTGAGGCACCCTTCACCAGCGAGTTGTTCGTGGGGAACGTCACGTTGCCCGCCTCCACCAGCTTGATGATCTCGTCCTCCTTGCCGTCGTACTTCAGCTTCAGGTTCTTCGTGTCGAAGTCGAAGGTGGCGTCGGTGTTGTAGTTCAGGTTCAGGTTTACCTTGTCGCCCACCTTGCCGTTGACGTTCAGGTTGATTTTTTCGTCGAAGTCGAAGGCCGTCGTCTTACGGTTGCGGATGGGAAGACTGGGGTTGTCGATATTTTTCATTGTGGCGCCGAGCTTCAACTCTGCCGTTCCCTGCGTCTTGATGCGTACACCACCGGGGCCGAAGATTTTCTCTGCCGGACCTAGGTCGAAGTGCATGTCCGAGAACGAGAACTTGTCCTTGTCCTGTGTCTGGTAAGCCTCCGTGTTCTTCTGGCGGAAGAACTGCTCGCGCTGGCGGCGTTCCGTCCACTTCATGTACTCCTCGGGCGTCATCAGGATTGGCGCGTTCAGGTACGAGTCGCCAATCTTCGAGCCGATGTAGTAGAGGTTCAGCGTGTCGTCGTACTCCACCTGCTGACGGATGTTGTCGGGCATACGGAGGTCCACGGCGCTCGTGTCGAGGTCGGCCACCACGACGGGGGCCGTCGGCTGGACGCGCCAGCGGGCATTGCTGTCACCCTCTGCCGACGTCACGTTAAGCCGTCCTCCCCCAATCGGTGGCGGTGTCTGTACCATCGTGACAGCCGTTGCCGTCGCGCTCAGCAGCACAATGACTATGTACGCTATACGTTTCACTATCATTAATAAACGACATTCCCCTCCGTTTATTGTGTTATCTCCCCCAAACCGCAAATCGGAAACAGAAAATGTCACATGTCACAATGTCACAATGAAAGCGCTTCCGCGGTTTCTACGCGTATTCCGGCGTGTTTTACGATATCACGATGAATGTCAAATAAGCTTACCTTTAGGAAAATCGAGGTAAACTTTTCGAAATCCGAGTTAAGCTTATTTTGAAATAAGGTAATCTCTTTTCATAAATTGGTGCACGTGTTTTGGCGAAAGGTGGAAAAAAGTGCGGAATAATTTGGCAGAAACGGGAAAAGGGCGTACCTTTGCCGAAACTATCAACGACAAAAGAATATGATTGAATACATCAAAGGAGAGCTGACCGAGCTGACACCCGCCTTGGCAACCGTCGAGGCCGCCGGCGTGGGCTATGGGCTGAACATTTCGCTGAACACCTATAGTGCGCTGCAGAAAGAGGAGAGAGGAGAGAGGGAGAGTGGACGGAAGACGGTGAAACTCTACGTCTACGAGGCTATCCGCGAGGATGC
>Ga0310786_10000240_pt1 | contig 92101 bp, 76 predicted proteins | sample AusTroGonzalo_MG_FD_203881 | JGI IMG/M metagenome (GOLD analysis project Ga0310786, IMG submission 203881) | Bovine rumen microbial communities from tropical cattle in Woodstock, Queensland, Australia - Gonzalo_03 (v2) (version 2) | ecosystem: Host-associated > Mammals > Digestive system >... | reverse complement strand
CGACAACTCCACCAAGGAAGGTCGTCAGAAGAACCGCCGCGTGGACCTCGTCATCACGGACCGCACGCAGAAGGTGAAGTAGTTCGGATTTTTAATTTCGAAATTATTTTTGCTGTCACCCCGGCCCTTGAGCCGGGGTCGCCTTTTTATAGCGGAAAATATTGAGTTTTTTTCTAAAAAGAACTTTTAATTAGGCTTGATTTTTCTAAATTAAGTCTCGTAACTTTTAAACCGGCGGCGCAGGTCGCCAATCAATCAAGAGGTAAAACAAATGGCAGTTTCTTACAAGGAACTCGGCTTGGTTAACACCAAGGAAATGTTTGCTAAGGCTGTTAAGGGTGGCTATGCTATCCCGGCTTTCAACTTCAACACCATGGAACAGATGCAGGCTATCGTGCAGGCTGCTGTCAAGCAGAAGTCTCCGGTGATCATGCAGGTCTCTAAGGGTGCTCGTAACTACGCTAACGGCACCATCCTCCGCTACATGGCTCAGGGTGCTGTTGAATACGCCAAGGAACTCGGCTGCGCCAATCCGCAGATCGTGCTCCACCTCGACCACGGTGACTCTTTCGAACTCTGCAAGGACTGCATCGACAACGGTTTCTCTTCCGTGATGATCGACGGTTCTGCTCTTCCGTACGAAGACAACATCGCCCTCACCAAGAAGGTTGTTGAATACGCTCACGCTCACGACGTTACCGTCGAAGCTGAACTCGGTGTTCTCGCTGGTGTCGAAGATGAAGTCCAGGCTGAAGAATCTCACTACACCAAGCCGGAAGAAGTGATCGACTTCGCTACCCGTACGGGCTGCGACTCCCTCGCTATCTCCATCGGTACTTCTCACGGTGCATACAAGTTCAAGCCGGAACAGTGCACTCGTAACGCTCAGGGCAAGCTCGTTCCGCCTCCTCTGGCATTCGACGTGCTCCACGCTATCGAAGAAAAGCTCCCGGGCTTCCCGATCGTTCTCCACGGTTCTTCTTCTGTCCCGCAGGACGAAGTTGACACGATCAACGCCCACGGTGGTAAGCTCCCGGATGCAGTTGGTATTCCGGAAGAACAGCTCCGCGAAGCTTCCAAGTCTGCTGTTTGCAAGATCAACATCGACTCTGACAGCCGTCTCGCTATGACTGCCGCTATCCGTAAGTATTTCGACGAACATCCGGAACACTTCGACCCGCGCCAGTACCTCAAGCCGGCTCGTGAAAACATGCAGAAGATGTACGAACACAAGATCGTTGACGTTCTTGGTTCCAACGACAAGCTCTAATGAGACCGCTCGGGCTAGAATCTGTACAACAAGTACAGGGCTGGCCCTCGCTCTCGCAAAAGCACGCAAGGCGAATGCTGCAAAATTGAGTTTACTCAATTTTATAGCTGAGCCGAAGCTGCGGACGCTGCAAGCGTCAATCGCGACCGGTTAATACCGGTCGCTTTTTGCTCACAGATTGATAGGCGCGAAAGCGCCACTAAGCGAAAAGCTTTAAAGGCCGTACGGGTAAAACCGTGCGGTTTTTTGTTTGTAGTCATCCAGGAGGCCAAAGGCCGATAGGATCCATACAAAAATCTTTAAAAGCACCTCGGATTTTCCGAAGTATGTTTTTGTATATTTAAAGTAACTTAATGGAAAAAAATTATGGAATTACTTGGAAGAAGCAAAACGTTTTTCTTGACCGTCATAACAATTCTTGCCTTGAGTGCTTTTGCTACTGCAAATACATGCACAGAAGCTATGTTTACGGTGCTCACAAATCCCTACCTCAATCCAGAAAGCGAGTTTCATATTGATTCGTCTTACTTTAATGACTATGGAAATAAATGGACGCATAAATATATCTATGAGGATGGGAAAATTGCCCAAATACAATATGACACCAAGGAAGAAGGCGAAGAAATCAGAATTTACCCTTTTTACAATGACACGAACGAGACTGTGTTAAAAAATAAAGATATTGAATACATTGTTTATAAATGCCAAGCGCAAGATACATTATGTTATCAAGAAAAAGTTTACTCCGATGGTGAATACAAAGGAATAAAGACAACAAAAATTACACCGAACTATATTACTGAAGAACGGATAGAAGAAGGAACACATTGGTTTACTGAATATACTCTGGTGAAAGACTCCGTGAAAGGAAAAAAATACTACGATTATAATACAGATTCTGTAAGAACAAGTCAAATATTCTATATTGCAGACTCTACGGACGAATTCACGTGCTATCAACTAGGGGAAAACGGAGTCAAATACTACACTTTAATATACAAGCCCAATGAAAAAGGCTATTCTATAAACATTGACCATCTTGACTATCACAGAGAATTTTTTTTAGTGAATAAAGACAAAACATCCTCCCTTCGCAAAACAGTAAAGCCCGTCAAAATTACACCCAAAGCCCGTTACTTCGACTTGCTAGGCCGCTACAAGTTCACAAAATAAGTCCTCATTCAATCTCGAAAACATGCAGAAGATGTATGAACACAAGATCGTCGACGTTCTTGGTTCCAACGACAAGCTGTAATGTAAAAGCCGCATAGCGGCATAAGCCAAAAGCTTTAAAAGCACCTCGGATTATTCCGAGGTGCTTTTGTATATTTAAAGTAAATTAAAGAAAGTTTTATGCTTATGTTCGGAAAGTGCAAAAATTTATTTTTTATTTCAGCCATTCTTTTGACGTTGAGTACAATGGCCTCGGGCAATACATGCACAGAAGCTATGTTTGGAGTGAATTCATTCGTCAATCAAGATAAAGCACGTATTGATTCTTCTTATTTTAACGATAACGAAAACGAATGGACTTACAAATATATTTACAATAAAAATGGTCAATCAAAAAAAGCGCGTTATGATTCAAAAGAAGAAAGCACAAATGCTGAATTTTTTTACTTTTATTACGACACCACAGAAACTGTTCTCAAAAATAAAGGCACAGAATACATCATATTGAACTGCAACACACAAGACACCTTGTGCATTCGTCAAAAAGTTTATCACGACGGAACATTCCAAGGGGAACAAATCAGCAAAAGATCCACAAATTACGCAAGTTCAGAAAGGATTCAATCATTGATACATTCGTTCACGGAACGATCGTTCACGGAACGAATTCTAAAAAATGACACGCTGTTTGAAATCAAATACGTTGACTTCAACACGAATTCCGTACAGAAAAAACAAAATCTAATCGTTGCAGATTCTACAGACGATTTCAAATGTCTCGAATACAAAGGTGACGACAATACAGTAAATTCCATAACTTATAAGCCCAATGAAAAAGGCTATTCTATAAGCATAGACGAGAGGAACTATCACAGTGAATTTTTCTTCGTGAATACAGACAAAATGTCTTTCCCCCAAAAAACAGTAAAGCGCCCCAAAATCACTCCCAAAACTAGCAACTTTTTCCTTGTGGATCTATACTAATACACAAAATAATTTTAAAAGCTTAAGACACCTCGGAACATTCTGGGGTGTTTTTATTTTGCAAACAAACCCGAAATCCCAACCTTTGCTTCAAATCTTGGGCCATACGTTGCATCGTATGTATGTGTATGCAAATAACTGAAAGATGCCGAAACAAATGCATATTCACCCCCATAAAACGTCAAGTCAGAATAAGATTTAAAATAAAATTTTTGCCCTGGGCTAAAAGCAAACCAATCTGTTTCGTACCCAACACTTAGCGAAATCGAACTTTTCACCAAAAAGAATTCAAAATTCGGATTCAACAGAAACGAAATCGGAAATGTAAAATAAGAAAGGAACGCCCCCGATTCCCTATCGTTTAACGAAATAGACACGCCAAACGTTAAAACACTACTCAAAGTCCCCATTGGAGAAAAGCGATATTTATCGCCATCCTCAACCCAATGTAAATTGTAAATCCTCGTAGAAAATTTCAAACGCTCCGTAAGCGAAATATTTGTAAAAAAAGGAAGACTAAAGTCTGAAGCGCCACCCCAAATAAAGCCAATTTTAAAATCATCAAAACATGTGACCAAATTTTTTAGAGGCTCTTTTGGAGCTTTTTCTTCAGCAAAAGAACTTGTCGCAAAAATGAACAGCAATATTACTATCAAGCGCTTCATATACAGTAATATACAAACATCATCTCCAAAGAAATTATTTCTCGGTTTCACTGCATTTAGGATTGTCATTGAATACCGTAATATTAGATCCTTCAGGAGCTCGACTATCAGGCATATGAATATGAATACGAGGGCCACCAACGTCTAAATAGTTATTCAAGCACAATTCCCGTTCACCATTCCAATAGGCTCTGAAAGAAATAATTTCCATATTCCTTACCGTATATTCAATATTCAAGGTTTGATAAGGAACTCCTTTATTGTACCACACAATTTCATTTGCAGGAACATGCTTGTCTATATAAATTTTATAAAAAGAAATTTCATTTTTTTCGCTTACTAATGCATCTGAAAAACGCAAAATTTTTTTATACGGAGCAATTTTCCTGGCAGGATTCGTCTGATAAGCGACAACTTGAATATCCGTTGGAGAAAATTCTTCGGGAAAGTTTCCAACGACAACAAACAACGGTTCCACAACATATCTCGGGGGAATCTTGTCTGAATCATCAACCATTTCTGAATTGAACAAGCCTCCACAAGAAGCAAGACAAAAACACATTAACACAAGTAGAATTTTCATTTTATATCAATCACCCATTCACCTGAATTTTTTAGCACAGGCAATTCCTTTCTTTGTTTATCTTCATCATAAACAAGAAACGCCTTGAAATCCTGAGATTTTTCATCACAAAAGGCCTCTATAGCTCTATATGGCACGCCTTCTTTATGCCATACAACATAATATTTATAATCACGGGCTGAAATTGATACATCTTCATAAACACAAGTCATTCTGCTATATCTGTAAAATTCTACTTGCCGAACATCCCGAACAAGAGTCTCATAATGCCCTATAATATACTTTAGGGGGCAATCTCCTTTAGGATTGGAACAGCCCGGCTGGACATAAGTAACAACCGTTTCATTTTCAATGCGAGCATTTTTAGGCAACGATTCGTTAATGCGAATCGCATGGCTTGGCAGCACACACGCCGACAAAAGCATGACAGCACAGACAGACAATAGAACAAACTTCATGTTAAACAATATATAAAATGGTTGTTGGTCATTGGTCAATGATCATTAGTCAAAATAGCAATACAGAGACATCATCACCTTTCGTCTATAGCCGCTTTGCGGCGTTCTTCCGTCTAATTTAGTGAAAATAATTTTACGCATGTAAGGGACATTCTTTTTGTAGTTTTTTTCTCATGAGCAAATTACAAAAATACAATAGAATCATTTTCGCCATCATTTCCGTCCCCACGCTTATTGCGATGTTGGGACTTACATTCTTGATTATACGCGAGGTACTTCCGAGAAATCATCGAGATTACGACCAAAACAACGGGGTCATCGCAAAAGCAGAAGCGGCAAAGAACGCAGAGAAGCAAGAGTACAGCCAGTACATTTCGTATAACAACATGTTCATGCTGAATTCCGAAAATCAGGAATTCGTCGTTCCAGTCATTGCAAGAACGATGGAAAAGAAGGAACGATACACGGAACGTTTTAGCTTCATGAACGAAGCATCTGTAAATGAAGTCGTATTCGAAGAATCTGATGTTTCCTACTTATCCACATCAATGAGCGTTGGCGAAAACGGAGCAAAACGCCCACGACCCGTAAAAAAGCCGGACACGACATCGCTCAAAGTATTTTATACGGAACAATTCGTAAATCTCGTTTACGAAAACGGAGCTAGCAAAATTCACAAGTCGCTGATAAACGAACGTTTTACCGGCTGGGAGCTAAGCTACATCCGCATCGGCAAAAAACGCTACCTCGCATTCATCGGAACAGCAAAGGATTCCAACGGAGATGGTTACTTGAACCGCGAAGACTACGGAGACTTGTATCTCTACGATGTTGACTCGCAAGAAACGAAGGTCATCAACATTCCCAACATGGAAATTTCGACTTACTTCTTGATGAATAACAATCCCATTCTGATTTTAGCGGTGAGAGACACCAAACGTCCCGAATCGCACAGGAACGAGCAATTCATCTACCGCTACAACATCAACACCGGCAAGCTCGACGACATCATCCCGGACGAAGAAAAGCAACAGCACTTGAAACTTATAATGCAGTGAAGAAGAGGTGAGCAGTGAGCGATGAGGTTTGAGTATTAAATTTGGCGGCGGAACCGCGATTATACAAAACTCAAAGGGGTGTAGCCCCGAGCTCAAAGCGAAGCGACCTCAATGCTCATCACCTCCAATCTTTTACTACATTTCTCTCGTCAAACACAGATTCTCGCCTTTGCGAGAATGACGCGAGTCTCTCCCACCTCAAAGGCGCTCTGCGCCGACCTCATTGCTCATGACCCATTGTCCCCATTGCGGCGCCGAGCTGAAAAAAGGCGCAACATTCTGCCCCCACTGCGGGAGCGACAAGAACACCGGCTGGAAATATGGAGCGGAGTTTTCCGACCTTGACTTGCCCGACTACGATGAAATTCTTGAAAATGAATTTGGCGACGACCCGAACAGTCCCTACGCCAAAAAGAAAAATGCAAATCCGTTCGGCATCATCGTCGTAACCATTATCGTCATCGCATTCGTCGCTGCTATGGTGTTATAGGAGACGCAAAGAAAGACTCTTGCTCACAGCTCAAAGCGAGCTTGCGAGCGACCTCATACCTCATAGGCGCTTCTGCGCCGACCTCATCCCTCTAGCGTTTCTTCTAGACTCTTTACACTCGCATCCGCTTCCGTAAAGTCATAATCTTCAATTTGATTATGCAGCTTTTGCAAAATCTTTTCTTGCTCCTGCGTAAACATGATGTTTTCCAAAGAATCTAGAATACGCTTGCAAAGCGTCGAAGAACACGATTCAATAGCAGGCTTGAGTTCCGCAATGGCTTTCTCCAATTTATCCGCCGCTTCGGGGTCAATATGCTTGATAATCACAGACGCATTCGACTGTTCCAAAGCAATATTCTGCATGACAATCTTCAAATCGTCAATGAGTTCACCAAAGGCCTTTTCAAACGCAAGGAAATCGCTAAAGTTACGCTCTTTTTTAAGCAAGGAGCTTTCAAGCATCTGCCCCAGCGCCTGCACGTGATAAGAACCGATTGTACCGCAGAGACCTTTTATCGTATGGATATTGCGTGCTAACTCTTCACACTTTGAATTTTCAAAATCGGACTTCAATTTCGGAATTTTGCCATCGTAATCGCGGACAAAGCCTTGCAAAATCTTGAAGTACAAATTGCGGTTATCATTGGCATGATACAATCCCGCCGCAGCATCGAAATGGCGAACTTTTTGGAACAAAGAAACAGTACCGTCATCACTAGTAACAGGTTCCGATTCAGGCTTGTCCAGCGGTTGTACCATCGTAGTCTTTTCGGCGACCGGCAAATACTTGGCAAGTTCACTAAATAAAAGCTTCGGGTCTATCGGCTTTGCAATGTAGGAGTTCATGCCCACATTGATGCAATCATCTTTATCTTTCTGGAAAGCCCTTGCACTCATGGCAATAATCGGCAATTTCTTGAAATAAACATCCGGTCGTTTACGAATTTCCAAAGTCGCATCAAGACCGTTCATGACAGGCATTTGAATATCCATCAGCACCAAATCAAACGCATTTTTCTTGAGCAAATCAAGAGCGATTTTACCGTTATTCGCAACCATCGTCGTAAGACCAACGCTATTCAAAAGTGACACGGCCAACTCTTGGTTCATCTCGTTGTCTTCGACTAAAAGAATCTTCGCTTCCTTGAAAAACACCTTGTTCTTTTCCGTTTTAACAGTCTTTTGGTACGTGAGCTTTTCGCCCACCGCTTCTTGCATGGCACTGAGCAGCGAGCTTATCTGCAACGGCTTTGCCACGCAACTATTATAACCGATTTCTTCGGCCAAATGGTAATTTCGTTCATCAAAATGAATCGGGTGCATCAAGACTTTCGGAATCTTCTTCATTTTCAAAGGAAGTCCCTGCACAAAATCAAAACCGTTGAGAATCGGCATCTGATAATCGACGATAAACAAGTCATACGGAGTCTCCCCCGCCTCGTCATGAGCCTGAATCAAATCCAAGGCCTCATCAACAGAACCCGCTTCTTCAACGACACAACGCAACTTTGTCAAATAATGCCGCAACACATCGCGGAGCTTTCCACAGTCATCGACAAGCAAAACATTCTTGTTCCTAAAGGTCGAAACAGACTTCCACTTAGGTACAGCAGTCTGCGATGCAACTGGCAAAGTCAGCGAGAAATAGAACCTGGAGCCTTTTCCGTATTCGCTCTCCACTTGAAGTTCGCCGCCCATGAGTTCTACAAGTGATTTAGAAATGACAAGTCCAAGCCCAGTCCCTCCGTATTTACGCGTAATGGAGCCATCGGCTTGCGTAAACGCATTAAAGAGATGGTGCAACTGGTCGCTCGTCATACCGATACCCGTATCGATGACATTGAACGAAAGTTTTACGTTATTTCCAACAGACTGTTCGTACTTTATCTGAAGCGTAATACTTCCGCTCTCGGTAAACTTGGTCGCATTGTTGATGAGGTTCGTAAAAATCTGCGAGAGACGGAGCGGGTCGCCCATCAAGACTTCTGGAATTTCAGGATCCATATCGACAATCAATTCGATTGGCCTTTGGGCGATTCGGACTTCCGCAAGCGTGGTCACTTCGTTGATGACCTGCTGCAAAATAAGCTGTGTAATTTCCAGTTCCTGCTTTTTCGCCTCAATTTTCGAGAAGTCCAAAATGCTGTTGATAATCCTAAGCAATGACGTAGCCGCATGGCTGATGCGTTCAATAAAGCCGCGCTGACGTTCATCGAGTTGCGTTTCCTGAATCAAATGCGCCATGCCGATAATCGCATTCATCGGGGTACGGATTTCATGACTCATGTTGGCAAGGAATTCACTCTTGGCCTGTGTCGCCTGTTCCGCAATTTCACGCGATGCGACAACTTCCGAAATATCAATCATCGAAAGCATGTAGCCAACAACAGAATCCTGAACTTTTAAAGTACAAGCTTCGCCACGGAACCACGTATCCGTATGGGAATCCAGCATCTGCAACATGAACGTATCTTTCCACACGCCTTGTTCGTCAAATGTATTTTTCAAGGATTCCACAACGCCTTCGGGCATTCCGCACTTTGTCAAATTCACAAGAGTCTGCCCAATCGCATCCTTCCAATCTACGGTAAGGTAATCCGCCAACTGCTTGGACATGTACATGACTTTACGGTTCTTGTCAAAAATAACAAGAATGGAATTCCCCGCCGAAAGCATAATCGTATCGAGAATCGTATCTTTCTGGATTCCGCTCGTTTCATCGGAGATGAGGAACAGATAACGTATCGAGCCATCGTCTTCCACGAGGAACTGGAAAATGACTTTCCACCAAGCGTCTTCGCCCGTACAACTTTTTACAGGAACGATAATCTGCCGCTCGCTCGCATGCATCTTCCCGCCCTTCGAAACTTTATACACAAACTTTTTAAACTGTTCGGAATGGAAAAATTTCCAAAGGATTTCACCACGGATTTCGTCACCGTTATTGAAAAATTCAGAGAAAAAAGCACTCGCATGGAGAATGTCGAACGTATCGTTTGTAAGTATAATTCTAAAGTTATCGCTCCCCAAAAGCGTCTCGAACATCGTACTGGAACTGACGCTTTCGTTCAAATCCTTTTGGATAAAGAACTTAAAAAGGAAATGGAAAATCAACGACGTGACAATCATGAGCGCAAGGACGACTAACGCAATCACCAAAATAATGGCATGCAAGTTTTCTTCCACCGTGGCGACAACTCTATTTTTCTGAACGACATGGACAAGATAGAACGGAGCATTAGAAAGAGGAGTTACCAGATAGATAAGCTTACGGTAATCCGAATCCGTTTTTTCAAAACGGGAGACTGTGCCAGAAACAAGCTGATCCTGTAAAATTTCGCCTTGAACAAGCCCCAAAAGATTGGCGACCGTATCCATGACGATTTTGTGAAGACTCGTCTCGTAAGGGAAATACGTGAACAAACTATCATTTTCGGAACTCACGAGCATCGTAATTCCGCCATCGCTTTTAGCGACTTCCCCCATCATCTGCCTAACTTTGTGCAAATCGATATCTTCGGCGACAGCCCCTATGAACTTACCATTCCTGTCCCACAGCGGATAAGAATACGTCAAGACGCGCTTTTTGGCATTTTCATTAATCGAAGGTCCGGTAATGGCTAGCCCATTATGCCTTGACGCTTCGAGATACCAGGTCTTGGTCCTGAACTCCTTTTTTTCTTCGTCAAGTTTGAAATCCCGCCCCGATATGAATTTGCCATTCACACTGCCGTAATAAATATCGACAATGTAGGGCGAAAACATCAAATTTTTTTTCAGAACCCTTTTGACATCCGATTCTTTTGTAAACTGTAGCGTTTGAGGCAAAGTCTTGAACTGACTTTCAGCTTTAGATAAAAACTGCTCAACCTCCACAACGACCTTTTCTTGCAACTTAACTTCGGATGCGCTATAAGAAGCAGAAATCAAAGTCGATTTTAAGTAATTCGCAAAAACGATAACCAACACGATGGTGAATACAAGCATCGGTACGGTATATACAAGCGAAATACGCCAACTGAGGTGACGTCGTTTTTCATTTAGCGGACTATGCGTCAAGCCGAATGTTCCCCGGAAGAGGTGTCCTTAAATTGTTCGTAAATTTCAGGAAGTTGCTCAGCAATGGCAAGGAAAGCATCGACTACATCCGGGTCGAACTGCGTCCCTCGGCCTTGGATAATTTCGCGAACGGCAACCTTGTGCGGATACGGATCTTTGTACGGACGTTTAGAAACAAGCGCGTCATAGACATCGGCGACAGCCATGATTCGAGCCCCGATGGGAATATCGTCTTCTTTCTTGTGGTTCGGGTATCCCATGCCGTTCCAGTACTCGTGGTGACCGAGCGCCATGTCCGCCGCGATGCGGACCATTTCATTGTCGTGCAATTCCTTGGTCGCTTCGAGCAAAACATCGTAGCCCATTTGCGGGTGTTGCATCATGATTTCACGTTCATCATGCGTGAGACTCCCCGGCTTGCGGAGAATCTTGTCATGGATGCCGACTTTCCCGATATCATGGAGCGGAGCCGCCGTAGCAAGATTCTCGATATATTCAGGCGTAATCGTATTGGCGAACTTCGGATTTTTAGAAAGCTGTTCTGCAATACGCTGCACAATAATTTGGGTACGCCTGATATGTTCCCCCGTTTCGGGGTCGCGGTATTCCGCCAAGGCTCCAAGGCTGGTCAGCATCACTTTCAACGTCTTACGCAAGTCCGCCGTGCGTTCATCGACAAGTTCATGGAATCGGTCACGCTGGGATTTCAGATGATCGCGCTGGAGCTTCAGTTCAAGCTGGTTCTTGATGCGAAGTTTGACCAGTTCTGGAGAAAACGGCTTGGTAATATAATCGACAGCACCAAGGTCTAGCCCCGTCTGTTCGCTCACGCTATCAGCCTTCGCCGTGAGGAATATAACCGGAATCCCTTGCAGAATATTTTTCTCGCGCAAGATTCTCAAAGTCTCGTAGCCATCCATCTCCGGCATCATCACGTCTAGCAAAATCAGGTCGGGCCTAATTTTTTCCGTGAGTTCCAAAGCTTTTTTCCCATTGAGCGCAACACAAACATCATATTCATTCGACAAAATGCCTTCCAACACCTCGATATTCGTCTTGGTGTCATCAACTACTAAAATTTTCAAACGAGAACGTTCCATGTTCATAATATACGCTTTTAATTTGAAATATAGCAACTCATTTTATTACAACTTAGAATATATGATAGAGATATTTTTTTTCAAGAGTTTAAAACAGATATTTGTGATTATCGTCATGGTAAAAAGTATATTATAATTGATTTGAACGGAGTTTTTATGAAGAATGTTAAGGTTTGGAAAAAAATACTTTTTTTTAGGGTAATTTTTCTTGCGACAGGCATTCCAGCCTCAATTATCTCTGCACAGGAGATCGCCCCTTTCTGGGAGACGGTCAGCAACTATGTCGTCGATTCAAGCACAAATGACCTTTACAGAGACATGAATCTCCCCGACACCATCAAGCAATACACAAAGGTGCCTGTCACTTGGGAAAGCAGCGACACGCTGTTTCTGGGACATGACGGACAAATCAAGGGCCGCCTTGTCGGCGAAAACAAGGAAGTCATCTTGAGCGCGTACATGACCAACCTCGAATCCGGCGATAAACAAGTCAAAAAAAGGGACTACCTGATTTCGATTCATGGATTCGAGCCTTATTCCAACTACCTTTTCGTGTATTTCCCCGCCAACAACAACGAGAATATATATTACGCGCTGAGTAACGACGGATACAACTTCACCCCGATGAACAACGGCAAAAGAGTCGTGGCGGCAGACACGGTGAGTCTCAAGAAGGGACTCCGCGATCCGCACATTCTGCGGGCCCCGGACGGCTGGTTCTACATGGTCAACACCGACATGAAGAGCGCCGAAGGGTGGTCCAGCAACCGAGGTATGGTGCTGATGAAATCACGCGACCTCATCAACTGGAAGCACGCCACGGTTCACTTCCCGGACAAGTACAAGGGCAAGAACTTCGCGAACGTGACCCGCGTGTGGGCCCCTGAAACCATCTGGGACGAGAACTACGTGAACAAGGACGGAAGCAAAGGTCGCCCGCTCGTCTATTACTCGCTGTTGACCGATGACGGAACAATCCCTTACGACCAAGTGTTTTTCAACTACGCGAACGAAGACTTTTCCGACCTCGAAGGCGACCCCGTCCACTTCTTCGACCGAGGCAAATCGACCATCGACATGGACATCGTCTATAACCCGGTCGATAAATACTACCACGCATTCTACAAGAACGAAGGTGACGGCGGAATCTGCAAGGTGAGAGCACAGACACTCACCACCGCTAACGGAACAAAGGGACCAAGTTGGATTAAACAAAGCAAAGCCCTTCAGCAGACGACCGAAGCCGTCGAAGGGGCAGGCGTATTCAAGCTCATCAACCAGAATTCATGGGTCTTGATGTACGACTGCTACAACAACGGGCATTACCAGTTCACGACGAGCACCGACCTCGAAACATTTAAGTTTGTTCAAAACACGGAAACGAAAGGAGCGTTCACACCGCGCCACGGAACCGTGATTCCGATTACCGCCCAAGAAACAGCAGCACTCATGAAAGCCTTCCCCACGCCGGACTTTGAACCGAGAGTCATAGACATTCCCGATTCCATCGGAGTCTTTGAAGGCAAGAAAGTGGTCGCTCCCTGTAGCGGTACAAAAATCGTCCCTTACGTGAAGGTCGGCGACGGCGAATGGAACGAATCTCTCGACTTGAAAGTGGCAAAAGGCGCAAGCGTGACGTTCGGTCCGCACCCGTGGGACGGAAAAATTTGGAGCTGGGAAGGCCCGGACAAATTTAAATCGACCACCCGCGAAAACACGCTCAAGAACGTCGATGGAAGCAAGAGTGGCTACTACATCGTAACCTACACGAACGAGACCGGCTGCAAAAGTCAAGCAAAAATCAAGATGGTCGTCGATGACCCGAACAAGCCTTTTATAGAAGATACATCAAGAACAAGCATCAAATCTCACAAAATGGCGGATTTTGGCTTGAAAATCGCCCCAAAAATCGTTCGAACCGAATATTTCAGTGCAAATGGCCAAATGCTCAAGGGAAAACCGCAGTGGCCAGGTATATACATTCGCAAAGATTTCTTTACAAATGGACAATCGAAGTTTGCAAAATTTATCATAAATTACTAAGTTTGTTACAAAATAGGGAAACATTATGATTCTCAAAAATTTTTTCAAAAGCTTAGCAAAACAATCCTACAGCAAGGATGTCCACGCCAGTTCAAACAAGACCTCGCACAAACCGACGGCTCCAGTATTCTGGTTATGCCTGCTCTTCGGGTCTTTAGGCGCCCATTGTTTTTGGGCAGGCCGCCGCACTAGAGGTGGACAATACCTCCTTTGGGGAGGTTCCGCATTCGCGCTGGTCTATTTCCTTTACACGATAAACCACGCCATCATCCCAGCATGGATGGTTGTTCTTGGCATTGTCACCGCTTGTCTCGTTCAACTTCTCGTCATCAGGGACTTGTGGAAAATCACCCGCGGCAAGTACAGAAGAAAGAAAAGCGGTAGGCATTACAAGTCCGCTCCATGGATGTACCCTTTCGCCGTCATTGCGACATGCTTGGCTGGCTACGGTATCTACACCGCCTCGATGTTCTTGGTGGATAATGTCGTAAATAATGGCCGTCCAATAGCCGTCAAGATGGAACATGCCGTCGATGCGTACATGAATGCGCAACAAAGCTATTTCAAGAACAATGGTAAAATCGGGAACATCAACGAAATCGGATTCCAACCTGTAGAAGCTACATTACGTTACTTTGATTACGAGAACGAGGGCAACGCTCTTAAAATCTCCTACCGCATGAGCTTAAACTGCCCGTACAAATCCGCATGGTTCATTGAACCCTCCATACACGAAAGTTCGCTCCAGTGGAAAGTGACTTTGCCCGAAAACGCAGACTGTAACGCAATGGCTAGATTGCTCGTAGAACTTGAAAAAAGGACGAAAGCCTTAGCGGACAGCGCAGCCGCACGCGCGGCTCAGCTTGATAAAAGCGTTGACGGGGTCGGCGTAGTTCCAGATTCCACCCAGCAAGGAAAAACCAAGTAACGGAAAATTCGAAATTTCAGAAAAATTTTCGTGATCAATTCCTCCGAAGGCGATAATCCTCGGAGGATTTTTATTTGCATTCTCGAAAATGCGAGAAAGAAACTGCACCCCAAGCGTATCCACGGGACTGAGAGCAGACTGCGGCTGGAACACAGGCCCCACAAGAGCGGCGGAGACCCAATCGGGCAAAGATTCCAATTGTTCAAGCGTATTGCAAACAGCCACGCAGTCCATGCGTTTCCAACTTTCGGGAACATTGCCCATAAGACTTTCCGCTTCACAAACGCAGCCGCGCACATCAAGCTGTTCTGCCATGTCGGGAGTTCCACGCACCCAGATGCGGTCGCGCAAATCCATAGGCAAACTCAACAGCCAGCGTTCGTAATCATGAAACGAGGCCCGCTTTTCGCCCCCTCGCCCACGCTTATCGAGAATCAAACGGGTAAGTCCACGGCGAAACATCTCTTCGATATCGTCGTATTCGCCAGCAAAGTTATCAGGACAAGTTACAAGCCAAAGTCGCATGGGAAGTGGTTAGTGGTTGGTGATTAGTGGTTGGGAGCAGTGAGCATTCAGCCCGCAACTTCGTTGCTATGAGCTATGAGCCATGAGTAACTGTTTTGTTATCCTGGAGGCGACTGTCATCCCAGACGTGTTCCGAGACGATAGGATCCAGAGATACACCATCAGGTCGAGCATAATGCAAGCATTCCATAAAAACAAAAATAAAAATTAAAGATCATGGTGCGGTTCGGGAGTGGATTGAAAACCGCATAAAAAGGGAAATCCCCCGCATCAGCGAAGGACTTTCTGTGTTTGACGTTTCTGTTATACTTGGTCTTGTCGCGGACAACCCTTGTCCGCAGCGTGGCTCCGTTCTGGGAGCCGTCTATGCGGAGCGTGCGCAACATCGCGCTCTCCTTCGCGGTCTCGGCAACATTTACCGATTTCGCAACCGCCTTACTGTTGTGTTTAGCCATAGGGGCCTCCTTGAATGTCAAATATAAAATTTTGGGAAAAGCATGGCAAAACAAACGCTTTACAACTGAAACCATTTTGATGTATATTTAGAGGTATGAGTACCGTGGTTACAAACATTCGAATCGACAAAGAACTGAAAGAACAGGCTACAGTCACCAGGCCTCCGTCCAAAGAACTCCTCGAAGCAATTAAGGAAGGCGAACAACTCGCCCACGATCCCAACGCAAAGACATACGCGACACCCAAGGAGCTTTGGGACGAACTCGGCATATGACAAACACTTACAAATACACGGTCCGAGCAACAAGTAGATTCAAAAAATCAGCCAAACGGGCGGTAAAACGTGGAAAGAACTCTCAAAAATTAAAGGATGTCGTTGAAATTCTCGCAAAAGGAGAAACTCTTGCAGAATCATATAAAGACCATCCTCTTGTCGGCAATTGGATTGGGCACAGGGAATTACATATAGGACCTGATTGGCTGCTAATCTACAAAATTGAAGAAGACATCTTGATTCTTGAACTCGTAGATACGGGTTCACATGCCGACCTATTTGGAAAATAAGCTTTCGATACTTCCTTGTCAATTTTTTAGAATCCAGCGTGCAAGATTCTGATACATCTAAGTGGCTTTAGTAACGTGCCATGCGGTATTTTTATAAATTTATATTGAAAAAAAAACAAGGAATAAAGTATGAAAAAGATTTTTGCATATACCGCAGCCGCATCACTTTTATTTACAATTCCATTATTTGTCGCCTGTGGCGATGACAATTCTGCATCGGCAACAAACTCATCCGACTCTTACGACTTTGGCGAAGGATACACTTATGCCATCCCGTACAAATATGACGAATCGACGGGCATCGCTTATCAAGGAACTTCAGCATGCTACTACCACCCAGATTCCAAGACCTTTACGTGGGAAGAAGGAGCCACGGCACTAGACTCGAACAAGCTTACGGTTGTCGGGGATTCCCTATGGATGGGCCCCGCCACTAAATACGTGTCAGAAAATGAAGGAGATCAAGAATTCTATGACGTTTATTACAACTATGAAACATTGGCTTTGAGTAACAATCACGACGGAATCTATGGAGAATGGAAAGTAACCGGTTGCAGAAGAGATCTTGGATCAACAGAAATTAAATGCAGAAAATATATCGGAGGCATAAGCGGCATCGCAAACACTCTGAACATCACCAAGGACTCAATTTACAACACGACCACTGTCGATCTGGACAACTTGGTACAAAACGAAATCAAGCCAGCCAATATTATACGTAGTAATTTGGGATTCGATATTGCAGAAGCTACGTTAAGCTATATGCTTATTGAAAACATCATAAAGAAAGACCCGATGCAACAATTAAAGCAATCTTTCTCCATTGGCAATCAGAAATTTGAAGAAGAATTCAGTTTTAAATTCGATAAAACCGGAATGAGTTATATTACGACATTGTCCAGCAACGGATCAACATGCACTAAAATAGAACGCCTTGGATACATTACCGAAAATCAGTGCAAAGAAGAAAGTGCCGAATTTTTGCTCAGTGCAAGAGACAAATCTGAAGAAAAATTTTATTACGAAGACGGTCCTGTGGAAGGATTCAGCATAGACAACCGCGAAGAATTCAATGAATGCGCAAAGAAACTTCCCACAGAAGAAACCAGAGAATTGCTAAGTCAATATACAACGAACTACAACTAGGGTTAATTATTTTATCAAAACTTTATAGGGTAAATTCATGAGAAAACTTTTAGCATTTATCACAACGACACTGCTGATTATCGCTTGCAGCGAAGATAATCCTACAGATGCTTTGGGGAATACAAGTTCAGTACCAAGCAATGCACAAAGAATAACTTGGACAGAAAACCGATATTATTCTTTTATTGATACAACTCATTTAAAATACTATCATCTTCATACTTATTGCATTCTAAACGAATCTACAAGCAAGTTTTCCTGGATCTCCGATGATTACCAAGGTTTTGTCAACCTAGACACCATATCTCGCGAATCTCCCAATTGGCATGGATTTTTTAGTTATAAATTGTCCAACGACACTCTTTACGAATGCGACTACAATGGAGAAGAATGTACCGACATGACTCAAGTCGAAGCCGCAAATGTGTTCACAGGTTCATCTAAATCACTATTTGGTACATGGCATTATGTTGGTCGCATTTACGAAGGGGCCTACATCGAAAACGAACAGCCGGTTAATATAGAAATGACAATAACCCCTACAGGCACAACAGAAAAATACACATACGATTATGAAGTCAAGCCTTTATTTTATTCAAATTATTTTTGCGGATTATTATACAGACTTTTTGATTCAAGAAACGATTTAGGGAATTCATGCCATGACTATTTTGGAAATATCGGGAAACACAATGGCAATTACAGCCGCTACAATCCTCAAACCAGAGTTTTCGAATCGATTCCCGACACCGCTAAGCTAGGAGAAAATTTTTGGATTACATCCACTGCGTTTGACGAAGTTGTCATTTCTATTGACAACATGATATTTAATGTAAAATATCACGAATCTATTGTTAATAAAGAGCCGTTAACCTCCGAACGAAATATAGCGATAACATATAATGGAATTAGTTGCCAAAACATTTCAAAAAATTTAAACCGTTTATCTAAAGAAATTTGCGAAGCCTCAACCATAGAAACGTCTGTTACGAGCGAAGAATATTGCGACATAACCGGTAAAACGGAAAAGCAATTAGAAAAAAACATCAACAACAACGATGAATTTTTCCAATGCATCAAACAGTTTAATTTACCAGAATAAATAAGAGGACAATTGGTACAGCCCATCAAGCAATAAAAGCTGTCGCAAAAAATGAAAGACGAAGTGCCATTCAATATCCACCGTCATGGATTCAAACGTCTGCTGCTTGCAGTTTCGGGCGGTTTGGATTCTATTTGCTTGGCACATTATTTTATCAAGAATCGCGAAGCACTCGGCATCGAATGGCTGGGTATTGCGCATGTGCATCACGGACTGCGCGAAGGGACTGCCGACCGCGATGCTGCATTTGTCGAAGCATTCGCCAAGTCGCACGGGGTTCCGTTTTTCTTGAAGAAATTGGATGGCGAAGCGCTAAAAGCAGCCGAAGGCTCGCTCGAAGAAAACGCAAGAGATGCAAGGTATAAAGCGCTGATGGACTCTCTTGCCACTACATGGTCGCAGCGTGACAAAACAGCCATCGTGACGGCGCACCATGCGGGCGACCAGGCAGAAACGATGCTCATGCGGCTCAAGCGCGGCACAACGCTTGCCGGGCTCCGCGGGATTCAGGCCCTTCGACAGGCTCAGGGACCTTTTATCTATCGTCCGTTCCTAAACGTCTCCCGCGAGGAACTGCTCGCCTACGCCCAAGAAAACGGTCTCGAATGGTGCGAAGACGAAAGCAATGTCGACGTGAAGTTCGCGAGGAACAAGATTCGACATGTGTTCCTCCCCCATCTCGAAGAAAATTGCCCAGGAGCGACACAGCAACTTTGCCGGATTGCAGAAATTGCAGACAAAGTGTATGAGAAGGTTTTAAATAGATGCAACACACTCTTTTCTGTCACTGTGGAGGCTTGTAAAACCGATAAAGTCCGAGGTGACAATTCATGCGAGGACAAACAAAAAACAGATCCCGGAACGGGGTCCGGGATGACATGCATAAAACTCAACAAGAAAAAACTCAACAAAATCCTTGCAGCACACCGTGAAAGCGACCTCTCCGAACTGTTCCGTTTATGGCTCTCGGAAAAAGGATTTCGCTTTCCCACCGGCTTTTTTTACTCATCTAAAGAACCGGCTCACATCAAAATCCCCGTCCGTGCGGTTTATCGCAAGCGAACAATCGTCAAAATACGCCATACGGTCTGGATTTGCGAGTTTAAAGATACTGAATCGGCTTCAAAATTTGTATCTTGCGGAATGAAAGAAAAAGGATTATATGAATAAACCGAAGAAGCCCAACGCCCCGTTTAAGAACAAGAATTTTATCATCGTTCTCATCATGCTCCTCATGCTCTTTGTCATGTTCCCCATGACAAGCAAAGATTCGAACAAGGATATTACGCGTACCGAATTTTTGGAAATGATGGGAGATTCCTCCAAAGTTATAACTGAACTTTCGCTGCAAAAGACTCCCGACGGCGTGATTATCGAAGGTGCTTACGAAATGACCCCGGAAGAAATCGCCGAGGCCAAACAAAAGCAAAGCGCACTCGCAAGATTTACACGGACAAACAGCGACATCAAGAACAAGCATTTCAGAAGCCACATGCTCGAAATTTCAAACGAGCAGATTTCGACTTGGGAAGCTTACAAAGGCGTCAAAGTCAAGGTCATTCACGAATCCACGACTTGGATTGACACGCTGGTCGCATTCTTGCCCGCCATTTTGCTGATCGGGTTCTTCTACATCATGATGAGCCGCCAGATGGGCGGTGGCGGAAAGAGTCCGTTCTCGTTCGGCAAGAGCCAAGTGCGCCAGCTCAACTCGCAGAAAAAGACGACGTTCAACGACGTTGCCGGTTGCGACGAAGCCAAGCAGGACCTGCAGGAACTCGTCGAATTTTTGAAGGATCCGAAAAAATATGATGCACTCGGTGGTCGCATTCCGAAGGGAGCTTTGCTCGTTGGCCCTCCGGGTACAGGTAAGACGCTCCTCGCCCGCGCTGTCGCCGGAGAAGCTGGCGTACCGTTCTTTAGTATGTCGGGTTCGGACTTTGTGGAAATGTTCGTCGGCGTGGGTGCATCCCGCGTGCGTGATTTGTTCGAGACAGGCAAGAAAAACGCGCCATGCATTTTGTTCATCGATGAAATTGATGCCGTGGGCCGCCAACGTGGTGCAGGTCTCGGCGGTGGTCATGACGAACGCGAACAGACGTTGAACCAGTTGCTCGTCGAAATGGACGGTTTTACGGCAAACGAAGGCGTCATCTTGATTGCAGCGACGAACCGACCCGACGTGCTCGACAAGGCGCTCCTCCGTCCGGGACGTTTCGACCGTCAGATTGTGGTGGGCCTCCCCGACCTCAAGGGCCGTGAAGAAATCTTGAAGGTTCACTTAAAAAAGCGCAAGGTTCCTCTCGCACCGGACGTCGATGTAAAAGCAGTCGCAAAGGGAACGCCAGGACTTGCCGGTGCAGACCTCGAAAACTTGGTGAACGAAGCAGCGCTCCTCGCCGCAAGGTTCAACAACAAGAAAGTGACGATGCTCGACTTTGAAGAAGCCCGCGACAAGCTCAGCATGGGCGCTGAACGCCGCACGCTCCTCATGACCGACGAAGAAAAGCGCCACACGGCTTACCACGAAGCGGGCCACGCCTTGATGACGCTTTTGTGCAAACATTCCGACCCGCTCCACAAGATTACGATTATCCCGCGTGGACGCGCTCTCGGCGTGACCATGAGTTTGCCCGAACGCGACCAAGTGAGCTACAGCCGCGAATACGCCGAAGAACGCATCATGATCATGATGTCAGGCCGCCTCGCCGAACTCATCTTCTTCAACCACCAGAGCACCGGAGCATCGAACGACATCCAACGTGCTACTGAACTTGCCCGCAAGATGGTCACGGAATGGGGCTTCGACGAAGAAATCGGCCCCGTCTGCTACAGCCGCTCCGATGGAGAAGTATTCCTCGGACGTGAAATTTCGAAGCCGAAAGAAATGTCCGAAATGATGGCAGAAAGAATCGACAACGCCATCAACAACTTAATCAAGCGCATGGACAAGGCGGCAAAGAAGCTCCTTGAAGAAAACAAGGACAAGCTCATCGACCTTGCCGAAGCGTTATTTGAATTTGAAGTTCTCGACCGCGAAGAAATTGACAAGGTCATGGCTGGCGAAAAACTCACCGGCACAAAGAAGAGCCGCCAGTACAAGGCCATGGAAGAGTTGGCGAAAAAGCGTGAAGAAGAAGATACGCCGCCACCCGACCCCGGAGTCCAGCCGCCGGTAGCACCGATTGCAGACGTGCAGCCCGCTCCCGCTACAGGCAACGAAACCGCCACCAACTCTGTCAAAGAAACCGAACAACAGTAACAAAACTTAACCGACCCACCGCAACTATGCTCCACTCTATTCTTGAATCTACTCGTGCAATCTCTTGGAAAATTGGAAACGACATCATTCCAGCCTCAAGGATGCCGCTTGTCATGGGAATCGTCAACGTGACCCCGGACAGTTTTTTCGATGGAGGAAAGCATAACACACCCGAAGCCGCTTACGAACACGCGATTTCGCTTGTCGAACAAGGTGCTGTAATATTGGATATTGGTGGAGAAAGCAGCCGCCCCGGAAGCGAACCTGTCGGCGAACAAGAAGAACTCGACCGCGTTTGTCCCGTCGTCGAAGCTCTCGCCCAGACTGCAACGATTTCCGAAGACCTCGACAATCCGGGCTTTAGAAAGTTCTACATCTCGGTCGATACGGTCAAGGCGAAAGTTGCCGATGAATGCATGCGTCTTGGAGCGCACATCATCAACGACATCAGCGCTTGCATGATGGATCCGAAGATGATTGAAACGGTCGCCCGCACCAAGGCGAGCGTGGTGTTGAACCACATGCGCGGTAATTTCGGGACCATGCAGCAAGACTTCAAGCCATACACCAACGTTGTTCAAGAAGTTCAAGAAGAACTCTTGGCTCAAGTGCAAAAGCTCTTGGATGCAGGCGTCGAAAAAGAACGCATCTGCATCGATCCGGGTATCGGTTTCGGCAAGACAGTCCAAGACAACATAGACTTGATGAAGTCCGTCGAAGTCATGCTGAAAGACGGCTACCCCGTTTTGATCGGCACATCGAGAAAGTCCTACATCGGCAAGATGCCCGGACTCGAAAAAAGCGACAGGCTTATCCCGACCGTGACGGCAGGCATAGTCGCAGCCCTTGGCGGTGCAAGCGTTATCCGCGTCCACGATGTTCGCGAGGCAAAAGAATCCCTATTGTATTTGGAGGCTCTAAAGTCCCATGACACTGTTTAAGTTATTCAACATCATCGATGTTCGAATGGCCGACATTCTGGACGTACTCCTCATATCGGTTATTCTTTACTATATCTTCTTGCTGTTCCGAGGAACTCGTGCGGCACAGATGATATTCGGTTCGTTCCTGCTCATTCTCGCATGGCTCATTGCGCAATGGTGGGAACTCCACACGCTCGTATGGATGTTGAGTAACCTCGCTACCCTTGGAATCGTCGCTATCGTTATTTTGTTCCAGCCCGAAATTCGAAGCGCCCTGACCCGTATCGGACAAAGTGTCAGTAAAGTCGATTTGCGTAACATACTTTTCCACGCGAGCGGCCTCGATGAAGTATCGCAAAAGATTTGCACCGCCGTTCAAGATTTAGCAAAGACAAAAACAGGCGCCCTTATCGTACTTGAAAAACGCGTCGGACTCAAAAACTACGCCGACACGGGAGAACTCCTCAACGCTCGCATCAGCTCCAGACTTTTACGAGCACTTTTCTTCCCGAACTCCGCATTGCATGATGGTGCAGTCATCCTCAACTGCAAAGAAATTGTCGCCGCCGGTTGCATTTTGCCCATGCCGACAGGTAATGCCGAAGGAGACGCGGGCTACGGTATGCGTCACCGCGCCGCAAAAGCACTCGCCGCCGAAAGCGATGCCCTCATCATCATTGTCTCCGAAGAAACAGGCAAGATTTCGACCGCCTACAGAAACACTCTGAGACGCGGACTCTCCCCCAAGGAACTCAAGGCAGAAATTTTCCGCCACTGGCACGAACTTTTCAACGAAGTCCTTGACGAAGAAGAAAACGATAGCGAAAGCGAAACTGTTGAGAATTAAAGAATAGGAACGATATGGAAAACAAAACAAACAACACCACAGAAACGCCAAAGAATAAAAAGAACGGGAAGCGAAACCTCGTCATCTTGATTTTAATGTTCCTTTTGCTCGTGTGCTTATTCGTTGTGCAGTGCCAGCTGAACAAAGTAAAGCAACAAGCCATCGAAGACCAAAAGCTTTCGGAACTAGCCATTCGCCAAAAACAAATTCTCGACAGTCTCCGTTTGATTGAACAAGCGAAAAAAGACAGTTTAGAAGCCATTGAAAAAGCTAGAATCGCCGACAGTTTGCGCATCGCAGATAGTCTCCGCGTTGCTGATAGCTTGCGTACAGCAGACAGCCTCCGCATCGCCGATTCCCTTGCCAACTTAAAGCCAGTCAATAAAGATAGCCTCCGCGCAGCACGCGACAGTATCCGTGCCGCACGCAAAGCCCGCAAGGACAGTCTCGCCCGCGTTGCCGATTCGCTTGCCAAATACGAAAAAGCAAGACAAGATTCACTGAACAAACTCCGCCAAGCGGACAGCCTCCGCAACTCGGACAAAGTTCCGCCCACCGCAGAAATCACGCCCCCCGCTGGGCGCTACTACTCCCCCATCAAACTCAAGGTCAAGTGCGACGAAATCAAGTGCAAGACATTCATCTCCATCGGTGACACGCTTAACCCGCAAGACGCAAGCAAAGGTATCGACTACAACAAGACCGGCTCCGTATTCTTCTACGCCGCCGATTCTGTAGGCAACCGCACCGCTTGGGAAGAAGCTAATTACGACATGGCTAGCGACAACATCTGCGGCAAGAACGCCTACCCCGTACCCGTCGGCGGTCGCACCGTTTGCGTCGATGCCTACGAATACCCGAACCAGCCCGATGCTGCCCCCAAGGACATGGTGAGTCAAGAAGAAGCCGCCAACATCTGCCAAAAAGAAGGCAAGCACCTCTGCTCCATCGAAGAATGGCAAGCCGCTTGCCGTGGCAAAGACGGATTCAAGTACTCCTACGGTAACGGCTACAAGCAAAACAAGTGCAACACCAACACGAAATCGGCAAAAAGAAGCGGTCGCAAAACGCAGTGCCGCAGCTGGTACGGCATGTACGACATGAACGGCAACCTCTGGGAATGGACCTCCTCGACAAGCAAGCAGCACCCGGACAAATTCTTGGTCGCCGGCGGAGCATGGAATACCAACAACGAAAGCCGCTGCACCGAGAGCAAATTCAGCTTCTATCCGCAAAACCAGTATCCGAGCGTAGGCTTCAGGTGCTGTAAATAGGGATGCGTTAAAACAACGTTACATAGATTTACTAGCCTAACCACGAAAAAAAATCTATTTTTACACCATGAAAACAAAAATCCTTCTCTCCGCTATTGTTCTTTCTTCGTTAACGTTCTTCGGCTGCAGCAACGAAACGCCCAATTATTCAGGCTACTGGAAAGGCGAAGCCGATATGATTTTCGAAGTTTTCTCAGACAACAACGTTGATTTCACCATCAGGAACGTGAATGGCGACTTGAATGCCAAACTCGACAACGGAATCCTCCGTGGCAAGAATTCCCTCGACATGGATATCATGATGCGCGTGAAAGGCGATTCTGCCTACTATGAATTCGGCGAAGACGAATCAGGCAAAATTGTGACGGGCTACAAGAGAATTTCGAAGGACGAATACGACAAGATTTATGCAGCACAGTCCCAAGCCAAGTCTAGTTATTAATAGGTTTCAGGTTTCAGGGATCAGGTTACAGGTGTCAGGTTACAGGTTTTAGGTAGCTGATTTCTGATTTTATAATAAACGACACTAATATTTTTCTTTGTTTTTGTCACCCCGGATTTATTCCGGGGTCTGTTTTTTTATGATTGACTTTTTTCGCTTACGATACAACTGATCCCGGCACACTAGGCCGGGATGACAAGCTCAAGCAAGGATGACGCCCTCTTTGTCTATAAACTTTATTCTTTCGTCTATCGTCTTTAGTCTTTCGTCTAAACAACTACTTCATCACTTCGAGGACTAGCTTTTCGAGCATTTCAAAGCTCGGAGCACCGCTCCAAACGCGCTTGATGTAACCGTTAGCATCGAGGAGCATGAGCGTCGGGACCGCATGGATACCGTAACGGCGCCAAAGGCCTTGGTCAGCATCACGATACAGCGGATACGGGGATGCGTGCTGTTTTTTGTAGAACGAAAGCAACGTGTTCTTCTGTTCAGAAGAAATACCGATAATTTCAAGCCCTTGGCTAGAGTACTTGTTGTACATCTCTTCGAGTACAGGGAGAGTCTTACGGCATGGGCCGCACCAAGTCGCCCAGAAATCCAAGAGTGTCGCCTTCGGGGCTTCTTTTCGCTTTTCGCCGTTCTTATAGAAATTCTTGCCGAACGAAGCCATCTTGCTCCCGATTGCAGACCCAGTCAAACTGGTGATGTCATCCGGGCGTTCCGTAAGCGTGACCATCAGCGGAATGCGTTGACCATCGCGGAAAATTTCAAGACCGACCTTGGATCCCACTGCGGCATCCTTCAACACATCCTGAATTTGAGCTACGTTGACAAGTTCTTTTCCATCGAATCCGATGACCAAGTCGCCCGCGACAACGCCCGCCGCAAGGCAACCCGATTCAGGATGCACGCCGGAAACAAGCAGTGCCATGTGATTATCGTAAAGGGATTTTTTGTAAGTAAGCCCAAGCCACGGCCCCGCAAACGCCGAGACCGCCATAAAAGAAAGAGCGATAATTGCACGAATCATAGTCATCACAATAAACCTTCCTCATTAAAAGATAGAAAATTAAAACAGGTAAAAACCAATATTGAGTGCGACCGTAAAATTAGCTTCACGAATAAAAAGGCCATCCTTTTCAAAAAGCGGTTCCCCGATAATGTAGCTAGCTAAAAATTCCAAACGACACAGAAAACCCGTATTTTTGAAAAATAAGATATCACGACCGTATCCTAACGACACCCTCGGCGGGAAATAACTTTTGTCCTCGCGTTCAAACGAAATAAACGAAACACCTAGACGCAAAAAATCATCTTCGCGGAGACCCCTAAAAAAGAACCGCCAATTCGCACCCACTTCTGCATAATCGCCAGAGAAAAGAGCCGCACCAAAAACGTCCAACGAATGATGTTTGTGAAAGCGGTATTCTCCACTCAGCAAAATTGCAGGATGCACAGAACTCAAATAATAAACGAAATCAAACTCGCCACCAAACGAAATCGGCGATAGAGAATCCTTTACAGGAGCGTTTTCATACGGTTGCTCTAAAAAGTATCCAGCAAAAGACTGGACACAAGCAAGCAAAAGCGCTATGACGAAAAATTTAATGTTTGGGATTCTTATCATCGTAATCCGCGAGAGTCTTGTAGCCGTCTTTCGAAAGAGCTTCTAATAATTCTTGACGCATCGCATGCGCCGCCATCCAGCGGAACGCAACGACAGAATAACACTGCACGGCATCCACCCCAAGCTTGATAAGGTCGTAAATCTTGTAGCCGTGGTCAATGCCACCGCAAGCCATGACGCTCATCTGCGGGTAATGTTCACGGATAAACTTGACATTCTTGACCATGTTTTCGTACAAAGGACGGCCCGACAATCCGCCGCGATCGCCATCTGCACGAAGCGGAGTCAAATCTTCAAGCTTTGCATGCACAGGAAGATTTGCAATTTTCTTTGTCGGATACGTGTTGCCAATGACAACGCCGTTCACGCCAGCCTTCACGAGAGCATCCATGATGGTCGCCGTATGAGCTTCTTCCATATCCGGACTCAGCTTTGCATAAACCGCCTTGCGGTAGCTTTGCGCATCGCGATAATTCTTGATTTCGGAGAAAATCTTGTCGATAAAGGACATGTCCAAATCGAGGCGGTTCTCCCCCGTATTCGGGCAGCTCACGTTGATTTCGATGTAATCCGCCACGCGGTAAGCAATGGAAAAACTTTCGACGATATCTTTGATCTTTTCGGCTTCGTCCGTAAGGCCCGGCGTTTCGGCGACAGAAATTCCCACGCACATTTGCGTCCGGTGCGCAGCCGCAATTTGGCAATCTACACGGCGAGTCACCGCATCAACACCGTCATTATTGAGTCCCATGCTGTTATGAATGGCACGGTCTTTTTCGATGAACCCGATACGAGGTCTGTGCGTATTCCCTTCGCGGACATGGCGAGTCGCCGTCCCGACAGAAATTCCGCCAAAGCCCATATTTGCAAAATCGCAGATGCGTTTTGCCGTCTTGTTTGCACCAGCCGCAAGCACAATCGGAGCCCCGAAATGGAGCGAGTTCGAGCCATCTGCAAAAGTCACCACGCGATTCAGCGATTTGCTCAAGTCCGGACGACCGCCCATCAAAGGAATCACCGGAGCAAAACGAGCCACATGTTTCAAGGAATCATGACGAAATTCAGGATTATTGTGGAAAATGCGACGAATGAGCGCCAGAACGCGGTCACTGGGCCGCATATAATATTCGTGGTTGATGCAATTATCGGTCATGCCTATTAAAATAGAAATTTCTAGACCAAACAACTAGCGAATGCATCTCAAAAAAGTATATTACAATAAACACCTCAAAAACGATACAGACGACGACTCCCAAAAGTTCAAGAAACTGCTATAAAAACTAAAAAACAGAGGGGATGGAAATGAATGGAAAAAGGGATATCTTTATAGGACTAATTTCTTTCAGTTTCAGCATACTTGTATTAGTTTCTTTAATCATCACCCCTCAACAAGATAAAATTTGGGGAGCGTATTTTGTATGTAGTTGTTTTATACTGGTAGGTATTTTTCTCATGATTAAAGGATTTAAACAGATGCAAAAAGTCCAAAGGGCCTCACTTCTTGGTGTGCATTATCAGGCCCTGGTATGGTCTTACGACCAAGACTAATCAGAGCAAACCAACCATAAACCGACATTGATGTTAGTACTCCGTTTCATAGATAATCAAGGGAGACTGAGGCAGGAACTCTTTCAAACATATGGTTCAAACAAATCCAAATTTCCGCTTGGAGGAATCATAGAAATTGCTGAACTCGATGAAGAATTATTCGTGATAGGAGAAAAGGCTGAAAAAAGACAACATTTTTCCGACATAGACAAACTTATAGATTCTCAAGCCATTCCCTTTAGTAAAACATGCTCTCAGAAATTATCAAATTCCAATTCTATAAAAGCATCAACCATAACACACAACAAACACAAATATTATATTCCCAACAAAGCTCTTCAATCATTACCAAATCAATTGGGACCAGCCAAAAAAGTAGCATGTCCTAATTGTAAAGCATTGTCAATCATCATGCCGGGAACCACAATAATATGTCCGTGCGGCAAACAATTTAAGCTCACCGAAAATTATAAAATAGCCTAGCATAAATAACGGAATAACAAAAATGAATGGTTCTTTTGATATTTGGTTTGGTGGAATATTCGCTTTTATAGGCTATCCATTACTCATTTTATTTTTTTTATCACACTCAACGAACAATTTTATACAATTCATAGTCGGTCTTTCATTTGCAATCACAGGTACAATCTTTTTAAAGAAAGGGCTAAAAGCAAGGGAAAAAGTAAAAACAGCCTCCCTTATGGGAACTCATTACCTAGCAATCGTATGGTCTTACGAACCGAACTATTCCGTACAGATTAACAACAAGCCAACAGTAGAATTAGTCCTCCGTTTTATAGATAATCAAGGTAGGCTGAGGCAAGAACTTTTTCCGACAAACAGCGCCAACACTTCGAAATTTCCAATTGGAGGTTGTATTGAAATTGCTGAATACGAGGATGAATGCTTTTTATTAAAGAATAAAGCCCAAACAATCAGAAATGTGCCCGACAGAAAAAAAATCATGGATCCTAAAGCAATTCCATATAGCAGGACAGGAGCTCCAGGCGCAGCAAACTTTACTGCGGCAGGAACACAGTACGGTATAAGTAAAAAAAATGATATACCAATCATCAACAAAGCTTCTGCAACGGGAAGATTTATTGCATCACAGAATAATTATTCTCTGCCCTTAAAAATATTACAATCATTACCAATCCGCCTAGGTTCGGCAAAAAAAATAACATGTCCAAACTGTGGACTAATATCAGTCATTGAACCAGAAACCACTATAATATGTTCTTGCGGTCAAAAATTTAAATTAACTAAAGATTATAAAATCATATAACACTTCAATCCATTCACTCCGAGCACTTGCAGAGCATGGAAAAAAATTATAATTCTATTATACAAGAGAAAAAAATATGCAAAATCAGATCAAGAAAAACATTCACGAAAACATGCCGCGCTATATCGACATGCTTTCTAGCTTAGTCGCTATTCCATCCATCAGTTTCGACAATTTTGACCAAAAATACGTTTTGGACTCCGCGAACGCGGTCAAGGCCATGTTCGAAAAGGCGGGACTAACCAACATCCAGTTTTTAACGCCTCCCAGCGGACGCCCAAGCGTCTATGCCGAGAGTTTGACCCGCCCGGACAAGCCGACAATTCTTTTGTACGCACACCACGATGTGCAGCCTCCGATGAGGGAAGCTCTGTGGAACACGCCTCCGTTTACCGCAACAAAAATCGACGACCGCCTTTTTGGACGCGGCACCGCCGATGACAAGGCGGGCATCATCACGCACCTTGCGGCGCTGGAACAAGTCCGCAGCCTGCTCAAGGACAAAGGCCCGAACCTCAAGTTCATCATCGAAGGCGAAGAAGAATCAGGAAGTGCCGGTTTTGAAAAGATCCTTACGGAACACGCTGAACTCCTCAAATGCGATGCCGTAATTGTCGCAGACCTCGGGAACTTCGCGAAGGGAACGCCCTCCATCACAACAACGCTCCGCGGCATGAGCGCCATCAACGTCACACTCCGCGCCACCAAGGCCCCGCTCCATTCCGGTTCCTGGTCCGGCCCGATTCCCGACCCCGCGCAAGCACTTTGCCGCATCATAGCAAGCCTTACCGACAAGGACGGCAAGATTCTCATTCCGCATTACGAAGACGACATTATCCCGCCGACAAAAGAGGAACTGGAATCTTACAAGTCGCTCGGCATGACTGAAAAGATTTTCCGCAACGACGGCGGTGTTTTGGAACAAGTGTGCCTCAATGTTCCCGAAGATGAAATTTTACTTTCGCTGTGGCGCCGCCCGAGCATCATCGTGAGCACATTCGAATCAGGTTCCCGCGTAAATGCAGGAAACGTATTGCAAGATAGCGCATACGCCCGAATCGGCATCCGACTTGCCCCAGGCATGGACGCACAAAAATGCACCGACATGCTCGCCGATTTCATCAAAGCGCAGGTGCCTAACAACATGGAACTCACGATTGACAAAGAAGATGGAGCCAACCCGTTCGTCACGGATACGACGCACCCGTTCTTCCAAAAGATGAGCGATGCCATGACGGATGCCTACAACTCCCCCACCAAGTTCATCGGCTGCGGCGCAAGCATCCCCGGAGCCGAACTTTTCCGCAACACGTTCGGCGACATTCCCATTTTGCTGACCGGCCTCGAAGACCCGGAATGCAACGCCCACGGTGAAAACGAAAGTCTTTACTTGCCCGATTTCGAAAGCGGAATTGTTGCAGAAGCATTGTTCTTTGCAAAATTATAGATTGTAAGCATTCCTGTCACTCTGGAGTCCCCACATCATGTGCGGGATAAACTCCGGCGATAGAGTCCATTATTTTTCATGGATGAAGCAAAGCGTGGATCCTATCAAGCCCTGCGGACTCTCCAGGATGACGAGACGCGCGAGGATAATGACACAAAAATGCGATGACAAAGCTAGGTATGGACGCACGGATGACAAGATTATATATTAAGGATTATAGTAGAAGGAGTTTTTATGAAACGTTACAGATTAGTGGTTTTGACGGGTGCTGGCATCAGTGCCGAATCAGGACTCCGCACGTTCCGCGGCAACGACGGCATGTGGGAACATGAAAACATCGAAGACGTGTGCACGCCGGAAGCCCTCCGCCGTGACCCTAAACGCGTCAAGGACTTTTACAACTTCTTGCGTAAAGGACTCCCCGATCACGCACCGAACGCAGCGCACATCGCGCTTGCCAAGCTCGAAGAACGCCTCGGCGATGAATTCCTGCTTGTGACGCAAAACGTCGATGATTTGCACGAACGCGGCGGCAGCAAACGCGTGTTGCACATGCACGGCGACTTGATGAAACTCCGCTGCACCAAGCATGAACACGAATTCGATTTCACTGGCGAAGAAACAATGGACACCAAGTGCCCCATCTGCGGTAGCCCCGTGCGCCCGGACATCGTATTCTTTGGAGAAACGCCGCTCTACATGGACGAAATTCAGAGTGCGTTGAAGAGTTGCGATGAATTTGTCTATATCGGAACGAGCAGCGTCGTTTATCCGGCGGCAGGCTTCAAGAGTTTTGCCCACTCCTACGGTGCTAAAGTCACATGCCTCAACCTTGAAGCCCCCTACGGCGATCCCTATACGGATGTCGTGATTCAAGGCAAGGCGACGGAAGTCGTGCCAAAATGGTGCGAAGAATTTAAGTAGGAAGTAGACGGTAGACGGTAGGAAGTGGCTAGTGGTTAGTAAACAGTAGAAGCTTGAAATAAGGGGTCCGCGGAGGCGGTGTTATCCCTTATTTCTTTTCTTGAACTTTTTCTTCCGCCGAATCATCCTTGATTAGACGGACATACGACTGCGAGTGCGTGCTGAAAGAAATCCGGCCAGGGAATATTTCAAAGCAGTATTTGTCTTCGGCAGTCCAGAAATGGCTGTAATAATTATTGCTACCGATGCCGCCAGTGTTGCCTTTGACGGGAGTCGCCTCAAAGCCGAGATTATCTGTCGGGGTCACACTGCACTTTTCCCAGCCATTCCGCGACATCAACACACTTGAAGCATCGCCACAGCCCAAACCAGAAGCTGTTTGAACAAGTTTTTCAAAATCCTTTTTCTTGGGAACTCGCCACCCGCGAACTTCGCAGTACTTATTGACGGAGTTCCATTCATACAGCCCTTCTCCGCAATAGCCAACGCACTTGTACTTCAAAGGTTCCTTCATCCACACTTGTTCGCCAATCCTCACGGTTTTATAGACTTGACCATCACGAGGATCGACAAAATGATCTTCAAAGAAATTCGGCGAAAGCGGGAACTTCTTGTTCCAGATGTACATTTGCAGCGCATCGAGCATTTGTGCGCAAGGTTCAAAAGACATGCCCAAATCAACACAGAGACGCTTTAGGCACGCTTCGATAACTTCCTGTTGTTCGCCTTCCGAAAAATCCTTAACGGCAAACATGCTCGAAGGAATGTGCTTCAAAACCAGCAAGAACAACCTATCTTTTGCATCTTCAAATTCGGGAGCATTCAAATTCCGCAATTCGCTTTCCAAAGTCGAATCTTCGGCAAAAAAGCTTTCACCCCCTTTTTGCACCAAATCATCAATCAATTCATTCACGCCCTTTTGAGCGACCTTGACCGCCGGCCTTACCAACTTTGCACCGCAGAACGGGCAATTTTCCATTTTTTCGAGCAAAGCCTCAAAATCCTTTAAATTTTTATGACAAGTGTTACAGAACATGGCTGTTTTCCCCAAGAGAAAAGTATAGAAGTTTCTAGTAAAAAATAATATTATAACCACTAATCCAGCAAGCAGCGAACGGAATAAGTAGCTTCTATATTCATATGGTCTTTAAGACCACGACTATATCCGGGGCGAAACCAAACAAGGTTAGCCATGCCCGCATAACCATCATGGTAATATTCACTCCCCGTAGAAGTCCAAAAAAAGGCGGCACCATCTACCCTTAAATTAAAGTTGTAAACACTTCCCCCATAACCAGCAGGAAGCACTGAAAAGCCGAAATCATCCGTACCATTAAATCCAGAATTCCAACCAGTAGTAGATTTGAGTTTTGTTGCAACAGTGGATAAATCACCAACAGCATCAAACAACAAATACCATTCTTCTATTGAAGGTAAATGCCAACCGGAAGGACAAGAAATCATAGCCTCTTTCCATGGATATAATCGACCATATATATTGCAATTATTTGTATCATTGTTTAAGCATCTGGTATTATTTATTTCATATTTTAAATTTTCAGCCATCCAAGTCTGATTACCTATGGTTACAGTCTTATAAACTTGACCATCACGGGAATCAATAAAAGTCCCTTTCGTTGTCTCATTAGGATTAACAAACATTCTGTGAGAAGAAGAATCGAAATTCACCGAAGTAGCCTCTCCTTTAAGACAACGAACACTCATTCCTGAATACTTAATAAAGTTTCTCGAATAAACACGAGTATTAAAGAAATCCAAAATTATTTCATAAGCGTTCAGAAAATCGTAATCCGAAGAACTCCAAAATGAAGTAAATTCATAGGATAAACCAAAGTCACCATTATAAGAGATATAACCCGCAGGAATAACCGAAAATCCATAAGAATCCGAACATTTTACACGACGACCACAACTAATCGAATTAGATGTCAAAGCATCGATGCTATAACGAGTAGCTTTATCTAAAATGTTAAATTCATCTATTGTTGGTAAATGCCATCCTTCTGGGCAAGCACTCAATGCAGCTGACCAAATGTAAATTCGCCCATATTTTGCACATTTAACAACATCATCATCTAGACAATAACTATTAACTGATTCAAAATTCAGATTTTCAGCCATCCACCACTGAGTACCAATTTTTACAGTCTTATAGGACTGCCCATCTCGAAAATCTGTTAACACCCCATATTCACAAAGATCTTCATTTTCCGTCTTGCATCGTTTTGCATAAGTTGGAGTATCAGATGAATTAAAAGAATTATCATCATCTGCACAAGCAGTCAAAGTAATCATACAAATTAATAAACAAAGCAAGGATTTTTTCATTTTCTCCTCCATTTTTTAACAAGCCTAAACAAAGCTTACTTTATATTATAGCAATATGCAAAATGTTCCGCGGCAGCAATTTTCGGCGGCAGCTCAGCAGAAAGACATTTTTCACGAAGTTCGGCAGAGGCCTGAGCACATTTGCAGCAGCGGTCGGCAAAGCGGCAACCTTGAACAAAGTCCTTCGGATGCGGCACGGCCCCAGGAATCGAAGCAAGCGTACGCAAGTCGCTGTGGCTTTCGGGAATGGCGGCCAAGAGTCCTTGCGTGTAAGGGTGAAGCGGGTGGTTGATGACTTCGCGGACGGGACCTTCTTCGACGATGCGGCCGGCATACATCACAGCGACGCGGTGGGCGTACTGCGAAACGATGCCCATGTTGTGCGTAATGAGGAGGACGGCAGTTCCCGTCTTTTCGGCCATGTCCTTGAGAACAGCGAGCACTTGGGCCTGCACGGTCACGTCCAAGGCGGTTGTCGGTTCATCGGCGACAATCAATTTGGGCTTAGGGAGGAGCGCCATCACGATGCAGACACGTTGGAGCATGCCCCCCGAAAGTTCATGCGGGTAAGAATTCAAAACTCGGTCTGGGTCGGTAAAGCCTGCAAGGCGGAGCTGTTCGCGGATAACAGTGAGGGGGTCGGCGTGAGATTCCGCCCCGGAACAAGTCCGGGGTGACAAAGAGGCCGGAATGACGCTCTTTTTTGAATGTTGTTTTGAAATTATTGTTGATGAATACTTGAAAACTTCGAGAAGTTGTTTTTTGATGGTGACGACGGGGTTCAGCGCTTGCATCGGTTCCTGAAAAATGCAAGCGATTTCGGAGCCGCGAACAGATTGCAGTTCATCAAGCGGGAGTTTCACGAGGTCGCGATTTTCAAACAAAATCTCACCGCTCACGATTTTTGCACTCGGCCACGGCAGCAAACGCAAAATGCTCATCGCAGTCACGCTCTTTCCGCAACCGGACTCGCCCACCAGTGCAAAAAACTCACCCGGATAAATGTCAAACGAAACACGGTCCGTCACTTGCAACGGCCCTTTGCCATCACGCGAACGACCATCCTTGTCGAACCCGAACGCCACCGAAACATCTTTTACACTTAAAACTGCATTGCTCATATTCTTTAATCTCTAAATTCAATGGATTCTATCGGGGCGTTGCCCCTCCAGAATGACAGGCTCCCAAATGATAGATATCCGCAATCGACTTATACAACACTGCGTAAGGAGATCCCGGAACGGGGTCCGGGATGACAAGGTCAAAAATGATGTGCCCGCGCCGCTTTCGTCTAGCATGCTCATACCTCAAAGCGAAGCGACCTCAAAGGCACTCCGTGCCGACCTCATAGCCCACACCTCAAACATACCTATCTCCCGACTTCGGGTCCATTGCATCTCGGACGCCTTCGCCGACAAATGTCGTAAGCAAAAGCGTCACGAACAACGCCGCGACCGTGCTCACGGAAATCCACGGAGCATAGAGATTGTTAAGCCCCTGACTCATCAGTTCGCCCCAACTTGGCGTGGGCGGCTGGAGTCCAAAGCCCAAGAAGTCGAGCGAAGTGAGGCTACCAATTCCGCCGATAAGCGTAAACGGGAAAAGCGTCACCACGGGCGTCATCGCGTTCGGCAAAATTTCCTTGAAGAAAATATGGCGATGTCCAAGGCCAAGCACCTTCGCCGACATCACGTACGTCATGCTGCGGAGCTTCAAGAATTCCGCACGCATGTAGTAGCTGAGCGAAAGCCAGTTGAACGCCGCCATAATCAAAATCAAAAGCCAAAAACTTCGACCGTAAATGCTGCCGATGAGAATCACCACGTAAAGCATCGGGAGCGATGACCAAATTTCAATCATACGCTGCATGCCCGTGTCCCAGAATTTTCCGAGATAGCCCTGGATACCGCCGATGACAATGCCAAGGAATGTCCCAAGCACGGTCAAGAGCAAGCTAAAGCTGATGCAAATGCGGAACCCGTGAATCAAGCGCGAAAGGACATCTCGCCCATTGCTATCCGTCCCGAGCCAGTGCTTTGCGCTCGGCGCAAATGGAGGGGTTCCCTCCTCGCTCAGATCCGCCTTCAGCGGATCGTGCGGCACTGGCGGCATAAGCGTCCACATCTCGGGGCAGCCACCAGCACGCGGGAATCCTTCTTCTTCGTCTTGCTTGCATTCGGCGACATCCGCAAAAAGCTTTGCGTAATCTTGATCCGTCTTATATTCGCCGCCAAAATCCGCTTCGCTGTAACGCGCAAACGCCGGAAAATAATTCTTGCCGTTGTAGCGCAAAAAGAACGGTTCGTCGTTTACCGTCCACGGGCTCGTGAGCGAAAGCAAGTACGCCACCACCAAAATCACAAGAGACCAGAAGGCGCGCTTGTTCTTGCGGAAGCGCTTGAGGCGGTTCAAAGTTTCTGTCGAAAGTCGAAGTTTCATTTAATCAAGTAATGTGTTCCGTGACAAGTTCCGTGTAAGTACCCCCCGGCACTAAGGCCGGGGTGACAGGTTAATGCTGTCATGCCGATGATGTTATGCAATGGGCCCTATCGAGGCTTAGCCTCTCCAGGGTGACATGAGCATGAGCGGCGCATTTCATTCCTGCAAAGTCCATCAAATGCTGCTTTCTATAAATTCCTTTCTGAACGTTCCGTTGCCAAGGAGAATGTCGATCGGCAACTTCTTGAATTCGTACTCGTACGGCGGTTGTTTCCATGCAAAATCCTTCGGGTATTCGTTGAAGATATATTGCAGCAGTTTCACCGCCATTTCAAAACTGCGGAACGAATTGCGGTCAGTCACGTGGATCTGCGCACCGCCACAAATCTGCCCCGCGCCCTTGTGGAACGTCGGCTGGAAATAGTTTTCGCGGAAATACACACCCGGCAACTTGAGCCTGTTCATGTACTTGCAAAGCTTGACCGCATCGATGAACGGAGCGCCGAAGATTTCGAACGGACGCGTCGTGCCACGGCCTTCGCTCACGTTGGTCGCTTCGAACAGACACATGCCCGGATACACGATAGCAGTATCGAGTGTCGGCATATTCGGGCTCGGTAAAATCCACGGAAGGCCCGTTTCGTCGAACCACATCTTTTTATCGTAACCGTCCATGTGCATCACGTAAAGTTCGCACTTCGGGAAACGTTCGGCCTTGAACAGTTCGGCAAGTTCACCAATCGTCTTTGCATGTCTTGTGCGAATGCTATGGAGCCCGACAAAGCTCGTGTAATTGAGGTCGAGCACCGGGCCTTCTTCATCGACACAGTTAATCGGGTTCGGGCGATCCACGACAACAACCGGAATTCCCGCTTTTTCGCAGGCTTTCATGCAGAGGAACAGCGTCCAGATGAACGTGTAATAACGGGCACCCACATCCTGCAAATCGACAAGCATCGCATCCACATGCGAAAGCATTTCCGCGGTCGGTTCTCGATGTTCACCGTAAAGGCTGTAAACCGGAATATGCAATTCCGGATCCTCATAGCCTTCCCATTCAATCATGTTGTCTTGCGTGTGCCCCTTGATGCCGTGCTGCGGCCCGAAAAGCGCCGAAAGCTTAAAGAGCTTGCCGTCGTATTCCTTGAGCAAATCAAGCGTATAACGCAAATCCGCGCAAACCGAAGCCGGATGGAGAACCGCACCGAGGCGTTTACCACGGAGAGCCGCCGGGAAACTTTTTTCAAAATGGGAAAGAGCTAATGTTACCATATTTAAAAATTAGAATATTTTTTTTAATCATTCAAAAATTAAAGTATATTATTAAAGTATATTATAAAAGATAAACATTTTCCATATTTCTTTAGAGGGGTATATATGAAAAAACTATTATACGGTCTATTTTGTACCGCAGTTTTTATTGCTCTATCTGCCTGCGGAGAGTCTTCAACAAAAGCATCTAGCGATGATGATGTAACAACATCCAGCAGCGTTAGCACGAAAAAAATTTCCTCTAACAGTAAAACTTCTACAACCACGAAAAAATCCTCTTCCTCTAATAGCAAGGCATCATCGGCTAAAGAGAGTAAAACAAGTTCAAGCAGTTCCAAAAAAACGTCCTCCACTTCTAAAAGTTCTTCCAGCATCAAAAGTTCCTCTAGCACCAAAGCAACATCTAGCTCTTCTAGTATTAAAAATACACCTAGTTCGTCTAGCGTTAAAGCTAAATCAAGCTCCTCTAGTATTGCTAGCAAAAACAGTTCCAGTTCTATAGAAGTCTGTTCCAAAATTGGGGATCGTGAACGTGTTTGCTGTGGCAGCCCCACCAAATACCTCAATCCAAACAGCACGTATGGAGAAATGAAAGATGACCGTGATGGAAAAACTTACAAGACTGTCAAAATCGGTAATCAAGTTTGGATGGCAGAAAATCTAAATTATGAAGGTGATACCAATTACTGCTTATATGACAGAAAAGAATACTGTGAACTTTACGGGCGAATGTATATGTACGGCGTTGCCATGGATAGTGCCGGAAAATATTCAAAAAACGGAGTCGGATGTGGACATAAATGGTCATGCTATGAAGAATTTAACGACGAAACATTCGAAATGGACACAATATGTCCATGTAAACCCATTTATCCGCTACGAGGAGTTTGCCCCAAAGGGTGGCACTTACCGTCCGACAATGAATGGAAAACTTTATTCAAAACAGTAGGAAATACCCCAAATGAAGTGGCGAAAAAACTTTCAAATCCATATTGTTGGTCTAAAGAATATAAAGATAACAATGGAGACGACACTTTTGGTTTTAGTGTTTTGCCTGGAGGATTTAGAACAGCATTATGGGAATACGGCGTTGAAGGAGAAGATTTATTCTACGAAGAATTATCTGGAGTCCACTATTGGACTTCAACACCTCCACAAGAAGAATTTATGTCATATTTTGGAAATACTGTATTCATCAATCCATACCCAATGGACAGAGATAGTTTATTCTCATCCGAACAGGCTTTCAGTGCCAATTATGTCAGGTGCGTGAAAGATTAAAATAAAAAGCAATAAAGATTCAAAATACTCAAATAAAAAACGGTTCACATATTGAGCCGTTTTTTTCAAACTATCGAGAAGAAATTACAAAAAACTTACAAAAGTAATTTGGTCGCACAGGACTTTTTTTGGTATTTTACAAATTATGAATAAATCGTGTCTAATCATTTCTACTTTTTGCTGTCTGATAGCTCTCTGGGCATGCGGGGACGACAACGGATCATCAAGCACAGACGAATGCTCTGATTGCTATTCCTCAAGTTCCTCATTATCCTCATCAGATAGAAAAATATTTGATGGTTATGACGATTATCAAGACTCCTCGGCCATGGGGACTCCTTTTAAATCGGAACTCGGTTCGGTCTCGATTATAAAAGAAGAAGTAAAAGATACCCGAAGCGGCAAAATCTACAAAACGATAAAATTCGGGCCATACGTCTGGATGGCAGAGAATGTCAATGACGATGCGCGAGGCACCAAAAGCATTTGCTATGACGAAAAAAGCTCCAACTGCAAATCCTATGGCAGATTGTACATGGACCAAAACGTCTATAACGCATGCCCCGAAGGGTTTGACGTTCCATCCGAAGAAGATTTCAAGTACATGACCCGCTTTGCAAGCGACATCACAAGCGAAGACTTTGGATTCAATCCGCAAATGGGCGGCAGCTGTACAGAAACAAAAGGCTCATTGACTTGTACCAACATAGGCCAATCCGCAGAGTTCCTGACAAGCGACGGGAAATTCATCCGAATCAAGAAAAACGGCGGAACTAGTTTTGAAGAAATAGACCTCAATGGCTATTATTCCTTGCGTTGCATGAAGCATTCCTATTTCGTCGAAACCGAAAAGATGCTCCCGAATTGTGAAGCGGGAACTTCTTACATGAACGAAAAATTCTTCGTAGCGGACAAAAGAACAAATTACACTTGCAAAAAAGGCAAATGGGTCGATACCGATGATTCGTACTGTCCCAATTCCGAAGATGGTCGCAAGTATTATTACAAAGATTCACTCTATATCTGCAACGGCTCATGGGAACTGGCCACCATGAACGACCTTGATGAACCCTGTACCAAGACAAACGCACGAACAGTCCAAAAACTGAACGGCAAAAATTACATTTGCGAAAATAACAAATGGCGTTTGCCGAACAAAACAGAAGAAAAAATCGGGTTCTGCACGCCCCAAAATACCGGCACGCTTGATTCTATCCTCACGAAATCGGATACGAGTGTATATTACTGCGATGCGACAGGCTGGCGTAAAGCCGTGATTACGGACTTTATTGGCAAATGCGACAGCAGCAAGTATTACGTTGTCAAAGAATACAATGACGATTCTTACGTATGCCGCACGACCAAGCAATGGAGCAAGTTAGACTCCGTCGAAAATAAAATCGGAGTTTGCACCCCGAAACTTGCAGGAAAGATGGACTCCGTCATCACGAAAAAAGATTCGACACGCAATGTGAAAATCTACTATTGCGACACAACCGCTTGGCGAGCGGCCCTCGTCTCCGACATTTACGGCAAATGCGACAGTATAAAGTATTACAAAACCGTTAAATTTAATGGAGAATCATACACTTGCCGCAAAAACAACAAATGGGAAATCATTACAAAAGTCGAAAAAGAACTTGGATTGTGCACCCCCAACAAAAAAGGCATCCTCGACACGGTGGATGCAAAACAGTTCTACTATTGCGATTCAACTGGCTGGCGTTCAGCTGTTGCAGACGACTACTTGGGTGTTTGCGATTCAGCAAACAAGTACAAGACGAAATTCCTATGGGGTGACAATTACGGCTGCAAGAACGGCCCCAAATGGGAATACCTCGAATACCCCGAAAGCGACCTTGGCTACTGCGTTCCAGAATTTAAAGGAGTTGTAAAAATAGACCAAAACGCAACAAGCTACATTTGCGATACCAAATGGCGCAAAGCCACAAAGGAAGAAGCTCTCGGAGATTGTACCGACGAAAACGACGGCAAGACAAACTGGTTTAAACCGGACAAAAAAGACATCAAATATGTTTGCGCTTGGGGAACTTGGAGAGAAAGTAGCCAGTTCGATGATTCGCTAGGAATTTGTGCCAAAGCACAGTTGAAGAAGATCGGCAAAGTCAGTTCTACTGAATATATCTGCACAAAAAATGGCTGGAGCATACCGACAATCATCTTGCAATACGATTCATGCACTACAGAACGCGATAACGAACTCGTAACGTTTGAAGGGAAGCGTTACGTATGCCAAGATAAAAGATGGAAAGAAGTAACGGGCATTGAAGCAAAATACGGTTTATGCACAGCAAGTCGCGAAAATGAACTTGTAAAAGATACAAGCATTAACTACATCTATACTTACGCTTGTACCAATAATCGATGGGAATCCGTTAATGGAGTAGCTGCAGAATATGGGAAATGCACTAAAAAAAGAGAAGGTGAAATCATCGCCTCCATAAACAGCAAATATATTTACAGATGCGAACGTGAAGATTGGAAAACTGTTTCAGCATCAGAACTTTTTGGCTATTGCACAGCAGAAAACGAGGGAACGATCGAAACAATCGACAGCATTAAGTTTATCTGTTCCAAGAATAAAGATTGGGAGATGTATTCCGGAGTCATGGAACAATACGGCGAATGCAACTGTGACAATCGAGGAAAAACGGTAACATTCAATGGGAAAAAATACGGATGCGGCGGAACTGCAGACTGCAAAAAATCTCAATGGCAAGCCTTCGATAAAATAACAGAAGCCTTGGGCCTTTGTGACGGTACAAAAATAATATGGACTGTATATAACGATACAGATTATGTTTGCGGATTAGATGTAAAAGGATGGGATACAGGAACAATATGGTCAATGTATAATAGTTGCTATAAAAGTGATTCTTGGAAATACGGTGCATTAGTCGGTTTTAAAGGACAACATTACTATTGCGACGAAGATTTAGCAGATACAAGCGCTATTCGTGGTTGGCACCCGCTCAATGCAATAGACTCACTCGGCGGAGTCTGCACAAAAGGCAAAATGGCCGACACCTTGACTTATCAAGGAACGCTGTATTATTGCGGTTTGAATTCTAAAAGTAAATATGAATGGCTCCAAAAGCCAAACGATTGATGCCGTATTCCGCAATGGTCTATTTTTACAATCGAACGGTTTCATCGCACAATTCGCATACTGCGGTGCGGTGAGTCACGAAAATCATTGTCTTTGCGGGGAACGCTTCAAACAAGCGCTTGTACAGATCCGCTTCGGTCGTTTCATCGAGCGATGAGCTGATTTCATCAAGCAACAAGATGTTTCCCGGTCGCAGAAGCCCACGGGCAATCGCAATGCGTTGCGCCTGCCCTTCGCTCAGACCGCGAGCGCGTTCTCCCAGTTCAAAATCCAGCCCTTCGGCAAAGTCAAAAACAAAATCAGCACAGGCAATATGCAATGCTTTACGCATTTCGTCGTCCGTAGCATCCGGTTTTGCAAGTTGCAAATTATAACGCACGGAGCCGTTCATCAACGTATTCCCCTGCGGAACATAGACGAAATTCGGACGAGTCTCGTCTGAAACAGGAGATTCATTCTCGCCAAAAGATTCGCAAGCCTTAGCATCGCCGCCATTTTTTAAGTAAATCAAAATTTCGCCATTATCGGGTTTGATAAAGCCGAGAAGAAGTCGGAACAAAGTCGTTTTTCCCTTACCCGTCTCCCCCATAATTGCAGTTTTGCTTCCTGGGGCAAAATCGTGAGAAAAATTACCGATAATTTCGCGGTGGTTCTTGTTTGTTTCTTGCGTATATGCGAAATTGACGTTTTTCAATCGCAATCCAAGTTGTTCTCGAATAACGATGCTATTTTGCAGGCGTTTTTCATTGTTCGAATCCGCATCAAGTTCATCCAAACGATCGATGCTCGCCGTCGAGTGCACCAGTTGCGGCACCATTCCAAGCAACGTAAGAATAGGATGCTGGATTTGTCCGACCAACTGCAAAAAAGAAGTCATCATGCCAAACGTAATGGTTCCATCACGCAAGCCAAGCCCGCCCCATATAAACGCAGACAAATACCCCAATGCAAATGTGGAACCAATCGCAAATCGAGCGACAGTCGTAAAACGTGTACGGCGCAGCACATCGTTTTCTAGCTTACTCTGTTTCAAACAAAGGTGTTTCGTAATCCAGTTTTCGCTTTCCAAAGAGCGCAATACCGCATTATATTCCACACCTTCTTGCACAAGCATCTGGATTTTACTTTCGCTATCGCGAATTTCAAGCGTCATTTTCTTAAGTTTATGCGAAATGAGCTTGCCCACAATAATCATCACAGGAGTAATAAGCAATAACGCCCATGCAAGACGAGCATCGAACCAGCGCATCAAAAGGAACGCACCGACAAGCTGAATGACCGTCACCCCCATTTCCGGAAGCGTATCGACCATGGATGTCGCCACGTTTTCGATATCTTTCGAAAGTCTTGACGAAACATCGCCGGAATGCAATTCCTTGCCGTCAAAAAGCTTTCTTCTGAACAAAGTGCCAAAATAAAAAAGCCGGAGTTCATTCGTCTTTCGAACCATGATACTTCCGGTCATGTAATAATACACAAGTCTGAGGACGATAGCCCCAACCATCGTAGCGACAAGAAGCAACACCATGCGCACGATGTCGTCTTGCGTCCCGATGCGGATAGTCTCGTCGATAAACCGCTTGCTAAGCCAAATCGTCGAAAGGCCGAGTGCAACACGCCCAATCCCCACCAGAATGCGGATGAAGATATTCAAACGGGCATTACGCGTTCCGCGCCACAGCCAGACGATGTACTTCATTCGAGTACGTTGACCTTTTGCCATTCTGCGACAATCGCAGAAACGTCCGATTTCGCCTGTTCGCGACTGACATCGTATTCTTCGCACAGAGCATCAGCAAGGCTATCAATTGTAAAGTCGCCCATTGCACTAGCCTTTTGCCAAAGCCAAGCGGCGGTTTCGTTCAGGCAGAGGAGTTTCCCGAAATCAAGCGCTCCGACGCCCTCGCCCATGATTACCTGTTCGCCGCAAACTTCACGCAGCACAAATCCTTTCTTTATACGCATATTAATTTACCTTATTATAAATCCAAAGAAGATACCGCCTAAAAGGTAGCAAAGCAGACCAGACTTTTGAAAAAAGACGATAAAAAAACGAATCTAACGACCGCTTTTTCCCATTCGGTTTCACGACCCACGTTATTTTCGCAAAAACTTCGCTTCGATTGCAGAACTCATGCAAAGCCAAATTGCCATCGCCCATCAGAGTCACGCGATCGCCATCCAAGGAAATAATTCGATGAACAACATAACGCCTGTCTTCTCTGTTGTCGCTTTCCACGTAAGCAAGAACCACATTGCCTTTACGGATTTCAGCCGGTTTTTCCAAAATCACGCTGTCACGGCCACCGACAATAAAAGGCAACATGCTACGCCCCTTCACGGGGAAAGTAACGCTGACGCCTTCGCCCACTAAGCGAATGGCCTCAGACATGATGACTTCATCACTGACTTTTCGAGGTTGGTTCATTCCGCTACCGTCTTTAAACAGAGCTTTGCGGCCGCTTCATCGGGCAAGCATTCCAGATACCAGACGGGAACATTTGAAACAAGCGAATTCTCGGTGGCGTGCAAGCCATCGGCAAGAGAACGTTCCCAGCGTTTGCCCGAAATGCAAGGGTGAATGGCGGCATAGGCTTGTACCTTATGCAAACGAGAAATTTTATTATAAGGGGCCTGCGAAAGCAAAACCAAGCCACCAAGTTTGCAAGAATCGTTCTTGTAGCAGGGAGTCTTACCGCTCCAAGGGGAACCGAAAACTTTCGCATAGCCCTTGCCATCTGCAGTCGCATAAAAACGCACTACCGGATTGTCGTCGTTCAAAAGTTCCGAGCCTTCGTTGTACTTAAGCCAAAGCCTTGCATGCGTACTTTTGCCCGTTCCGCTTTTCCCAAGAAACATGTAGCCACGCTCCTGATATTTCACGACGGCGGCATGGAATAAAAGCGTGTTGTACGGAGATGTCGCAATTGCATAAAGCACCATCAACGCATTATTTACTGCAAATTTTAAATATGAAGAATCATCGGCATTACCGCTATTAGGCACAAAAAGCGTCGATGACTTATAGTCTTTTGAGCAAACTAAAGTTCCTACGTATTTTTCGAACAAAAAAAATTCAAAAACGGATTCACCCGCATTTGTCAAGCCGCAAACAATCCGCTGGCCTTCTTCGTCTTGCCGCGTTTCTTCGACAAACGATGGAGCGTTCTCGCCAGCGACAATATCTAACGAAAAAACACAATCGCATTCATCTACTGCGAACGGTTCGTAGTTGTCCATGTTCTTTGCAAAAAAATCATCACAAAGCCCAGAGCAAACGGATACTGAGAACAGATGTTCCGCCACCTTGTAAAATCTAGATTCTTGAACAGATAAAGTCATAGAGCAATCCTTCGGCGCTTAATGCGGAGTGGAATTAGAGAAATCGTATCTCGCCAGTATTTCAATTCCTTAAAAAATACATTGACAGGGTCAAACGGAAGCCAACGAAGCCGATTCAAGCGGTCATGGAACCAACGGTCAAAAACATTACGGTATTTCGGGCGATTCAACGCATACTGACCAAAATTACCACTTTCCATGGCAAGATTCAATAATTTTTTTCCGCGCCATTCATCAGGAGCACAAAGCATCAATTCTGGCTTTAATCCAAAAATTTCATTCAAAACCCACATTACGGCAGAGCATGCCTTGCCCATATAGAGAGACATTATTACAGCCGCAGCCTCTTTTCTATCATTTTCTGAAGAATGTTGCAACAAAATAAAATAATCCATATAGTGCCGCAAGCCAAGCCCACCACTATAAAAATGTTGTTGCAAATGAGCCAATTGCATCACCAAAGCAAACTTGATAGACGGAGCGTAAAAGCCTTCGGGAACAAGCTCAGCGTTCACAATTTCTTTGTTAAGAAACTTTTGAAGTTTTCCATTTTTGAAAGGAATTCCTGACGCCGGTTTAAAATGAGCCTCAACAACAACACCATCTGCATTTTCAGGCAAATGCACGTGATGTGAAGCGGGATTTCCTTCAAGTTCTGGTTGCAAATTCAAATCCAAAAGCAGTTTTTCAACTTTTTTGCGACCGCCTTCAATCCAAAGGTCTATATCACCGCACTGGCGGCTAAACGGATTCGGATAAAGTCGTGCATTAGCGGCTCCCTTCAAAACAGCCGTCCGACGGCCTTCCTTGCGAAAGATTTCCGTCAAGCGAGCGGCTTCTTGGTTGATGCGCTTGTTCATATCCATGGTTGCTTCTGCATGAGCGGCCCAGCACATCAGTAAAGGCTTTGGCGGAAGATCCTCCTTAGGGAGCTTGCCGACCACATTGAAAACCACATCTAGAACAGACTGCCGTTTTGCTTCTTCATAAATTTTTCGCCATTCTTCTGCAGAAAGCTTCATAGGTGCATGATTTGCATCAGCCTCGACACTCGCGGCACGACGCAAAAATTCAAAGAGATTCTTATACACCAAATTCATCATATAGACCATTCCTAATTCAGTTTCAAATTTAACTAAAAAAAGAAGCTTTTTCAACTTACAAATGGCGTACAGAAATCCGCCGCATTTTTATGCGGTATGGAATATACCTCACAAAAGCTTTCCAATATCCAATTTCGTGCCAAAAAATATTTATCGGATCAAACCGAAGCAGACGAACCATTCGCCATCTTCGCTTAAACCAGCCTACAACGCAATAACAACCTTCTTGTTTTTGAGGATACATGCCAAAATATCCACCGGCATTTATTTCTGCAAGCAACATTCTACCACGGCGTTCATCTGGTTTAGCAAGCATCTTTTCGGGAGCAAGTCCAAAAATGTTTTCCATAATCCACATCACGGCCCTGCATGTATTCCAAAGACCAAAAGACTTCAGTTTTGAGGAGACTTCGACTCGATCAACTTGTGTAGAATGGCACAAGAGAACGTAATAATCCGTCAATTGTTTGAGTCCAATACCATTTTCTAGAAAATGCCACTGGATATGGGCTAACTGCATGACAAGCGCAAATTCAATCGAAGGAGAATAAAATCCTTCGGGAACTAGTTCTGCAACAGAAATTTTATTTTTAAGATAACATTGCATTCGTCTATCTGCAAACGGATTATCGCTACCAGAAGAGGGTTTGTAATGGAATTCTATGGAAATACCTTTTTCTGTAACGTACGACTGAACATGGTGTACAGACAACATATCATCACTAATTTCAAAATTCATGCAATGCAACAAAGACACAACACTGTTCCGATCACCATCGACCCATAAATCAATGTCGCCCGCTTGACGCATATACATATCTGTATAAAGCCTTGCATTTGCGGGTCCCTTGAGGACAGCCGTTTTTCGATGTTGAGCATCAAACAGTTGCGTAAGTCTTGCCGACTCATCGTAAAATAGTTTGTTCTGACCATTAATGGTTTCAGCTTCGCTAGCCCATTGGAAAGCAAGTTCAAGCGAAGGCCTTTGAGCTTTAGACAAATGATTGATAGCACGAAACACAACTCCGACAAGTTGCTGCCTCAGACATTCTGAATGCAAATTCTCCCATTGAATATTGTTCAATTTATACGAAAAAAAAGACGGATTACACTCAGGGTCAAGAGCCATCCGCAAAAGAGCATAAAGGGCATCATTTTCTAAAGAATTCATCACTAAGCAACGCCAAATAACAAAGAAATTTTAAAAATTTTCATGAAAAATGTCACTAGATTCTAGCATCAAGCCCTAAATTCTCAAAACATAAACTGGCAAAAGAATTATATTTAACGCGAAAAATGGAGATAATCATCGCCTGATGACAAGATGCAAAACTCCTGCAACCTGTAACCCATAACCTGAAACCTAAAAATGGATATTAATCAGCTCGCTCAACAGCATATTTTGAAGCAGCCGCTCTACGTGACCGGCAAACCCATCGCCTACACCGCCCGTGAATTCGGTCTTGACCCGAACCAAATCGACAAGCTCGCCAGCAACGAAAACCCGTTTGGCCCTAGCCCGAAGGGAATGGCTGAAGCTCGTAAGGCTTTGGAAGAAGTCAACCTTTACCCGGATGGCGGTTCTTACGACCTCATCGGTAAGATTGCAGAATTCCGCGGCGTGAAGCGTGAACAGATCGCTGTGGGTAACGGCAGTAACGAACTTTTGGACATGATTGCCCAAGTGTTCCTCGGCCCCGGCACGGAAGCCGTCATGGGCAAGCACAGCTTTGCCGTTTACAAACTCGCCACCATGGCCATGAACGCCAAGATTATCGAAGTCGATATGCCCGCTCCGGCATACAATTACGACCTCAAGGCCATGCGCGCCGCCGTGAACGAAAAGACCCGCATCGTGTTCCTCGCAAACCCGAACAACCCGACCGGTTCTGACCTCACCGCCAAGGAAATCTTGGACTTCGCCGACAGCCTCCCGGAAACTTGCGTTCTCGTGATGGACGAAGCTTACACGGAATTCATCGAAGATACGCCGGAACTCGTCCCGGATTTCAACAGCCGCATCGCCGAAGGCAGAAACATCATCTGCTGCCGTACGTTCAGCAAGATTTACGGTCTCGCAGGGCTGCGCGTGGGCTACTGCATTACCCGCCCGGAAATCGTGAACCTCATCAACCGCGTTCGTGAACCGTTCAACGTCAACAGCATCGCACAGGCCGCTGCTATCGGCGCTATCGACGACCAGGAATACGTGAACAAGGTCCGCGAACTCAACAAGGCAGGCCTAGACCAGCTCAAGGCTGGCTTCAAGGAACTCGGCCTCGCTTACGTTGATAGCCACGCAAACTTCATCGCTGTCAGCGGTTTCAAGGACCCGATGGACGCCTTCAAGTTCTTGCAGTCCAAGGGAACCATCATCCGTCCGCAGCCGGCCATGGGCGACGTGCTCCGCATTACCGTCGGCACCGAAGCCCAGAATAAGAAATGCCTCGAAAACATCAAGGCATACTTGGGCAAGTAAATAGCTGAAATAAATCAGCCCAAACGTCATGTTGAGCGAAGCGAGACATCCAGTAAAGTCTTGACGAATTGAAACTGGGACCATCGCAATTTTCGCTCAAGATGACGTTATTTTTATAAATGAACAATTTCCGCAATAACAAATGGAATAACAAGCCGCAAGCCGCGAAGGAAAAAGCTCACGGCGTTGCCCGTGTTATTTCTAAACGCGGTTTTTGCAGCAGAAGCCAAGCAGAAAACCTGGTCCGCGAGGGCCGGGTTTCTTTGCGTGGAAAAATCGTGCGCGATCCGGACACTCCTGCCCGCGAAAATGATGAAATTTGCGTTGACGGAAAGCCTGTAAAAGCAAGCGAGTTCGTTTACTTTATGATGAACAAGCCGCGCGGTTACGTGACTACGGCAAGCGACGAGAAAGGGCGTGCCACCGTAATGGATTTATTCCGCGAACAGTTCAGCAAAATGTTTCCCGGAAAGCCAGTACTGCACATTTCGCCCGTCGGCCGCCTCGATGCCGCGAGCGAAGGACTGTTGCTGTTTACCAACGACACGCAATGGGCGAATAACATTTTAGAGACGAAAGACGATAGACGAAAGACGATAGACGAAAGGGAGGCGTGTCATCCTAGGCCCTTCAATAAACTCAGGGTAAACTCCGTCGAAGGATCAAAACATTGTCATTCTGGAGCCGAAGGCGATAGAATCCATAAAATTTCGACGTCCACTACCCACACCAAAGTCTATCGTGTGCAAGTCGCGGGCCACCCCACCGCCGAAGACCTCCGCAAAATGGAAGAAGGCATCAACGTTCCGCCTCGTGTTTTTGGCGAAAAAGAAGAATTCATGCATGCCGTGTGCGCAACACTCCACCGCGAAAGCGATAAAACAAGTTGGCTCGAAATTACTTTGGACGAAGGCAAGAACCGCGAAATTCGCCGCATGCTCGCACACCTCGGCTACGAAGTCCTGCGCCTCGTCCGCATTAAGTTCTGCAATTACGAATTAGGCGAATTAAAGCAAGGCGAAATTAAAGAAATACGCCCCATCAAAAATTAGAACAAATTACGGTCTGAACGTTTTCAGCGCTGCAATCGTGCGAGAAATCAAGTCGTTCAATTCCCAACCCAACAAATTCGCACCACGTTCAATGACTTCACGAGAGCAACCTGCCGCAAACTTGGGCGACTTGTACTTTTTCAAAACAGATTTCAGTTCCAAATCTTGCACACTTTTTGATGGACGCATCAAAACAACAGCGCCAATCAAGCCCGTCAATTCATCGACCGCGTAAAGCACTTTTTCCATTTCATGTTCCGGCTTAACATCAACCGTAATCGCCCAGCCGTGGCTTGTCGTTGCATGAACAAGTTCTTCCGTAAGTCCCGCATCTTGCATAAGTTCACGTTCTTTGATGCAATGCTGTTCGGGCCACTGTTCAAAATCAAGGTCGTGCAAAAGGCCGACAATTCCCCAGAATTCCACGTCTTCGCCGTAACCGAGTTCACGAGCAAAGTAACGCATGGTGTTCTCGACGATTTCACCATGCTCAAGATGGAACGGATCCTTATTGTATTTCTTAAGGAGTTCAAGCGCTCCTTCGCGTGTAATATTTGCTGATAATGCCATGGAGGGAAATATAACATTTTCCATGCGCAACAAACGTCATTTGCCAATACAAAATTTTTATCGGATGTAATATGAAAAACTTATTCCACACGTAACAAAGGCTAAATTTTGCAATGAAAATGTCAATATCTATTTGCAAGTTCGCAATTAATCATTCGTCAAGTTGACTTCGCAACTTGCAGCAAGACTTGCGGCTCAGTCCTATATACGAAACTAGAAACATTAGTTTCGCAGTTGAGTTATCCTCTATGGGGAAAAATGTGCTAGCACATTTTTGCGACATTCACCTTTTAGTCTTTGACGCAACGAACTGAAAACCCGCTGTTCTTGAAGTCGTAGTTGCGCAGGCCCGCATAGTCGTAGTCGTAGCCCAAGTACATGTTGAACGCGTAGTAGCTACCGTCCTCCGTAGAACTCCAGAAGTACGCGTCGTCGCCCTCGAAGTTGTAACCCCCACTGTCGTTCCTGCGGCCGGCAGGCAACGCCGAGAACGAGTAATCATCAGTGCCGTTGCCGCTACTGTTCCAGCCACTTGTCGATTTGAGTTTTGTTCCCGCTGTACTGGAACCACCGACAGCTGTGAACAAAGTCTCAAACTCTGCATTTGTCGGCAAGTGCCAACCGCTAGGGCAAGCAGTATTCGCGGCGGCCCACGTGTAAAGGCGACCGTACTTTTCACAATATTTTGCTGAATCGTTGTAGCAAAAGCTATTCGCCGTTTCGTAGTTCAAGTTTTGCGCCATCCACGTCTGAGTTCCAATGGTGACCGTTTTGTAAGTTTGACCATCACGGGTGTCGGTTATGGATCCTATAACTACAGTCGAAGGATCAACTATACTTTGAGCGTCACTAGAAGAGCTGGGAATGACAGCGGATGAGGACATGGGAAAGGCGACAGAAGAGGATGACACTTCGGCAAGCACATAGACCTGACCAACATTCCATTCTCCGTAGCGGTCTTCGATTTGCGATACGTAGTCAGTACAGGCGGAAAGGAAGACGAGAGCGAATAAAACCGCGATGGCTCCTATCGCCCCTGCGGGTCTCCAGGATGACTTTACAGAGGCGATCCAGGAACACAGTCCGGGAAGACAGCAACGAGGTTTCCAGCTTTCACGGGAATGACGATTTCCTAACCACCAACCACTGTTTACTATCCACTTCAACATAAATCAAACTTCCCCTAAAATGCAAAGCTCACGCCGATTCCAACGGCTCCGGCGATAGCGATACCGATTCCAATGCCACGGAGTGTCTGGCCCGATTTGGCATTGTCCTTGGCATCGTTGTATTCTTCTTCATTTGCAAAATATTTAGTTTCCGCTGCGTCTTTCGCTTTACTGTTCCCAACTACGGCAAGCACCACGCCAGCCACGGTCGCAGCAGCTCCGATACCGAGACACCACCTTGCCCGCGATTCCAGATTTTTTCGAAGGTTCGTCATTCACATTCGCGGGGATGCTCTCGCCCACTTTCGCTTTATCATCACGAGGTTCGTCAAGGGAGATTCCCGCCTTCGCGGGAATGACATCTGATTGCTCGCTGGTGACTTGAGATTGTTCGCTAGGAATGACGGAAGAAGCCGATAGATCCTTTATTGCACGGAAAAATTCAATCGATTTACTTTCAATCAAAGAAAGCAGTTCTTCCACGTTGGCGCCGCGTCCGTTGAAACTGGCAATCAGCTTGTTACCTGCCGTTTCGTAGAGTTCCGCCGAAAGCGTCAGTTTGGAGCCAAACCACCCCACGCGAGCCTGACAAACGTAGTCAGCAGCGATGTTCTTGCCTGTTTCCGCAAGGCAACTGCCTTCGCAATCTTCAATTGCCTTACCCGGCGGGAGCATCGCGTTTAATGTTTTCGCAAGTCATAATCGTGAAACCCTGCTTTGCGGGGAGTTCCTTCACGGCCTGCTCTCGCAAAACATTCGTCAAATATTGACGATCCAAAAGCGACACGCTATCCTTCGCGTCACCGTCCGCCATCGTCTCCAGTACGGCCACATACGCAGCCATAGCATCCGTCGTCAAAAACAGAAATAGTAGGAAAATCAACAATTTTTTCATGGAAAGGAATATAGCATTCCACGGCACAACTTTGGAAATGCATGGCGGCTAAAATAACATTGTTTTAAGAGGCTTCGCAGCCAAGTGTGAAAAGCACACCAAATTACGTTTTCTCTTTTTTATATTCTACAGCCTTATCCTCAAGAAGCTTCAAATTGAGGCATTTCTTAAATATATGGTACGATTCTATTGAAATGCATTTTTCACGTAGCTTTATGGCATTTTTCGTAATAGAATCTTCATTCTTTTTTACCCACGTTAGTTCCTGTCTTAAAAGAACCAAATATTTGCTTTTTTTCAGACAAACTACCATAAGAATCATTTTGCATAATATCATCGGGTCGCAAAGGCTTAGCGAATTTCAACGAAACTGGAACAATATGTTTAAGATCAATTATAGCGACAGGTTTCTTTACAGATTTTTCTGCATCTGTTTCATTATGAAGATAAATTTTGTTAAAAAAATTGTTTCACGAAGTAAGATGTGTTTGTTTTTACCAGACGATATTGGAGCGTAACCGAAACCAAGACCCTTTTATAAAATTATCTTTTAACCGATGCTCGATTTTATTTCTCTTCGTGGGTGCAGACTGCACAATTTGAAAAACGTAGATGCCCAGTTTCCGCTGGGTAAAATTACGGTTGTATGTGGTCCGTCGGGTTGCGGCAAATCAACGCTTGTGATGGACACGCTCCACGGAGAATCGAAGAGACGTTATCTTGAAACGCTCTCGCCATTTGCAGCCGACATGCTCGGAGGCAAGCGAAGCATTCCGCTCGACAGCGCCGAAGGGTTGCCCGCCAGTTTGGCGATTTCAGCAACTCGCGGAGAGGCCCCCGCCAAGGCTTACGCCCTTTCAATTGCCGAATGCGACAATGCTTTACGTACGTTATTTGCAGCGTTCGCAAAACCCGCCTGCCCTGTTTGCGGAGCTCCGATGGTGAGCCATAGCCGCGAAGAGATTATCCGCATTATCGCCGGGAAACCAGTCGGGACGAAGCTACAGTTTTTGGCGAAAATTGATTCGTGCGGTCATACGCTAGATAAACTATCCGCGGTGTTTTTGGCGCAGGGTTTTACGCGAGCATTAGCGGACGGAACAATGTATTCACTGGCGGATTTGCTCCCCGGCGAAAAAATCCTGAAGCCCAAAGAATTCTTTATCATCGTCGATAGAATCATCGTGCGCGAAAACACACGCACGCGCATTGCCGAAGCCGTTGATGCGACGCTCAAGCTCACGCATTCCGCAATTACGCTTGACATCGGCGGCACGCGAGAATTTTACAGCACAAAGCCGTGCTGCCCGAACGCAGGCGATAAAGACCATGAAGCAAGCGATGCTGATGCTGTCACAAATTTAGATGCACGTTCGTTCTCGCCGTATTGCCGCACCAGCGTTTGCGAATACTGCGACGGCACGGGAATCGTTTTAGAAAGTTCCATCAAAGAAATTTCCGCAAGCAAAAAATCTGCGGCAACCGCCAAAGGCGAAGGCAAAGGAAACAGCGGCAAAAACGACGCCAAAGCTAAAGGGAACGGTGGCAAAAACGATCCCAACGAAGCTCTTGATGATGACGAAGAAAGCGACGAATGCCCGCATTGCCACGGTTTGCGCCTGAAAAAGACTTACCTGAACGCTACGATTGACGGCATTAGCTACAAACAAATTCTAACTACAGAATTTGCGGAATTGCCAAAGCTTTTGCACCAGATTTTCGACGATAAAATCGGGCAGAACTTAAAGGCAACATTCACTTCGCTTTTGGATCGCCTTGAAGCCATCAACGATTTGGGCATCGGCTACCTCACTCCGGGACGCGCCGGCAAGACGCTTTCGGGCGGTGAAATCCAGCGACTCAAATTGGCAAGCCTTAGCACTGGGCACTTGAACGGGCTTTTAATCGCCCTCGACGAACCCGCCAGCGGTCTGCACACCTCTGACGTCAAGTCGCTTTGGACCGTTCTTGAAAAAGTCCGAAAACGCGGCAACACGCTTGTGCTTATCGAGCACAATCCACAAATCATCAGCCGCGCCGACTACATCATTGAAATGGGGCCGGGCGCAGGTGAAAAAGGCGGCGAAGTGCTGTTCCAAGGCCCGCGCGACGAAGTGCTGGAGAATCCAGAATCGCCAACAGGAAGGTGGATAAAAGAAGTAGGAAGTAGGAAGTCGGAAGTAGGAAGTAATTTAAAAAGTCTTTCTCGCAGAGGCGAGAAAAGAGTGCAAGGCGAACAAAGCAGGGCTGCTAGCAGACCTATTTTTGAGTCGAAGTCTCTGACAGCAAAGCAGTCAATTTTAGATCCCCGCCTTCGCGGGGATGACGAAAAAGAACGCGAGGGTGACAACACAAAAGCAATCGTCATCAACAACTTCGCGAAGTTTGATATGGCTCCCGTGAGCGCCACGATTCCGCTCAACAAGTTCAGCGTAATTACAGGTCCAAGCGGCAGCGGAAAATCAACGATCTTGTTCGAAAACATCGCGAAACGCGCCAAGGCAGAAGAATTCAAATCGCTCGGCATTGACGCTCTGTCCGTCCTCACGACCGGAGATTTTCACGGCAGCAAGCGCAGCACCGTCTTGAGCGCCATCGGGCTTGCCACATTGCTCCGCGACTTGTTCGCCAAACTCCCCGAAAGCAAGGTGCGAGGCTACACCGCATCAAAATTCAGCATGCACGCCCCCGGCGGTCGCTGCGAAAACTGCAAAGGCGAAGGCGTCATCTACGACCCGCTCGGCTATGAAGAATCCGAATGCCCCGTGTGCCTCGGCAAACGCTTCCGCGACGAAGTTCTCGAGGTCCGCTTCAAGTCGCTTTCGATTGCCGACATTCTCGACATGGAAATCGGCAGTGCATACAAGCTTTTCACGAACATGAAACCGTTCGCCGAAAAGCTAAAACCGCTCGTGGATACTGGGCTCGATTACTTGCGTCTTGGCCAAACCACGGCCCACCTCTCCGGTGGCGAACGCGCGAGACTCCGACTTTCGATCACGCTTGCCCGCGCCAAAGCCCCGAACACATTGTTCCTCTTTGACGAACCCGCCCGCGGCCTCCATCAAAAGGACATCCAGCAGTTGCTCGGACTCATTCGCGGGCTCTGCAACGCAGGCCATACCGTTATCGCCATTGAACACGCACAAGACTTTGTAAACGCCGCCGATCACGTCGTGGAATTGAAAAGGAAATAAAAATTTGTCCGAACCTTCAAAAAAAATATATCTTAGAGGTATTACGCAAACAGCTGTTTGGAGGATTCATGAACATTCGCAAGTACTGGAAAAGGCTCTTATTCTCAGCAACAACTCTATTTTGGGCAAGTTGCGGCGGGGACAGTGAAAATTTGCCAATTGCACCCCACAATAACGGAAGCGAACAGCCTTCAAGCAGTTCCGTTGAAATCCAAACAAGCAGTTCCGCAGAAAATCCTGCAAGTAGCTCTACTTTTACGGAAAGTAGCTCCAGCGAAGCCCCCTCCAGCAGTTCCGAAGCCATTTCAAGCAGTTCTAGTGAAATTTCTTCGAGCAGTTCCAGCGCCATTTCAACACACAAACTCGCAAGCGATACAACGGTAATCTGTTCCAGAGGATACTCGGGCCACAAAGAAGGTTGTTTTTTACACGAGAGTGACGGATACAAAAAAAATTCGAGGATAGCCGCAAACCTCAAAGACCTCTTGAAAAACAATAAAACAAGAACGCTTGAAGAATTGAGCGCCATCGAAGACTCGCTAGAATCAATCCATGAATTTGAAGACGCCCCCGTTTACGGAGTCACTCATTGTGTCCGGTACACATACGTAACATCATTCCATTGTTCAAACGGAAAAACATATGATGTTCATGAAGAATACGACAATCCATACATTGAAGAACACGATTACCTCCCTAAAGATGAATACATGCAAGAAGGCAATATCATTTACTCTTGGGAGGAATACAAAGAAAAATTCATCAGTTCCAGCAGCGAATCGTCCAGCAGCACCGAGTCACCGTCTCCCCTTTGCACCAAAGAAGACTTTGCCAGTTTCAATAAATTAAACGAAGATTTTTACAAAACAAAATCAAACATCACAAACAACATCAAAAAATCTTTAAGCGAAGATGAGCTCGAATTAAAAAATTCCTGCCTAAACAACATTCATGCCAAAAACCCCGGTTTTAACGGTTCTATTGCCACCAAACAAATTTGCGATGGTGACACAACAGTGAATCCACGTTATCAGGCAAAGCTCGACTCAAACACAGAATATGTTCAAAAGCAAATTGATGATTGTTTGAAAGAGGAATAACACATGAAAAAGATTGCGTTCTCGATTTTAGCTTTCGCAGCATTCACCTCAGCGTGGGCAGCACCGCTGTTCATCGGCTATTATCCTGATTGGGGCAAGTGGCACAAGCCTGCTTACACTGTAGATAAAGTTCCTTACGAAAAGTTGACGCATGTGCTTTGGAGTTTCATCACGCCAAATGCTGACGGAACGTTGCACGGCGATGCCGCTGACGACCCAAGTGCACTCGATTCCATGGTGACGCTCGCCCATGCTGTTGGTACAAAAGTTATCGTTTCGCTCGGCGGTGGCGGACAAAGCGACAAATTTGCCCCCGTCGCGAAAGACAGTACGCTACGAAATAAGTTTATCGTAAATCTCGTAGATTACGTCAAAGCCCACAACCTCGACGGACTCGATATGGACTGGGAATGGGAATACAACCCTGTGCCCGAAGCAGACACGATTGCTTACAACAAACTCTTAACGGAACTGCGCGAATCCCTCCCCAAGGACAAAAGCCTCTCGGCGGCACTCCCCTGTTCGCGTTATTACGGCAAATGGTTCACGCCCGAAGTTCTCGTTAAAAACTTGGACTGGTTCGGATTCATGACTTACGACATGACCGGCGACTGGGATGAAAAAGCCTTGTTCGATTCACCGCTTTATCCGCACGAAGGTTACACCACATGGTCATGGCAGGAAACTTTCGATTACTGGAGCAAGCGCGGCGTTCCCGCTGAAAAGATGGTCTTCGGTATTCCATCCTTCGGTTTTCAATTCGAGGGAGCCACCGGCCCGGGCAGCAATTTCACCAAAGGAAAGACAAAATCACTCAGTTACGCACAAATTGTCAAAAATACCGATTGGGAAATCCATTTCGATAGCGTTTCCGTAGAGCCTTACGCCATATCAGAAAACAGCTACACCACTTACGAAGACCCGCACTCCGCCGCCATCAAAACGCGTTGGGTTAAAGAGAACGGCTACGCCGGAATCATGGTCTGGGAAGTTTCGCACGACTACATCGAGGGCGTCGGAAATCCGATTCTCGACAGTATCGCCATTGTTCTCCGCGGGACAACAACAGGTATCGAGCCACGCAGAGGCCACGTCCGTTCCACACTACAATTGCAAAAGAAGCAAATCAAGCATGTCGATGCCCTCGGTAAAACCGCAGACAATACAAAGAACATGAAAATGCGCTATCGCATTAAAAAGCCGTAACCATCGAATTATAGTTTATCTAAAAGAATTCCTTAAACGCATCCTTGTTGGCGTAAACACCGTTGCCTTTCCTGTCGAACAACGCAGGGCCCCACGCACCGCCGATGGTCGGTTCCCAGAAGAATGTGCCAATCCAGCGATTCATGCCGCGAATCATTTCGCGAGTCTTTTGACGCGAATTATCGAACTTGTAATGGTTATCGGAATCGCCGCCATTGTATTCAGCCACGATAAATTCAAGCTTGGAATACTTCGAAGTCACGGTATTGAACAAACTCTTCCAATTGTCTGGAGCGCCGTCACCGTAAGCGGTATAAGCAGAAAAGCCCATCACATCGGCAGGAATTTTATACTCGTCAAAAATAACGCCCATCCACCAAGTGACCGTATTGGCCTGACGGATGCGTTCGATGTGGAGCACGGTTTTCGTCGTCGGGGAAACTTCCTTGACCGCCTTGATTCCCGCATTGAAGTACTTGGCCGCATTTGCCTTGCCCGCCGCGGTACCCATATCGCCATTGACGGAAGTCGCCGCCTTATCGACGCCATTTCCCCAGCAATCCGTTTTGCTGTTCGGCTTGTGAATCAAGATGCCCGGAGTCGTTTCGTTGCCAATCTGCACCATGTCTGGCGTTGCGCCGGCATCCTTAAGAGCAATCATCAAGTCCTTCGTGTAAGCATAAACAGAATCCGCCATCGCATTCGCGTTATTCACGCCACGCCAGCGTTCGGGAATAATCTGCTTGCCCGGATCTGCCCAGACATCGCTGTAATGGATATCGATCAGGAGCCCCATACCCGCAGCCTTGACTTTTTTCGCATAAGCCACGACGTGATCCTTGTCGCCATACGCCTCGGCATCGTGACCGCAGCCGCTTGCCGCATAGCCGTACTTTGCCTTAGGCGAAACAAACGTGCGTAAACGAATCGAATTGAATCCGTGATTTTTCAGAATCGTGAAAATATCGCTTTCCTTGCCATCGACATCGTAAAACTTGGTGTTATTTCGTTCGTATTCCTGGACCTCGGAAATATCGGCACCGTTGAAGAAATCCAGCTGCAAAGGCTTCACGGAAGAAGAACTCGGCACCAAAGACGACGAAGAACGCAACGGTTCAGACGATGTCGGCGCAACGGAAGAGGAAATCGCAGCGGATGTGGGCGCAACAGACGACGATGAGGCCTGCGCAATTTCGCTAGACGACAGAGAGACAGCCGACGAAAATACATCTGATGACGAAAGCGAAGTAAACGACGATGAAGTATTCTCCGCCACATCAGCCGACGAATTAGGAGCCACGACTGTCGATGAGTACAAAATAAACGAAGATGAAGGCGAAACATCCGAGGAACTGCTCAATTCGAACAGCGAAGCATCCGAAGACGATTCGATAAACCCTAAACCAGAATATTGCGAGTTTTCAATTGGAGTCGAAGCGGGATCATCTCCACACCCCTGCGAAAGAATCGCAAGAGAAACACACGCTAAACCAAAAACAAGGCTCTTTTCAAAATTCATGTTATACACTCAACCCTTTATGGCCCCTATCATGCTACGCATTCCAGGGTGACATAGACTTAAACATTGTCATTCTGGAGCCTCGTAGAGGCGATAGAATCCAAAACAAACACACTGGATTTTGCTCCTACAAAAGTCTATCCTCTTTAAAAATACATCTTATTTGCCGTTCCTCAAAATTTAAAATTGTAAAATAACCTTATAAAAAATTAAATTTCTCATATGTTCAACGCGGAACTTCTTACATCGGCCAAAATTCAAGATTTCATCGAACTCGCGACCAAGAAAAAAATGGACGCGTTGCAAGTTTCGACGCACTTGGCCAAGGAGTTCAGCAACGATGAACGCGCTGCCATCATGGACTACATGGCACTAGTCCCCAAATTTAGGGACAAGTTCTTTGCTGAAAATTCTGCGAAAACCGCAAAAAACACCACGTCCGCATTCTTGCTTTGTGACAAACTCGCGTTGGAACAGAGTACCGCCCAAGACATTGGTCGTTGGAAATCGACGCTTTGGGAACGCACTCGCCAAGCAAACAGAAATGGCAACAACAGTGAAACCGCCCCCATCGTTCACGACTTGTGCTGCGGCATGGGAGGCGATTCCTTCTACCTGCCCAAAGACTTTTTAACCATCGGTGTAGATCTCGACGAAAACCGCCTTGAAATGTACCACTACAACAGCAAGGTCATGCGAGGCAGTGGCAGCGCAACCGCAGAAGAAAACGCAACCGACCGCGAGAACACCATCCTCGCCGACGTCCGCGAAATCGCCAAACAAAACGATTCCGAGAGCGTAACACTTGCTCTGCCCAAAGCGGATTACTTCACGATTGACCCCGCCCGCCGCGCCATTGAAGGCGAAAACCAGCGCGACCTGCGCAATCTCACGCCCACGTTCGAAGAAGTTATCGAAATTTCGAAGCACTACAAAGGTGGCATGGCAAAAATTCCGCCCGGATACCCCATCAGCGAAATTCCCCGTGGCACGGAAATCCTGTACATCGGTTCCCGCACAGACTGCCGCGAATGCTTGGTGCTGTTCGGCGAACTCGCCCAAAGCCCAGACCATGTGCGTGCCGTGATGGTCGATAAAACCGGCAACGCGATCGCCGAATGGAGCGAGATTCGTGACGAAAAACGCGAAGCCCGCAACGAAAGCGAACAGTCGCAATACGACCACAACTACGAACTCGAAGGTCGCGACCGCGTTTACACCACCGCAAGCAGCGAATCCGACTTGCCGCTCGGAAGCGTTTCCAAGTTCATTTCGGAACCTTCGCCCGTGCTGCTCCGCAGCCACCTCTTTGGCGTTGTCGCACTCGCCCACGACGAATCGACGCACCTGATTTCGCCGGGCATCGCCTACACGACTAGCGAAAAGCCGCTTCCCTCGCCCGGTTTCGCCAACTTTGAAGTTCTCGATTCCGCTGAAATTTCAACCGGAGCCGTCCGCGCCATGCTCAAAGCCCACGACGTCGGAAAACTCACGCTCAAGTTGCGTGGCGTCAAAGTCGATCCGGACCAAGAAATCAAGCGCCTCAAGCCCAAAGGCAAGAACAGTGCCATCCTTTTCTACACCCGCCTCAACGGCGAGAAAATTGCAATTTTAACAAATTCAGTAAAGGAGATGCCCGCCTCCGCGGGCATGACAAGCGGCGGAGCCGCCCCTAAAACCTGTAACCTGAAACCTAAGACCTGATTATGTCCGTCAAACTCGAAGAATCTTGGCTGAAACTGCTCGCCGACCAGTTCGAACAACCTTACTTTAAGCAAATCAAGGCAAAGCTCTTGCAGGAACATGCGGAACACCATGTAGTGTACCCTCCCGGACCGCAGATTTTCGCCGCTCTCGACTATTGCCCCGTCGATAAAGTCAAGGCCGTCATCATCGGACAAGACCCGTACCACAATCCGGGCCAAGCCCACGGACTTTGCTTCTCGGTGCCGTTCGGAATCGAGCCGCCGCCGTCCCTCGTGAACATTTTCCAGGAACTCCATGACGATCTCGGCATCACGCCACCGCCACACGGCAACTTGGAAGGCTGGGCACATCAGGGAATCTTGCTTTTGAACGCCTCGCTCACGGTGCGCGCCCACATGGCCGCAAGCCACGCCGGCATTGGTTGGCAGCAGTTCACGGACACGATCATCCAAAGACTTTCGCAGGTTCGCGAAAACCTCGTCTTTTTGCTTTGGGGCAGTTTCGCCATCAAAAAGCAGGTCCTGATTGCCCAAAACCGCGGACACCTCATCCTGACCGCCCCGCATCCAAGCCCACTCTCGGCATACCGCGGATTCTTCGGTTGCAAGCACTTCAGCAAAGCAAATAACTATCTTATCAGCAAGGGGCTCGAACCTATCGACTGGAGCATTAAGTAGGTGTGAGGCCGCGGCTTTTGCCGCTTTGGGGTCGCTACGCTTTGAGGTCGGCGCTTTGCGCCTTTGAGAAAGAAAAATAGTAGGAAGAAGAATATGTCCAAAATGCAAACGCTTAATGATAACAACGACAAAGAAATCAACCGCAATAAGGTCATCGTAAGAACTAGCGTTGTCGGGATAGTCACTAACGTCATTCTCGCGAGCGTCAAGGCGATTATCGGCCTTATGGCAAACTCCATCGCCGTCGTTCTCGATGCTGTGAACAACCTCTCGGATGCGCTCTCGTCCATCATCACGATTGTCGGCAACAAGCTCTCGCGAAAATTGCCCAACGAAAAGCACCCGCTCGGTTACGGTCGCATTGAATACCTGACCGCCATGGTCATCGCCTCTATCGTGATTTACGCCGGTATCACCTCTTGCGTGGAATCCTTCAAGAAAATCATCCACCCCGAAGAAGCCGACTACTCCACCGTTTCACTCGTCATCATCGCCATCGCTGTTGTCGTTAAAGTCATCCTCGGGCGTTACGTCAAAGCACAAGGCGAACGCGTGGATTCCGGTTCGCTCATCGCCTCCGGCTCCGATGCACTCTTTGACGCCATCCTCTCCCTTTCCGTTCTCGCCTCGGCTCTCATCTTCATTTTCACAGGCCTCTCGCTCGAAGCCTACGTCGGCGTATTGATTTCCATCTTCATTATCAAGGCCGGTTTTGAAATGTTGAAGGACACCGTCAGCGACTTGCTCGGCAGGCAAAGCGACAAGGAACTGACCAAGCAAATCAAATCACTCATCCGCAGCGAAGAAGGCATCCACGGTGCATACGACCTCGTCATCAACGATTACGGTCCTGAAAAGAAACTCGCCTCTGTACACGTGGAACTCCCCGACACCATGACCGTTGCCGACCTGGATTCCCTCACGCGCAAGCTCGAAAAGAAAGTCTACCGCGAAACAGGCGTCATCCTCACCGCCATCGGCGTTTACTCTTACAACACCAAGGACGACGAAGCCGCAAAAATCCGCGATACGATTTCAGACAAAGTCAAATCGCACGATTGGGCACTTCAAATGCATGGTTTTTATGTGAACATCGAAGTCAAGGAAATGCGCTTTGACGTGGTCATCAAATTCGGCGTAAACGCCCAAGAAGCCCTTGATACAATCAAGAGCGAAGTGGCTCAGCTCTATCCCGACTACAGCATTCAAATATCGCCGGATATCGACCTCGGATAACAGAGTTTAAGTCGAGCAAGCTCCTTTTACAGATTTAGAATGCGTTTTTTGCATTTTTATGCTACCAAATTGAAATTTTTTTCGCGTTTAGTAGCATATTTTTTACTTTGTACTATAAAATATCCATTTCGTCAACTAGTTTTGTGCTACCAAATTTAACATTTTCGCCTTTCTGGTAGCACATTTTTCTCAAACAAACTCATAATTAGCAAATTTTCATTAAATTTATCTACAATTTATGCTACCAAATGAATTATTTTCATGCGTTTGGTAGCAGTTTTTTCATTTTTGCCCCACATAGGTCTCGCATTCGCCCCAAAACAGCCAAAACACGCTTCAACAACCACAACCACCGACCGCCCACCAACGACCAATAACCATAGACCATTGACTATTGACCAAAGACCATTGACCACTAATTTTCTATATTCGTGCGCATGACTCACAAGAACTCTTTGGCACGTGTCGTCCTGTTTATTTTTGTCGGCCTTCTTTTGGGCGGCATCATGAGCGAAGCTCTCGGAGCTTTGTTTGGCGAACTCGGAGTCCTCTTGAACGCGGGCGGCTACGACAACAGCGTCCATCACATTTTTACGGCGACTGCCGACTACAGCATTGGTTTACCCGACAACGGGACTCCAATCATTATTGATTTGTACTTGGTCAAATTTGCGCTTGGCGTTGGTTTTAAATTCAACCTCCTGAGTGCAGCTGGCATGCTAATCGCACTTTACATTATGAAATGGTCCGGAGAAAGATAATGCAGACTATTCAGGAACTTCAGGCTCAACTGGCTAACGGCAGCACTACTGCCGAAAAGCTCGCACAGGCTTCCCTCGAAAAAATTGAATCTACTAAGAATTTAAACGCCTATATTTCGGTGCTTAACGAACGCGCTCTCGAACGCGCCAAGGAAAGCGACAAGCGCCGTGCCGAAGGCAAGTCTCTGGGAGTGCTCGACGGCATTCCAGTCGCCGTGAAAGACAACATGTGCTTGACCGGCACACGCACCACGGCTGCCTCCAAGATTCTCGACAACTTCGTCGCTCCTTACACAGCAACGGCTCTTGAAAAGCTTGAAGCCACAGGCGCCATCATCGTCGGCAAGACGAACATGGACGAATTCGCCATGGGTTCCAGCAACGAAACATCTTACTACGGTGCAGTCAAGAATCCGCTCGACGAAACCCGCGTTCCGGGCGGTTCCTCGGGCGGTTCCGCAGTCGCCGTCGCCTCTGGCACGGTTCCCTGCGCCCTCGGTTCTGACACGGGTGGATCCATCCGCCAGCCGGCAGCCTGCACGGGCGTTGTCGGTCTGAAGCCGACTTACGGTCGCGTTTCCCGTTACGGCCTCCTCGCCTACGCAAGCTCTCTCGATCAGATTGGTCCGTTCGGTTCGACCGTTCGCGATTGCGCAACGCTTCTCGGCGCTATTTGCGGCATTGACCCGCACGACAACACCACGAGCACTCGCCCAAACGAAGACTTTACCGCAAAGCTCGGCACAGGCGTGAAGGGCAAGGTCATTGGCGTTCCGAAGGAATACTTTGGCGAAGGCCTCGACGCAGAATGCAAGGCTGCAATCGAAAACATGCTTAAGAAGATGGAAGCCGAAGGCGCCACAATCAAGGAAGTAAGCCTTCCGCACATCAGCTACGCCGTGTCCAGCTACTACATCATTGCAACGGCAGAAGCAAGCTCTAACCTCAGCCGCTACGACGGCGTCCGTTACGGTTACCGCAGCGCCGAAGCACGCAAACTCTTCGACCTTTACGCCAAGTCCCGCAGTGAAGGTTTCGGCAAAGAAGTGCAGCGCCGCATCCTCCTCGGAAGCTACGTCCTCTCCGCTGGTTTCTATGACGCTTATTACGTACAAGCTCAGAAAGTCCGCCGTCTCATTACAGACGACTTCACCGAAGCTTTCAAGACTTGCGACGTGATTGCAAGCCCGACGATGCCGGGTCTCCCGCTCAAGTGCGGCATGAACGAATCCGATCCGATGGCGGTTTACCTCTCCGACATCTACACCGTGAGCTTGAACCTCGCCGGTCTTCCGGGCGTGAGCGTTCCATGCGGTATGGCAGGTGGTCTCCCAGTTGGTTTGCAGTGGATTGGCAAGCCGTTCCAGGAAGCAGACTTGCTCGCCGTCGCCGAAGCAACTGAGATGCTCAACAAGTAATAGAGTCCGGCATAAGATCCCCGATCAAGTCGGGGATGACGTGAATACTAGCGCCCAAATGTCGCGACAAAAGCTTTCTAAAATGTCACCCCGGCCTCCGTGCCGGGGTCTGTTGTTTTATGGATCCTTCCGCCTTTGGCGTCAGGATGACGTTATAACGTCGTCATTCTCGCGAAGGCGAGAATTTATTTTTTCCTATGTTCGTAAAGATAAAGGTTCGCTTCGGGTACAGCAAGTTCCGAGCCTTTAATAATCCATTCATCATCGGTTCCGCTGCGATACGTAACAGCGACGCGATATTGCTTTTCGGTCTGCAAAATTTCTTGCGGCACCGTCCAGAAGTTTTCCGTCCCGACGACCATCTCTAACGTATGAGCATCATCGCCGTCCACCCCGCGAATCACGATTTTCTTCACCATGTCCTTCGGGTTACGGACTTGAATAATGCTCCAAAATTTACTGGCCCCTTCCTTTACCCAAATAGACGTTGAATCGCCCCACACGCCTTCGACACCTTCGCAGCTCACGAATTCCCATTCGCCGTAATAGCGGCCCACCAGATTCCCCATGATATCGCTTGCCGGCGCACCGCCCAAATCCACACCGCAGTTCGCATCCGGGCAGCGGTCGGTAATGCGCACGGTCACTTCTTTCCAGCCGTCCGGCGTTTTCGCTTTCACGTGCACGCAACCACCACAAGCGGCGCCGCCATCCCACGGCCCTTTATCATCACCCGGAGAAACGTTCACATGAATCGCCGCATAGTACTGGATATTCGTCTGTCCGTAATTGCAGGCGCCACCGAGACTCGTCTCTTTCGCGGTAACGCTCCCGTAAGTCGTCACGGAACCTTTGCCGCCGTTTTCGACAAGCGTAGGGTCTGCCGCCGTGTAGCTATCGCATTTCGTACAAACGCCATCGTCCGACGAACCCGGTACAGATTTCGCAGAACTGCTCGACACGCCTTCAGCTGAGCTCAGCGCCGGCTCACTCGAAGAGGATTCCGCGACATTCACCGACGAAGACAACGCCGCCGCAGACGAGCCCGCCACAGCCGAAGATTCCGCAATTTTCGAACCGCTACTTGAAACGCTCGACGAATTCGGAACAGCATTGGCAGAACTTGAAAGAACGTTCACAGAACTCGACAAAGCAGCGGAACTTTCAGAAACATTCGCAAAACAAGAACTCGAAGATAAATCCACACCTACAGCCGCCGGCAAACTATCAGAATCACCACACGCCGTAATAGAAAAAGAAAGCGCAATTAAAAACGCAAAACCAAAGCAAAGACCACGATTAAGAGATTTCATAACACCACCGAATTCTTCGACATTTCCTTATTAATATACTTTCATACACCGCATTAAGCCACAATGCACTCAAATAATAAACTCCGCATTTTCACAGAACAGCATCCACCAACAAAAAAAAATCCGGCACGCTTTTTGCGCACCGGGTTTCATGGAAATTCTTCGACTTCGTTTATCCTAAACTTGTCGAAGGACCTGGATGACACAATCGCGGCCGAGGCATGCCCGGCGCAATTCGGATTAGTCCCCAGTTCTGTAGTTCGGGGCTTCCTTCGTGATCGTCACATCATGTGGGTGAGATTCGCGGAGGCCTGCGCCCGTGATACGAACAAACGTTGCCTTCTTGTAGAGTTCTTCGAGGTTTGCAGCACCGGCATAACCCATAGCAGAGTGGATACCGCCAATGAGCTGGTAAACGGTGTCGCGGAGCGGTCCCTTGTACGGAACGCGACCTTCGATGCCTTCTGGAACAAACTTGCGCGGTTCCTGAACGCCACCCTGGAAGTAACGGTCTGCAGAACCAGCCTGCATAGCACCAAGAGAGCCCATGCCGCGGTAGCTCTTGTAGCTACGGCCATCAGCGAGAATCACTTCGCCCGGAGCTTCTTCCGTACCGGCAAACAGCGAACCCACCATCACAGCGTGACCGCCAGCAGCCAAAGCCTTGACGATATCGCCAGAGAACTTGAGACCACCGTCAGCGATAATCTTCACGCCGACCTTGCGAGCCATCTTGCCACATTCCACGACAGCGGAGAACTGCGGATAACCGACACCCGCCACGATACGAGTCGTGCAGATGGAACCCGGACCGATACCCACCTTGACGATGTTCGCACCGCACTTGGCGAGTTCTTCGACAGCTTCCGGCGTGCAGACGTTACCGGCGCAAATCGTGAGTTTCGGATATTTCTTGCGAACCGTCTTCACCATGTTGCGAACGCCGATGTGGTGGCCATGAGCCGTATCGATAATCAACAGGTCAACGCCAGCTTCCACGAGGGCAGCCACGCGGTCCATCGTATTTGCAGAAGTGCTCACAGCAGCGCCGACGAGCAACTGGCCATTCTTGTCGAGGCTTGCGTTCGGGTTGTTCTCGCGCTTCAAGATGTCCGTCATCGTGATGAGGCCCTTCAAAGCACCAGAAGCATCCACGAGCGGGAGCTTTTCGATACGCTTTTCGGCGAGAATTTCTTTAGCCTTCGCAAGGCTCACCTTCGGAGAAGCCGTCACCGGATCCTTCGTCATGATGGTGCTAATCTTCACGTTCATGTCGCTAACAGTGCGGAGGTCACGGCTCGTGAGCATACCCACGACCTTGCCCTTCGACAAAATCGGGAAACCGCTTACCTTGTTGCGAGCGCGAAGTTCAAAAGCAGCAGAAACCGGCTGGTCTGCATCAAGCGTCACCGGATTCGTCACGATACCGGACTGCCAGCGCTTGACCTTGCGGACTTCTTCAGCCTGGTCTTCAATAGACATGTTCTTGTGGATAATGCCGAGGCCCCCCTGCAAAGCCAAGGAAATCGCAAGCGGAGCCGTCGTAACGGTATCCATAGCGGCACTGATTATAGGAATGTTCAACTTGATATTCGGAGCAAGCTGCGTGCTCACGTCCGTCTGGGACGGCAAAACAGAAGATTCAGCGGGAACGAGTAAGACGTCATCAAACGTCAAAGCTTCTGGCAAAAGTTTCATAAAGTACCTCTTTTGCGTAGAAAATATAGCAATTTTAGACGAGGTAAAGCACCATAAAGCGATTTTTTATGGGAAAATATGGGCGTTCCCCGGCTCGGCCCCAAAGGGGCACTATCCCTAACGTGAAAAGGGGTCGAATTCGACCCCTTTAAATATCAATCTATTTAAGCATTTTTACTTATAAGCTTTTTCCACCCATTCGGCGAGTTTGCCGGTCTTGGCTAGTTCTGCAGTATCTTTCATCTTGAAATTCGGATACAGAGCCTGAATCTCAGAAGCTGTTTTACCTTCAATTTCGTTGTTGAATCCGAGAATATAGTGCATCGCAATCATATAAATGATTTCCGTTGGCGCAGCTCCGCAGACTTGATTCTTGACAATATGTTCAAGCCTTTTCTTGTCGTCGGGGAAGAGTTTCTTCATCTTCTTGGAACGATAGATTCGCTTGATGATTTCGGTAATGTAGAGTCCTGATTTCATGTACAAGTCGGCAAAGGTGTGGGTCGGGTCATCGAAACAGCCCGGAGTTTCCTTTTCTAGCATATCCACCATTTCTTTCACAACCTTTTTCGGCGTGAATATTTGGTTTGTCTTTTGCGGCGGGATGTAGTCGAATATGTCGCCCGTTACGTCTTCCTTGAAGTAATCCGCGAGTTCGGTCTTTTTACGCATAAATTCACGTACCGAGTCATTGAAAACTACGGAATCAAAGAGATGGCCTTCATAATGTTTTATCTTTCCATCTGCTTCATCCGTATAATCACCGCCATCGCGAAGGAACTTGAATTCATTAATGGTAATACTGGTTACTTCAAGGAATACATTGCCCGGAATATCACGCTCAAAAGATTCAAGAGTTGTGTTTCTGGGATCATCATCACCATAATACTTTCCATAAGCCATCAAAAACGAAGGAATTGTGCGGGCAAAACCGCGCAAATGGTCACGAACCTTTTCTTCGATATCATTTTTCTTCTTTTCAATCTTACTTTCTTGTACGGCCTTGACAGTTTCTTCGGTCGCCTTTTTCCAAATATCGTTCGTGTCGGAAACGGTTTCCTTGAATTTTTCCTTTGCTGCCGCAATTTCTTTGTTAAATACCTGCTGAATCTGTTTTTCTTCGGCCTTGGAATTGCAGTTTTTCAAGGCTTCGTCACGCTTGTGTTCAGCAGTGCCTGCTTCTATCTTGAAATCGGCGGCGGCAGAACTTATTTTCTTTTGTCCGTAATCATGCAGTTTACGTTCAAATTCCTTGGACTGCGACTTGGTCATCTCTTGACCAAACTTGTCCTTGGCTTCTTCAGCCACATTCTTTACAGAAGCGTCGTAAACAGCGGTCAATTCCTTAACAACATTTTCTATTTCCGAAGGCTTGTGGTCTCGCAGTAGTTTATTCACATCTTTTTCAAAATCTTTCGATTGTCTTGCGAACACCGGATCGCCGAACTTATCGGCGGCAGTTCCGACCACCTGTTCCGAGGGAACATCGACATTTCCATTTCCATCAAGAGGAAGTTCATTAGCCTGTTCCGGGGTGACAATATTCTTGTCCGCTTCTGCCTTTGTGACAGGATTTACCTTTTTGAGGATGTCGTTCACAATCGAAGGTGCAGCAAAAATTCCGCTGATATTCTGGAAAAGGAAATTGCTCATGAAACCATGATTAACAACCTCCTTGGCGTGAATATGCCTCGGGATGGTCAACACATTTTCGGCATCCAGCTCTATCATTTCCCCATTGTCGTCTTCGCCAACCACAGGGAAGAAGTTCAAGAGTTCCAGAACATGCTTTTTGCGTTTTTCGCTATCGCCTGCTCCACCAGCAGTATCACGGTATTGGTCATTGGCGATTGTCTCTACAATAGTGAGCGTTCGTGCCGGATCAAAATCGAACACGTAGGCATTGTCCTTGCGATATGTTTTACCATCCTTGTCAAGGAAAAGACATGGATTCTGCGCACGGAAGGCCGCCTGCATATACAAAGCCGGAGAACGCATGGAGCAAAGCATCAAAACGGCGGTCCATTCGGGAATGGTCACGCCAGTCGTCAGTTGCCCCACGGAAAGTGTAATTGTTTTGTCATTATTTTTTATAGCCTCACGCACCTCTGTAATCGCTTTCTGATTTTCCGATTCTTCATCGCCATTGCCTACGGCAAGAACAACTTTATACTCCTTAAATACCGAATGGTGATTCAATAGTTTTTTCAATGCCTCAGCGGAAGCCTTTCGGTTCAAAAGCCAGAAAGTATGTTTGAGTTGGTTCCGGAGTTCTTTCGTAGAGAACGGATATTTTTTGCAGTTCTCGTCGGTGAGTGTATCTAGGAACTTTTTCACATCGTCTAGATGTTCAAAATACCCCGAATCGTTCGTCTTGAAGAACTCGTTCAAGTCAAAGTAATATTGCGTTTCTTCATCGTCGATAAGAGTTCCGGCATCCGCCTTTGCACCCATCATGTCCGACATCTGATATGTGAACAGGTTGAGCTTCGGCAAGTCCTCGTATGGATTTTCCACACCCTTTTCTGCAAATTCCCTTTTGCGTTCCTGTTCGTCGGCATACGTCCAGTTGAAAATCGCCTCTTCGGGGAACTTGTCAGAAGCAAGCATCTTGAACGGAGTCCCGGAAAGGTTCAGCGTAAACCGGCGTTTGATGCGTTCCAACGCCACATCCGTCTTGTCTGTTTCCACACCTTCGTGAGCTTCGTCTAAAATAAGGACGTCCCAATCAAGTTCCGAAACCTCACGAAGTTTTTCACGATCACCGCCAAAGGCTTTTGCTCCCTTGATGTCCTGCAAAGAAATAAACTCAATACAGCCAAGCCTATTTTTGCTTACAGCTCGGATGAACTCGTCTCTTGTCAAAACATGCTTGTATTTTTGCGGGTTCTTTTTGAATACATCTACTTGGCTTACAAAGTAGTACCCCCCTTCCGTTCCGACGAAACGGGCGTAATCATTATACCAGCTATCGGCAATGGCAGGGCGATTCGTCAAGATAAGCACATTCTTTGCCTCAACGCGCCTGCAAAAGTCGTAGGCGGTGAGAGTCTTTCCAAAGCGGGGCTTCGCATTCCACAGGAATTCTGGTGCCTTGTCCTTTTTTAGTATTTCTACCAGTTTATGGGTTCTAAAGTAATTGGCGGTCTTTTTGGCGGCATCTTCTTGCTCGTCGCGGAGTTCGTAAACTTCGACGCCATCCATTTCGGTAAGGATGCCGTGATTTTCCTTAAAGTCATTAAAATGATTTTTTGAAGTCTTTGCGTCGGTCTTGAACCATTCCGTTTTAGGCTTGCGTTCAATGTCCTGCTTGTTTGTCAGATACTTGTGAAAGTCATAATCCCTAAAGGGTGTTAAGTCGTCTTCAAAAACAGCCCTGCCGCTCCATTCAACATTTGCTTTTGTGTTGGATGTATGGGTTTGCTGTTTGACACGTTCATCGACCGCGGTTTTCAGATTCTCGCCGAAATTGACTTCGGTATCGCCAATCTTAATCCAACCGTCATGAGTTCTGTCATTGGGCGTGGTATATGCGTAGATGGCGCGGTTTACAGGCCGCATGGTCTTGATTTGAGTGACGCTGCTAGACATTAGACCATCTCCTTGACATGTGAATCAATGAATTTAATTTCTTCCTTGGAAAGATCGTATTTCTTGTAGAGCTGCCGGTCTATTTCGGGAATGGATTGGGTCCAGTCAATATCAGATTTGGATGTGAAGTTTTGAAGGGGGACGTATTTCCATTTTTCGGGAGTGTTGGCTTGTGTTTTTTTCAATATTCCCAACAAACATCTTGCAAATTTTGTTTTCACATATTTGCTTATGTGCAAAGCCTCTTGTTTTGACGAAAAAGCTCCAATACTTAAAAAAGTTTCAGTCGATCCATCTCCAGGAAGACCTATTATGGGATCTACAATAGTTTCTCCAAATTCACCTCTTCCCATTGCTCCGGATAAGAAAATCTTATACTTATCCATATTTGATACCTTATTCACATATTTTGTTTGAATAAACTTGTAAACACGTTCATTATTTAATCTTCCTAATATTCGAACAAAATCACCTTGTTTTGGCTTTTCATCAACAAAAACAAATGGAATGTTTTGAAATACATTAGATTTTAAATCATATGCATGTCCTTTACTCATCAGTTTTTCTGCTTTGGGAAAATCCTTATGCAAAACTTCGGTAAAATGATATGCATAGCTTGTAACGATTATTGTACTTAAAGATTCGTAATTAGTGTTTTCAAGAACCTTGTTCAAAATGCCTTGTATTTTACTGTTGGGAGTAAAAACTCCAATAGCTCCAAATACTTTTGAATGAGAATGAAAGGAAACTGCTACACCTCCCTTTATATCCGTATTTGGGAAGATTTTGCTGCTATCTTCCTCAAAATGAAGAATTTTAAAGTGTTCATCAGACAACATCTTTTTATTCCACATTTTAGGAGTAGATCCTGCATTCACCAAAAATCTAGCAGGATGAATCAGTTCAACATTTTCTGCAATTTCATATGATTCATCGATAAACTTATCATAAATTGGTGGCGCAAAAGTTTTATTACCCCCAATAGTTTCATCTTGATACGGCGGATTTCCGATTACGGCAAAGAACTTTTTCATTATTCATTCTCCTTTGATTTTAAAGAGTTGTATGTCCGGCTGAAGCGTCTCCGCCAGTCAAAAATCAAGCATTCCTGGGTTGTTGCTACAGAATCGCTAATTTCGCTTTCCACTTCGAACCCAGGAATCGTTATTTGTCCGCAATTCTTTTCCTTGATTTGCGGTGTCCTGCCCGTAAGGCCGTCCATCTGCCAAAAATTCCACGCAATCACGTTGGCGGCAGATCTGGCCGTTTTGACATCCGGTTTTTCACCCAGTTTCTTTTCCCAATGTTCCACCCATGTTAGGAACACATTGATGCGGGCTATCAAGAGGTTGTCCCCTTGGTATTCATAGCCGTAGGAACTTTCCAAGGAACGTATGGACCATTTTTTATATTCATCGTCGTCCGCATTTTCGTGGGCCACGCGGAGTTTGCGGTCCAAGAAACCGATACGGTCCTTGACCTCGATAAAGATTCCATCTGTAGGATTATAGCGACTTGTTACAAAAGGTGCTTCACCGCAAGTAATTTCGAGCCTTGTAAGATCAATGTATTCCTGCCAGGATCGTCCCTCATCAAACCGTACTTTTTTTCGAGTAGATGTCCATGTCTTTTCGCATTCTACATTAAACGCACCTTTATAACCAAAATAATCGTCGTCCAAAGCGTTGTTCATTTGGTTGCAAACCCAAGTGGGCGTAAAGACCTCGGCCTTCTTTTTGGTGCGATTCTTTTGTGCATCAAGCGTTTTGGCGATTCGCGGACGCACGAGCATTAGGCTCCCGCCGGTGATGTCCTTGAAATCGATTTCGCTATTCGGGGAAATAGCGTCGTATTCGTCCGTAGCCCACAGGATGTTCTTGCCCGTGGTTTTGTCTTTCAGCAATATGGGGAGGACGGCTCCTTGATAGACATCAAAGATTTGCCGGACAGGCGTGTCAGCCGCAATGTTTTTCATTCAATTCTCCCGAACATCAAGCGCAACATTCTGTTTCGCTCCCGTTCGGGGACTGGATTACGGCGACTTCAAAAAAGAGAATACACGACGCCCTAGGCATACAATACGCCCACGCCAAAACGGGGCGCGCATGCGTCCGGATTTCTGAGTACCCTCTTATTCTTCTGTTTTGAAATTGTCGAGATTCCATGCCAAGAACAAGAGCCGACTCATGAGAATTTCTCTTGTTCTAGCATTTTTACCGCACAAAAAAGGCGTGAGGTTGAATGTCCTTACAGCATGAGGCTCTCGACTGCCCTAACAGGTAAGGACAAACAACCCACGCCCCGTAAAGGCCGATACGCACAAACGGACCGCATAAGCGGCCTTCATAGCGAACCGTTGCCGGTGTTTTCACACCGACAGACGTGAGCGTCCGTCTTATTCTCCTGTTGTGAAATGGTCGAGATTTCATGCTGAGAATAAGAGAAACTCTCTTAAGCGAGAGTCGCAGCGACTGAGCTTGCTCATGTCGATATGACCGAGCGAAGAAGAGTTCTGCAAACTCTCTATTTTCAAGTAGAATATAGTCTTTTTCCGCCACCGGCGGACGGGAAAGTTGCTTTATGGGTGTTTTTTCTCGAATTCGCTCGGAATTCGCAGCACCACGCCCCCATGTGAGACATAATTACCGAAAATATCCAATGGGGCTCGGCCATAAACCACAACAACTCTCGGAGTCAACCGTTGGATTAGTTCAGAAAAACCAGCCTTGAATACAATGCGCTCGTCATAACGCTTTATGCAACCATGCGTTCCGACAATGACAATGGATTCTTGCGGAAAGCCATCAAAGCAAAAGTCATAAGACGAGGCATCTCCAAAACGAACGTTGAATACCAAATTCGGATTTTTCTTTTGCACCTCACGCCCAAACCACAGATTGAAGTCCTTGTTTTGTTTTTGCGCCTCCAAACTCATAGACCAATAGGTGCTAAAATCCGGCGAGGCTGACATCGGATATTTGGAAACGAAGTCAATCCAAAATGTCGGATTGTTGCGGATTCTCTGAAACTTCGGGTCATCTTCATAAAACAAAAGCATCTCCGCGAAAGTTGGATCAATGGTCGCCTTCGAGAAAAGAATTGTCGGAATCTCTAGCGTATGGATTCCAGACGAATATCCCTTAAACAGGTCTATGTTCATAGCCTTTCCTTTTTTAGCAAATTTTTTGTCTATCTACTATTTTTGCAGAAGCTTACTTTGCTTACGCCATTCCTTGATCAGTTCAAGAAGTTCCGCAGTCGAGACTTCGCAACAAGCCTTTGTTGCGTCATCAGCATAAATGTCCTCGACCAAAGTCTTTCCCTTCTCAATACGAACAGAACATTGGTTAAAGGAACATTCCTCTAGACGACTTTTATCTTTCAGAACCTTGTTGATGGTACGAACCAGCAAATCAGAGAACTGCAAAACATCCGTAGCAAAGAATGTGTCAAGTACCGGATTGTCTTCAATAGCAAAATGCATCAAAGGACGACCGTCACCGAAATCAAGATAGTCTATTTTGTAGTTCATTTATCCTCCATGATCGGATAGGCCGATGCTATTTTACCTTGTTTATAATTGACCAATATTTTTATTCCCTGATAACTTCCGAGAACTTGTCCATTTCTGCTGCGGCTTCCATTTCTGGCAACCTCGTTTACAGCGTTCACGACCTGTTGCGGCGACCACGCTCTCGGGAAAAAAGTTGAGAAAGCTCTCTTTCGCACGCCGCTAATGATCACATTCGCTTGATACAAGCCGTTCTCATTAGTACGAGTCATCCTTCTTCGGATGATGCGATTGCCGTTATTTCGAATTTGCCCATAATGAAAACCAGAAGCAATTTTTTCTCCATTGGAGTTTGTTTTAACTTCCCCTAAAAATAGGTGTTTTACAGCGTTTTCATTCCAGCCCTCTACGCCTTTGAGTTCAGAAAGGGAACTTTTTGGATATTTGGGAGGGCGGGGCAAATCCAATGCCTCACGAGAATACATGGAACTACTCGAGGCTGTTCCTGCTAGTTCGAATTCCGGGAAGGGGATTTCCATCTGGAAAAGTCCGCGTTTTTCTTGCTTTCTAAGCAGTTCTCTTGCGTACGGACCTTTTAGAACCGGCATTCTGTACGCATGACCTGCCCGCTCTCCGCTACCGCCACCCATACAAGCCTCCTTCAATTGACGGACCTGTAAAGATGCCTGTTCTACGGCAACAAACTGACAAACAAGTTGCTTTCATAGCAACCTCCTTAAAAATGTCCCTGCACAAGCAAAGACTGGTTTTAACCCTTGGAAGTTGCTATCTTATAGATAGAGGCTTTGGATGGCAACATTCCAAGGTGCTTGCTCCGGGACTGGTGGTACAGTCCTGGAGCTTTTTGTTTCATACCAATATAACATATTTAAACTCCCAAAGCAATAGAAAAATGACGTTTTTGTAAAAAATCGTCATTTTCTTTACAGTTTTCTGAATAATTTTGTAGAAAATTAAATTTTTATTGATTTTTTATATAATTATTCTATATTATTGACATGATTCGGTCGTCTTTGATAGAAAATATCCGCCGTTATATGAAACTTAACGGTCATACAATTCCTTCTCTAGCAAAGAAAGCAGAGATTAGTCCAGCAACACTTTCCAATTTGTTGAACGACAACTCTGACCCCCGTTTATCCATTATAAGTGCAATTGCAGCCGCTCTTGACGTCAGCATCGTCGATCTCTTTGCCGAAAAACCAAATTTTTCATCATTCCGTTTTCGTACTTTTTACGCACTGAATTCTAAAGAAGCCGCCTACAGGGACAATCTTTTATTTACTACAGAAAAGAAACTGAAGGAATACATTCAGTTTGAAGACATGACTCAAAATCGAATTGCTTTCACAAACGAAATTTCCTCTTTTGACACCCCCTATGACGCGGCCCACTACATCAGAGAGGCTGCAAATTTACAACCAAATGAACCAATAGTAAATATTTGCTCCATATTAAAAATCCTCGGAATCAAATTTTTTCATTTCGATTTCAAAATTGAAAAAACTTTTGGTGCTTCGGTCAATGAAAAAGATGACGGTCCAGCTATAATCATAAATAGTTCTATAGAGAGCGTTGAAAGAAAAATTTTTACCATCGCTCATGAACTAGGCCACCTTTTACTGCACAAAGATTCGTACAAAAGCACCGAGACATTGGACACAAAGGATTCAAAGGAAGAGACAGAAGCAAATGTATTCGCCGGAGAACTTCTTTGTCCAATGGAATGCGTATATGAAGCGGTCAAAAACACTCGCAACTTCGGCTTTATAGACGCCATTATGAATTTAAAACAAAAATACAGGGTGAGCTACGGAACCGCATTGCATCAGTATTGCAACAGGTACACCGTTGATTATGACGCTGTCTTACGTAAATTTAGGGCGATGTACACAAATAAATATCACAAAAGTTTCAAAGGTCATTTCGAGCCCCTCGCTCTGCCCGCCCAATTATACCATTTTGAAGACGAACATCTCAGAGATATTGTCCTGGAGCTATATCAGGAGCAAAGGATTCCTGCAAAGAATGCCGCAGAAATGCTTCAAATGACCGAGTCTCAAATAAAGAAAATCAATGTCATCGGTGAAGAAAAAAACAATTTGCCTTTTTAGGGATTGCCAAATGATATCTCATTGAATTTGATGACATCGAAAACCTTGTCCACAAATACAAGATTGGCGACAGAACTCTTGCCGAAATAATCTGTGACGAAGACAATATTCCTCGAAGCGTTTTGCCCATAAAGCGCCCTATAGAGAAATGGCAAACGAGGAAAAGGCCAAAAAAGCGAAAAATTTGATTTTTTTGCCGATTGTCATAATATGACATTTTGAGAATGTATATTTGCAGAAAGCCAAAAAGACCCGCAATTTCAAGCTTGTTTGCGGGAAAAGTGTGCGAGACGAATGAAGCAAAATCAAACTTGCTTGATTTTATTTCTGAGTCGAAGCCACGGACGCCGTAGGCGTCAAGGAGTGAAAAATGAACGAAAAAGAGACATTGCCGAGGCTCAGAAAAAAGCATGGCGTAGCCATGCCACTACGTGGGTGTGAAGACGCTAGACTTGTTGCGTGGAATTGCGAAAAATGCGAGCGTGCGTATTTTCAGCGAGGAATTGAAGAAAGTGCCGGCAGAGGGGTCTTAGGGGGTGTCCCCCTCAAAATGCCCCAAAACGACAAAAAACGCTAATTTTTTCAAAATGTCATAATAAGACATTTAATGAATGTATATTTGTCAGCGTGAACAATTTACTCCGCCTTTTTTGGCTTGTAGGCGGATGGAGGTATAGATGAATAAGCAGGAGTTTTTGCCAACTACCGAAAAGAACGAAATTATCGTTTACCAGCCGGAGGGCGGGGAATTTCACATCGAAGTCCGCGTCGAAAATGAAACGGTGTGGCTAACGCAGGCACAGATGGCGGAACTGTTCAACAGTACGCGAAACAACATCACCCTCCACATCAAGAACATCTTCCAAGAACACGAATTGGACGCAAATTCAGTATGTAAGGAATCCTTACTAACTGCAGGAGACGGAAAAAATTACAAGACAAAGATTTACAACCTTGATGTCATCATTTCCGTGGGCTATCGCGTAAAATCTATTCAAGGCACGCGTTTCCGCCAATGGGCCAACAAAGTACTGAAAGAATATATGCTCAAGGGCTATGTCGTAAACCCGCGATTGCTGGCGCTCCAGAGCCAACAAAAGCTGATTGAAAATGTCGATACACGACTCACGGCAGTTGAGCAGCGTGTAGATTTTTTCATCAATACGGCGCACTCGGTCAAGAAACTTTCCAGCGAAGTTCAGAAGATCAAGGAAAACTTCATCGACCCGACGACTTACAAACATTTCCTGATTCTCGATGGGCAAAAACTTGAATCCGATGTTGCCTTCACCAAGATTTACGGCATGGCGAAGAAGTCTATCATTATCATAGACAACTATGTGGGTGTGAAGACGCTAGACTTGTTGCGTGGAATCGCGAAAAACATGAGTATCCAGATTTACAGCGAACAATGGGGCGATGAGAAAGTCACCCCTGCAATAAGGTCTGATTTCGAAAAGGCAAGGCCTGATGTTTCCTTGAAAATCGACCGTCCGAGCCGCAAATTCCACGACCGCTATGTGTTTTTGGATTACGGCACACGCAGCGAGATGTTGTTCCATTGCGGAGCATCGTCAAAAGACGGCGGCAACAAGATTACGACCATCATGCAAATCGAATGTCCGGAGATGTATCACCCGATAGTAGAGGAACTGAGTAAGGTGTCAGTGGCGAGACAAGAGCAATGAGCCATATTTTTTGGGCTAAGAGACGATTTTAAGGTTTCTTCACGCAGCGGACTGCCGCACGATTTTTCTTTTCCATCGTAGAAATCGAAAGCGTAAACCTCAAGGATTCATCATAACTCATTGGCTGATACACGACATCTGCAATAACAGCAAGGCTATCATTCATTTCCGTCGAGCTCCACCAATAATTAAACATTCCCGTCGATACAAGTTTCAGCTGAGAACCGTTAGCAGTCACCCCGGCAAGCTGTTTTGACAAATTCGTCCATTCATCCTCAGTCGGGAGCCTCCAACCTTCAGGACATTTATCAGCCTCCGCCCATGTAAACGTAGTATCCTGCAAATTGCCAATCATCCAATAAAGTCCAGTAGCCTTGCGGTACGCATAACGTTTCCCACTAAGTTTATCTTCAAGCGTGTCCGTGAAAATTTCCCACTTTTGCGACTTGCAGACATAGCCGAACAAATCAGTATCTTCGAGTGAGCCTTCTTTTTCACTTGTACACAGTCCCACTTTTCCTTCGACGTCCAAAGCCTCGCGCCATTTTCCGAATTCGCAAACGTACAGACGAGGCGTTCTATCAGTTGTCTCTGTCTTAAAATAGTCCGTGCTATCGCATTTAATTCCATAAGTATTCGTCTCTAAAACAGACGAAGACAACCAGCGGATTCCTGTATAAGTTCTATTGTCTTCCTTGCAAGTAAAATAACTATTATATGGAGTTTTCGCGACCGTTCCCAAATTACTCTCGTCACACTTGCCAAGACCATATTCGGTCTGCCAAAAGTCGTCAATTACGCTTTCAAAATCAGGAAGGATTCCGCCCGCCAAATTGTTCAGATTAAAGCCAGTCGTATATATACTTCTCCATTTCGCCAACGTAGAACGAATGCGTTCAATATCCGCAGGGATTATCATATCGCCCGACAAAACCGACATATTCAAATTATAGGCCGCATTTGCAACCTTCATTCTGGTAGAATCGCTATCCCACTTGCCGTCCTTCGCAAAATCTTCCGCAAAATTTTTGATAAAAGCCTCAAGATAGTTTGTAGAAAACGATGAAAATACAGCAGTCAATCCCATCAAGACTTTATCTTCATCACGATTTTCTATATCGTGAATTCCAAAAATGTTCCATGTTTCAGGGTCATCAAAATTTACATTATTGCCACTTTCGTCTTTAGCCGCAACATGAAACGCATCTAAAAGTTCATTTCGAGCCTGTTTCTTGGCATCCGCAAAAGAGAGTTTCTTATTTTTGACAAGTTCACAAACGCGTTCATATTCCAAAGTCGTGAAGAGATTCACGTTCACTGATTCATGAGCACTCAAATCCGTAAGAGCGTACAAAGTAAGCTTTTCTTTAGAAACATCTCCGTACTTTGCGTCAAGATATTTTCCCGTAACCGTAATCTGAGCAATATTCGATTTTAAAGATTCCGCCTTGACTGAATACCCGCCAAAGCCGCCGTTGACCATTCCCGTGAAAACCTGTTCCGTCGGTTCCAAAGTCGATTCATCTAGCACGGTCAACTTCACAACAGAACTATCTACATACGGGCCGTTTTGCGCATAACCGGAAATTGTTCGAGAAGCGCTTTTCTGTTTTCCGCCAGCATCGCTGATTTTAGATGAACCACTAGACTCCGCATCGACCGCAATACTACTTGAACTGAGTTCGCTTTGAGTCTCGGAACTTGGAGCCGCAGGACTCTCACCATCGTTCGTACACCCCACCAAGAAAGATGCAGCAAAGAGCAAAACGCCCAAAGCTTTCTCAACACCTCTGCAACAATCCATTTTCATAGTTTCCTCCATTTTTTATTATAAAACGACAAAAAATCCGTTTGGATCCTATCGCAACGCTCCAGGATGACATTATCACAACAGCTTTGTCATTTACCATAATATATAATAAATTAGGGGGAAAAATTGAACCCCGACACGCTCTTTTCAATGCAAGCGGATGACGATTTTGTTGCATGCGTTGCATATAGCAGAGTGTAAAAGGACGACCCCGACACAGTGGCCGGGGTGACAATAAGCAAAAGGAAAATAATAATGTCGTTTACTATACAAGCTAATTGTCTTTTACGCAGCGGACAGGAAATCCGAACATATCCTTCATGGCAGAACGAATTCCTCCATCGGGGCCTTCACGCGGAGCGATGATATAGGCTGCATCACCGTCTTCAGTAGCAGTCCAGAAATATGGAATATCATAAACAACGTCATGGAACTCTACACGAACCGTTGTTTTTTCCGTTTCATCGGGAGCAAAACCGTAAATACGCTTACCGTTCGCATAAACAGGAATATAGGGATCGAGAGTGAAAGGATAGACTTTTTCGCCTTTTGAATTTGTCTGATTTTCCGCCAATTCATTCCCCGTGAAATACGGTGCCTGCGTAAGGTCTATACCGTCAAACGATTCAATATAGTCATCGCCCGGATGCTCCACAAGCGACCAGCCTCCTTGAAGTTTATGGAAAGTGTCATTGAGCCACTTGACCTGAAAATAGACACGAGACCCAGCACGGAACGTACCCTTAATAGTTATTGGAATATAGAATTGCCCGACACCATCGGCAGTCTGCGCTCCAAAAACAATTTGTAACGCCGAAGTTGCTGGGCCACTACTAGTAAGTTCTTGAGAAAGATAACTCACAGGAGTTTCAACATTCGCTTCTGTACCCACATAAAAACGCAATTTCAAATTTTCATAATCAACACCAGCATCATTGATTATTTTGAAGATAAAGTCTCCGCAATCTTTCCAATTACCAGATACACTGCATTTGTCCTCATTCTGATAAGCGGTCGGTTTCACCTCTACAGATATATTTGCAAAAGAAGGCACGGAGTTCCTGTAAATATCGCAGGTTTTCCCGTCCATTGTACTTGCAAACGCATCGCCTTGTTCTGACGAAAATAGCGCAGTCCATTCATCCAATGTAGGCAAATGCCAACCCGTAGGGCATACCGTTATAGCGTCATTCCACGTATAAAGTTGTCCGTACAAACTGCAATTTCCATCTAAATTATCATGGCAATAGCTGTTATCCGTTCCAAAATTCAAATTTTTGGCCATCCAAGTCTGTTTGCCGATTGTCACGGTCGAGTAAGTCCGATTGTCGCGAGAATCCTTAAGAGGTTCCGCATTAATCCATTCTACCTGCTCCATGCTCGAAGAGGATTTCGCCGTTGACGATTTCGCAGAAGACGAGGACTTCTTTGTCGTTTGCGCAGAGGATTTAGCAGTTGTTTGTGAACCCGCCTCAGCAACACAGCGGACAGAAATTTTCCATTCTGTATCGCAATGTCGATCTGTTACAAAACCGTTATTTCTAGAAATTTCAATGCACCCCCTATGCAGCTTGCTATCAAGCGTATCATAAACCCAGAATAATGCAGAATTACCGTCATTGCTTAAGCTACCGTCACCACCATAAGCACCCTTGTAAAAATCCGAGTTGTAGGAACGGCTACGGAATTCAGTAGAACTGTAGAAAGAATGCCATTCTTCAGTACTTGGCAATCGCCAGCCGTCAGGGCATGCGTTTTCGAGGTGTCCGCCCGGATAAAGGAATCCAATCGTTTCGCATGCAGAGCTTCTGCTGCGTGGGCAAAAAGTACTGCCGTAACGTTCGTCGTTGTAATATTCGTACGCAAGGTCATCCATCATCCAATAGAGACCGCCCACCTGAGCAACACTGTAAACGTGATTATCGCGAAGGTCTTTCAACGAGTCGCCTTCAAAGACAACGCCCTTCCCCGTTTTGCCGTAAGCGTAATCATCCTCGAACTGCTGGGAGTAATCAGTACAAGCGGATAAAAGAGGTATAAGCAGTGAGCAAAGAGCAATGAACTGTGAGCGATGAGCTGCGAGGTTCCTTGACATCCAAAGCAGATCCCGGAACGGAGTCCGGGATGACAACCTCACGTCTCCCTTCTTTGGACTTTCGCCTAAAACATTTCTATCGTCTATCGTCTTTCGTCTTTCGTCTAACATACACCCCTCCTAGAACGCAAATGTGAGGCCGAAGCCGACAAGTCCAACCGCACCAAGAATAAAACCCGCAAGGCGCTGACGTTCAAAACCTTCTATCGTTTCCAGACGGTTTTTATAAGACGTTTTGCCATCCGGTTCTTTTCCAGCGAAATGCTTAGCCCCGATTTCACCCGCCAAAGCAGCACCGAAGCCCAAGACAGTCGCAATGCCACACGTAATTTTCCAGCCCAAGTGCGAACTTTTTTCAGGCTGTTCCACATTCGCGGGGATGCTTTCGCCAGTTTGCGAGACATCGACATTTAACTTATCTACAGCAACATTCTTTTCGCCATTCAAAGCGGAATCCTGAGAGGGTTCAACGTAGTCAAACACAGCAACCTGATTTTGATCAAGTTCAACATTGATAGGGATTCGAGCAGAAACATCCGCCCCCAATTTTCCTACAGATAGTTGGGCGCAAAGCGGAACGCTTCCAACATAAGGGGTCTTGCCAATTTCTTTTTCATTTGCAAACACAGATAAATGCTGTTCCTCACCTGCTGCCGAATGAGCCGTGAGCGAAAGCCCTCCCAACAGAGGCTTTAACGGTTCCTTGAACAGTTCTACTTTGTCCTTAACCATACCGACTTGGAACGAAACCGGGCTGTAGCAACGATGAGTGATAGAAACCGCATGCGTTCCCGGATCCATCCACACTTTGTCCGAACTTCTAACTTGTTTATTATCGACCCTTATTTCCAATTCTTCGTATGTACCGCCCACCGGGAAATCCAAATCCAGCTGAACCGTTCCGTAACGAGGAACCAAATCAAGCGTAAATTCCTGAGCGTTATGACTTACCTTTAAAACGCCTTCGGCATCTTCGTGATGTTCAAGGACAGCCACAACGCGGTGTTCGCCCGCCTCTACAAAAATCTGACACGGAGTCGCGGTACAACTCGGAACAGGCCTTCCATCAATGCTCAACGCCGCCCCCTGCGGATTGGTCGAAACATGAACGACAAAAGACGGGCTTCCGGCGTCCGTTCCCGTCCGCACAATGCCAGTAGCGCCGCCACGAACCTTCCTGAAAAATTCCGGCCCTTTTTCTTGAATCACGTTCATCAAGGCATTGACATCTGCCCCAAGCCCGTTGAAGCTGGCGAGCAACTTGCTACTAGCCGTCTCGTAAATTTCGGCACTGATGGAGAGATTGTCGCCCACCTTGCCGATTCGCGCCTGGGCAACGTAATCAGCGGCGATATTCTTACCCGTCTCGGCAAGGCAGCTGCCTTCGCAATCTTCGATGGCCTTGCCCGGAGGGAGCATCATCATGATGTTCTCGCGAGTCATGATGGTAAAGTTCAGTTCGGCAGGGAGTTCCCGCACAGCCTGTTCACGAAGCATATTCGTGAGGAACTGGCGTTCCGTGAGAGACAGCTGATCATTGCCGTCAGACACAGTTTCAAGAACCGCGACAAATTTCGCGAAAGAAAGTCCCGAAAATAATAGAACAATAAAAAAGAGGTAAGCGAACCGTTTCATAATAACGCTCCTTTACCCCATAAATAAGTTTTTTTTCGAAGAAAAAATAGCGTTTTTTTATTTCGTACCTATAAAACCCCAAATTCAGCACTTTTATAGGTACATTTCTCTATTCTGCACACAAATTAAGCAACAAAAAAGCATTTAAAATACCTATAAATCACGTTTTTTTCGCAATTTATAGGTACACTCCCCAAACACCTTGCGTCAGAATCCCACCCCTAGCCTCTAATCTCTAGATTCTAGCCTCTATTTCCCGTTATAGCGTTCCATGCACTTTTCAATGCCTAGCTTAAAGTAGCATTCCACAAGCGCAGGGACTTTTGCTATCGCCTCGTCAAATTTCGGGCGATCCTCGGGAGAAAATTTAGCGAGCACCCAGTTGCTCAAGTCAAATTTCGGGGGGCATTTACCCACGCCAAAACGAATGCGCGGGAACTTGTCGCCCACCTTTTCAATAATATTGCGGAGTCCATTCTGTCCACCATGACTACCATTTGCACGGCAACGGATACGTCCTACATCCAAATTAATATCATCACTAAAGACTAGCAGATGATCGATCTTGACCTTGTACCATGTCATCAACGCCTGTACCGCTTCACCAGACAAATTCATGTACGTTTGCGGTTTTACCAAAAGGCATTCCTCGCCCGCAACGTTCACCTTCATGGTCAGCGCCTTGTGCTCGCTTTTCCAGTCCTTGCTAGAATCGGCAAGTTTTTCGACCGCCATAAAACCTGCATTGTGATGCGTGTTAGAATACTGTGTACCGGGATTTCCAAGACCAACAATAAGATACATTATAAAACCTTTTTACATACAAAGAAGATTCCCGGTCGGAGCCGGGAAGACATTATTCAGACCAAAGAATTTGCGGCCAATCGTTGCCTTCTTCGCCTAGCATGAACAGAGGCTTCGTATTCTTGTCCAGCACAATCGTACGCGGGAGGCTAATTTCTTCGCCCTCCTTCACAAGCCCGAAGCCTTCCGTAAGGCGTTTGAACGGGTCGCTCACGACTGTGAATTTGGATGCATTCGTCTTTTTCACCCAATCCTTGACAAGCTGTTCGTCGCGTTCACCGATGTTCACCAACACCACCGACACGCTGTTTTTCTTGAGTTCGTCAAAATTGTCGAGAAGCTTCTTGATGCCCGCTCTGCAAGGGATGCACCATGTTGCAAAATAGACAAGCGCCGTGCGTTCATTCTTCTTCGAAATTTTAGACAAATGCGTACGCGTAAACGGGAGCATGTTTTCGGAAACTTCACGGATGGCAAACCACGGGAGCGAATCGGATATCGACGACGGCAAATCCATTTTATGCGATTTACCCAAAGACGCCGCCTGCGCCGTAGAAGTAACGCAAAGCGACAACGTCAAAACGATTCCAAAAATGCAAGACAAAAAGCGAATCATTGGAGTCTCCATTTATCCAATTCCGAAGTCCAGTCGTTGAACCAATCGCCATTGGAAATATTTGCATTCAAGCGTTCTCTCGCTTCGTTTACATCGTAGCGGCCACTGCCCTTGACTTTTGCACGAACGCTAAAGTAAGGTTCGCCTTCGCAATTCGAGCCGCTCAAATTCAAATCCGCCGTACAAGATACGCCAAGGCTACCTTCGGAGCAGTTCGTCGATGCGACATCGAGTTTCAGCAAAAGCCCGTTGGAGCAAGCGGCGGCACGCACCGGATATTTCGCCGAAATGCGTTCAAACACGGCTCTACGCTGCGGCAACACTGCGGCATCGGACTCGTCCATCTTATAATAGAACGCATACTGCGAACGGAAGTCGTTGTACTTTTGCTGTTCCGCTTCAAAAGACGATTTCACCTTGTTCTCTTGATTAAAGCCAAGCCCTTCGAGAACGCTCACAATCGAAAGCGTGCGCACGTACATATCGCGGGCGGCCACAAACGCATTGTTCTTGATAATCGGATGTTTCTGTTCTTCAAAAATTTTGAGAGCAAGCGTCACGGAATCCTGCAAGATGCCCACTTCCCTAATGAACGGCTTTGCCGCATCGGATTTCTGCATGCACGCGACCACGCCATACTTCCCGGCCTGAGTCAGCGTAATAACAGGCTTTGCATCCTGCGCGTTCTGCAATTTCGTAATCACCTGCGTGCTAGATTCAAACGAAGACTGGAGCGTTTCGTTCCCGGCGACATCGACGTTCGAACGACGCGACTCTTCGGTTTTGGCGACAACGACAGACTGAATCTGTGCAGCAATTTCCTTTTGAGCTATCGTGAGTGCCGAACTCGCGTTGTCCGCAATACCTTGACCGCGTAAATCATCGGCATTCGGGCAAACGTTGGAATGCAACATTTCCATTAAAGGGACGCCGGATTCCACGACAGCTTGTGGTTGCGGAGAATTTTGCACATTTGCATTCTGCGAATTCGAATTCTGGGAAGTCTCGCCCGCATCCATTTCGCTGTAAGCCATTTCGGCCCGAGCACGAATTTCATCGGCATTGTTTTTTTTTGCGGCAGGTTCACTACCCGCGCACCCTAAAAGCGAAACTAGACATCCACAATACAAAAGCTTTAAAGTCTTCATACGTGTAAATATAGATTTTTTGTTTACAATAGAACAGTCAAAAAACGAAGTTTTTTGAGCAGTCAGCGGTGAGCGGTCAGCCATCAACAATGAGCGGTGAAAAACAAGTCTTGTCATGCCGCACATATTGCGGCATCGGGTGTTTCCTTCTAGAATCCGCCCCCGGCACTATGGCCGGGGTGACAGGCAGGATCCTCGCCTTCGCGAGGATGACGAGAAAGAGCGAGCGCGAAGCGATCCCAAAGCGAAACGCCCTCAAAGGGCGAAGCCCGACCTCATCGCTCATTGCCTTCATCTGCCGTAATTGAAAAAGGGGCCGTAAGGCCCCTTGAAGTCTTTCGTCATTGGACTTTCGCATTCGCTCACACCCCAAAGCGAAGCGCCCTCACCGCTCATCGCTCAAAGCTATTTCACCAATATCTGGCGAGTAATTTGGGCGGTGCCGACGCGGACGCGGAGGATATAGACGCCGTTCCTCGGCACATCCATCACAACCTTATTCGTACCGAACACGGACGTTGCAGAGACCGTCGCGACAACGTTGCCCTTCGCCGTCAGGAGCTGAACCTTCGTGCTTTCGTCAACGAGTTCGTCAGGAACTTCGAACGAGACATGCAACTGGTTGCCGAGCTTCGCAGAACGCAGGCCCTTCAAGCCGGACTTCTGGGCGACCACGATCGTAGAGCGTTCGACGCGTACCGTAGCGGTCTTCTGCTTCGAACTCAGCGACACCTGCAACGGAGAACCATCCTTCATCTCGGTCGTCGTGCCATCGACAGTCACATACACGTGGTAACCGAATGCATTGATGTCCTTGATGCCCGCAAACGTGAGATAGCCTGCACGGTTGCTTGTCGCAGAAAGTGCAATCGTCCATTCCATTTCAGAATCGGAATCCTTGATGGACTTCGCGAGACCGTGCTTGCCTTCAAGAATCGAAAGCGTCACATGGTCGCCAAAGCTCGTCGGCGGTTCCTCGGCAGTAAACGGCCTGTTGCTTACACCCAAAATGTTCCAGGAGTCGCGATGGCCCTTATCATCCGAGAGTACAGCCTGCAATGTCCAACGATCCTTCGTCGTGGCCTTCGCAAGCGTTTGCTTCTGGAGCGTTTCCTTTTCAGCAACATCGAATGTAAACAACGGTGCGGCAGACACCTTCCACTGCATCTTCTTCGAGACCTTGGCCCACACAGCTTCGTAAGGTTCAACCGCCCCAACTTCCTCGTAGTCGTTGGTTTCCGAGTTGTAATGCCAGAATGAGACTTCAGCTTCTTCGTCAACATTCTTGAGAGCAGAACCATTCAGACCGTACAAATTCACACTCCAGCCGTGCGGATTCGCCACGAGGTTCCAGCCGGAACCGATGCTATCAAGTTCCCAGACAAAGTCATTTTCGTCATCCTCGATATCGTTACGGATTATAAGCGGATTACCGTTCAAAGAACTGTACCAGACACCGCGTGTTCCCACGACCTCGTCACCACGGTTAAACGTCTTGTACTGCCAGAATTCACCGCAATAAGATTCATCCCACCAGTACAAATGAGTATCGTCATCTTCCCAGAATATCGCGGAAGTATCCACCGGAGCAAGCGAAATCATCTGCCATTTTTCAGCAAGCACAGAGGTAATCTGCGAATTCACCTTAAATTCCTTGACATACTCGGCAGTTTCCTTACCGTCGCTGAACGAGAGGCGCATACTGTACGTTCCCGGCTTGTTCACGCGCATCACAACATCATCCGCGAAAGCAGACACAACAGAATCGCCCAACAAGGAGTCGAGAACCACGGCACCCGTCGCATCGGTAATCTTGACTCTTCCAGAAACAGCACGAGTCACTTCGAACTCACTCAACTTGAAATCAACGAAGACGGCTTTACCAGATTGAGCAAAGTGTTTATCGATGATTTCGATCGGGGTCTTGTTCGCCTTGCCGAAGTAAGCCTTCAACACGACTTTTTCCATGTTCGTCGGCAGATGATCGCCCTCGTGGAGGACTTTTTCCTTCTTACCATCACGCATCACGACGAGAGAATCGAGCACGTAGCTGGAATCCGGTTTTGTTTGCACAGTCCAATTGTCGCTATCGATTTCGGCAGGCAGGAGCATCGAGCCATACTTGTTGAACTTATGCACAAGGCTAGCCTTAGCGGCAAGTTCAATGAGCTGCACGTCACCATTTTGCTGATCCACTTCGACGCGAGTAATGTTACCGGCGCAGTCTTCAACCTTGTCAGTCCACTGGGCATAAAGCTTGACATCCTTCAAAGAACCGAGATTCGGATAAACGGCGTAGAGATCGTTAATCATCGTATCCTGCAAGTTTGTATAAGATGTCGAGCCAACCTTCACACTCCAGCCAGCGACGCAGCTATCCATGTTATAGACCATCGTCGGGAACGTGGTTTCACTTGTGTCATCGGTAGAGGCGAAGTCGCCGTCCTTCTTCCAGTCGTCACCGAAGAACAGCGTATCCTTGGAGGAAGCATCGAAGACAAAGTGGAATTCCTTGAACACGGCGAGAACCTTGACAGTCACATCGGTCTTGACAACCTTGAACGCATCGTTCGCGGTAGAATCCTTGGCCTTGGCAGTCGTCCAGACGAGAGGCTTGTTCGCACTCATCGACCAAGAATCATTCACATCGAAGTGAGCCTGGAAGATAAGGCCTTCGGCAACGGACGGAACCTTCATGCCAGTTTCAGGCACGGAGTGAGCGAAGGAGCGTTCCCCGACAAACTGCGTCAACGTGAGTGCGCCCTTGGCGGCACTGTCTGCCTTTACAGTCACTGTCGGGACGGTCTTCTTCTGCCATACGGCGTAGAGAACCGGCATCTTGTTAGCATTGCTCTTGTTGCTGCGGAATGCATCGTAAGCTGCGCCAAGAGTTTCATCAAATGTCACAGAACCCTTAGAAGCATTCTTATCGAAGCTCCAGCCCACAAGCTGAGCGTCCGTGCGGTAGATTTCCGTCGGAAGTACATCTTCGAACGACTTGGCTGTCCAAGCAAATTCCTTGAACGCGTCACCGAAGAATACCTTGTTCGTACCAGCATTTGCATCAAGAGCAAATTGAATCATGCTGAACTTGCCCACGGCATTCAAAGACACGTTGGAAACAAACTTGTACGTATCGCCAGTATTGACGGTCGTAAGCAACTTGCCGCTCTTTGCGTCGAGAACTTCAATGCCGGAGTATTCATTCTTGTTGTAAGAATTCGGCTTGAACGAAACGGCAAACGTGAGGTCGTTTTCAGACGGAATCGTAAGTGTTTCACCCGGTTTTACCGTATAGACACTAGAAGCATTCTTCAATTCGAACGAACCTTCTTCAACCAAGTTCGTAATCGCAATCGTGTAAGTTTTTCTAGCACTGTCCATCGTCCAGACTGCGTACAACGTATCAACATTAACACGATTTTCAAATGCGTTCACAAATTCGTCGTTCAAGTTCGTGAACACCTTGCCTTCCACGACTTTCGTAAGAGGTTCGAACGACCAGCCCACAAGCTTTGCATCAGTACGGTAGAGGTTCATCGGCAAAGCATCACCGATGACAAACTTGCCCGTCGTCGCAAAGTCGTTACCGCTGAACACGCTTGCCTTGCCCGCATTCGCATTGAACGCGAACGTGTAAGTCACAACGTCAGAGGTTACGCTGAGTTTCACATTCTTCTGGGCAGCGGCGATTTCGAATGTCTTGCCGTTCGCAATGTTCTTCACATTTGAGCCATCGTTCACGGCGATATTCGAGCCGAACGTGTAAGCCGGAGAAGCAGCGGTAAACTTCACGCCGAGTTTCATGTCAGCGAGCGTCGGGATTTCAACGCCGTTCGTGCCAACCTCGTACCAAGTAGTATCATTGCCGAGCAAGCGATAGACATTGAAGCTACCCTGAGCCGTCGGCATCGCGGACGTGACGGTGAACGTAGCAGGCGAGCAACCGTTCGCACCCTTCTTT